>ERZ1292630.1000-Hain-H41-02um-R3-1000-length-28446-cov-8_pt1 | contig 28446 bp, 11 predicted proteins | sample MGYA00564408_ERZ1292630 | MGnify/ENA primary metagenome ERZ1292630 (study PRJEB36523, sample SAMEA6512641) | groundwater metagenome | collected 2019-01-08 | study: AquaDiva: Metagenomics assemblies of 32 groundwater samples
TCAATCCGGGGGCGGTCGCCAATCCGCCAGCTGCTAGCAGTTCTAAGAACCGCCAACAGCCGCCTGCCCGGGAGGAATGGGGGAGAGAGAGTGTGTTCTCTCTAAGGCAGTCGCATGTGTCCCCACGATGAGTCTGGTCCCGTCGTGGGGTCCCTCAGGAAAGCAAAACACTTGCCATGAGGCCGGCAGGAGCGGTATCTTACACCTGGCCAATGTACTGAGATGGAGGCTGGGGTCCTACTGCTGCGGGGGCCGGCGCTGGATGATAACTGCGTAGCAGACAGCACCACATCACAAACAAGGATACGGAGGAAACGGCCGCAATCACGATGCCCACGACGAGAAGCTGCAACGGCAGCGCCGACGTCAAAAGCTTGACGTTCTCAACGGCGGCGAGGTTTCCTTTGCCGTAGGTTTCAAGGAAGCGGATGTACGGGTCGTACGAAGCGCGGATGAGCGTGGTGACGTTCCCCGACGCCCCGGGGCGGTACTGGTTCGCCGTGACTCGGTCGAATGGGTAGAAGCACGACACGAAGTCCTTGCTGAGGCTGAAGGTGACGTCATCCTGGCGCTCGATGACATAACACACGGTGTGGAGCGCCTGACCGTTGTTGACCAGGGGTACGTCGGGCAACGTGACAGGATTGGACACGATGGTGCGACCCTTATAGACCGCGGTGACCGTGAGAGAGGGCCCGCGCAGCATGGAGCCGCTTGAAGGCCGATCGATGGTTGACAACCAGAGAACGTCGGCGTAGGAGTCGGACTTGATCACGGCCTTGGACGCCGCTTCGACAAAGGTGAACGGAACCGTGAGCGTCGTGAGCGAGTACTCGCGCAGCGACAGCGAGGCGCCCTGCAAGATGGGAACCTCCTGCGCGTTGTACTGCGACAAGTAGCTGGCGTACGCGTCCACGACTGTCGTTTGCATTGTCGGGCTCGTCAGCAGCACGATGCCGACCACCCCGAGGGCAATGCCTCCCACCACGCCCAGCATGAAAAAAATCGTCAGCGCCCGGCGGTTGAAAAAGCACCAGCCCCTGGACGGGAATGCCGCGTTGTTGTCCGTCGCCGGTGATCCTTGCGGCTCGCCACCACCGAAACACCCCATGGTCACACGGTCAAAGGTAAACTGTAATGAGGTGGGTCGCTGACTGAACCCACGAGGGTGAACCCCCACCCCACCCCACCCCGCCTACAACACGACCACCACCTTTGACAGATGTGGCTTGACTTCATCGCTCCTCCCGTGATTGATATGCTCGCAAAACCTGTTTGTGTATGCGGTACCGTAAATTGACGGGGTGCGACAGTGGTGCTCCCCCCCCCCGGTATGTCCGTGTGTGCGTGTGGTGGTTACGAGAGGGAGAGAGCTTCAGCGGCACTGTGCTCCAACGAAAAGACAAATGCAAAGGTTCTCTCCTCCGCTGGTTTCAGCGACACAAACCACTCAATGAACTGAACGTCGTTGACCTCAAATCGGGGCGAGATGCCGTCATCGCGCTGCGGCGTCATCAATGTCAGCACGATATCCTTGTCGCCGACAATCGGCATTTGGTCCCAAACCACGACTTCCTCGGGAGTTGCCTTACCGTTGCGCACCTTGAACTTATACGAATACTCGACGCGGGAGCGCTTGCTGCCGAACATAGGGCTCGTCTCGCTGCGACGCACGTGAAGCAGCTGCCGCGCCACGGAGATGTCCTCGTCGACGCCAAGAAACGTCCAGAATTCCTCGTTCGGCGCGACGGCCTCCGTGATGTTCGACGTGCAGACGAACTGCTGGTCCGCGAATACGTTGGCGGTTCCTGGCAGCAGCGTGAAGCCGCTCGCATTCACGGCCTTGACCTTGAGGTAAACGTGTCCGCCGATTTTTGGGACGGCCGAGAATCGGAAGTGCGCAGGGAAGACGAGTTGCGCGATCGTGACTCGCACGGGTTCGTTTCCCGTTGCGACGGTTGTCGTCCCGGCGATGGTGAACGACGCCGACGTGGTCGTGGTCGAGACCGATGCCGCTGCGGTGGGAGCGGGGACGGAGAATTGACGCCGCGGGGCCGCCGCCGCTGGTGGTGGTGGAGGCGCGGCCATCATCTGCGTCATCAAATTTCGCATTGAAGCCGCACTCTCAGACTTTTTGCAGAACATCTGGGCTTGTTCCTGAAGGTCCTCACACCTCGACATGAGTTCTTCCAGCACCGTCCGGAAGACGTCGAGGTACCTTGGATTGAGCGAGGGGGGCTCCCCGCCCACGTGCGCCTTGGCCGTCGACAACTCCAGCTCCACGTCGTTCCAGGCCTCGCCGGTGCTCTGAGTGATGGTCGCGTGGTACGACAGCGACACGCTCCGGCCCGCACGGCTGACCCGCACGTCGTACAATGGCTTCCACGCCGCGTTCCGTACCATGTAGGACAGGATCATTTCGAGCTTGACGTCGACCGTGCCCGTGACGGTGACTAGCGCCTCAGCGTACTCCCGCGTGGTTTTCACATTCAAACAGCCGGCCGTATGAAGCCGACGGTAGTTTTCGTCTTGGAGCTGCTGCTTCAATTGAGTTAGATCACGTTCGTGCTGGCGCTTCAGGCTTGTGTGCTGAGCCGTTTTCGCGTCCAGGAACTGTACCATATCATCCCACTTTTGCGTGTTGTAGGTCGCCGACGTTGGTAACGCGCCGGCGCGTAGAGCCTTCGTGCGCACGCGGTCGATCATTTCCAACGCTGCGGTTTGGTGCGCGACGCGATCTTCAGCGTCTCGAACATTTCGCTTGAGCACCTTGATAGCAGCATCGATGGCTGCGACATCCTCGCGCACGTCGGCGACGGTGACTTCGTTTGTAAACTGGACGGCTCGAAGGACGACTTGCGACGCACAAGCGCGCGTGACGGACACTTGCAGACTATCGCGATCGACGGCGGACCATGGACCGATGAAGCGGAGGCTGTAGTCACCTGGGGCGAGCGTCTTGGCATCGGCGGCGCGGAACACCTGCGCGCGGTCCTTCAATACCGTCACTTTAACGACCCGACTCTGCAGGTGGACGTTCTGATCACTGGCCACCACCATTTTCGTTGTCGCGCGGATAATAGATGTGCGTGTTGCTGCGCTGATGTTTGCGACCCGTGCTGATGCGCGAGTCAAGTGCCGTCAAGAGGGTAAGGGTAGGAAGAAGGTGTAAACTCGCATGAGGCCCGGACTGGGTAGAACCACACACGGCCGCTCGCTCTTCTCTCTTTCAATGCGATACAAGACATACGCGAACGAAAATGATTTCTCGTTACGTGCTTTGCCCCCGAATCCACAACGCACCCACCGCGAACGTCGTGCGCGACGCAGCGTTATGGCGGGGAGTTGGAATTGTTCGCTTGGGCGCGGCGTGCTCGTTCCCGTTCCAGGGCTCGGCGGACCGCAGCCAGCCTGCGTTGCATCGCTGCCAGCTTCACTTCGCCGTCGCTTCCGGCCGTGTCGATGGCCATGTCACACTGATCGATTTCGAGCTGCAAGGCGGTCTTGCGGCGCAGAAGGTCTCGGCGCTCGAGGTGCAACTCCACCGGATCAACGGATAGCGCGGGAGAACCCAGCTTCAACGTGAGGCTGGCGATGGCAGTTTGGGTATCTGTCAGAAGCGAACGAAGTTTGCCGCATTTGGCCCGCTCCTCGGCGAGGTCGCGATTGAGGGATTCCCATTCGACAAGGGCAGCGTCACCTGCGGCGGGTTTGACGGCGGTGGTTGTTCGGCGGCCGCGAGACGCTGACGGGTTGACGTCGAGGGCGTCCAGCGACTTCTCATGATCTTGCAGCGTCTCGAGCTGTCGGGCGCACGCGGCAATCTGATTCTCCAGGGAGACCACACTGCTGGCGTTGAGCTCCGCCGCGAGCCACCGCGCGCGGTCGTACAGCACGGATGTGGCCGGGAGCGAGGTCGGCGCGTCCGTCGCGGCGTGGCCGTCGGAAGCCGCGCTGACGGAGGAGGCACGCCCGCCGCTGTTCATGAGCTGGCGCTCCAGTAGGGACGCCATCTTGGACAGCGCCGCGGCGACGTCGGCGAGGGTGTCTGGCCGTAGGGGCTGTAGGGCCGATTCGCCATCGGACCTCTGGCGACGAGTGAGTCGCATTGGTGAGTCATCAATCGCGAATGAGCAGGGCGGAGGCGCCACATCTCCGCCCGGGGGGCGAGCGACAACACCAAACCGCGAGAGTACCTGCGTGCCGTCGGCGTCAGAGGCGGATGACGGGTCGCCCTCCTCCTCGTACTGGAACTCCGCCGTGTGCGGGGTCGCACAGAAAACGAACGGCTCTGGGACACTGCGATTCGTGAATCCCCACCCTGGCGTGTCGAAGTCGAGGGTCCTCGGAAGGCACGTGATGCGATGCACGCGGACATCGCCGGAGGACACTCCGAGACTGTCCGCGAGGTGAGCGGTGAGGTAGCTGCGTAACAACAGGCGATACCCAGGCACCGAGAAATGCATCGGCCACACCTCCATGCGAAAGCTTGCCGCCGACGTAGGGAAATCCAACTCCCGCCGTGCGTCGAGAAGCGCCAAGGCAGCATCGTGGTCTGGGTCTGCGGTTCCCGCCGCTTCACGTGTTTCCCACGAACGTCGACGTGGCGAAACGAGCGATCCCCCGTCGCGAGGGAGCAGGCGCCTAGGCCGCCTGTCAAGGGGGGCCCGCACGGGTCCAGCACATCGGCCGTCCATTCGGAAGCTTGCGGACTTCGTTGTCGTCTTGCCGCGTGGCGGCCCCCCGCTAACGGGCGCGGATGATCCTGCCGAAGCCATGTCGTCCCGACGCGACGAAGGAAAAAGAACAACTTGAAGGGAGCTGATTAGATTCAACACGCGATAGTCTCTCTTCAGATGCACCGACCCAGAAGCGACAACGATGCGATGATACGATTGGTGGGGGGTGGGGCCTTCACCAACGGTGGCGTGCGGAACGGCTCGACGGCGACAGTGCCGTCTCTGGGTAGGGCGCGCGGTCCATGCCGCGGAGTTGATCTCGGGCCATTTGAGCGACGGACCGCCGGCGGTACGCCCCCGTGACGACGTTTTCGTCGCGTCTCGACTCCGCGTCGCCGTGCGGTGTCGATGCCATCGAGGATGGCTCTCGTGGCACGACAGGAGAGCAGGCTGCTAACGGGTCGGACGCGAACGATCTCGCCAATGGGGTCGGTGCCACCGCGGGACCAACTGTGCCAACACGGCTGCCTCGAGTCGCAGAGGTGGGCAGGGCTTTCGCTGCAAGCCTGATCGGCTCGGCGCGCTGCGATGCGCCTGCTTGGTCGACGGCGTCGAATCTGCCGCGACCGTTGCTCCACCAGGAGTGGGGTTGGATGGATCCCACGGCTCGCCGTCGATCCACTTCGCCGTGGTCCGCCGTGGCATCAGTCACGACGGCACGCCGCTTTCGCCAAGCGTAGTAGGCGTGGCTGACCTCATCCGTGCCAGGAGCTGCCCGCGGCCAGATCGACGCTTGGCAGGCTGCTGGAGGGGGCGGCGAATATGGTTGAGGAGGTGACGTATCCGGAGAGAGGTCTAACGACGGCAGCGCATCAACTCCTACTGACGCGACGTGCACTCGCGCAGGCAGCGGCAGTCCGGTGGCGGCCTCGGAGTTGCGCGGCGCGGACTGAAGCCGGACTGTCGCAAGTAGTTCCTGAAGCAAGTGCACCGCCTCAGCGAAGGCATTCGTCGAATTCGAAGTGCTCTCGACCTGCCGGAAGGGGCTCGTACTCGACGTGCGGTGTGGAAGCGATGCCAGGTCATCCCCGATGGCGACGCTGACCGTCGCGGCGAGTCGACGATGCTCGGCAGCCTCCACCCCGACGTCGCAGTATGCCGGGGAGGAACGAGCCGGCCGGCTCTCCACTGAGGTGACCATCGACACGCCGCTCGCGACGGGCGGCAGCGTTTCTTCATACTTCCCGATCCGGAGATCCGTCTCGGCATTGGTGAGGCGACGCGGCGGTAACGCCCCGATCAACGCCACGTCGCGGCTGTCGCAAGACTCCCCTGGACACGCCAGGTACGATGCTGAAGGAGGCGGCTGCGGTGCCGAGAGGGGCCCTAAACGCGGGGGAGTGACGAAACATGCGGAGGCAGCCGACGGGCACAAGGAGTCTCCCTCGGCCGCCTCTTGCTGCATCGGGGCGGAGAGCTCCTTCTCACCCCCGGGAGGCGTAGCACCGCAGGGCGACGCGCGATCGCTTGCCAAACCATCATCCTGCTCGACGGCAGCGCCACCAGGGTAATCATGGAGGCGCTGTGGGAGGGCACCCCTTGCTTCCTCAGCGAAAACGGGCGGCCATGCGGACGCCGTCCCCTCGGACGGAAGCCTCGGCCCCGGCGACATCGGGTCGCACGAGTCGTCTACCATCGAGGACGCATGCCCCTCGCGCGACGGAATACCCGTGCTTCGCACGGTCATTCCCTGTAACCCCTCCACAGCGCCCCTCCCAGCCTCGTCGCCGGCGTGGGGCCACCGTCCACCGCCACCGACGAGAAGTGCTTCGCACCGCCTCATCCACGTGTCGTGCAGACTCGCATGGTAGCTCGGGTGGTCTATGGCTGGCCGGCGATGCGGTAGGGGCCGCACCCGCGAAGCACCATTCATTTTTGTGGCTGCCTCCCTTCCTCACGACACCAAATGCTGCTAGCCACGATTGCGATGAAGTAAACCAGTCAACAGACACATCGGATTAACACTCACTTACTTCCCAAAGCAGAGTGGGAGTGTTTGTAAAGGAAGTGTGTGTGGGGGGGTTGTATCTCTACGGGTGGGTGGTGTGTGCTCCCCTCCTCACTTGTCGTCGTGGGTCGCAGTGGCTCGCCGTCAGCGGCTGCGCGATAGCAAGGGCTTCAGGTAAAACGCTGACACACTTGTGACCTTGAGGACAAAATCGACGTCGCACGTCACGCTGCCCGCCGCGCAGGAAATCGTGGGCACGAGCACGTAGTTGCCGCCTGCCGGTAGTGACGCGCGGGCGCACACCACCGGGAATCGGATGCAGTCGTCGTCGTCCGCCAAGTTGACCTCGATCGACGTGGCCATGAGGGCGGGCAGCGGCTCGGAGGGATCGATGGGGGCGCCGATCGCGTTGCCGCGGAGCAGATGGACCTGCAGACTCGTCGCCCCGCCGAGCCGTCGGGCCTGCAGCAGCGGCGACGCGGAGGCGCGCCCGGTGACGGGCGGACAGCGCGGGTCTGATAGCAGCACTTCCACGGTCACGTCGCTGGGCTGCACGAGACTAAGCAGCACTTGCGGGTTGGAGAGAAACGCTTGCGGCCCGCGCACCTTCGGACCGAACCCTTGACGGTGCGCGTAGGAGCCGCGGTACACCGCCTTTTGGCAGTTGTTCGCGTACCGGAGGCAGTAGGTGACCGCAAAAGCCGCGAAGTAGTCGTCTGCGGTGAGCCAGTACGAGACAGTCCCCGCATCGGCATCGGCACCAAAGCCGAGCAGCTCGGCGGCGTTCACCTCCGCGGCATCGAGCAGCTGCTCCCGTAGGGCGCGTAGGCGCGGCACCTCAGGCCCGTCGCGATCGCCCCGCACGACGTGGAAGAGGTACACCTTGTCGACGACCCCGCTGCCGCTTCCGCGAGATTGCGCGGCGAGCGACGTGATGTCCGCCACGTGCCAGGTCGCGCCCGGGGTGAATCCGCAGCCCATGAAGCGCATGCCGTCCGGCGTGCTCTCAAGGTTGCGCACCACCGCGTGAATTGCGCTGACGCAACGCTCCTCGACGAGCATCGAGTGCAAGTTCGTGGTGGCATCGTCGCGCGACTTGAGGAAGCGGTGGTCGAGCAGGTCCGTGACGTTGGAGGTCACCGCCTCCCAGCACCGGGGCAGCGACAAGGTCAGCGCACCGTTGGGATGGCTGCTGTACGCGAGGTCGGCGTAGCTGCCGCAGAGCTTGGCGAGGGCCTTCTCCAACAAAATAGGATAAATTTCCGACTGGGCGCCTGCGACGCAGGTGAGCGGCGCACCTGTCTTGGCGTCGCACGGGATCATGTCGTCCAAGGTCACGAAGTACCAGCGCCCCTCCAGGAAGAGGCGCAGGACGTACGCGCCGTAGACCCAGCCGTCGTCGGCGGGGGAGCACATGTCCTCGAACTCCTGCGCTTCCATCAGCGCGATGCTGAGAGAGACCATCCATGGCGGCGTGAACCGGCCAGGGACGATAGTAGAAGGCTTGGAGCCCACCGCGAAAAGTCGCGGACGGAAAAACACTTCGCTGATGCGTCGCCAGACGACCTGCGTCCGCATCGCGTGCGGTGTCACTGGACCGGTGAACGCCGCATTCGCGATTGCCTTGGCTTCCTTTTGGGCGGCTTCGTACCCAGCAAGCGAACAGAACGAAGGCGGAAACTCGGGATCGACGAACATGGTCGCTCGCGCCACGCACTGCCGCGCAATCGCGACCACGGGATTGTGGGTCATGTGCAACGGGGAGCGAGGGTGCCGCCCCACGTCCGAGAGGTTGTACCCGAACGCGGCTGTGGTGGCCGTTGACCTCGAAATCGACGCTTCTCCTTCGCCTTGCTGGGCGCCCAGAGGCGACCCAGACAGCAAGCTTTGCACGAACGCTGCTTGCGACGGGGGCAACACAGGGGCACCTTTGAAGTCGCTGGTGAAGCGGCCAGATTGACCCAGGTCGTCGTCGGATGACTTTGGCGGTGGCGGCGGCGGCGCGGTGCCCTGTGAGTGGGTGGCAAGTGGCTCGCCGTACTGAGACACGAAACTTGCCCCCGTGCGAATGCCTCGTGGCTGTTCGTACACGTCGACGTCTGGATAGTGTAAAAAATTGCGGATTGACGCGGTGAGCAGTGGGAGGTCTCCGGCACTCTCGACGTTCGAGGAGGCGGCTTGTCCCTTGGCGCCAGCCGCGGCGGGGCCGGCGACGCCGACGGGATACGACGTTCCAGAGCTGATGCGCTCCGCGGCGCCAAGCTGCTGCTTTCGGTTGTTCTCCGCCTCGCGCTCCGTTTCTTCCGCGACCAGACGAGGGTGTTGCAAAAGGCGTACATCCTGCGAGGCGATACCAAGGCCGCAGGATGCGTCGTGGCACCACTCCACGTCGATGGTGTAGAACCCATCCACCGTGGGCTGCGACACGGCGAGCACGAGGCCCTCTTTCAGGTGCCCGCGGTAGCAGTCGTCAGCCTTCAGGGCGAGCACGACCCACCCGGTGCGCACGAGGTGCCACGGCACGAGCTCGTCGGGGACGACGCCCTTGAATCCGGACGCGTAGTGCGTGGGGGTGCCGTACTCACCGCTGGGGAGCTGGTGCGCGACGCGGAAGATGTCCTCGCAGCGGCTGTGATCGATGCCCAGCAGCGGAACCGGGTAGTACTCGTGCCGGCCGTGATAGGCGTAGACGATCGAGCCGACACGCCACAGCAGGCCACCTGCCGCGGCCGCACCGGGACTGTGCCCACCAGCGGCGGCGGCACCGCCGCCGCTCGCGGCGCCTCCGGGGGACGACGTCGCGGTGGACGCCGTCGACTGAGCACCGACGTCCAGCAAGGGACCGGCACCGGCCTCGAGCAGTCGCATCGCATCTGCATCGGCGTGAACTTCTGACAATGCGTCGACAATCTCGGCTCGAGCATAGCCACGCGTCTCCAGAAATGTCACTTTATCCGCCAATGACCGGTGGGCCGCCACGAGGCCATCGCCGAGAAACGCGGCCAGTTCTTGGACCCTGAGCTGGCGGATCGTCACGCAGGCAAGCTGACCCTTGACGGCGTAGGCAAAGTCATGCAGCAGCGCCGCTGCGACGACAGTGGGATCGTGGGCGGCCTTGACGGGCATTTTGGTCACCGGACCGACAGGGTGAGGGAAAATAAAATGAGTAAGACAGGCGCGGAAGTAGCAGATTAAGACTCTAACAGATAGGCCACACTACGACTAGCAACGATCAACGACCACTATGTGCGTGTACATGTGAATGGGAGGACGGAGGGCGCGTCGGGTAAGAAACACCTATCCAGTCGTGAATCACGCACGGGCGGTGCCGTTGGACGTTTGTAGAAAACCTTCGTAAATCCTGGCCACGTGCTGCTGCATGGGCGAACCGCCGCCGCTCAAGGGCAAGGCGTACGTTGGTTCGCCGAGCACCGCACGCCGAAAGCGCGCGGTAACGTCGCGAGGTATCAGACCGTAGGCGGTGTCCGCGTTTCCCAGCACCGCACCGTGCATCAACTCGTTCACGCGGAAAAGTTCAGTGAGACCCTCAAAGACAACGTCGAGGTCCGACAGCAGCTTCAGGTCCGCGGCCACGGCCCTGCGAGACACCTCCGCTCGCTCAGCAGGAGGTGAGGCGGCCTCATCGGCAGCGGCGACCCACAGGATGCGCCGCCGTGATTCGACGTCGATGAGCGATCCTCGCTCCAGCTGAAGCAGCGCCATCGCCAAGGCACGCAGGCGTTCGGGCATCGATGACCAGGCGCTCATCTCCTCTAGCGCGAAACAGCTGGCGACGGCCGGATTCCCGTCCCCCGGCGCGGGCACGAGGAGCCGAGCAACGACGCTTCGGGCATCGATGAAACGCTTCGCGGATGAGTCCGAGAGCGGCCAGTGGGCAGTCGCCCGGACACTTTTCGTGACCGAGGAGGAGCCGTGCACGAGCACGGGTCGGCCTGCCGGCGCGCCTCCGGCGAGCCCAGCGCTCCCCCAAGACGTTGCAAAGCATGCATCGCAGACAAGGGCCGTTTGGGACCCCATCGCCGCCGCAAACGTGGCCAGCCGCTGGGGCAGCAGCCGCCGCGGCGCGATGGCGTCCCCCCACGTCTCGGGCGGCATTTGACTCGACAGCAACCACCCGCGCGGAGCCGCATCAGGCGGCGCCCTCGGGTCCGGAGGTTGCCACTCGACGCTGAACAAGGTGACTAGAAATGGGCTCGGCACACAGCCGGCCTCCAGCCACGTTTCGAGCCACATGCCAATGTCACCGCGGCGCGCCGCCTGCTCGAGCGGATGCTGTTTCACAAAACAGTGCAGCGCGAACGGCGCCGCGACGGCAGCGTCCACGCCACGTTCCCAGCCCATCTGGAGGCGGTACGCGGCCGCCTGCCCCTCCTCTCCACCGGCCTGGAAGACGGCGCCACAATGGAACGCGTCCGTCGTGGCGGCGTAGCGCTCGAAGAAGACGAAGGGGGGATTGCACTTCAAGTCGTACCATTCCACGAAGCAACGCAGCGCGGCGTCCGCGAGCCGATGGCGACGATGGACGAAGGGTAGGTCGAGACGCACCCGGAGCGGCCCTTCGGGCAGCGTCGGTTGCTCCGCGACAAAGCACAGCGGCCGGAGACCGCAGCGATCAATCTGTACCCAGGCCTTCACCGCCGCTCGAAATCGGCGCTCCACGGCTCGGTAATCGCGAAACGCGCCGCGGAGTGCATCATCTCTCTGCGCCGGTGCGAGCTCGACCGCGCCCGTCGCCTTCGAACTCGTTGCTGCGGGGGTAGCGAACGAACGCCCCTCGACGACAAATTCCTCCTCGTCCTCCGCTTCCGCTGTGGCGCTCGGCGACTCGGCCGGGAAGCGGAGCACGGCCGCGGTGACATAGGCATCCAAATGTCTTACGAAATGGGGCATCCTTGCGGCCGGTGTCGCGGATGGGTCGTTCCAGGGGCAACCGTGGAGCATGCTTGCCAGCCGTGTGGCGTGCAAGACCTGCGGCGGCGACACGGCGTTTCCCGCAGTCCCCCAAATCACGTCGATGCCCAGGGCCAGCGCTCGGGTGTCTCTCGTGACGACCCAATGCCGGGCCACGGATGACGTTTCAACGTTGCTCGCTCCCTCGACGGCCGCCCGCACGGCGGCACCGAGGCCCGACGCGGCGTATACCACGGACATCGACGACGAAGCTCGGCGACGGAGGACTCCCCGAATCACGAAGTCGAGAGCGTCCAAGGCAGGGGAGGACGCCCAGGCCGCACTGCCCGAGAAATATCCCTTCACACTCAGGCGATGACTGCTGCCAGCGCCGGTCGCGAGCCCGGCGGCCGCGCCTGCCGGTTCCCACGTGGCGATCGTTTCGAGCTGACGGACCACCCAGTCCTCAAACACGTCCAGAGTTAAAAATGCCAGCGAGGTGACGGGCACTGGTGGAGATGACGCAGTGCGACAACCGAACAATGCTTCCAAGTTCCCGCGCAGTGCAAAGGACTCGCCGGCCGCCTCTGTGTTACGAGAGAGCAGCAGATCAAACTGCGCCAGCAGGATCGAATCAAGATCAACGTGCCAGCGGTCGCCCTCTGGCATCGGTGACACGCAGTCGTACGGACGCATGACTTCGTCGGCCAGGTGCGAGGTGCAACCCACATCGGCGCACTGAAGGGACAGGGCGTCGCGCAGCAATCGCAGGCCAGGAAATCCGGCGGACCCAGCATCTTCCACGAGAGGGAACACGGGCGAGTGCATATCGGATGGGTGCCGCCGCGCGTATCCCGGGGAGCTGGCAGGGGAAGCCGGGAGACTTGGAGAGAGCAACCCAGTGACATGGGAAGGGGGGGGGGGCGAATAAATATCAACCGACAAACGCCCAGGGATGATGCCAAAGAAAAATATCCATTGGCAGTGCGAAAAAGGATGTTCCCCACCTCGACCCATGTCGTGTTTTTAGGCGAGGGTTTGCGAGAGAGGAGTGGGTTGCGGAGCGCTATTTCACGGCAGCGATCCGTACAGCAGCAATACAGAGGGGGGAGGGGGGGCGCCCCCCCCATCCCCCCCTCCGGACATTTAGGCGTCGCGTGGCACGGACCTGCCACATCGTTCCCCACCTTATGGGCGGGCCCCTGCGCGGCTTGCTATGTCCGTCGCATTGACAAAAAAGGCGTTGAGCACAAAGACATTGAACGGGCTGTCCGTCGGCAGGCGCACCGGCAATAGGCCGGGGGAAAAAGTCGTGAGTTGCAGCGGCTCACAGCGCTTGTAATAGCATCCTGCGCTGACCTTTTGCGGGACGGCGGCGGAAGGGGCACTGGTGGAGGTCGTCGCTGGGTGGGCGACGTCGCCAAGGTGATCCCGGCTCGACGCGAGATTTGCCAGCGGGGAGGCACGTCCTGAGGCGCCACGGCGGACGGACGACCTCGTCGAGACAGGCGTACCTCCTCCCCTTTGCCCTCTTGGACGAGCGTTCGGCACCGAGTCCGACTCTGTTGACCACTCCTGCAACATGCGTCCGACATCGAACGGCCGTCCATACGGCGATACACGGCGGCCACCAGGGGGTCCCATGGCGTTGGTGTCGCGCCGCGCGCCACGCGTTGCGAGGTGCTCCGCGGCGGCCCTGGACCCGGCCGGCCCAAAACGCTGGCGACCAGATGGCACCACCGTTGGGTAGGGGGGAGTGATTCTCGTCGACGTGGAAGGGAGCGCCGCGGTGGTGAGGAACGTCTTCGCCTCCTCGTCGCTCACGTAGTTGATCACATTCGCGCCAGCCGTCAGCGCTTTCGCGATGCACCCCTCAACAGTGCTGGGAACTCCGACACCGCTGCCGCCCAGATGTTTGCAGCCGCTGAACACATTGTCGCGCGCCGCGGCGATCTGCACCCACGGGTCCACGCGGTTGATGGCGCAGCGACCCACATCAGCCCGACGAGTCCCCGAGGCCGCCACGCACCAGAGACCCACCGCGCTGCATCCACCGCGACCCACTGGGGCTTCAGAAGTCGTCACGGTGCCGCGCACTGCGCCGCGCGCCGTTGTCGCGGTGCGTTTGGACGTCGTCGTCGTCGCTTGGATATGAACCGCCGTTGTCGTGACCGCTGCTGTTTGGGCACTCGTCGCGTGGAGGCACTTGGCCAACGACGGAGGGGGCTCCAACGAGGACGACGGGGGCAGCCCCAACCTGAGATGCGCCCAGCCTCGCAGCACCGTACGGTTGGCGACGCGGAAGAGGCCCGGCGATGTCATCAGCCCCTCCTCACCGCCAGCCGCAGTAGCTTTGCTTCGCTCAGCGGCAGTATCGGGGACGGCCCGTAACGCGGCGGCCAGACCGCATCCGTACGCACAGGCACACCGAGACCGAAGTCGCAGGGTGTAGAGCTTGTCGAGGGCGCTCTCGAGTTTGACGCTGGCAGACTGCGTAGATATTCCGACGGTGTGGTTGCCATCGAGCAGCACCGTGTCGGGGGGCATACGGGGGTCGCACCGGACGACCACCTCCATCCACTTAGACCGTGTGGGGTTCTGGACGATAGTGCGGCTTCGCAGCACGACGCCAGCCACCTCCCCGCCCGCTCGATTCGATGTCGTCGCGGGTATCACATGCAACGAGGCGTCCTCGTCAAAGTTGGCGCGACACACCCCCGCGCTGTACTGCGAGACGGGCGACGCCTTGCCGCACGGCTCCTTCACCGTGCCCGTGGCGAAGAGCACCTTAGACGGCGCACACCAAGACACGACCCACTGGTACGGCTCCAAGCCGGGATGACCGGGCCACCGTTGCGGGAGGATCGCGGCGAGTGGCGGCAGCGTGCTGAGGTCAACCAGGGGTGGCACCGCGCGTGACGACGTCACGACGGACGCTGCGGACGACCTTGTATTCGGCTCGTCGGGGACAGTCACGGAACGGGTCTGGGAGGCACGACTCTTGGCGCGGACGTGCCCGGCTAAAGCGTCGGTGTCCAGCGGCGAGCCGTCGAGAGCCCCGGCGTCGTCGACCGCGGCCGCCTCGACTTGCAGGAGCCGCCGGTCGACGAGAAGCCCACCGTCGCCCCCTCCAGCCGTGTCGGTCGGCGCGGTGAGATTGTGGCTCGCCGCGGAGGTGTGTTGGGCATCTCGCGGACTGCCGCGGTCCCCTGCTGCGCCGGCCTCGCCCTTGAGGCCATGAATGGGAAGCCGGGGGGCCACGGTCGATGTGAGCGACGCAGGGTTACTTATGGCCGCCACGTTTTTCGCGCCCATCCGAGTTTCCACGGTGGTGAAGATGTGCTGGGCATTGTCGGCAGGCGTGACAGGGGCTGCCGCCGTGGTCGTCGTCGTGGTCGACACCGTACCGTTCGCGATGACCGGCGTCGCGGCGGCCAAGGAGGGCGCTTCGGCTGCGATGGGGAAGCATAGCGACGGCTGCCAGATGACGGCCTCGGTCCGCGATGGCGGCAGGGTCGGCGCCACCCAGCCGTCGCTCGCCGTGGCAGGGTCGCCGCGTCGGGGCGCCGTTCCTTTGAGATTCCAAGCGCCGTTGTTGGCACCATCCGTCGCTTCACCGCCGTCATCGTCGTTGTCGTTGTTGTAGTAGTTCCACCCGTTCTGGTACTTTGGCCGCTTCGCCTCCTCCTCGGCCTCCTTCTTCCGTTGCTCGACGTAGGCCTTGAGGACCACTTCGCCGCCGGAGCCCTCCGCGGAGAAGAGCACTTCTTTGAGCGCGACGGCGAGGTTCTTCTTCATGCGCACGTATTCCACGTACCAGAGGAACTGTGGCTGGAACTCAAAGTCCGGGTGACGTTTCCAGCGGCACGCGAAAGGGGCGAACTTGGCGTACTTGTCCGCGAAGTGCAACCAGGGTTTTGCCTCGCCGGGATAGTGTATGCCGTGGATGCGAGGGTCGTAGACGGTGATCTTTTGCTTTCGCGCCGTGAGGTAGGTGCTGTACTGCGACCCGAATTCCTCGTGATAGACTTGATACCAGCGCGGGATGATGTTGATTGGCTTGCGGGCCTTTGTTTCGAAGTACTCCTTTAGGAAAAGAAGATCCGGAAGCTCCATCGACACGTGGGTGACCTGAAGGTGCGCCGTCATGGCGTCGAACGTCGCGGCGCTCGGCTCCACTAACATCATGCCGGTGCTGTACCGCCGCTGCTCGGCGTCCATCGGCACAGACCACTCGTTGAGGTCGAAGAGGTCGTCCATGTTGCGGAGGACGACCACGTCGGTGTCAATGTAGAGCACCTTGACGAACATGATTAGCTGCCAAATCCTCAGTTTCGTGAAGGTTTGGCGGTAGCGCTTGTTTTCGATGTACAACGGCGACGAAACATGCTCAATCTCAATAATTTCGGCGAGGGTGCTCAGCAGCTGACGGTCCCGGGCACCGATGTCCGCCGTCACGCAAATCGCCCGGGCGTACTGAGATCCGCTGGTGGCAATCGAATGCATGAGCACGGCCGCACCGAGGACGAACTCCGCGGATGTGACGAACGTGACGTAGGCATAGTCCTGCTGGGCAATGGCTGCCTTTTGATAGGCGTGGAACGCATGATCGTGGAGCCCTGGACACTTGACGTGATCGAGAGAGCGGCCGACGGCGCCCACAGACGGCTCACGATACGGCGCGGAAATCGCCACCGCGTCTCCCCCGGCGCCGTTCAGCCCGTCGTCGTTGTCCTCGCCGGACGGCGACTGCCCCGATTTCCACGCGGCGTGACGTCTCTCTTCATACAGCCACTTGTCGCGCAGTCGGTCACGGAGCCGCTCTCGCGCACTTTCACGCTCCTCGTCAAAGTCGTACTCCCGATCCATCGCGTCCCGCAGCCGCCGGTGTGCGACGAGTGCGCTGATTTGCCCCTGGACGGCGTCGAGCTTGTCAGTTTCACTCAGTCTCCGCAGTTTGCGCTGAAGATCCGCCAGTTGTTCATCGTATGAACGAGGCGAAGGGAGCCCCTCATCGTCTGCTTGCATCGCAGCCGGTCGTCGACGATATGGCACAGCCGCGGCGCCCTCTTCGAATCGTCCCGCAGTGTCCTCGTTTGCTAGATCGGACATCGGCGCGGCAGTGGACCATCGCCTTCGGGACCGCGGAGGGGTGAAATCTGAGAGCATTGGTGATTGGGAGGGATTCGACTGGACGTCGCCGTCGTCTTTGCCGACCGCCGGCATTGGGGCGGTCGCATGCCCTGAGGAGCTCATCGTCACCGACGGCTGGAAGCTCGAGTCCAGGGACGGGATCATGTCGGCGTCGGGGTCATCGAAGCGGTGCGATGGCAGGTTCACGCGGCCCTCTGGCAACCGGGAGCGAGGGGGCGGGGGGTCCAGTTCGTCTCCCAAACCTCGGAACGGATCGGTCGGTAGGCGCTGCCAACCGCCAGGGCCCCGGCCCCCGATGCCACCGCCGTTGCCCGGAACTCGCCTCACCAGCTGCAGCAGTGCCATGCACAGCGCGAGCATGATCAGCCACGCAATGGGACGTCGCCGTATCAGCGAAATACCGGAGGCGATTGGCCCCGAAGGTGATGAAATTCCGCGCGCGACACCGCGGCACGCTTCTGTGATCCGCTCGGTCATTGCGGACATCGCCTACGTAATAGTCGACTGGTGGTCAGGGACGCGTTACGCGCGCGAGCCGGCCAATCTGTCGAAAAAAACCCTGACAACCCGGAGAACAGATCAACAAATCGGCATCATCTCTCCGCCCACCGATGAACCAGAGAGCCAAGATATCCCCTATCTGAGAGTCTATCACTGTGCATCTATTCCAGCTCGCGGCGGGTGGGCCGGTAGCGACGGGGAGGAGGGAGATGGTGGGAAGCTAGGAGAGGCCGCCCGCCAACCGTCGCTCGTAGCGCGACGACACCGCGGAGGCCCTGTGGTGGTCCTTCGCCAGCGTCATGCAGCTCCACGAGACCGTCAGGTGGCCGGTCGAGTCCGCCAGCAGGCCACAGCGACTGTTGAAGCCTGCCGCGACCGCGGGTGGAGGAGGCGGCGACGAGCCAGCCAAGGTACCGCCGCTGGCGAACGGGGGACTCCGGTTAAGGCTGCCCGAGGCGGCAAGAGGACTGGCCCCGGGCCTCTCGGCTGGGCGCATTCCGGCGGAGCCTTCCGTGTTGCTCTTTTTGATGCGCGAGTAGGGCAACGCCACCGTTTCGAGGTCGACAAGGGACGGCGCGCCGCCGATGAACGTGGCCTTCAACGTTTCGGCGCCGGACATCGCGGGCCGCCACAGGCCGACGCCGCACTTGAAATTGCCCGGTGACGGCGGCAGGCTCAGAACGCCGTAGCCCTCCACCGCCTCGAAGCCGGTGCCGCGGCCGCCGGAGACGATCTTGAAGACCAGCTTCGGGCAAGGGGCGAAATCGTCTTGAGTGACGGCGTGCAGTTCGAGCGGAAGGTTGACCGTATGGGTCGTCGTATGGATGCCATATTGACTCGTGACGCGAGCAGCAAACGCCGTTTGCGACGCGACCGGCACATCGAGCCGGCCCAGGCCGCAGCGCTGGTTGTTGGCAACGTCGAGCTCGAATTGCGGCCCTGGCGGCAGCACCCAAGTGCACTCTACCGAGCAGGCGTCACGGTCAAAGCCTTGAAGCTGCTCAAGGACAATGAAATAGCTGACGCGGACTCGCCCAGCGGCAGACGGCACAGGTGTGAAGGATGGAGCCTGGATGGAGGCGGCTTGCTGCGCAGCCACCGTGGCGCCCTTGTGATGCGGGGATCGACTGCGGGAGGCGTTCTTTGATCGCGACGTCGTGCCTGCAGACGCCGCACCCGCGCCACGGACATTCCCGGCCCCGGGAAGGCCTGCGAGCGCCTGTCTGAGGAGGACCAGCCCGTCATCCTGGGGATCGGACGCGAGCGACTCGGCGGCAGGGCCCGGAGAGGCCACCGATGAGCGCAAGGGAGAGGTGACGCTTGCCGTGAGAACGTTGGCGCTACTTGTCACGGCACTTTCGAGTGCTCCGGCGCCGCGGCGTCCGCCGCCGCGATGCTTCTGGTTCGGAACGACGCAGAAGGACACCATTTGCGTGTCGTTGACGTGAAGCACATGCCACTCGTGCAGCGAGGGCGCGGCGACCAGCTGGCCCTCCGAGAAGCTGCGCAGCGTCATCAGGACGTGCGGGGTCCCCTCCCACACGACTTGTGACGCCGCGGCTTGCGATGCCGACGGGGGCCGCCCGATGGCCACCATCAGGTGCATGGAACCGCCGCCCGCCATGGCGCTGGACCCGTCATCGTCCTCCAGCCCCGCGGCCCGGCGAAGCTGTAGCCGGTGCAGCGGCGTGATGTCCTGCGGGGGCAGCGACTCCGACACCTCCTCCGCCGTGGGGTAGAACCGCTCGTGTGCCACATGCGAGTAAATGTGGTAAGACCAGCCGAATTGATCGAGCCCGCCGCGCATAGTGGCCGAGCCAAGGAACGCACCTCCCGAGCTCGTGATGGAAATATTCGCGGCCTGGCTGCTGCGCACCGACGCCGTTCCGGCTTGCTGCTGATTAGCGGCGTCACCGGCGGAATCGGCGACCGTTTGATCGGATGGCCGACTGGCGGAAGGGTCACTTCGCGAGAGGTACGCCGCCACCTTGTCCTGGACCGTGTCGCCCGGCACGCCCTTGAGCATCGTGAGCACCTGCTCGTGGTACGCCGTGGTCGGCGCGTCGGCCGGCCGGGCATTCGGAGGCGATGCGGCCACCGCGGTGGGCGACACCATGCGGACAAGATCGGCGGGCGAGTAAATTTTGTGTCCCCAGCCGACGCGGCATCGCGCGACGATGTGCCGTTGCAGCTCGTCGGTCGTCGGCGACACTGCCACCGTGACGTCGAACTGCAACTCGGGGATGGGAAACTGTCGACTGACGTAACGCCACGCGTCCACGTAGCGCTCCATAAGACCGAAGGAGACAGAGAGGACACGAGAGGAGTGCGTGCTAGCTGATGGAGTGCCCTCATCGCGCGGAAGCCACAAAATGGCCGAGAGGATGTTGACACCCTTCACCCCCCCATCCATGCGATTGAAGAAGGATTGCGGTGGTGCGGCTGGGGGCCCTGCAAAACACATTCGACGCGCGCTTCACCAAAGGCCCCCCGTCACCAAAAGCAGCCGTAAGACGAGGACTCATCACACTGTCGACAGCGGACACTTGGAGAGAGAGCAACAGGGACAGAGATAGAGAGGGAAGCGCGGGGAGTCATGCGAGAGAGCCGTCGTCCAGAGGCTATACTTACCAAGTATGAACGAGAGTATGATAGTTCAAGTGTCTGTGTGGCATTTGTGTGTGAGAGGAGGGGAACTCACCGTGCGTGTCTCCAGGGGTGGTCCGGTGGCGGCCGTGGGGGGTGGTGCTCGTCTGGCGAAAATCTGCCGGGGGCACCGTGGTGATAGGGGATACGATCGCCGCCGTCGTCGTCGGACAACTCCTCGACGCGTGACGGTTCGGGAGGCCCGTTGTCGCCGTCGCGCACCGACGCTCGGCACACGGGGCACGTGCCGTGGTGCTGCGTGAGCCACGTATCGACACAGTCCTTGTGGAAGATGTGAGAGCAGCGCAGGCGGCGCACCGTCGAGCCTGGATCGGTTGCCGGCGATATGTCCGTCAGGCAGATTGAGCACGTCGCGGGGCCGTCCCCTGGCTTCCAACCGATGGTCGAGGCATGATTGAGGTCCTCCGCGGTGGCCGCCGGGGGCGCGGAGGAGGTCGACGTTTGAAGCGCGAAGAGCAGAGCGAGCAGCTGCAGCAACGCAGCCGCCTGCTCCTGCTCGGCTGGCGCCCCGGGAGCGCGAGGGGGAGAGTCAGGCCTTCTCGGCCCCTCTCCGTTTTCCGGCGCGTCCATCCGTCGAAGTGGCCACGGCCGATGCTCCTCCGCGTGGTGTCGGTGGCCCTCCGGATGGTGCACGGGCGGCGGTGCGGCGGCTGCCCCCCCGCCGTCGTCCACCGCGCCGTGGATGCTGCGAAGCACGTGGCAGAATCCGCATAGCCTAACGGGCTGAGTGATGCCCCGGATGGGGAAGCTGGCCCGGTGCGCCACGCACTCATCGCAAAAGGCATGGCCGCACCCGCGACAATGATGCCGCCACAGCGTCGCGCCGAACATTCGCCGGCACGTCGTGCACCGCTGATTCGGAGTACTGGGCTCGAAGTACGAGCGGTCCTCGCGCTGAGACGATCCCGCGCACCCCATCGCGGCGGGAGGGGGTCACAATAACAGTCGCGAAGGACCCCTAGGAGGTGAGGTACGGTGGGGGGCGACAACGATGACAATCAGTCGTTAGAATCACGTGCGCATCCCGCGACCGTTCATTCATTCAACAATGGAGAGAAAAGGAACGCAAAAGGACCGAAACCAGAGCTGATATCGCGCATCCAGGAGTGGGCGAGGCGTGCGCACCGCCGTTGCGCCCCTTGTGTGGGCCATCATGGTCACTCGTGCCGAGAGGCGCACCTACTCAGCGCAGCTTCGTCGTAGTCGGGGCAGTTGGCGTACGGCGTGGAGGACAGCGCGTGCACCGAGGGATGCGGCTGCTCGTGCGGCACGCGACACGTCCGGCGCGTCACGGACAGGAACTGCTTGTCATAAGTGGCGATGACCGCGCTCTCCCCGTTGTTGCCGCAGTGCCGTAGCTGGATGGCCCGCGTCAGGGTGCTGAAGTCGGGGAGCAGAAGGGCCTCTGCGCGGTCGGCTAGCCGCAAGTCGACCCCAGCGAGAAAGTGGTTGGTGACCTTTGCGCCGGGCGTCACGCTATCAGCGTCGACGGTGGGCAGTTCAAGGACACGCTCAATCGCACCAGGTCGGCGAAGGGCAGCCTCCGTCCACGATGCAGTCAACTCATCTGCAAGTAAGTCGTACTTCGTCACTACGGGCACTCCATCCCACGCGAGGACGTTCCTCAGCTCCTCCACGAAGGCTGCGGCCAGTCCGGCGCCGGCCATGACGTACACAAGCGATCCCCCAGAGGGTGCCGTGTGCCGAGGGCCACTCGAAGCAGCTCGTTGGCGAAACAGGGACGAGACGTTGCACTCGCGAAGCCAAGCAGCGAAGCGAGCGGCCGTCGGCAGGGAGAAACGAATCCTCGATCCGGAAGGCATGCCGAGGGCGTCGGGCTCCAGTCGGAGGTGAAGGACGGCAAGCCGCAACGGCACGGGTGCCACCCTCGCCGCGGCGGCCTGCCACAAGCGGTTGGCCGCCCGATCGATAGACCTGTGCAGAACAATGCGAGAGAGAAACCAGGATTCAGTCAACGTCGTGAGAGACCGAGGTGCCTCAGCGACATTGCCTTTCGAAGAAGGGTCCTCGGCGGCGGCCTCGGCGGCGGCTTTCGGGGAGAGGAACGGCACGTGCCACATGACGGTGGACAAACGCAACCCGGATGATGCCGAGTGCCGCGCGAGGCCTTGCAAGAGCAAGCGGTTCGCCGCCGCTGGCTGCTTTATGACCGCGAGGCGTGATGGCAAGGCGAGCCGAGGGTACTTTCGACGTGATTTCTCCGGCAAGGCCGGATCGAGCTGGCCGTCGAAACTGTTCGCGGAGGCGACGGTGAGCCGCGGGCGGCCGTAGTCGTCGAAGCGCTCTGCAACGACGATCGGAATAAAACGGCTGCTGCCCAAGGAGGGCGGCGGCGGCGAGGCACTCCACAGACGCGACGTCTCTGTGACGTTCACGAGCTGAATGAAATCGATAGCGGAGGCCGAGGACGCGGGGGAAGGTGGTAGCACCAGCGCCCTGCCACTCAAGGCCGCGACGTGCGCTGCCTGGTACAAGGTGATGAGCTGATTGCTCAGGCCAAACTGCGGTCCTGGCGCGTCAAACGTCAGCCACTTCCACACGCGAGGGGCAGTGAAACGACCACCCGCGACGGCCTCCATCGCAGGCGGCCCGCGGCGGCCGGTGGTGGAGGGCGGGTCGCCCTGATCCACCTGCCCCCCCGTCACCTCCAAGGTTGTGGAATCCCAGTCCCGCGGCAAGATCGCCCCCTCCGAGCCATCCTCAGATTCAGCGCTGTTCTTGGCGGCGGCGGCTACAACGCGCACTGGAGACACGACGCCATTGGGCGCCACGAGGAAGATGGCGGCGGCCGCGATGCTGCAGGCGACGAGCAGCAACAACAAAGCCGTCGCACGTGAGACGCGTCGCTCGCTCGTTGCAGGGGGCTCCATCCCAGGCGATCACCCATACTGTATGATGCGGGAGCCGGTAGATAGGCGCCCCCTTATGCTGCTTCTGTTGCGACAGGACAGGTGATACACAGGCAGCATGGAGTGGGGTTATCGGGCGTGTGGGGTGGCAGGGGAAAAACCCACAACGTGATACAGGCTGGCTACACGCTCTGTCGAGCGACACTCCGGTCAAAGACGAAGAATGGTCGTGGTGGCGTCAGTTGCCCGAGTTCGCTGCCGCCTGGGATCCGCTCCGGAACTGACGACCACTTGCCCGTCTGCCTCGCTTCGATGAGAGCTTGGCGCATGTTCAGCTGCCGCGGCTGCTAACAGCGTCGCGGCTTCCATGCTCACGGTCGATCGGCGGCGACCGGCATGCGGAGGGTTCCTTGAGGCGTCGGGGCCTCCACGGGCGGTGTGAGGCCCTGCCCCCGGAGGGGCCTGCGATGCCGCTGCCTGCCGATGCAGCGCTCCGGTGTTATCGTCGATCCGATCGTTTAACTTCTGCATCCAGGTGCCGTAGTACGCCGTGATGGCGGCATCCCCAGCAGTGGGTCCCGCCGGTGAACGAGCCGTTGACGCTCCTGAGGGTAATAGCTGCGGTCCGGCGAGGCGGGGCAGCAACAGCGGGTTGGCCGCGGCTGACGGGCGCAGAACGGCTGGCGGCTTTGGGTGCTGATGCCGGTCCAACATGACCGCCGCCGTGGTCGTTTGCTGCAGCGCGAGCTCGATCGCCTGTCTTCGTAGAAGGTCCATGCGCTCGGCGTCGTTGGTGGTCGTGCCGTGAAGCCGGCCGCCATACTGAGCTGCCCCGGCGTTGCGCGATTCGGAGGGTAGGCCGCACTCGGCGGACATGTCGACGAGCCGCGGCCTGCGTCCTGAGGGCCCCGCCGCCGCTGGATCCGGCCCATTGGCCGGCGGCAAGGGCCAGCTACCATCTGACCACGAAGTCAGGGGCAGTGCCGCTGGCGGCGGAGGAGCCGGTGGCTGCTGCCGCACGGGCATGTGGGTCTCGCGCAGCGACGGCACCACAGCCAACGCGCCGGGAGGTGCAAACGGCACATCGTGGTCGATGACGTGTGCCTCCGACGGTCCGAACACCTTGAGGAGATCGGCGACTTCGCGGGCAGCCTTCTTGACGTCCTCGCGCGGTGGAGCGGCCGCCGCCGTCGGCAACGGTTGCGGCCGTCCGCTGAGACCGGCCGGATGGGGGTCAGTGGCGATTCCGCCCGACACAGAGGCACCGGCGGCGACTCTCTGCTGAACGTACGCACCCAGCACCGCGGCGCCTTCCGCGCTCTCCTGTTTCATCATCCACGAGGGGAGCGTCGGCTGCGCGCCGCCACCGCTAACCCCCCACCCGGTGAACTCGGCGGCAGCGGTCAGCGCGTGCCGAGTGACGCCGACGAGCTGCGCGAGATGCTTTGTCAGCACTTCCTTCAGCGCCGCGGTTTGCTGAATGAGTCGAGACACATCGGCCCACCGGTGGGCGCGGGCCCCCTCGTTTGGCTCGGCGTGCGCCCGCTTGGATGCCTTTTCAATGCGGAACCGGTGCAAGCCGATACGCCAAAGCATTTGTGCGCGTCGCCTACGAGAGTGCGCGATGCGGGCGTCACCCTCTTGCATGGCGCGCAGGAACCCCCGTGTCACTTGCTGGTGGAGGTTGACGGCATCCCGGTCGACCGCCGCCGCTGCGGCTGGTGCCGTGGCGGAGCGTTGAAGCTGCTGTTCGAGTTGCACTAGTCGCTGTGCGGCTAGCAATTTTGCGGACTGCAGTGGTTCCGTAGCCGACGCGAGCGCCTCGACAACGCTCGTTCGCTGCGTCCCGGCGTTTGTGACGCCACCGACGGTCGCCTTGTCGATAGCGGTGCGGGACCGCACCGCGTTGACGTGGACGTCGGCGGCGAGGTCGCGCGATCGCTGCATGACTTGCTGGAAGCCGAGGCGGTTCAACTCTTCCCGGACTTCGGCCGGCGACATGAGAAGAACAGCGGCCCCCGGCTTCGCCGCAGGACCGGCTGCCGCAGTCAACGACGCCGCAGGCATCAGCGACGGGAGCACCACGTTCCGCGCGTGCTCCCCCGTCATCCCGGAATCCACTTTGGAGTTTGCGACGATGCGGGTGCGGCCTGCGAGTGCGGCTCTCGGCGAACCCGCGGCAAAAATGAGCTCGTCGCGATACACGAGGGGAGCTTCTTGAGGAGCATTCGTCGCCTCGTCCAAGGCGGACAAGGTTTGTGACGTGTAGGCAGCGCCGTTCGGGTGCTCGACCGTCCCGCCGCTGCGGCCGCCGCCCTGCACGCGCCGGATGATTAGCCTCGGCCCAAGGTCGCACTGCACGGCGACGTGTTTCAACTCGCCCCAGTTCTTCGGATCCACCTGGGCCCGTAGCGCGGCGACGGCCTTGTAGGCGTCCCGACGTGTGCCCCCAGCGGCGCGGCCCTGCGGCCCCCCGGCTGGCGACGCGTCGGCGTGCACCGCCGTGGTTCCAGGAGGCGCACCCTCTTTGAGCCGCTTTTTCAGCGCGGCCACGGCGGCGTCGACGTCTTCGACGGCGCGAATCGCAGTCTGCGCCTCAGTTGGCGCGGCCCCGCCGAAGGGGGACCAGTCGTCCCCGACCGCGGCCAACAGCGATTCGATGCTGGCGAACGAGTCATCCGCGGCGTTGGCTGGCGCGGCGGCGTTCGTCGCCGGAGGCCTCGACTGTCCAGCCGCGGTCTTGGCCGCCACGTCGCCAGCCGCCGTCTCCACTAGCGAAACGAGCGGAGCCCCACTGGTCGACAGATCAGCTCCTGCAAAGGTCGGCAACGGCGGCTGCGTCGACAGCGGCTCTTCGAGGGACGCGCTCGCCGGTTCCGGCTGCGCCGCCGTCGGAACGCGCGACGGCGGCGAGACCGGCGTGGCCGTGTCGGACCCGGCGATGCTTGTAGTCGTGACCCGGCGCACGTTACGGGTGCTGTCGGCCCCAGTGGTGGACTTTAACGTCGCAGGAGGCGGAGGGGACGGGTGACCCGCGGCGGCCCCGTCCCCCCGTCGGCCGGCAGCGGCGCCCTTGCGCGCGCGACTGGTGGCGTCTACGGCGGAGAAGCGGGCGGCCTCCTCGGCTTCCGCATCCTGTCGCTTCTGCGCGACATCCCGCAACTTCGCTTTGATCTTCTCTTTCAGCTCCGCCAGCTTCGCGGCTCGCTGCTGCTTGGCCTTTTCCTGCTCCTCACGTTCCGCCGCGCGGAGGGTGGCCACGATGCGGGCATTCTCCTCGAGCATCGCCACTTGGCGCCGCAGGGCACGGCTCTCCGAGAAGACCTTGTTGCGACGCGCGAAGGTTTCCTCGTCGCTCAGCGGGTCGCACTTTAACCCGCTGAGAACACTGCTGGCGGCGTGCGCGCCGGGGTTGTTGGCCCCATTGTGCTCTGCGAGTCCGACAGTCACCTTTTTCGTCGGGTGCACCTTTGGTTTCTTGGGTCGCTTGAAGGACACGCCTCGACCGAGGGGGGCCGCGCCGCCAAAGGCAGGGTCCGCGAGACTGGCAGCCACGGGCGGGGGGGTGTCCTCCGCCGCAGACGATGCATCCGAGTCGGCGCCGCCGAGCTCGCGTTTGTCGACTTGAATGCACTGCTCTCGCGTGAGGGAAATCGGCAGTTTCTTCAGTCCGAGAGGGTCGTCCGGATCGTTCGAGCGCCTCGCGAACCCTGGGGTGTTGAAGTCACCGTTTTCGTCTTCGGCGGCCGCGACGGCGAGCAAGACGCCCGCGTTGAGCATGCCTTGTTTCTCGAGCTGCTCGATCATCATCAAGAACACGTGGGCCGCTTGGTTCGTCACGACGCCTTGGTTAACGGCTCTCAGCACGGAGTCAAAGTGGACGTGGGTGGTGCACGCTCGACGCGCGGCAAGAAGCAAGACATCGGTGTCTTTGTTCGCCGCGAGCTGCTGCGTGGTGACCATGCGACAGTTCGGGTTGCTCCTCGCCTCGCTCGCGGAGACGCGGATGTCGAGCAGGTTGGCCATGAGCTTGACGACGACTTCCGGCCGCACGGCGGACCCTAAATCTTTCCACCGCTCCGCATGAATCTTCATGAACACCGCATAGATCATGCTCTCCTTCGACGTCTTGCGTGGATTGATGCACTCGGTCACGAACTCGATTTTTCCCACCCCCCTCAACTGCAGGTTGTCGAACACGTCCGACGTGATGTAGGCTTCGCCGCCGCGAGCGGCGCAGCACAGCTCCCTGGCGGCGAGCAGCGCGGCGCCGTTGTACTCAAGCAGGCCCGTCGTGCGGTGGTTCGAGGTGACGAGCTCGCCCCGAGAGATGCCCATCGCCACGCGCACGCCGAGCCAGTGGCCACACGGAGGCCGCGGCTCCTTGGCGGCCTGCACGTAGAAGTCGGCGACCTCGACAGGCCACTCCTCCTGCATCAAGGCCTCTTGCACATAGAGGGCCCACTGACAGGCCAGCGTCTCGGACCGGAATATCAACACTGTCTCGTCATAGCCGTGGGCGACGAGCGAGCCGAGGTCGTACTTGGAGGCGTTCCGGATGGCGGCGGAACTGCCGGTCGCGCCGATCGCGAGCGCGGAGTTGGTCATGACTGAGTTGGACATGTCCGACGTGTCGAAGAACGTCCGCGACTGGTTCACCCGTGCGAGCGACCGCACGTAGACGCCGTACACAATGTTGAGCACGCCCTGCCCGCTGGCTCCGCCTGGGAGCGACAGGAGCTTCGCCAGATGAGGCACGGAGCACACCACGAAGGCGACGGGCGATTGGTCCACCGACGGCCGGATGGCTTTCAGGTTCGGCAGCGGCAGGGCCTCTGCGGCGCCGGCTGACACCGGCATCCCAAACATGGGGTCGTTAGACGCCATCCCTCCCACGCCGCCGGTCGTCGACCATGAGGCCCCGCTTCGGTGCTGCTGCTGCCGCAGGAGGTAGCGGCTCGATGGATCGGCTGCCGCGGCCAAAGGCTGCACCGCCGTGGCGGAGGGCTCGGGCAAGCCCCCCGTGACCTCATGCGGAAGCATGCCGAGCCGCGCGAGTCGTCCTTTCCTGGACACCGGACACGCCACGGTCAGCGATACATAATATTTCCCAAACGACTTGGCGTCCTCGAAGGACACCAAAGCCAATCCGGACCGGTCGAGCTCCGCTTGACCAACGATGCTCACTGTGGCCTCCCTTGTGGCGAAGCTTGTCGTGACCAAGGCGGGTGTTCGCATTTTGACGAGCTCCCAGGCGTCCTGCGTGCACAACACTTCGCCACCGCGACCAAACGACCTAACGAGTGCCGTGGCGACCGTGGCCGCCGGTCCGTAGTACTGTACGCGTTTCGTGACGATGTCGGTCTCGACGCGCAGCGTGAAAGGCGGCTCGTGACTGACGTGCGCGATGTGAATGCCGAAAGCCGCACGGAGGCCCCGATGCAGCACTTCGCCGCCCGGACCGGTTTGACCGGTCACGACGCTGGTGGCCTCGTAGCGGAGCAAGGGGCCCGGCCACTCGACGCCTCCACCGGTGAGGTCTTGGTCGACGTCGAGGACGAATTGGGCGGCTTTGGCCTCCTCGTCGAAGGCGAGCGTCGCTGAAAAGCGCGTGACCGCGACGGCGTATCCACGATGGGCCGCAGCCTGCCGCATC
>ERZ1292630.1004-Hain-H41-02um-R3-1004-length-28394-cov-6_pt1 | contig 28394 bp, 5 predicted proteins | sample MGYA00564408_ERZ1292630 | MGnify/ENA primary metagenome ERZ1292630 (study PRJEB36523, sample SAMEA6512641) | groundwater metagenome | collected 2019-01-08 | study: AquaDiva: Metagenomics assemblies of 32 groundwater samples
CGACTTCGACGCCGAGAGCAGCGAGGACCAAGACGCCCTGCGGCAGCAGCTGCTCGGCAGGAAACACAACTACGTCTTGCTCACATTCGAACACGACGGCCGTGAAGCCGCCTTTCGCCATTACTGCCTGACGACCCTTCCGCTTGTGACTCGATGGGTCCTCCGGCTGCTGTCGCTCTATGTGCTGACGCTGCTGATGACGGCGTCCATTGAGCTGATCACCGCGGAGCATGGGGCGACCGTACGCGTGCAATACGCGCCGTTGGAGGGCTTACTAGCCTTGACGACGTTGGCGCTAGGCCTCACGTCATGGCACGCCATGCGATTTCCACGGGTGAGCTTTGGGATGTTTTATGTTGCCGGCGTTGCGTTGTTCGTCGCGATCGCTATCAACGCGCCCCCGTCGATCGTCACGACCGAAGCCGTGCACGTACTCATGATATGGAGCCTCTTCGTGGTCGCCTCTGGCAACCCCGGAATGTCCTGGGTCGTCCTGGCGATTGCGAACTCGTTGTTCATTTTCGCCCCATTCGTCGTCGTGATTGCCCTCGTGAACCCGAAGCGCATCAACGCGCTGTTTCTGGGGCCGCAGTACGTTGGCTTGCTGGGCTTGTGGTGCACCGGTCACTATCGATACGAGTCCAATATTCGGCGGGAGTTCGTGGAACGCGCCGCATGTACCCGTGCGGACGAGCTCGCCCAAGGTGAGGAAGGTTTCGCATTGCATCTGCTGTCGGAAGGCATGCCGAAGTCGTTCGCCAAACACATGACCGAATACATACGTCGAGCCTTACCCAATCCAACGCTTGCCTTCCGCCTGCCACACGTGGGAGTGTTAGTGATTCGTCGCGTCAGTGCCCCGGCCGCGAGCAACATCGTCGCGGTGCAGCGGATCCTGCGCTCGCACTTGGAGTATCATTTGCGGTGCCGAGCGATCGGAGGGGGCTTTGTGGGTGACGAGGCGTGGATTTGCGTGAACGCCACCGACGAGGAGCTCGAGCCCTTGCTAGCGATCGAACGGGCCGCCGACGCTTCCCTGTCGGACGAGCACACCACCAGTGTGGCGGCCGGGGAGGGCATGCCAACCCGGCTCTCAGCACCATCACCGCCAGCGCTAGCGGCGGAAGGAGTGGAGAATCCAATGCGTCGAACGACGCCGTCACCGCGCCACCGTAGGGCAAAGGCGACGGTCGCGTCCGCCGACGGGGGCCACGATACTAGCGGCGACGACACCAGCGATGCGCCCGACGAACTCGCCGCCGCCGCATGCGAGGGTCAAGGTAGTGGCGTCGTCGCCGGCGCCGCTCCCGCATCCCTCAGCGCTCCGTCCGTCCACGCGGCCTCAGGGCTGGCGGAGCTCATCGCTCTCGCGGTGAAATTTGAACACGACTTTCTCCAAGACGGCCGCGGCGGGCAGGTGACCGCCGGGGTTCACGTCGGCCGCGCGTCGGTCGGCGTGGTAGGTGATGACTCGCCGAGGCTCTGTCTGCTCGGCGAAGTGTGTGCCACCGCCCGTAGCATCGCCTATCACACCATGAGCGGCGGGGTTTTCGCGTCACAGTCGTTCGTGCAAGCCATCTTCTTATGCGACTCAGAGGTCGTTTTTCAGGAAACGGTCGTAGCAGGCGGTGGTAGGGGAGGGTCCAACGTCGCCGTCGGTGGGGAGGGCCTGTGCCGCGCTTACCTGAAGCAGCAAGGCGAGTGAGTAGGACATACACCTGCCTCGTCGGTGTCGGAGTTCCAAGAAAGTCCATCCCCAAAACGACGCTTTGGTGGCCTCCGGTAAAATATCCTCCTGGCCGAAGGTACTCTAGTGGTGGGCGGAGGCCCGAAGGGAGACACACACACTCTCTCACTCTCTCTGGGTGGCGATCCCAACCATCGCTTCGTGCTGAGCGTCCACGTCACACTCCACTTCGGTTTTATTTACGCCTAATCGACGACTTACTCGGACGGGAGGTGTACTGTTTGATCCAATTTTCATGCGTGCCCCTTCCACCGTGATCGAATAAACGTTTCTTGTCACTGCTGTGGTGGCTGCATCGCCGAGAGAGAGAGAAGTGCTTCACATGTGTTATCCCCCTCCTCCTGCTCTTCCATCGCCTTTTTCCCCCCTTTTTTCTTCTTAACGGATGGGGAAAGCGCTTGGTGGATTGGGGGGGAATTGTCATCCGTGTTTTCCTTCCATTTCACATTGTCTACGATCCTTCTTGGCAGCTCCCCAACTCATCTCACTCTCTCCATCTCTCGTTTCGACCTCTTCTGCTCAAACCGGTGTGTTTGACCGGAACCCACACCCACACACACCGCCCCTGTCCAACAATGTCCAATGCCAAGGCGGAAGCGATTATCCATGGCAATCTGCGTGCGGACGAGGTCGTCCTCAATGCTCTTGGCATCGACAAACTAGACCCGTTGCTGCCGCACTTGGCCCAACTGACACGACTGCGGAAGCTGAAGCTCGCGAAGAACAATTTGACTGCCCTCCCGGATGATCTCACGGCGCTGCGCAACCTCGAATATTTGGATCTCAGCGGCAACCGAATCTCAGGTCTGAATGCGGTGATTCGCGGCCTGCTGTGCCTTACCAACTTAAAGCACTTGTTCGTGGACTTGCCCTATGAGACTGACGAGGACGAGATTATCGTCTCGCTGCACAGCTTAGAGTCCTTCAACGGGACACCTCTGACGGAAACGTTCGAAGACGGTGGCGGCGATGCAGGAGGTGCGACCGCGGGACAATCCTCGTCGGCCGCCGGGGGCCGACCCAGCGGAAGTGGTGCTGCGGGGAACAGCGGAGGTCGGCCTCAATCGTGGCAGGCCATGTCCACTGGAAACGCCGCCCCGCCTCTTGGCGCGAAAACACGGTGGGACGACGGCGATATGTCCCAAGTGCAGCGTTTGTACCAAGCGGCCAACAGCGTCAGCGGTCGCGTCGTCAACAAGGCCGAGTTCGATGAATACACGCGGAACGTCGTGGCGCACCTTAACACCCTCTTGACGGGCGAAGAGGACCCATTCAAGCGCGAATCGGAAATTCTGAAGGCCAAGAAGATCATGTTCGAGTACTGCTTCGAGGAGGTCGCTCGGTCGTCGCACCGCTTCGACGCCAACCTGTCGCAAGTGCTCTCCGTGCTGCAGGACACCTACGCCCACCTCTTGGACAACTACGACGGCCTCGTCCGGAACATCAACGAAGATAAGGAGCGCAAGCTGGACGTCATGAAGGCCGACATGCAGCACGCCATTCAGGAGATCGAGCAGCTCATGCAGCAAATTGATGGCAAGGGCGGCGATGCGTCCGGCGGCGGCTCCAAAACACAGTTCGAAGCGGAACGGCGAAAGCTGAACGAGGAAATCGGCTGGCTGCGAGCGGAGAACGAGAAGTTGAACGTCCGCATCCGCCAAGCGGAATCGGCCCGCGGCGGCGCCATCGGAGGCGCCACGCCCGCGAAGTCGGCGATCGGTAACATGCTTCACCAACAGCACTCCCCGGGCCGCTCCGCCTCCGGGATGGCGACCACGAGCAAAGTGCTCACGCAGCGACAGTTGCGCGACGTCATCGAGGACATCTACGCGTCGAAGAGCCGCTACGACATCAAGTGTGCGGAGACGCACCTTCCGCGTGAGACCATGGAACAGCACATGTACACCTACTTGAACCAGAAGTATGGCTTGAAGCACCTCATCTTAGAGTGGGCGACGGCGATCATCCAGGGCGTCAAGAAATACTCCGCCGACGACAACGACGTGGCCGTTTTCGGTAAAGTGCTGCGCAACGAAATCGACGAGGAGTTCCGCTTCGTTCAGCGCCAGCTGAAGGAGACCGTGAACGAACTCCTCCGGGTCTACCTGAAGGGCAAGATGCCACTCAAGGGCGACGAGGAAATCAATAACATGGTCAAGAAGCGTCTCACGGGCACCGTGTCCGAGGAGGAGTGGGTTGACATCGTGAAGTACATGTACAACACGGAGGACTCCGTCACCATCATCATGCGTGTTAAGGACCTGCTGAAGCAGAGGGCACAGCCCCGGCGACGAACGACACGACGATCGGCAGCCGCTTCGGACAAGGAGGAACCCGCCAACCTGTTGTACAGTGAGTTTCTGCGCATTTTGCTAGACTTCCAGCTAGAGGGCCACGAGCGGTTCCTCTCCAAATTCGTCCGCATCTTTAAACAGTTCGACACCGATCGCAACGGCGTGGTCAATGAATTTGAGTTCCGCCAGATCCTCAAGTCGATTGACTCCGGCAAGAGCGACGAGGAGGCCAACGCCCTGTTAGACCTCATTGATCCGCACAACAACCAACTGATCACGTTCTCGGAATGCGTCACGTTTTTGAGTTCCGAGTTGGTGAAGTTGATGAGGGAGGAATCGGGTCGCTGAAAAAGCACGTGATAGGGAAGGGGGAGATGCAAAGGCGACGCTTCTCTTCGGCTCACAATATGTGTCTCGATGTCACTTCCTCTTTCTCTCTCTCGCTCTCTCTTTCCACTTGATCCGGCTCCCAGTTGCGTGGGTCATCTCTCTTATTGTACGTGGTGGACGAAAAGAAATTGGGAGGACGTTGGTCACCCTTCTGGGGGCTGCGCGTCTGTACTCTCGTGTTTTCTCTCTTCGCCCTTTCCCTTTCCTTTTCTTCGTTTGATTCTTTTGTTATGCCCTTGGTGATGATGTGTGTTTCGTTTACCGCGGCTCTGTTTGTTTTGTTTCCGAAAAAACACGCAACAAACAAAAAGACGAATTCACCACCGAGAGAGGTGGGTGGGGGGCACACACTGTACATGGTTCGACGTCCTCTCTGTATCTGTCGCCCCACTCCCGGGCGCTGTGGAGAAGCAAATTCGCATAAAAACCCAATTCGCTATGTTTGTTCCGCGGCGTTGTTTCCCTTTCTTAACTCAATTCTAGAAGTGAGCATTCACTCATTCCAATCATTGACCTCGATTCGTCGCGGCGATCTTTTTACCGCCACACTTTTTACAAACGGCCACAACGTCCGGTGACCCGACACCAGACATCCAAACATGTCGGCGGTGACGGCGCGCTTTCCTGGTACCTCGACGGCGGCCGCAACGTCGCACCCACCGACCGCGCTCCTCGGCGGGAAGCCGTCGTTCGCTTCGGCCGCGGCAAGTCCCCGGGAGGCCGGCGTGCCGTCAATGATGAGCAGCGGCAGCGCCGCGTCTGCGACGGTGGCCTCCGCCGTCCGCTCGACGTTATTAAGGCTGGCCGACTTGATGGTCGCGCATGATCCCACGGTGACGTCGGTGGCCGTCGAAAACGCCTTAGACGAGAGTGGTCTGCGGGCCGCATTTGAGCGTCTGGTTGCCACGGGTACCACCGCTTCGCCCGACCAGCTCCTCGGAAGCGGCGGAGCCGGTACCGCTGCACTCAATCATCAGGGCACCACGTGCATGTACTGCTTCGTCTACTCCGCGCCGCCGCCAGAGCTTGCGGCTGCCGAAGACGAAGACGATCGGTTTAGCGAGGCCGAAGACGCAAGGAACCTTCCGTCCCATATGGGGGGCGCAGGGGGAGACGATCCGGCCGCCGCCGAGCTACCTGACGAGGATCCGGAGGAAGAGGAGATCGTCCCCTCCACCGTGGTTTTTCGTCTGCCCGCCGTTCTCGGCCGCACCCCCGGTGGTATGGCGGACGGAGGTCGCTCTCCGTACGGTCATCAGTACTTGCACGCCTTCTTAGAGCATGCCGAGCACCACGGCGGACCGCCGTCGTCGGTGTTCTACGTCATGTCGCTCACTCAAAAACCGGCGGTGGGCGCCACGCAGAGTGCCGACACGGCGCCCCCGTCCGTTGCGGCACCGCGACGGCCCTCGTTTGTCTTAGGTCAGCAGCAGCCGTCGCTCCCTTTGGCGGCAGGTGGCGCCCCAACGGCCGCGCCACTCGCGCTGCGGATCGACCCGCTTCAGGATCTAGTGCTGGGGTGCATCCCGTTCGTGGTGGGCGACGATGCCACGGCGGGAAATGCCGCGGCACGCCGGGCCGCCAAGGACGGATCTTCTCCCGGCGAAGAGCACGACGGATTGCCGGACGCCCTGGGCCGCAGGTCGCCACCAGACGGCAGCAGTCGGCCGCACGGAGGCGGAACCCACAGTCCCCCCCCTGTTGATGACTCCGCCGCCGCGACGGGTGAGCAACGGCGGCATGCCGATCCCGCCGGGCCGCGGAGCAAGGGACCTGCCTTGCATTTTCTCAGCCTCGCGCAACACTTGCTTATCCACGCGTCGCAGAGCGCGGCGGACGAACTCGTCGTCGGCGAGCAGTCCGAAGGCGGAAGAGACGACGCGGCCGCCACGAGCGCGACCTACCGCGACACCTTTGCGCAGACAGTCGCGGGCGCCACCGCCGGTGCCACAGGGCCGGACGCGGCGGCGCTCACGGCGGCCAAGGCGGTCACGGCGGCCACCGCCCTTCTCCACGAACAGGCCGCCCATCCATCGCGCGACCGGTTGCTCGCCACGGTGACGATCGCGGCGGGGCGCGTCCGGGACACTGTCGATGACATCGTGGACAGCTCCCTCGTGGCCGAGCGCGACACCGCCAGCGAACTCGCAGCGCTCATCCCAATCACGGCCCATTACTTGCCGCGCTTCGTGCAACACGAAGGGGCGGTCGTGCGCCGATGCGTGGCATGCGTGCGTCGATGGGCCGACATGCTCACGACGATCGTGACGTCGCGCACGGCGTCCTCGCCCACATTACCGTGGGATGGGCTGGACGGGTCGCATTCCACAGGACGTGGCGCCGCCGGGTCCCGGGGCATCGGTGCCTACCGGTCGTCCGTTGCGGCGCAAGTCTCCTCACAGCACGGTCCACTCCAAGAAGGGTTAGACTGGGCTCGCCACGAGCGGCGCCTGCGCGATGTGGAGGCCGTCTTGACCTCGGAGGCCGTCGCCCACGGCGTCCTGCCGGTGGTCAAGTATGCCGCGCGGGGGGACGCGGAAAGGTTTCTTTCGGCGATGCGCCGTTTACGGCACGCACTCTCCGAGGCCGCTGACGTTCACCACCACCTTGCGAGCATCGAGCATGTGTTTGCGCCACTCTTTGCCCTTGGTGCGCCGTCGCAGACTGCACATGCCACTGCGGCCGCCGCCGTGGCGAACAGCGGGGATGCCCTGACGGAAGACGAGTCAAAGGGTGGAGGCTTCAAGGTCGCGACGAAGGTCAAGAGCGAAGGCGACGACGACGGAGCGCACCTCACAGGAAAGCAAGGGACAGCCCACCACGCTTCGTCTCTGGGCATCGCTGAGGGCATTCCCGCCACGCTGGCGGTCGACGCGAGCATGGCAACGCTCTGGCCGCAAATATCCGTCGCGGCGCAACGGGCGCTGGTCGGCCTGCCTGCCATGATACACCACATCTATCTCGCCCACGGACTGCTGCTCTATTACAACCAACCCGCCAACGTCGAGCGATTCCTGTATTCCCTCGCGGCACAAGTCATCCAGTTTTGCAAGAATTACATCACGGAAAAGGGCCCTGTGTGGCAACTGCCTGAGCCGCCGCTGGCGATGGCGGTGCGCTTCGATTTCGCGGCCAAGTTGTGTGCTCTGTGTCGGTCCGAGTTTCACGCGCGCACGTTTCACCCGGGAGCACCGAGTGGGCCGCACGCCGTGCTGGGCACTGGGTCCGCCTCGAGCTCCCCATCACCAGCATCTCTCCGACACATTGGACCGCCGCCGCCTCTCAGCTTGTCCGCGAGCTTCGGGCTGGGACCGGCGGTTGCTCAGCCGCCGCATAAAATCGATGAACTCGCCGTGTTTGGTAAACTGGAGCTCTTCTCCAAGCGAGTCGAGAAACTTGGCGACCTTTTCCGCACGGTGCATACCTTCTCGGTGCTTCGGAAGCACGACTTGGAGGGCGTCGACCCGCTTGTCTGCGCCTTCACGGCCGCGTTCGATGACCTACGACGCCGCTCCGGGGACCCGCTCGATCACACGAAACCAACCTTCGATAAGGATCTCGCCGAGTTCAAGAAAGTCGTCCATGAGCTCGACTGCTCCTTGCAAGTGTACGTCAACTCCAGCTTCGAGAACCTCAACGGCACCATGCCCAGCCTCGCGCTGCTCCGGAAGTACTTGAGCATTTTGCACCGCGAAAGCCTCCGCGCCGATCTCTACGCCAAACTCGTTCAGCTTTTTACGCGCTTCGGGCAAGATATAGAGTCCGTGCAGCGGCTGTACGAAGCGGCGAAGGCGGATCCCCCGGTTTCGCGCGTCGCGACGCCCGTGGCGGGGAGGATCCTGTGGGCACGACACTTGTTCCACGAAATTGAAACGCCCATGGAAGTCTTCCGCCAAGTGGACCCCTCGTTGTTGATCAGCCGACGCGAAACCAAGCGAGTGATCGTCGCCTACAACCGCGTGGCGGCGGCTCTTGTCGCCTACGAGCAGTGTTGGGTGCAGGCCTTCGTGGACAGCATCCCAATCGTGCGTACGGCACTCGCCGCAAGCGCATTAGTGGGTGACCGATTTGTAGTCAATTTCGACCCTGCGCTGGCCGTATTCGCAAAGGAGGTGCGCTGGCTGCTGCGGCTGCGATGCGGTCCGCTACCGTCGTCCATCCGCGACGTGTTGTTGCATCGGGATCTGTCGGCGTTTGCGTTTCGTTTGAAATCCTGCATTGGTCAGTTTGAACTAGCCGCGGCGAAGGTGCATCCCGAGTTGCAGCCCTCCATCGCGCCGTTTCGACGCGCGATTGAAATGGAGTGTCTCTCAGTGGGGCGCAGCACGATCACCTGGAACTCCCCAACTTTGCCAGAGTTCGTCAGCAATTGCGAGGTGGTCGTCGCAGAGTTCATCGACTGGGTTCAACGTTGCAACGACATCTTGGAAAACCGCGTCCTACGGCCACTTCATGAAGTCACGCTCGCGGAGTTCGTGGTCTTGCAGCCTGGCAAGGCCATCGACACTATTCGGCTCTATCTCGCCAAGCACCGAGCCGTACCGAGCACCAGCAATAACGTTCACCTTGTCGGGACCCATTTACCGGCGATGAGTGCAGGTGACGGGGATCACGACGGCGATGCAACGGCGGCACTAGGGACGGGTCGCGTGACGTTGTCAGCCGGTGCCAGCGGTCGAACGACAACTGGACCCCCCGTCATGCCGCTTGCGCTTCTCACTGATCTCCTCGAGCGACTCTCAGGTTATTCAGGGCCATCGTCGAGCAGCCAGGGAGGGTCCACAGCGGGAAACGCATCGAAGAACGCTACCTCCGCCATGGCGAAAGGGCTGGGCGGTCAAAGTGGTGGTGCACAGGATGGAATGGACACATCGACGACGACGGGCGGTGCGGCCTACGACGATGACGCCTTGTCCCTCGAGGCGTTTGCCGTTTCTCAGAGGATCTTGTCGGAAGCGGCCACGGCGGCGCTGGCGGCACTGAGTCAGCAGGTCTATGAGGCCACCGTGGACCTGATCTCCACCCTAAGCCTGCCACACTACCGGCATGTTCAAGGAGGTCAACTCAAACACCGTCCCGCGAAGCCACCGCCGCAGGATGCTTCGGCATGGTCTCCCTCCGCCACCGTGCATCACGGGTCGTCCGCCGCCTCCCCGAAGCCAAGTGACCATCACTCCCACGGCACGAACACCCAGATGAGCCACTTGCTGCCCATGCAGCAGCATGCGGGCGCCCCCGCCGTGCCGCGTTGGGACGCCGCGTCCGCGTCGGCTTTCGACGAGCGTACCAAACTGTACGCCGCGCTGCGCCGGCACTTTTTTAAGGCGGTGCTGGGCGCGATCACCCGTGCGCTGCACGCGCTGAAGCGCCGCATCGGCACGAAGCCGCTGGTCCTGCCGGCATCGTCGTCATCTTCTGCTGGGGCGGGGGCTGCCGACGTCGTGGTCGGCAACGGGTACTACTTGCCTGATGGGCCGCTCTTCCAGGTCAAAGTATCCGCCGATGCCTTCGCGCTACCTGGCGCGGGCAATGTACAGGCAGCGGCACCGGTTGTCCTAGGTGACGGGACGGGCGACGCGACGCCTGCGGAAGCCACCCTCCTGCGACGGAGCTCACTCGCGAGCTCGGTGGGAGGCGACCGCTCCTCAGTAATGGCTGGGGGGGAACCCCGAACCTCCGGCGGGTCGCAGGTCGGCGGCGACGGTACGGCGGCTCTGTTTTCGACTGGCCTCGTTGCCTTCACCCCGACGATCTCCGAGGTCTACGACGAGGTGCACAGGGCGTTGAAAGGGATCTTGGACATTGGAACCGCCGCCGGGGCCTGGATCGCCCCTCCTGGATCCACAGCCTTCGCCATCGCGGACGGCGGTATTCCGCAGCTCGTGCTCCCGGGATCCACGAAGCCAACCCTCGTCGTGCCGACCTCTCCTAAGGGCGGTGGTGGTGCCGCCCCGCCGCTCGAACAGTTTCCGCCGTTTCACGCCGAAGTCGTCCGTAACGCCGAGGTCTGCAAGGCGGTGTTGGTGCTGTCCGGGTCGATGAAGGCCCTCTCGCGGCGCGCGGTGGACTTCTGCGGCACGTTCGACCGATTTACGTTTCTCTTCCGGCGGCATCGGACGGATGTGCTCCGTGCCTTCCTGTCCGCGAAGCCGTCCATCGAGGACTTCGATATGGAGTTGGCCGGCTTTGACGCCTTGCAGTCGGAGGTCAGTTTGATTCCAGATTCCTGCGCCGTGGCGGCGTTCGCCGTCAACACCGTGGAGCTCAAGGCTCGCGTCTTGTCAGAGGCCAAGCGATGGCGGCTGGGGTACGCCGAGGGGCTGAGGTCGATGCTGGAAGACGAAGTCGCCGCACTCGTGGTCACGTCGGAGCACTTCTTGCGCGTCCTGGGGGCGCCGCTCGCGGACTCGGTGTATGGATTGCTCAGCGAGGTCGAAGCGATCACCTCCTCTCGTGATGCCGATTGGAGCTGTGAGGTGGAGCTGCAGCGCGTCGACGCCGGCATCGCCATTTTAGAGCGATGCAAGCTGAAGCTGCACTTCGATCTCGTCGACAAAGTGTTCGACCTTCGCGGTCGGTGGCGGCGACTAAGGGCTGTGGCATCGGAAAAGCAAACGCAAGTGCTGGCCGCGCAAGGCGCGTTCCGCCGTGAGCTCGTCGCCTTAACCGCCAAACTCAGCACCGAAATTCTGTGCTTTAGAAACGATTACGAGGCGAACGGCCCCACCGTGCCTGGTCTGACTCCACACGAGGCAATTGAACGTCTGAAGCGGTATGGGCGGTCACTGGAAGAGAAGCGGCGGCGGTGGCTACGGCTGTCGCAAACAGAAGAGCTCTACAACATCCCCGTGCATCAGTTTCCGGAACTCGCGCGCTCCGTCATGGAGGTCACCATGCTCGAGCAGCTCTACTCGTTGTACACGACCGTCTCGGCGCGAATGGTACAGGTGCGATGCTTGATTTGGTCGGCCGTCAACGCGCGCGAGCTTAGTGAAGAAACAGTGAAGTATCGGGATTCCCTCTCGGCATTGCCGCATGCGGTTCGTCCTTGGGCCGCTTACGTCGAGATGCGTCGTGGCGTTTCCAGCTTGCTCGACAGTTTGCCCGTGATCGAGCAGCTCAAGCAACCAGCCATCCGCGAGCGCCACTGGAAGGAAGTCATGCGGTTGTGCGGCTCAACGTGGCAGGTCGACGACACGCTCACGCTGGGCGCCATCTTGGACGCAGGCATCGCTCAGAGAAAGGAGGAAATCCTCGAGCTCACAATGGTGTCGGAGAAAGAGAGCGAGCTGGAAGGGCGACTGAACGGCGTCGCGCGCGAGTGGAAGGAGAAGGAGCTGATCTTCGCCGAGTTCAAGCACCGCGGATTCCTCTTGCTGAAGTCGGACGAAGCCAACAAGCTTCGCGAGCAGTTGGAAGAGAGTCTCGTCGTCCTTGGCGCCACGCTCGCGAATCGCCATTGCGGCCCGTTCCGCGCGGACGCGTCTGCATGGTCGATGCGCTTGAGTTCCGTCGTCGAGGCACTGAGCCTGTGGTTGGAAGTACAAGGTCAGTGGCTCAACCTCGAGTCCGTCTTCACCAGCGGAGACATCGTCAAGCAGCTGCCGCACGAGAGCAAACGGTTCGCGACCGTCGACAAGCAATGGGTCAAGATCATGGCGAAGGCCGTCGACGTGCGCAACGTGCTCGACTTTTGCTTCGGCAACGACATGCTCAAGGCGCTCCCGGGGCTTCGTGACCAACTGGAAGCGTGTCAGCGAGCGCTCGCGACTTATCTGGAACAAAAGCGGTCCGTGTTTCCCCGCTTCTTCTTTTTGTCGGATGCACTGCTGCTCGAAATTTTGTCGCAGGCGAACAGCGATCCCTTGAGCGTGCAGCCGCATCTGGCCGCGATTTTTGATGGCGTCTGCGCGTTGGTCGTCGAAGGCTCTCGTGGAGGCGGAGGGGGCGACGGCGGTGGCTCTTCGCTTCGGCGCTCCGTCCGCGTCCGATCCGTGCAAAATGCCGCGGGCGAAACCGTCCCGCTCACGGACACCGTGGTTTGTTCTGGCAACGTCGAGGACTGGTTGTTAAACCTCTCCGCGGAAACCACGCGCGGCGTCCAAGGGGTGCTCCACGAGACGATGAGTTCCTACGGCTCCATGAGAGCAGGCACCACGACGCTGATGGACTTCCTCTTCTCGCACCCATCGCAGTGTGTGGCGGCTGTGCTCCAAATCGGCTGGGTGACCGACGTGACCGCGGGCCTCGCGAATCCGAAGTTTGCGGAGCGCCGGGAATGCACGCTGCAGCTGCAAGGCAGCCGAGATGGCCTCACCGAAGTCGCCCGGGAACCAAAACTGTCCGCGGTGCAGCGACGACACTTAGAGAATTTGATGATCTTGGCGGTGCACAACGTGGAGGTCTGGGAGGCCATCTCGCGCAAAGCGAAGGACCCGTACTCGTTTGACTGGCTGCGGCAACTGCGGCACTATTGGACCGACCGGGGAAGCTGCAACTTGCGCATTGCCGATGCTGAAATCGACTATGGATACGAGCTGCTCGACGTGCGAGAACGCCTCGTCATCACGCCGCTCACGGATCGGGTCTATCTATCCCTTTCACAAGCGATCTCAATGCACTTGGGCGGCGCACCCGCCGGCCCTGCGGGCACAGGAAAAACGGAGACCGTGAAGGACCTGGGCCGCACGGCCGCCAAGTACGTCGTGGTGTTCAACTGCAGCGACCAATTCGACGTGCGGTCGATGGCGAAGATTTTCAAAGGGTTGGCGCAGAGTGGGTCCTGGGGATGCTTCGACGAGTTCAACCGCATCGCTCTGTCGGTGCTCTCGGTCGTCGCTCAGCAAGTGCAGTGCGTCTTGCTCGCGGTGAAAAGCCGGAAGCCCGACTTCGTCTTCTCGGATGGCACGCCATGCAAGATTATGCGGTCCACGGGCATTTTTGTCACGATGAACCCAGGCTACGCGGGCCGCTACGAACTGCCAGAGAATCTCAAGGCCCTCTTCCGCAGCGTCGCGATGATGGTGCCCGATCGGCAAGCTATTATGCGCGTCAAGCTTGCCTCTGCCGGCTTCCGATCAGATACGATCCTGGCCCGCAAGTTTTCGACCCTGTATCAAATGTGTGAACAGCAGCTGTCAAGCCAGCGACACTACGATTTCGGCTTGCGAAACATTCTGTCCGTCTTGCGCACGGCAGCGGACGCGATGCGCCGCGAAACAATCGCCCAGCTGGTGGCCACCGCCAAGCGAGCGGAGGCCTACGCGACAGCTCAAGCGGCCCTTCTGGCAGCGCAACAGCCAGGATCGTCGGAGCATCCGCAGTCCCCGGCGATCATGCCCTCGGTCCCACAGCCACCGGCGGGACCTTCCGCGGCGCAAGTGGCACGCGACGAAGAAGCCTTGTTTTGCCGCACCGTTCGCGACATGAATCTGGCCAAGCTAGTCGCCGGGGATGTGCCTGTGTTTCTGTCGTTGTTGTCTGACTTCTTCCCTGGCCGCGTTGAGGATGCGCTCGCAGCTGTGGAAGCCGCAAGTGCCGCGGCCGGTGGCTCTGCGGCCGCCACGCAGCTGGTCACGATGACCACGGCGCTCAAGTCCGCCGCGTCGTACCTCGCCCTGGACTTAGCTCCTAGCGTGCTACTGAAATGCATGCAGCTCCATGAGTCGAAACTCGTCCGGCACGGCATCATGCTCGTGGGCCCAGCGGGCTCCGGCAAGACATCGGTCGCGTCCGTTTTGCTGAAGGCGTTGTCCGATGTCGAGCGGCGCCACCGCGAGATCCGGTTGAATCCAAAAGCGGTGACGGCGGAGCAGCTCTTCGGCCGCATGGACCCCACGTCGTCTGGCGACTGGATCGACGGCGTCTTCAGCCACTTGTGGCGCAAGGCGAACCGTGAGAAGAATGTCTCCATCTGGCTGACGTGCGATGGACCCATTGACACCCTGTGGGTTGAGAGCCTCAACACCGTCCTCGACGATAACAAATTGCTCACGCTGGCCAACGGGGACCGCATCGCCATGTCCCCGACGCTTCGCGTCCTCTTCGAGGTCGAGCAGCTTGATAAGGCCTCTCCGGCGACGGTGTCCCGCGCCGGCATCGTGTACATCAGTCAGGAGGACCTTCCGACGTCGTGCCTGTGGCACGCGCGTTGCGACAAGATGCAAAGGGAACGGGCGTGGAGCGCCATGGTGGCATTGACGACGCAGCGGCTGTGCGCGGCCCACGTGGACGCCGCCTTCGGGCGCGTCGTGAGCACTGCATCGAAGCGGACGCAAGCCCTGCGTCTCTCCGGCTGCACCGTGACCTCGACGCTGCTCTCCATGCTTCAATCACCTCTCGAGGAGCTATCGAAGCTCGAGGCACAGCAACGGGGAGCCGCCACCTCCGTGACGTCCCCTTCGTCGACGCATGCGCCTTCGACGACCGCGAGCAGTAGCGCCTCCAGTGTCTTGAACAGCTCCGGGGTAGGCGCGCCAGACCCGGTTGACATTGTCGCAGCCGTGACGCGGGCCTTCTTTTTCGCGTTAGCCTGGGCGGTGGGCGGTCCGCTAGACGACGAGGGGAGGCACACCGTCGCGACCTACGTGCATGACGCGCTGCTCGCGGAGTCCATTTTGCGACAGCGGCAACTGGCGGCCGCGGCGACGTCGGCTCTGGTGAGCATCACCGATGGTAGCGACGCCGCGGCGGGAGGTCCACTGTCGTCAGCCCGCGGCCCGCGACCTCGTGCCGGCTCCATCACGCAACTGCAACAGACTCGTCCGCAGTCTCAGACGGCCAACCGTCCGCACGCGCGCAGTATCACGGGCGCCGCCGGAGCCCCTCGTCCTTCCTCCGGCGGCGGTGTGCGCCGGTCGACGACCGCAGGAGGTCGCGTCACGTCTCCCGTCGGCCTCGATGCCGCGTCGCTTGGCATGGCGACCAGAGGCCTGTTGACCAGCCCGCAAGAGGAGAACTACACCTCCGTCATTGTGCTGCCTGGTAGTTCGGTGCCTCCGGTCGTCGACGCGGCGGCATCACCACCACCCTATACTGACGATGCGGCCGCGCCATCGGTGTTTCAATATTTCCTGAGTCCGGCGCACGGTTGGACCTGGCGTGAGTGGCTGCACGGGGGCGACTCCCAGTCTCGGCCTGCGACGACGACAAGCCAACCGATTCGTCGAGGGCCCCAAAACCCGTTGCTCGCGACGGGCCCGCTTCCTCAAGGCCCTAGCAGCGGAGCCACGTCGTCCCCGGCACTCGTCAACGTCCAGAGTGTGTTTGTCCCAACGGTGGAAACCGTACAACTCGAACACTTCATTCGAGCAGGTTTGGCACAAAATCGGCCCGTCTTGATCATGGGGGTAGCGGGCTCGGGAAAAACCTCCGGTGCCTTGTCCGTTTTGAAGCAGCTTCGCGCCGAGACCGAGGACCGCATGACGTGGAAGCGCATTAATATGACGCAGGCAACCTCGCCTCAAATTTTGCAAGGCTACGTGGAGGATCTCTGCGAGAAGCGCGTCGGCAGCACTTTCGGCCCTCGCTGCAACAAACAGCTCGCGTTGTTGATCGACGACCTTCACCTGGCACACGTAAACGCGTGGGGCGATCAGCCGGCCGCGGAACTCCTTCGCCAAGTCGTCGAGTTCGGCGGCTGTTTCGCCCTCGATCGCATTGGCGTGTGGAAATCGTTCGTGGACATCAAGTACGTGGGAGCCATGTTTGCCGACGGGACGGTGCCGCGTCGCCTCCGTCGACACTTTTGGCTCTACCACATGCCCCTGCCGTCCACCGTCTCCATGCGCAAGATTACCACCCAGCTGTTCCGAGCCACGCTGCCTGCCTCCTCGGACAGCACACCGCATATGCAGACCATCGCGGAATCCTGCGTGACGGCGGTCCTAGACATATGGGGCCGCTGTTTAGCGAAGCTGCTTCCCACGCCGCACCGGTTCTACTACAATTTTTGCATTCGCGACGTCGCGTCGATCGCCCAGGGTCTGGCGCTGGCCTCATCTGGGGACAGCGGCGGTAAGCTGCAAACTGATACGTCCGGCCCGTCGTCGCCGTCATCTGCGACTGCATCCAAGTTGGTGAGCTTGGTGTTTCACGAATGTCGGAGGGTGCTCGGTGACAGGCTGAATTCGACTGCCGACCAGCAGTGGTTTTCGGCGGCCCTTAGTGCCGTTGCGGAGACGCATTTTGGCAGTGTCGCTGCCCTGGGACGTGATGTCGCTCGGGTGGTGGACGGTGCATATTTCGCGCCTTTCGTCACCAGTCAATTTGAAGCCGAAGAGCAGGAAAACGACGTCGAGCTTGCGTTGGGCGGCGCTGGGCGTCCGTCAGGAACAGGAGGAAGCCGCGCCGCTGCCGTCAGCAATAGTGTGGCATATGTCCCGATTTCAATCGAAGCAGCGCGGCAGTTGCTCCTCGTCGGCGTTGGCCGCGAAGCGTCGAAGCGGGCCACGGGAGGGAAACTGCGCTCTGGCGCGGGCGCGGCGACGTCGAAATCGAGGTCCGCACCCAACAAGGGAGGAAATGGCGCAGCCTCCCCGGGCGATCATCATGCCGTGGTACTATTCCACGCCGCGGTAGAGCATGTGTTGCGCATTTGTCGTGTGCTAGCGATGCCTCAGTCGCATGGATTGTTGCTGGGAGCGCCAGGCAACGGCAAGCAGACGCTCACGCGACTCGCAGCCTATGCGCAAAAATGTGTCTTTTTTCAGACGCGCATGACGAACAATTACAACACGGCCGCGTGGCTGGATGACATGCGGCAACAGATTGTGTACGCGGGTACCACCGCGTCCGTCGTCTTTTGCGTCACAGAAGCGGATATCAAGGACGAGGCGTGGCTCGAGGTTGTCAATGCGGTGATGCTGAACGGAGAGGTGCCGGGAATTTTCACGCCGGAGGACCGCGAGTCCGTTCTCTCGACCGTGCGCACGCTCTGCAAAGTGCAGCGACGCCGCGATTTCGAAGATAGCGAGGACTGGCTGTGGCAAACCTTCTTACAGCAAGTCAAGGAGCGCCTGCACGTGGTGTTATGCTTCAGCCCACAGGGCGATCTGCTTCACTCGCGGCACCGCCGCTTCCCGGGCTTGTTCGCCGCCAGCACGATCATCGTGTGTGCGCCGTGGCCGCGAGACGCCTTGGCCGAGGTGGCCGCGAGTTCCCTGTCGCGCGCCGTCGGCAAAGGCGATCTGCCCAGCTCACTCAACGTGGAAGGGCTAGCCGCCGTCTTCGCCGAGGTTCATGCGCAGATGGAAAAACTCTCCGAAGACTACTATTTGCAGTCCAGGCGTCGCTCGTGGGTCACCAGCGGACTCTTTCTCAGCTTCTTGCTCGATTTCTTCCGCATTTATCGCTATAAGGACGCGCAGCTTGCCCGCAGCCTGGCCGTGTTGACATCTGGACTCGAGAAGTTAAACAACGCGGAAGCGGACGTGGCGTCCATGCGCACGCAACTGGACGTGAAGGAGGAGAAGCTGCGGCGAGCGCAGGAAGCCGCCATTCTACTCCTGGACGACATTCAGTCGGCGACGGCGGTCGCGGAGGGGCAGCAAAAGGAGGTCGCCGTGGTCGCACAGACCTTATCCGCCGACGCCGCCCGGATTCAAACGGCCCGAGCTGAGGCGGAAGCGGACCTCGTCGCGGCGCAGCCGGCGCTCGAAGCGGCTCGGCGAGCGCTGGAACAGATCAGCTCCAATGACATGAAAACCCTCAAGGCACTGTCCAAGCCGCCCGAGCTCGTTCGTCGCATCTTTGACGGTGTGTGCCTGTTGTTCCACGGACCCATCAGCGAAGTGATCCCTTACGTTGGCGCCCGAGGCCGGATCATGATCCAGGACAGCTGGCAACGGGGCGGCCGGCAGCTGCTCTCCCGCATGGACTTCCTGGACGATATGATGTCGTTCAACGTGAAGCGAAAAGACCGAATCAACGACGAAACCTGTGAACTGCTCGCGCCGTATCTGCGGGAGGACGACTTCAACTACGATCGCGCCTACACCGCGTGCGGCAACGTTGCCGGCTTGTGCACGTGGGTGAGCGCCATGGTGACCTACCGAGCCATGTCGAAGTACGTCGCGCCCAAGATCGTGGCCCTCACGGAAGCGGAAGGTCGCCTTCGTATTGCCTCCGCGAAGCTCAACGCCAAGCGCGAGGAGCTCGAGCGCGCCGAGGCGACTCTCAGGGAGTGGTCCGCGAAGCTCGAGGAGGCACGGCTGACAAAGCAGCAGCTGGAGCAGGATGCGTTGGCGACGCGGCGCCGTGTCACGTACGCGAGCGAACTGATTGCGGCCCTCGCGGACGAGAAGCTGCGCTGGCTGCAGCAACGCAAAGACGCGGCGGTCCAGCGATCGGAACTTCTCGGCAACACGGTTTCGTGTGCATCTTTCTTAACCTACGCGATGCCGTTGGGTCCCCATGCCCGCATCAGCGCCTGGCAGTCGGTGACATCACGACTCGCCGCGACAAGCTTTCCCGTCACGGACGGGCTCACCTTCGCTGCATTCCTCGTCAGCGAGCAGGACGTCGCCTCCTGGGTGGCGCAGGGCCTGCCTGCGGACGACCAGTCCATCGAGAATGCCGTCGCCATCTCCTGTGGCCACAAGGTCCCTTTGCTCGTGGACCCACAGCAACAAGGGCAGCGATGGATCAGCGCGTTCATCGAGGAGAACGCTCGCGTCATGGCGAAGGCGTCGTCGTCGGTCGATGTTGGTGGCGGCGGTGGGTTTGGAGCGACGATCTTAGCACGATCCGCAAAGGGGCAACCACAGGCACCGACGGCCGCCCCGTTGCAAGGACGATCTACCGCCGCGTCGCTCGCTCCGTCCTTCGCGAGCTGTCAATCCCTTAGCGTCGTCGCGCGGAATGGCACCCCCGAGTACACCAAGCAGCTGGATCGCTGTATGAACCAAAGTGCGGCGATGTTTGTTGACAGCTTTCAAGGTCTCGATCCGTTCACGGCGGCGGTGGCAGCCTACCTCAGCTCGCAGCGGCACGACCTCCATGACCCAGCGCCAGGAGCCGACGCGCCGCTCCATCCTGGCGCTGCCATGACACCTACCTCGGCAGCGGACAGACCTCACGTGCAAATCGCCGAGACATCGTCCCCGTCCTCCATAGCGGGTGGAGCGGCGCTTGCTTCCGTCGTGCTGCTCGGTGACGTGTACGACGTGCATCCCGACTTTGCCCTCGTCCTGTCGTCGAAGTCGCCTTCCTTGACCTTCAACGCGGAGGTATTCGCCAATCTCCTGGTGATCGACTTTTCCATCACGCAGCGCGGCCTCGAACAGCAGTTGCTCGCTCGCACGGTGAGCCACGAGCGTCCCGAGCTGGAGGAAGAGCGGCGCCACGTGATGGCCGATATTCACGCCATGTCCGAGCAGGCGGAGCAATGCGAAGCGGAGCTGCTCCAGAAGCTCTCCTCGTCGCAAGGGGCGCTCGTGGACGATGAAAGCCTCGTGCTCACACTGCAGCAGTCAAAGGACACCGCCGTGGTCTTGAAGGACAAGCTTAAAGCGGCATCGCTTGCGCGAGAACGGATCGACCGAGCCCGACTCGAATTCGAGTCCGTCGCGCAACGGGGTACGGTCTTGTACTTTGCCGCCTGCGACTTGGTCACCATCAATTTCGCCTATCAGCTGTCCTTGAGCCGGCACATGGGCCTATTCGCCCGGGCTCTGAAGGAAACAGCTCTTCAAAGTGGGTTCTCTCCATCGTCTGGCAGCTCCGCAGTGGCCCACCGCACTCAGGCCATCATCTCGCAACTCACGCAACTGTTCATCTCCAGCGTCGGGCGCGGCCTCTACGAAGTTCATAAACCTCTCTTCGTGTTCCTCGTGGCGACGAAGATTGAGCTCGCGGCGGGCCGAGTCAGCCCGGGTGAAGTCGCCGCGTTTCTGCGCGGAGGATCCGATCGGCTGTATGACGAAGTCATTGCCACGCGGCCGCATCTGTTCCCGTGGATCAAACCGGTGAACTGGAAACACGTGGCCGCCGTGATGGACACCGTGCCGTCGTTGAGTCATTTGAGTGACGTCATCGCGCGCAACGAGGTTGAATTCAAGCGCATCGTCGCGACGGACTGTCCCGAAGCTGAGCCACTACCCGCCCTTGGCGTAGTCTCGTCGGTCGTCGCCGAGCCGGCCCACTTGACGCGATTCAAGCGGCTGTTGGTAATCCGATGCCTCCGCGAAGATCGGATTGTCGCCGCCGCCGCCGCCTATGTGCGGGATGTCCTGGGCCCGGAGCTCGTCGACGTGCCTGCCTTCGACTTGGCGACCGTCTGTGACGAGTGCGAGACGGCCCGCACCCCGGTCTTGTTCCTTCTCTCTCCTGGCGGCGATCCCACATCGACCATTGAAGCAGTGGCCAAGCGACAGCGAAAGGCGCTCCATCAGTGCTCGATGGGGCAGGGTCAAGAGTCGATGGCGCTTGCGCTCCTCGTGGACGCGACGAAAGCGGGAGATTGGGTGGTGTTCCATAACGTCCATCTCAGCGGTGCGTTTCTTTGGCAGCTCGAAGCGTGGACGCGCGGCTCCACGATTGCCAGCCCCACGGCGAGGGCTGCATCGTCAGCGCGAGATGGCCCATCGACGCCTAGCACCCCGGCCACTACGTCAAAGGCATCGCTTTCCGAGACGGAGAGCCGGATTTTCCTCACCGCGCAAGATGGCGACTCCCTTCCGCTGTCGTTGCTGCAGAGCTGCCTTCGACTCTCAAACGACCCCCCACGCGGCATCCAAGCGTCCGTCGGTCGGGCCGTCACGTGGATCACCCGTGAGAGTTTTGAACTCTACCGCCGCTCCGAATGGCGTGCCTGTCTCTTCGCCGTGAGCGTGCTTCATGGCATCCTGCTCGAACGCCGCGTCTACGGTCCCCTAGGGTGGTCGGTGCCCTACCAGTTCAACGACACGGACTTCGTCGCGGCACTGTCATTTCTGCAAAGTCATTTCTCCACCATTGGGGACTACTCTCTGCCTGCGTCCTTGTCGAGCACGACGAATACCGATCCAGCCTATGTGCATGCGCAGCAGCGGGCACTGGCCTCACTGGCATCGAAGGCCGAGCCCGTCAACTGGGACGCCGTGCGGGCCATGATCTGCGGCATCCACTACGGTGGACGCGTCACCGGAAGTCGCGACCGCCTGACGCTCAACGCTTTAGGCGAGCAGCTGTTTCAGCCCGCAGGCGGCCCGGCGGCGAATGGGGCGGCTCAGGGCGCACCGCGGAATCTGACGACGCTGGGACCGCTACTCACCGGATTCAGCGTCCCGGATGCGGCTTCTTGCCCGGATGTGGTCTCGTTCCGGCAGTCCATTGTGCATCAATTCGCGAGCGCCATTCGAGAGAGCGGTGCCGGGCCGGCGAGTCCCGCAGCGGTCGCCACGGCAGGGCCCGCGTCCCCTGCTCGCATCGCAACCGCGAAAGGGGCCCCGCCCGTTCCTACCCACCCTGCGTGCGTCGTTGGATTGCACGGCAACGCCGCCGTTTCGCAGCTGACGCGGCAAGCCGCGGCGATGACGAGCAGCCTCCTGGTGATGTTTCAGCGGTCGGGTGCGCTCACCAGCGTCGCGGCGGGGCCCCCTTCCGGCTCGACGCCGACGCGGGCGAGGAGCGGCAAAGGGTCGTCGGCGAATGACGCTTCCAGGGCGGCGCTCCTCACTCGCGAAGCGCAAGTCGCGATCACCGTCGAACAGCTGCGCGGCAGGCTGCCCCCGCCATTCGCGGCTGCCGCGCTCCAAGCACCGAACACCTCTACGGCTGCCGCCCATCAACTAGCGGTACCACGGCGTCCAGGGGGCGCCGCTGGTGGCTCTTCGGTCGGCGGAGCCGTTTCGGTTGGGGCGGGGGGTCCCTCGCCGCTCGCCATTTTCTTCCGTCTCGAAGCGGTCCGCTTGAATGCGCTCATCGACGCCGTGCACGCAATGCTCGAGGACGTCGTGCTCGCCACCGCGGGCAGCCTGGCGATGACTGCCTCGTGCGAACAAGCCGTGGAGGCCATCCTAAGTGGCTCCATTCCGGAAGTGCTACTGCCCCACAGTTGGCCCGGATCCGCCTCCGCGGGTCTCAACACATGGATGGCGACTCTTCAACGTCGCTACGAGCAGCTCGCGATGCTCATCGGGGTGGCCGCCACAGGTCCCAGTGGCAACAGGCCAGCGTCCGCTGCGGGTGCTGGGCCGTCTTCGCCGCTGCCGGGCCGTTCGGACCGTCCACCGGCGGTGCTGTGGCTCGGCGGCTTTTTCAACCCCCGCGGCCTTATCCAATCTGTCCGGCAGCACATTGCGCGCCGTCGAGGCTGGATGCTGGACCGCGTGGAGGCGCGCCTCGAGCCCACTCGTATTCCCGCTGCGAGTGCCGAGGGATTTGGGGAAGGCTTTGTCAACCCCGCCGAGGATGGGCAGTATGTCAGCGGGCTGTTCCTCGAAGGCGCCAGCTTCGATGATACCAAGCTACTGTTGCGGTCCTCCCAGCCCATGGAGTTGACCCGCCCGCTGCCCGTCGTGCTCATCACGGCATCTCTCATCGGCGCAACGACGTCATCGTCGTCCTCGCGCAACGTCGGATCCAGCGGTGCTGGCAGCACGGCGGCCGAGAAAGCTTTCGCGGCCGCGGTCGCGGAATCCGGCGGCTTCACGGAAACGGCGAGCTTCATTGGCGGCGGGCCGCTTCCGGGCGCCGTGTCGTCCGCTCCGGGAAACGGTGGTGCCGCCGTCGCTGCCGGACGCACCGGAGGGGTGGGTGGGGGATCCTCCTCGGCGATGCCTGCTGCACCCGTCGTGCGGCGTTCCATCCGAATTCCTATCTACGCTGACAGTTTGCGGACCGAAGACTCGTTCATCGCGGACGTGGACTTGGCGCATGAAGAGGCCGACGCGGCCGTGTGGACGCTGCGCGGGACGGCCGTGATTTGCCCGTCCGTGCTGGAGTGAGACGGCACAACTCCTGCGGAGGGTGTGGGGCACAGGTGACCTCTCTGCGCTCCGACAACTCATATTATGCTACTCATACTATCCCCTCCCTCTGTAGACCCCCGTCCATTCCACACACACATACAAAGAAGGGAAGGGGACATCCCCTCGTCGTTTGCAAGTAGATACAAAGGTACCCATTCTACGGAAGCCGGGGTTTTTGTTTTGGTTTCTGATGTCTTTCTTTGGGTAGAAGTGTGCTGCTCAAAGTACACCACGACTGGTTCGTGTTAGTGGCAATTGGCTTTTTGGGGGGATTTGGTTGTGGATGTTGTGCCCTACAGCCCTGTAGAACGTCCACATGTCATTCTCCGATAGCGAAGGGCACCACGCCGTCGCCGTGCGACAACTGAAAGCGCGCTCCCTCCCTTTCAGCCGATGAGGGCGATGTGAGGGTGTCTAGCGGTCCACCCACCACCTCGGCCGGCGCTGGGACTCGCCGCCGAAACCGGTTGCCCGCTCGGCACTATCGTTCGAAAGTACACGGCAGGGCGATCGAAGAATATCGACGTGGCGCGAAGATATCCCCCTCGTCTCGGTGGGGCTCGAGGCTTTGATGACATAATGTGCGCCGTGACGGTATCGCTACCCCTGGCCGCGGTAGTCGCGCGGGCGGAGGATTCGCGAGAGGGCCGCGCGTGCAAAAGACAAAAAGGTCCACGCAAACGACTGCTTATGAACGCCAGGTGTCGGGTCCCGTGTTGCTAGCCCCCTTTTGGCAGCGCCTGCTCGCCTTACGGGTGAACGTGGTGGTGGGATGCGCGTGCTTTTGTGTGTGTGTGTGTGTGTTGCGATGCGCCACCAAACCAGAACAATCGATATTATTATTTTTTCGTGGCAGCGTGCGATTATTCGCGTTTGTAAAGAAAAATGTCCAATGTCGACAGCTACCGTGCCGCACGGAGAAAGGAACGGAACTGGCGTTGGAGTTCATGGGTCATCTGGACCGTCGCTGTCCTGACAATCGTAGCCGTTGTCGCAGCGTCGCTCCTACTGCTTGTCGGAAAGCCTGCCTTGCAGCGTCGGATGCGTGCCGCGCTGGCGATTGACGGTGTTCTCTCTCCCGGCTATCAACTCTGGCGCGACAGCACGGCGAACGGTGTCGCCACCACGTACTCCTGGACGGTGTTCAACGTGACCAACGCGGACGACGTGATGCATCGGGGTGCGCTGCCGCGCGTCGAAGCGGTCGGGCCGTTGAACTTTCGGTACCGCAAATACCGCCCAGAGAGCCACATTCGGTGGCTCCCTAATGGGACGATGCGCTACGTGAACCGCGAGGAGTACACGTTTCTCCCCGACGCTGCGTTCCCGTCGCTCGAGGGCGTCAATGTGAGCGTGGCCCCCCTTGGCCTGCTGGGCGTGATGAAAACGCTAGACCGCTTCGGTAGCACTACCGCGTCGCCCATGCACGTCATTGCGCAGGCGTTGGCAGCCATCTTGAACAATGCGAGCGCACTACTGCCATCTACACAGGCCTCGTTCGTTCCGCCCAGGGAAACGTTCTTTCTGACGATGCCACTCAAGAGTCTGTTCTTCGATGCCACGGATCCTTGGCTGCGCTTTCTTCAGATACTCTGCGGCACGCCGACGCCGGCGTGGAACGATGACGTCCTGTTGTTCTGCTTGGGTGCGGGGCCCACCGTGGCCGCCATGAGCGCATCTATTAATCTCATTCCGGCGGACGACGCGACGCGCGATGAGCCTTGGAATGAAGTGTGGTCCGGTGGGCCGTCGTCGTCGTCTACGGTCGCCGCGGGTGATGATCCTCCCGACGGACCACCGCCACCACCTCAGCAGTGCTTCGCCCTCCAACTCACGAAGTGGGAGCAGCAGGACCGGATCACGGCGTGGAACGACACCTCCTCCTCCTCTTCGTCCTCGCCCATTTCACCGCCGCCGCCGCCCTCGGAGGAGTCGTCGGAGTGGTGGTTACGTAGAGCGATGATGATCAACGGCAGCGACGGCTGCAACTATCCGCCCAACACATCGCCGTCGCAGACGCTCTACGCCTTTTCTACGGCCATGCGCCGCAGTCTTCCCATGTGCTACTTGGGACCCGCGGAGAGCGATGAGGAGGGACAAGATGTCGGTCATCTGACGAACGTCATGCGGTTTGGTTTATGCCCATCGATCTGGGAGACGGCGTCGCAATCGCCAGCGAACGTTCCGTTCCGCACACTGCAAGTTGGATTGTTGGAGATACCGTTCGGCGATTCGCGACCGATTGTCTTCTCGTTGCCGTACTGTGCAGGTTGCAATGCGAGCTCCGTGGTGACGTCCTTGGTGATCGGGCCTCTCGCTCCACCTCTTCCAGAGGATCCCTCGGTGCCGTCCATCTACTCGAATCTCGTCGATGTGGAACCCATCACGGGCACACCGATCAACATCTGGAAGTCCATGCAGTTCAACGTGAGGTTAGGTGTCACTAGCACCGCTCCCACCCCTTCCTCATCATCATCGTCATGGACCTTGTGGACGCAACTTCGCTTGACGCGAAACATGTCCCTCGAAGGGCACGGCACGGTGATCCACCCCGTTGGATTCGAAGTCGGCCGGATGTCCCTCCCTGGCAATCTCACGACCCAACTGTACGACGACATCTGGGTGATTCCGCACGTGGTGGTGGGCGCGGCGTACGCGCTGTTGGGCGTCGCAGGGGCCGGGGGCGGAATGCTTGCCCATCGATGGTGGTGGGCTCGGCGTGTCGCCCCGTCCGCGCGCGGAGGCGGTTGAGAAGTCCCAGCGGGGTGGACGTTTGCGGGACAGCCCCGGGGACGATTTGCGGCTTGCACGTGTGAACCGTCCACCTGTGGGTCGCCCCACCCACGCGAGGAGGGGGGGGAAAGACAAGCCCCCACAGCGATCTTTCCACAATTTGTCCGACTGCATCGCGCGCGCACCGCTCGTGTGACCCCACAGGTCTGCGCATCGCTGATAGCATTCGCTGGTAACTTTTTCAAAAGCGTGAAAAGTTTCTTCCGGTCTCCAAGTGCCGCTTTTGGTAAAGGGGCAGGGTACCCCTGCTACGATTGCTGCGTTGTTGTTGGACTCAGCCCCGCTTGGGCATGCTTGTCATACCGATAGAAGGAATTTGCAGCTTTGAAACGAACAAATGGGCTCGCACACGAGCAGTAGCAAGGGCTCGGACCCACATACAAGGGCCCCCGCGGCAATGCCGGAAGCGACCGCTCCGGTGGACTACGGGCGACTCACAGTCGCGCACTACTCAGCGCACCCGGGACAATCTCCCTCGCCCGCTGCCGTGCACGACGGCGCGCTTGATGCCGCCGCCGTTATTCCCGCTGCCGAGCTTCCCGTGTACGTCATCAGCGACGTTCACGTCGACTTCCAGGAAAACCTAGCCTGGGTCGAGGATACGTTGGTGGACCATGGCCCGAACAGCGTCGTCGTCGTCGCTGGCGACTGCACGGACGACCTTGCTTTGCTCCGTCGCTGTTTGATCGCGTTCCGCGCCAAGTTTGGCACGGTTTTCTACGTCGTAGGAAATCACGAACTGTGGATTCGCTGCCCTGGCGTGGAGCCAGCGGATTCCTTCTCCAAGTTCGACGTGATTGTGGCCCTGTGCCGTGAGCTAGGCGTGCTGACCGAACCGGCCTGGGTGGCCGACTATCGGTGTCTGATCGTTCCCCTTCCTTCGTGGTACGACGGGACGCTGCATCAATACGCGCCGTGGGAAAGTCCCGGCCCGCACGTCGATCACGCGCTGGAGTGTTGGAATGACACGAAGTGGTGCAACTGGGGAATCGGGATCGGTCGTGCCACGTCGGCGGAGCTCCTGGGCCGTGTCGTTTCCCGCTTTCACGAATATGCGGAACACAATTTGGCAGTCGCGCAAGAGTTGGTGGCCCGACGCAGCGAACTCTGTGCCCCTGGTTCCGCACCCATCGTCGTCGTCTCCTTCTCGCACTTTTACTCCAACAGACAGCAATTGATGCCCTTGATGGAAGCGGCCCGGACCATTCAGCCCTCTGCCAGCGGTCGCTACCCGCCGAATTTCACTTCCGTGGCGGGCACGACGCGGCTCCAGACCTTCATCGATCGTCTGGATCCTTCTGTTCACGTCTGTGGTCACAGCCACCGTCCCTTTGACTTCGTCGTGGCGTCGGCGGGAAGTGACGATGACGCCTCCTCTCCAGCAGTGGGCCACGAACGGGCGCGAAAGCACGGTTGCCGCTACGTGCACTTTCCGCTTGGTTATCCAGGGGAGCGGGAGCGGGGCCTGGCCCCAGTCGCGCAACCCTCACCCTTGCGGCTATTTTGAAGCATCCCCACTTTGACTCCGAACGCAGGGGGAGGGTCCGTGTGAAACTCCCCGTGCCCCGTGATGCTTGTTCGACTTTGGCTTTCCGTTGCCTTACACTCTCTGAGAGACGCTCGCTCTTGCTCGTTGCGCTCGAACTGCTTGACTTGCACCTAAACATACGATGGTGGGAACCGACGTGGGCGTCATCTCTGCCGCGTGCGCGCGAAATTATCAAACTGTATGGCGCGCGAGTGGTTGGTCAGATGAGTAAAATACAAAAAGCTTTGACTTCACACACTTTCCTCCCGATGTCCGGAACAATGGGTTTTTTTTTTTACATCTGGGAGTCCCAGGGACGACGCAAAACCGTCCCGAACAGGCACGCCAGGAAGCCCACGCTGGAAACGGCCCGCGTTTCCAATACCATGTCAAACAGAATGGTCTCGCAAAAATAGTTGGTAGTGTATCTGTCATAGAGCGCGGAGTTCAATTGCGTGTCCTCGCTCGTTCATCTCCCCCACTCCGTATTCACACGGAAACGGCAGATCCTATCTACGACTGCGCGGTAACAACCGTGGGTTTTTTTACACGGTAACTACCGCGTTCCAGTACCCGCCGACGAACAAATTCTCGTCACTCCAGGGAGGTACACATTCGTCACTCGGTGCACCCAATGCCGAGACGGTCGAAGTTAGCCTCCCTAGAGTTAAACATCCCTCGCGTAAAAATCC
>ERZ1292630.1007-Hain-H41-02um-R3-1007-length-28383-cov-6_pt1 | contig 28383 bp, 15 predicted proteins | sample MGYA00564408_ERZ1292630 | MGnify/ENA primary metagenome ERZ1292630 (study PRJEB36523, sample SAMEA6512641) | groundwater metagenome | collected 2019-01-08 | study: AquaDiva: Metagenomics assemblies of 32 groundwater samples
CCCCCCCCCCCCCCCCCCCCCCCCCCCCCCCCCCCCCCCCCCCCCCCCCGACACATCACTTGCGGGACGTTTCGTCACGCGGTCGCTTGCCGTGTTCCATTCTTCCGCCGCGACCGCGCGGGGCGCCCCGCCCCCTCAGGGGTGCAGCGGCTTCTCCCTCCTCGGTCGCTCCGCTCGCGGCCTCCGCGGATGATGCCGCCGCCGCAGCGGGCGTTGGGGATGCTTTCAAGTCGATGGCGACAGTGTCCTTGCCATACCGCCTCGTCCGCACGTCGGCGTCAAGGAGCCGTACATTGCCCCGGCGGTGAAGCGAGCGGAAACGATCCTTGATGTTTTGCTGCTTCACGGTGTACGCCGCGTATGAGCGCAACGGCGCGATCATGTTGAGAGACCGGTCGTCCATCGTGAGCACGTCCACGTCACTCAATCCGAAGTGCTCGGCGAAGACGTCTCGGTACCGGAATCGCGTTCGGACGTCGCCGGCGATTTTGTGGTAGTGAAGCTTCCAGTACTCGTCGACCTTCTTGTCCAGGTCCTCTTCCAACTTCCGAACGGCCGCTAGTTTGGTGCCGTTGGAGGCAGCGGCGACGTCTGCGGATGCCGCACTCGCGGCGTCTTCAGCGTCCACGGTGTCGGCATGCGCCACGTCCACGGCGTCGCCCCCAGCCTGACGGTCCATGTAGGACGTCGGGTACAGAAGCGCGAAGTCGTCGTCGTCCCCGACAGACGCTTCCCCCTCGCCGGTGTCCCCTTTTCGGGGCGCCGGGAACTCCACCCCTTCCGCCTCCTCCTTGTCGAGCTGCTCGATTTCGGCGTCGTCGATATTATCGTAGTACTCATCATCGAAGAGCGTCGCCATCATGGCATCGAAGGCGGCCGGGTCGTAGTCACCCGACAGGTCGAGCTGGGCCAACTTACCCGCGGCGCGATCGTCAAGACCCGCGACGAGCCGGACTCGCGCCCGTTGCTCGTCGATTTCTTTCCGCTTCAAGGCTTTCAGCCGCTTCACCTCCTCATCGGCATGCACGTACGCTTCCTGCTGACGCTCCTTCTTGCGCTCACGTGCGTCTTGCCGAGTCGTGGGTTGCTGCCGAAGAAGGCCGTCCTCGTGGCGGGGAAAGGTCTGAATCTGCTGCGCCTCGAGGCCCTCTTCGTGTCTGTACTTTTGCTCTTGGTACGTGCGTTCCCATTGCTCTGCATCGTCGAAGAAATCCTCATCGGCGTCGTTCGCAGCTGCCTCCTCCCACGACAAGTCTTTGTCCTTCGACGCTGTCGGGTCTTCACGCCACGCCTCGAGGCCGAAAAAAGTCTTCAAGAAACGCTCATTTTCGTCATCTTCCTCGCGGGTGCGGAATGCTTTTTGAAATTTCTTGCCCTTTTTCCTGATCAGCGGCACGGAATCCTCAGCAGCAGTGGCCGACGGCTTGACGGTGAAATCGGCCGCGGACGGTTCTCCCGCCGTGTCCAGCGACTTTGCCTTGTCCAGGAATCGCCGACGGGCCGCTTCATCACCAGCAACGGCGACGGGACGGTGAGATTCGTCGTCCTCGAAGCCGCTGCCGGCGGTCACGTCGCGCCGGTAGGCGTCGGCGAGCGTGAAGGCCTTTTTCTTCGGGTTGTCACTGGTTTCTGGCGCTGGAACGGCCTCCGTGAAGAACTTGGCGGACTTGTCCAAAATGGCGGGGTCGTTTTTGCGCAGCTTCACAAGTAAGTCCGCGAATTCCTCGTCGTGGTCGTCGTTGATGAGCTGCGCCTCGCCGTCGCTGGACTCTGCATCGTCTGAGTCGGTCGAGCTGCTGTCGTCCCCGTACTTGGCTGTGAGGCGCTGTAACTCCTGCTTGCGCTTCACCTTGTCGAAGGCGTCGGCGTACTTTGCGTTGATCGCCAGGGTGGGGGTTCGGTCCCGGACGACGGGAGCCGCGACGTCCCCACGGGGAGCGGTGTTCTCCTCGTCTTCCTCGAACAGCTTCTTGGGCGGCATTCGCGACGCGAATGACGGATCGCTCTCTTACACACACAATTTGGGGAAGGACACGACAACACGCAAGGGCACTACGTTCGAATTCTCGGCAAACTCTCACTCGTGTGTCTCTCGACAATAGTATACGTTGGCACGTACGAACTACACCCCCCTTCTTCTTCTACGTCCGTCGCGTGACATCATGCTTCCAGGTTGGGGTCCGCCGTGTGGCGTTCCTCCACGTTGGGAAGAAAAGCGTCGTCACCCGCCGTGGCCCCCTCAGCGACGCTGCCGTCGTCGAGTCGCCCGTTAGGCGCGGCAGCGGGTGTAATTCCAACTCGCTTCCTGGCGGATCCCCCGGCCATGGTCCGATTGGTGTCCGCCTTTTTGATCGCGGAAGGGATACGAGGTAGGGCCGCCGTCGCCGCCGTCGTGGAGATGGGTCCCGCCTCGGTCGAAGACTTAACTTCCTGGGGGGCTGGACGGGTGGGCATTGACACCGAGCTCGCGCTGGTCGACGGTCGACTCGACGCGGCGGGTGGGATGGGTCCGAGGCCGATGGAGGACGCCGCGCTTCCGATTTGACGGCGCGTCACTGTCTCGGGTTGCACGCGTGCAGTGGCCGGCGGCCCATTCATGGACGTGCTTAATTCGAAGAGCAACGCTCGTATGATCCGCTCCTTGTCATCCCACGTCATTGCGGCGAAATCCACGTTGACGCTCGGCCCGCCAGAGACGACGGTCTCGGCGACCGCACCGTCACGTTGACGAGACGCTCCCCAATTTCGCTCGGAATCCGGGTCGTCCGATCTGTGAAGCACCTCCCAATTGCTACTCGCAAGCGGCGGGACGGCAGCAGCGTGCGACCCCGTGGAATACCTTTGCCGGGAGCGGCGCTCCTCGCCCTCTATCGCGCCACTCGGGAGCGTTCGCGGCAACCTCGGCGTCATCGGCTTCGAGCTGAAATCGAAAGCCGAGGAGCGGGACATCCCTCGAGGTGTGGCGATGGGCCGTGTTCGCGCGTCGAGGTCGCCTCGGTGGCCGTACCGGTGGCGCGTCTCGACCGCCTCGATCATGGCACGCTCGGCGTCCGCGACGGCCGCGTGCGACGCGCGCACCACCATGTCGTCTGCGTGGTCGCTCGTCGGGGCCGATGCCGCGACAGCCAGTCTTCGCGCAACGACCTCGTTCAAGGCGTGGTGGAAAAAGCTCTCGAGCGCGGTACGGTTGTCCACCAGGAGTTTGGCCCTGGTGCGCACCTCGATCAATTCACGGCGGTGCTGTTGCAAGCAGGTCGTCGTCCCGTCCAGGTCGCGCCGGAGAGCGGTCAGGGCCTCCTGGTGGGCAGCGTTCGCCTGTTCTAGTGCGCGATCGAATTCGTTCGCCATGGTGCTCATGCGACGCTCCATATCTTTGACCTTCATGGCGTCGTCCCTAGCCGAGCGCGACAGGAGGCAGCCTTGGCGGGCGAATTCCATTTGACTCTGCGTCGCTAAAGCCGCTTCCCTTCTCGATTTAATGAGTGCTTCTTGCGCCTCTCTGCCCACTTGCGTGAGCCGCTGCACCTCTCGGTCAAGTAGCGCCTTGTCCTTTGCGAGCACCGCGTTGTCCTCTCGTATGGTCTTTGCCTTCGCGTCGACGAGTTGCAGCGCCTTGTCATTCACCTCGGAGGCGAATCGTTCGACCATCGCCTGCTCCGTCGCGCGCAGCTTGACCTTTTCCTCGAGCGACGCGAACTTCACCTGCGACAGTTTCTTTTCGTATTCCGCGACGAGGTGTTGTTTGGTGTGATGTGCCTCTCGCAAGCTGGCTTGTAGCTCAACCCGCTGCTTTCTGAACTCTGTCAGGGCGTCTAGCTCGTCCTGCAGCCGCTTGAGCTCGCTCCGCAGGGAAGCGATAGTGTCGTCTCGTTGGTGCAAGTCCGCCTCAAGCTTCATGCATTCCACACGATGCTTCGCCGCCAAGGTCTCTTCGATGCCCGCCAAGCGCGCCTCGAGGTCGAACACCTGCGCCCCTTTGCGCTCCACTTCCGCGCGGAGGAATTCGACGACTTGAATCGCGTCCTGATCCCGGTCGCGCAGCTCGCCGGCCAGCCGGTCGTTCTCCTTGATGGCATCCTGGTACATCCGCGTGTACTGCTCGAGCGTTTGCTTCATCGAACGCAGTTCAACGTTGGCGAGTGTGGACGCGACCTGCAAGGCAGCGGCGTCATGCGGAGAGGCGAGTTCTGCCGCGCCGGCCCCGGCCGAGATGATGGCGGAGGGCCTGGCTGTGACGCTCTGCCCGCCTCGGCCGACGCTGCTGGCCGCTTGACTGCTGCCGCTCGCCGCCGCCGCTTGGCGCCCACCGCCGGTCGCATTCATCGGGGAGAAGAGGCCTAAGAGGAGAGATGGACAAACGGGAAACAGTCGGGCAACACATACTTGTACGTGTAAGTACAACCGGCACGTGGTGGCCATGCGGAAGAATGGACTGATGGGGAGGGCGCCACACTAACCGACGCGGCGGGGAAAGAACACGGCCCCGTCCGGAAGGGCGGCGATCATGGCTGGCAGCACCACCGGGCGTACGAAGAACGCGTCGACGACCACCGTGACCGCGAGGATGAGGCCGAACTGGTTCAGCATGAACGTGTTGGCGAAAAGAAGACCCAGGAACGTGACCGCCATGATCAACGCCGCGTAGGAAATCACGTGACTGTGCGTGCCGATCGCCGCGATGCACGCTTCCACGTCGGTGACATGGGCGGTGCCGGTCGAGCCTGAGTGGCAGAGGGGCCCGGGGGTGAGCGTATTCTCGAGTCCGATGGCGACCAGCGACTGCCGCAGGTCGTTGAGATGTCGTTCCGGCGACCGGGCGATGGGGTCTTCGGGATCGAGCATCCCTGCTCGCCGTGCAGTGGACTCGTCATCGAACTCGGACTTGGCGGATCCTTGCCCTTTGAGTTCGGCGATCCTCGACAAGATGAACACACCGTAATCGACCGAGAGCACCACGGAGACGCTAAACGCTAGGACAATCACGAGCCAGAAAAGGACGTCGCCCGACATGGGCCACGCGGGCCACACGGATCGACCGAAGGCACTGTCTCTGCCGACGGGGATCGAAAGGAGCAGCACCGTGGCGCCGAACGCGATGGCGGCAGTCATGACCGTGGTCACCAACAACTGCACCGCCGCAAAGATACTACGAAACCAAAGGGCAATGCAGAGCACCACCGCACCAAGCGAGAGCCCCATTTGCAGACCGAATACGGAGCGCACGTCCCGCATGATGAGCCACTCGTTGGTGTTCGGACCGCCGTACCCCACTCTCAGGTACAACCGGGTGTCACCCGCGGAAACGTTGCCGTCCTGCGTCAGCGTTGCATTGAACGGGGAAGACGCCAAGGCGGGCAGCACGCAATCGTGAATCACCGAGTACGTCGCCTCATCCATGAGAGCGGCCGCGGCCCCCCAGGCAGACTGCCCGGCACCGATCCGCGCGCTGACAACGGCGAAGTTGACGCTGGTTGGATCGACCACGCCCCCCGCGAGGTAAACGAGCAGGTTCCAGTACGACGTGGCCTCCAATTGCTGCTCCGTTGCGGATGCCACCCCGGGCAGGTAGGGTGCCGCCGCGGCCCCGTTGTTGTAGGTCGCCACCGCTGCGGCGAACTGGTCGCACGACACCGGTTCGCCTCTCCACAATGCGGGTGAATCGATGGATGTTCGTTCTACCCCGAGCGCCGCTGGAAGAAACCCGGAAGAACCGGACCCGCTTGGACCTCCGTCGGTCGCGTTGGTACTGCCTACGAGGCAATCGGTCACGAGTCGAATGGCCTCAAAATAGTTGCAGCTGCCCCCAAGCAGCGGCAGGGACGTCGCGTTGCCGGGGGAGTTGGAAGCGAACATGAATGTCAATGGCGTGTCGACTTCCCCGCCGAACGCCTCGATGACGTCGGTGTAGGATCGAAAATCGGCGGACCGTTGCGGAATGTTCATAAAGACGTTGATGCTCCACCGCTCGGGGCTCACAACCTGAATGATCGCAACGTAAAGGAAACCCGCCGTCAAGGCCCCCGACGCAAACAAAACAATCGGCCAAAACCGAGCCGCGTTACGGGCGCACCGTCCCCAAAGTGTGATCCGGGGTACCGTCGTCAATTCTAATTCGTGCGACGTCGACGAACGGCGCACGTATGGAGCTGCGAGGAAGTCAGCATCGTCGTCGCTGGGTGTTCCATCGGTTGCCCTGTGGCCCGTTGCGGCTGGCGGGCGGCGACAGTCTTTCACGACGGTTGCGCACGTTGATCCCAACCAGAGCACCAACTCTCGACACAGATCGTCAAGAGGGAGGAGAGCGATCGTGAGGCAGGGGATCAGGGTCAGGCCCGCGACGAGAGAGAAGAACGAGCCCAGAGCACACACAATGGCGATGCTGCGCACAAACGGGAACGGCAAGAACGCCAGACAAAAGAAGCACGCCGTGATCGCCGTCCCGGAGATGGAAATGTTGTGGAGCACGGTAAGATACGCATCGTGCGTGTCGACGATCGCTAGGAACGTCCGTCGACCGACAACACAGCAAGCGCACCGAGGCGGGTCCTCAGCGTCGTAACCGTCTCCGGAGTTGGACGCACGACGTCCTGTTCTAGCGGAGCGGATTTGCCGGATGCGGCAAATTAGGAATAGCGCGAAATCGATCGACAATGCGATCACGATGCAGGCCATGAGCTCCGCGGAGAACACAGTCACGCTCATGTACCGGTGGATGATGGAGGCGGCCCCGAGGCTCAAGCCGGCGACCGAGGCGATCGATAGGACCGGGACAAGGATCAGTGCCGGCGACGAGCGCGTCGCGAAGGCGAAGAGAACCAGCCCCAGTGGCACGCTGATCGCGTCAATGGTGATCATGTTGCGCTTGACCGCCGGAGCCGTGTCGAGGGAGAGCTGTTGAATACCGCTGCTCTGGACGGTGTAGCTCTGGTTGAAGCCCGGTACAGCCGCGGCGTACTGTGTAAGAAAGTCGTTGACCCGAGGGATAATTTGGTCTGACCCCGCCACCACGTTGAGAACGAAGACGGTCGTGTCATTTCGGCACCCACCCATAAGCGCCCAGCTGCGGTAGCCGCCCGCGAAGTACCCCCGCCACGTCGGAATCACGTAGGCCACGTCCGGCTGCGACATCGCCGCGGACACAGCGCCCGTCAACTGCAGCATGTCCGACGTCCGATTGGCATCGTCCAGCAGCGACGCGCACCGAGGCACGCTGCGCACCAGGATATACTGTGGCGCGTGGACGACCGCACCGCGATTCCACTCGACGACCGCCTCGCGATTCGACCAGTGAAGATTCGATTCAGGTGGCGATTTGAACTCGGCGACGTCGACGTGGTCGAAGAAGTCGATGGCATGGATGACGCCGATGGGCACCGTCGCGGCGAAGCAAGTGATGCACAACATCACCATCGCGCACCTCGCGCACGTGGACCACCGTCGCGCAGGCATCTTATTGCCTACTGCCGCAGGACGGCGACGAGATCTATCCACCTAGGCAAATCAACGAATCACGAAAGTCCTATCGCGTACCCTGCTACGAGAGGGTGATGAAATCACTCCGCTGCCTCGAATCGAAAGGACATGATGCATCACTTGTTTTTGAACGAAAATGGCACGTCGACGACGACGGCACCGACTCACTCGCTACACACACAACACTGGACGCAATGAGAGACAAAAGGGCGGACGGGAAATTGGTCAGTATGTGAGCACTACCACACAGCGAGAGGAGGACTGTGCCGCGGGGGGGTCAGTGTATGGATGCTGCATGATGACGGACGAGACCGAGAGAGGGAGAAAGAATGTGTGTTTGTGTGGGTGAATGAGAAGAGAGAAGCTTTAATAACTCGTAGCACGTCACGCAAAATGGGTGAGATGGTCATCCAGAGAAGGACGACAACGATCCCACCCCTCTGTCGTTTCGTTGCGACCGACCGGCGGACGTCGTCTCAAGGAGCAGGAGCGGCGAGCGTAATGGCCGTGTCGAGCTCGGCATCCGCGACGACGACGTCGCGGTCGCGTCGACTGAGGTAAACATGCAACTTTTTTATTTCGGCCCGAGATTTTTCCGGCGACCACCTTGTCGCGGGATCGACGGTCATCATGCCGAACATCACTGGTTTCCACAACTCCATGGCCCTTCCTTCCTGCGGATCATCCGGTTCCGGGGGAAACGACAGCGGGACGGAGGCGATGTCGACGAAGTATTGCTCGACGCTCGTAAACTCCCACGGAATCTGGCCAAAGAGCATGATGTAAAGCGTCATGCCCAGCGCCCAGACGTCGACGAGTTTTCCGTCCGCAACGCGGCCGTCCCCTGAAATGTTGGCCAGCTCCGGCGCGAGAAACAGCTTCGTGCCGCGCTTGCCCTGAATGCTGCCATCGTCCTCCGGAGAAAAGAGCTCACTGACCCCAAAGTCGGCCAGGAAGACGGTGTCGTCTGAGCCAAGCAAAATGTTGTCGGGCTTGATGTCGCGGTGGACGACGTTGTGCTCATGCAAGTAGCATAGACCGGCGCAAATTTGGCGTCCGTACAATGCCACCTGCTCGGCGCTGAACACGGTGTCCGCGAAGCCCTCGTCGTCGATCTGCAGCAAGGGTCCGTGCTCGATATTCTGCATGACCAAGTAAACTTTTTCGTTACGAGGGTCGTCGATGACCTCGTAAAGAGCGACAACGTTCTGGTGGCGGCAACGCTTCATGATCGCGATCTCGCGGGCAAGCTGAAGGGCCTTACGCTGCGCCTTGCTCGGCTTCTTGTCCGACGAGCTGGATTGGCCGCTCGGCGGGGGAGTGGATGTCGGGCCCCTGCTCTGCACCTCGTTCCAGTACAACGGCCGCTTGACCCGCTTGATGGCGCGCATCTCCTCCGTGATGGTGTCGTAGGCGAGGAACACCTCCCCCTGGCCTCCTTCTCCCAACGTCTTCAGCAGAATGTACTGGTTGATGAAGTCGCTGCTCGAGTTGGTGCCGAAGCCGCTGCCCTCCATCGCCCCCGAGTGCGGAGAGCCCCCTCCCTCTGGCCCCGAGAAGGAGTACTTGCGCGTGGTGTGGACGAGGTCGCGCGGCGCCACGTTCGACATGACACTTTCACGACGGTCAAAGGCGCCAGCCCGTTGAAACGAAGGCCCCCCGTGCAGTGCGGGCGCGTCCACCGGCGACGCGGAAAGGAAGGACACGGACGACAAAATGGCTGCTGGCGGGGGCTGCAGGTTGTCGGCGGCGTCGTCGTCGGAGTGGGGTGACGGGGGCCTTGGGCCGCTCGTGCGATCCTGTTGGCTGGCCGCGGCGGCCGCCTCGTGGAGTTCCCCTGGAGCTACGAATGACACCCCGCGATGGATGCTGGTTCGACCTCTGGGCGAGCTGATCGGAGGCGGCCCAGGTTGGGGGGGATGCGCCACGGTGGGGTGCACGCTCGTGCTCGACGCCACGTCGGACAGGGACATGGCGCCCGCGTCCCCAGGACGAGCCCCGACCGCCACCCAGGGCAGCGCCCAGTCCCGGGCGCCGCCCTTTTGCGAGCCGCGGCGAGCTCCCGCCGTAGAGGACAGTGCGGCGCCGTGATGTGAGAGCGCGGCGGCGAAGTGAGCCGACATCAACTGGGGAAGACGGTCGAGATCCTTGTACACCTCGGCAAGCGTCGCGACGAGCGCGACCAGGGCGTCCGAGGCCACAAGCGAACCGCTACTTGATTTTGGCGACAGGGCCATTTCCTCGGCGCTCGCGCTGGCCGCGTTCGGGACTTGACGGCACGCGGCTGTGGCCGGCGACGTCGATGGCGTTTTCTTACTCTGAGGCGGCACAATGGCCACGAGCGATTCGATGGGCCCCGTGGAGGAGGCCAACGCAGGAAGCGACGACGAAGCGGCGCCATGGGCGGCTGGGTGGCCACCCGGAGTCGGTGACGCACGGCCCACTGCCGTGGTACCTGACGGCGGCGTGACGCGATGCCGACTGCCAGAGGTATGGTGACGGCTGCTGTTCGGGGTGCTGAGTCCGAGCGCGACGGACTGGGCCCACTGGCGCCGCCACTTGACATCGTCCTCGCTGGTGCCAATCATCCGGCGGAACAGCGACGGTGTTTCCAGGGAAGCGGCTCGTGGCGTGACCGCCGCGGCCAACGTGCCGGCGGTGACACCGGATTCTCGTCGGCTTGAGCTCGTAGATGACGCATCGGACACGGACGCGGAGCCGGTGGGGGCAGCGAACTGAAGCCGCGGGGCGTTTGGTGGCGTGAGTTGCGGCACGGGTGGCGCCGCGGCGTGTTGGACGAGCCCCCCGCTTCCTGAAAGGCGCGCCACTGTGGTGAGCACGGCGACGATGCTGCGCTTGATCGCGTTGACGTACGCCACGGAGAGGTGCTCCGTCGTCGACAGCGTATTGGTGCTGCTGCCCCGTGGAGTCGTCGCCGCCGCAGGGGGCGCCACGCGAATGCTGCCCTGCCCGTGCGCGAGCGGCTGCACATTGGGACTCGCGCTGCCGGGACCACCACTCACCGAATTGCCGCGACGCCGAGCCGCCGCGCCGGTTGTGATGGGGTGACTGGCAGTGGGCGAGAGTAAGTGAGGGGGCGGTGGCGCGGGGATGCGAAGCGAGCCGTCAGCGTTTTTCGCCGTGTGTTCCAGCGTTTCGGGGTTTGCCAGCGACATGGCTGGTAAAAGGGCGGCGTCGGCCATCCCACACGTCGCGGAACCAAAAATGTGCCAGGGAGGGTAGAGAAAAAACTGACTCTTTCAGCGACATCGAATCATCATGATCATCGGTCTCAGGGCCATTGGAAACGCTGGGCCCCACCCGCGATCGGAGGGGAGAGTGCCGCCAAGCCGCCGAGGGGAAGACATGCGGTGGCGCTCGCGGCGTGATGCAGGTTGCGGGTGACGTGATACAGGTTGCGGGTGATGGCGGAGGCTGCGGAGGAAGGGGTGGACGGGCGCAGGTGGGTTTGTCGTGCGGCTCTCACTGCTGCCGCCGCCGGGGCGACAGGGGAAGCGACGGCACCCGCCCATTCTGACACGTCACTTCGCGAGGAGCCGATAGCGAGCCTTCTTTCCCTCCCCCACTGCCCTCGAGGGCGATGCTGGAGGACGCCCGTCTGCTGAAGCGCAAAAAGTCAATGCTCGCGTTGCGGCGCCCATCGGACGGCGTGCTACCAGGACTGCGAACGACCGTCAACACGGGGCGCGATGGCGTGCGTAGCATCGGCGGTCCAGTGAAGTTGTCACTCTCCGGCACAGCTAGGGCCTCGGCCGAGCTGCCAGCCGGCAGGTTCAGCGGCGGTTGCCACGAAACTTCTCCAGGAGCCACCAGCGCCGTCGCGTCGTCGAGGTCCACCCTGCGACAGGTATGCTCGCGAAGGTCGTGATACGAATGCGACAAGTGGTCTCGAGCGACTCGGCGCTCATCAGAGGCTCGGCGCAAAATAGCGACTTCCGCCTCCGCGCTCAAACATGCTTGCACGACGGCTTCCGCTTCCTGCTGCGCGGTCGTGAAGGCGTCTGTGGCTGCACTCAATTCGGGATTGTAGGCATCGCCTCGCTTTCTCAATTCGCGGATTTGACCCGTGAGTTCAGCCCAACGCTGATTTGCGGCAGTCACCTGCTCGTCGAGAATCGCAGCCTCTTCGCTCACCGATGCGAGTTGTGCCGCGGCGTCGGCGTCGGCTCGCCGTGCGTGAACGAGCGCCTCAGTGTCCTGGCGGGCCTCTTGTCGCTGATCTTCGGCGTCGTGATCGTGCCAGCGGTAGAGCGCTTCGACGGCCGCCGAGGCGTCTAGCGTTTCTTTCAGCACATCTGCGTGCAATCTCCGCAACTCAGCGGTCTTCACCCGAATGTCCCGGAATTGACGTTCCTGTTGCTCGGCGCTCACCGCGTCGGCTAGGGCTCGGAGCACGTCCTCTTCGTGCCTTACCGCCGCCGCGAAGCGTTGGTCAAGAATATCCGAAGCGGCGATCGAGGTTTCGTACAGCGCATCGATGTGGGCGCCAGCCGCCTCGGCCGCCGCGGCCCGTCTGTGCAACTGCTCGATTCGCGCTTCCTGCCCCGTGGTGGCGATGCGATCCTTCGAGCTCTGCACGGCCATTTTGAAAATCTGGGAAAACGCTTGTTGATTCATGACTTGCTCACGCTGTTGAGCCTCGAGTTCCCTCGCGCGTTGGGACGCCTCGAGGATCGCGAGCTCCGCACTCAGTTGTTCGGCATCGCGAATCTCTTCGAGAAGGCGAGACTCCATTTCCTTTTCTTTCTGCATCTGCTCGAGAGCAATCTTTTGCATCAGCTCGGTTTCTTCACGAATCGCTCGTAACTTCTCCGCCTCGAGGTGAACTTGATTCCGCTCCGACAACTGCCGTTGTTTTCTCCGTAGCTCAATTTTGTGCCGAAGGAGTTGGCTCTGCAGTTTCGTCTTCGCCAATGCCTTCATGGTGTGGTCCTTTTGCGCCTGCTCCTGGCGGTCCTTCAACTCGTCCTCATCGTGCTTGCGCAGCTCGTCGTCCTTCAAGCGACGCTGGGCGTCCTCGTCCATCATCTTTTTCAGCAGATTCATTTCCGTTTTGATGGCCTGCACGGTCACAGCACATTTCTCCGCGTTCACTTTGACGTGGCATGTGATCGCCTTCGCCTTGTAAGCGTACTTCAGCGTGCTGTGTGTGTCTTCTAGGTTGCGCATGTGGGGAGACACGGCCGCGAGCATGATCGTCACGCAGTTGCCACCCAGGCTGTCGCAAAGAACCCATGTGAGCATCGACTCGCGATACGGCACGACGGCTGGAGATCCCGAGCTGCTGGCGGTCGTGGTCGCGACGAGCGCGTCAATCACTCGCCGCAGCGTGGTCAACGAGAGATTGATGTTCTTTGCCTCGATGAGGTTAATACCCGAAACCTGCGACATCTTGATGCGCTCGCTGCCCGCTAGGTCCACGAGGTTGAGCGCGGCGTGCCGTCTCCTGCCGATGCGATTGTCCGTGAACGACACGAAGAGCTGCAGGATGGCGTGCGAACGGGAGGACTGGTCGTTCATCGACGTCGCGGCGGTCGTGCGGAACGCGGTGCCAGCGCGCATGACATTCTCGTAATCGCTCATGTTAGCTACCTTTTCCCGGCGCAGTCCCTCGACGAACGTTCCGCCGCCGGGGTGACGCCGCACCTTGCGCTCGCAAAACGTCGCACCTGCCGACGACTGTGACGTGCATGCGGCGTCCAATAGGTCACGCACCTTTTCGTTGTAGATCTCAAGAAAGCTTGCCTCGACGGTACACACAATGTGACGAGGACCGTTGGTGACCAAGTCGAACAGACGCTGCATGATGCGCGGAATCAGACCGGGGTCGCTTTTGTGCCCAAGCATGGTGTGAGTTTTGCCGCTGCCGGTTTGACCGTAAGCGAACACGCAAGCATTACGCCCGCTGATCACCGCCTCCAGAAGTGCGACACCAGCATGCTCAAACACGTCCTCCTGCGTTGCGAAGCGCACGCCATCGTCGACGAGCTGTTGCTGGCTTTCCGGGACCGACCAAAACACTCTGTCGTACTGGTAGGTCGCGAGCGCCGCGAACTGCGCCTGCGGATTGAGTACCGTGAGCGTGCTGTCCGCGCGGGCCAGCAGGACGGACGTCGGCACCGATGATGTGCCAGCTGTGTCCGCGCTTTGCCACTCGACGGTGTTGAAGGGTCTGACTCGCACCATCGCGCGAACGCTGTAGGATTCAGCGTCCGGTGCCCGAGCGGCGACCGTGCGTGGGGACGACGCCTGGGACGCGACCTCGGATCCATCGTCTGTGGGGGCGGTGCCGTCTTCCGGCGGCGTTCCCGAGCGGGGAAAGCCACCCGATCCGGCCCCCGCATGCCTCGGCGACCCTGCCGGCGACGCCACAAAGGACGGGGCTGTGACGAGGACACTCATCTCTAACGACCCGAAGTCCGACGCATTGCAATCAGTCGCCATCTAGAAATGAGAGAAAACAGCGTGACGTGTTGTGGCTCCTGCCAATACAACCCTTCAAACAACATCACCCTGAAACGGTCCCTTTTTTCGGGGGCGGCCACCCACCCAGGGATGGGCCGGCTCTGTGTGTGGTCATACACTCTGTAGGCGGGGGAAGACGACATGCATGAGCGCACACACAAAACACCTCCTCTCTGCGCTGTGTGGATTTCAACGGTCATGCAAGGAGGATGGATGGCTCGCGCGACGAGGTGGGGCGAAACGATCGAAGCGCTAAACAAAAAAGAAAATAGACGTTGAGGATTCGGTTGCCCCTGCCGTTTCTTTGATCGTTTCAGCGACCTCCACGATGTGACCCGCGCGCCGTGTTCCCTACGATTCTCTTCAGCGGAATCCAAAGACGACGAGGAGGGTTGTCGAAGCGGGGAAAGGAGGGCGGGTGTGTGTACCCCCTACAGAGGCCTGGCAGGAGGAGGAGGCGATCCTCTCGACAGCAGGCAAGGGAAAGAGTGTATCAGCCCACGAACTTGAGGGCCAAGCGCCAACGCTGTCACTGGATTCCCTAGGGTCCTTCTTGCGCCCTTTTCCGGGAGTTGCGAATCGACAGGAAAGAGGTGACAAATGGGAAAAAGGGGCGCAATGGTCTCAAAGACAAACGAAGCGGTGGGGAGTGCACCGCCGTCCGCCGTGTGCCACGAAAACAAAGCGGCGAGGGATGGCCCCCTCTTGGCGCAAAGAATCCATCGAGCCGAGCGGAGACGTGTCGCGGACCGCTGCACGAAGCAGCACTCGGCAAGAAAACGGTGGGGTGGAGAGTGGGGGAAGACGCATGACTCTCGGCAGACACAAAGACAGCCGCTCTCTCGGTGGCGGGAATTAGGCGGTGCCCCTCCCTCCTCGACGTTGACCCCATAGGTCTTCACTTGTTTGTCTTTGTGTTTTGTGAATGGTCACACGTTTGGAGAAGATGGATTGCAACACGCGCGCCCCGTGCGGTAGGGATGAGAAGAAGAGAACAAAGGAGAGAGGAAGTCGCTCGCAGGTGGCACCCTGTGCCGGTTGCAGACGCTACGGACCGGCGCCCTCTGCCATGCGCGCGAAGAAGCTGGGATCCTTGGGACCGAAGTCGCCGCCGCCGAACGCTGCCCTCTCGTTTTCGATGTCGACTTCGTCCGACATTTCGAAGGCCACGGACATGACAGGCGGCTGTGACGCGAGCGTTCCGTTGAGGAAGTGCTGCAGCAGCTGGTAACGCTGTTCCAGCGCCTCGGCCACCGTGAAACCGGCGTGATTAGCCATCTTCCCGTACTGGCTTCGAGACGTCTCGTGCGTTTTCGGGAACGGCGCGCCAGGCACAAACGCTTTGGCGCCCAGTGTTTGCGTCATCGTGGAGCCGTCTGTGAAGGAAACGATCATGCAAGTGATGTTGTCCTTCGACCCGCGTCGCACCGCTTGGTCCACGACTCGCGCCGCAATGGTCGCCATGTCGTTGCTCGGAGGCGGAATCTTTGACGTGACGAATGCTGCGACGTCCTCGTTGGTGAAGGACCCCTCGAAGACGCCGTCGCAGCTCACGACCATGATGTCGCCGATCTCGCACGTGAAGTTGGACACATCGGGTACGCAGATGACTTTTTGGTTGCGCGGGTCTTCGCGCATGCGCTTGAAGGCCCCATCACCGAAGGCCCTGGAGACCGCTAGATCGCCGTCGACGCGGTTCATGCGCACGGTACCGCCAGCGCGCTCGATGCGCGCCTTCTCCCCGGGATTCATGGGCTTGTGGTCCTCAGTTTGGAACACGAGCGCACCATTGCGAATGACTAAAATGCGGCTGTCCCCGACGTTGCACACCGTGACGTTGAAGTTCTTCGTAGGGGCGCCGGGTGATGCGGACTGCCTCACTGGCTCTACGATGCAGAACGTCGCCGTGGATCCACCTTCTCCCACGTCTTCGAAAAACTGTTCGTCCAAGTCGAGGCACACCATCTCCAGGGTCTGAACGGCCGGCGGCAACTGCAGCGCTTTGAGGCGACCGGGAAGGTGCGCCGCGATGAACGCACTGCACTTGTCGTTCGAGTGGCCGTCGAACACACCGAAGAGGTAGCGGTCGTCCTCCAGTTGCATCATGTGCGAGTCCTCCATGCTCGTGCGGAACCCGTTGATGCTGCACACAGCCGAGTTAATGTCTTTGTTGCCAGTGCGCTCGATGACCTTGCTAAGGATCGGCTTCGGAAGAACAACACCCATTGTTGATGTGTGAATGACTAATAATGACGATGGAGTGTGAGGTTGTCAGTTGATGGACGGGGGACAGACGGAGGAAGGAATTATCTGTCTCTCGCGTGCCAAAAAACACGTTCCGCGTGCTACCTCATGCATGGTCACTTCCCCCCTCGCGCTTCACTTGAACTGACCACCCCCCAGTACGTTTCGCAACGCGCCGGTCGCCCACCGGCACAAGCAATGCCCTCAGCTGCACATATCTCGTCACGCACAACTAGGCGTGCCGTATACACACACACACCCACATGCTGCTCCACCACACCGAGCCCACTCGCTGCAATCGGTCACGTCTATGCGACATCAAAAGCGACGTCACCCTCGGCACCCTGTCGCGCGTAGCCAGTGGGCTGCGCCGGTGGTGGCGCGAAATTGCTGGGAGCACCTGACGGCACGGGCCGCAGCTCCTGCTCGTTGGTGTTTCTGTAGGCACTCTGCGACCCCGCCGAGGCACCTACGGCACGGCGGTTCGGTTCGGGCTCGACACTGTAGCCCTCGCCGTTGGCAGGGACGTTGTATGCGTCGCCCCTTCCGCGGCCAAACTGCGATGCGGGCGCGGCGGGCGACTGGTGTTGACCGATCGGGCCACCGCCGCCCCCAACAACTCCCGGCGGACCACCGACCCCGGCGTAGTTGGAGTTGTCGGTGACGTTGGATCCCAGCACAATGTACGCCATCGACTCCTTACTCGGAAACCAAATAATAACGCAGCCGACGATGACCTCGAGGTAGCCGATTTCCCACGCTGCGGCCTGAAACCACCAGGACTGCCAATTGGACTCGTTGAGCGTCCCCACGCCGAAGGGGGCGAACGTCGAATAAAGAAACCAGATGAACGCGAAGGCCGCGTAAATAGTGAGAAGCACCGCCGTGCGCTGGAAAAGTTTGTGCCGGTGCACGTCGTTGGCCTTCGTGGTCTCCTTCATGGATTTATGTAGCGCCACGCCGACAACGATGGCAATGACGATCTCGAAGATAAACCACGCGGCCTGCAGCCCCTGCCGCGCCCCCATGCCCTGCGCCGACACGATGCGGGCGTGGTCCGCCGCGCTATCGTCGCCGCTCAGTTCCGAAATGGCGAGCAAGATGATGAGCGCCATGAAGTAAACAAACCCACCCGCGAACACGATTACCTTGGTTCGCAGCTCTAAATCTCGCCGCGTGATATCGATCCCCGAGGCAAGGAAGAAGACGATCAGCCTCGTCGCGGTGCCTCGCACGATGAGCAGCACCTGCGCGAAGCCGAAGAGAACAAGGTCGTTCCGGTTCGTCTCGTTCAGCAGCCCAAAGTAGATGACGATAAACATGTAAGCGGCGCAGGAGAAGGTCATCATGACGACGAGCATCCAATGGTACGAGACGACCTTGAGGTATCCAATGTAGAAGATGGCGCAGAGGAGGACCGTGAGCACGACGATGGTGGCAAGGAACCAAATCGCATAGAATGGGATCGCCCCGTACGACTGCCCCGGGACGAACCCGTACGGGTTGCGGACCGTAATGCCGCCGAAGATGCGAATGCCGCCCCAATCGCCCGTGACGAGGACACGCGACGTCGAGATGCCTGCGGTGCCAGCTGGCTTGTCGTCGTAATACGTGGACGTTGTCCAGTCGAAGTACATGTACCGACACGCGTTCATCGTGATGATGTATAAACCTGTCCTTTTCAGCGTCGATCGGCCGACCACCGAGATCGACCCGTCTGCCATCGGAATTCCTTGGATAATGACGCCGTAGTCGGTGTAGTTGAACGGCAAGTAGGCCCCCGCCTTTTGGCCGTGATCCGAGCACGCGTGCGTGTCCGAGCCCCCTGCCTTCCACAAATTGTTTTCCATGAACTCGGCTTGGTAGACGAACACCTCAAAAAACTGATGCGGCGGGTTCAAGACGACGAGGTTCACGTCAACGTAAGACTCGTAATCGCGGCCCGTTTTCTGAACCTGCCAGGTGTCCGCGCCGAAGACGCCGACGCGCTCATACGGCACTTGCCGCGTGCGGGTCGTCATCGAGAACGTGTAGTTGCCGAGGCGAGCGTTCTTGAAGTCGAAGGTGATGGCCCCGGCGAGGTCACACGCCAAAGCGATCGCCAGCAGAGCCGACAGGAGACGTGACTCGGACAAGCGCATTCTAACGGGGAAAAAACCCTAAAGTTTTGCGAAACAAGTGCAAACGACGAGTGCATTCAAAACATCGCTGCCCGTTTACTCATCAGAATTCAGGGAGCTAATCTGCACCGTCTCATTGCATCCAACATCAGTGAGGGGAGCAAATTCACACGTCGGTCTACAGTCCATTCGCCTCACCAGGGGCGCCCGCCGGGGACCGCCGCCGGGGCTGGGACGGCCCTCCTGCCAAACGGCGCGGAGCCTTGCCTCAGTGGTGGAGCTTGGTGGGGCGTCGCGGTGGCGTGCATCGCGCTCCTGGTTGCCTCGGTGGGGGGCGTCGCTCGGCGGCCAAAGCGCACATCGCCCTGCGAACCCATTCCTGTGACGGCCGCGTCGCTCGGTGCCCACGCAGCCGGCCCCGACAAGGGGGTGCCCAGCCCGCAGCTAGACGCCGCGGGAGTCGACATTGCCGAGGGCGGCACGCTGCTAATGCCACCCCGCGCCAGCCAGGCCGCGTACTTCCGCTCCCATACCTCGTCTCGCTTCGTCCGCACACCATTGGGGTTGCCGAGTCGCGCAAGGCCGCCGACGGCGCTGGCTGGCGTAGCGAGACCAGATTGTGACGGAGTGATCGGTAGGCCGTGGGTCAGTTGACCTGCTCCCCGGGCGCTGTTCAGTGCCGCGGCGGCTGGCGTGTTGGCGCCGCTTGCGGGCTGAGACTGCACGATGACGCCGTTGCCCGTCAGTTGAGCCAGAGACGCACGAACCTGATCGATTTGCTGCTGCAGCATGTCGATGTCGCGCTGGGGGACGTCGCTTCGGCCGCGCATGCCGAAGCCACGCGGGTTCTGGTACTGCTTCAGGAGCTCGAGCTTCTCGCGCAGTTGCTCTTCCAGCTGCATTTTGCGCCGCTGCTGCATGAGGTCGTAGTTGGCGCCACGGGCATCCTCATCGGTCATTTGCCGTCCACCCGCCAACCCTCCAGGACGGCCGCGCATCGTAAAAGGGAGGGGGGATGATGTGCTGATATGATGCGTCTACGTGGGCACATCATCACGGTGGGGGTCGTGGCACGTGGCAGCGATATGAACACTGTGGTGATCGGGGATCGCCTCTCGCCGTCCGCGCTGCAGTGAAGCCAAGAGGAAGGGCGGGAGTGGGAGGATGGTCACATCACTGTGCAGCAACCACCCTGCGAAGACTGTCGGGGAGGGTCCTCCCCTCGGTGGGCATTCGTCGCCGTCGATTTCGCGGCGCCGTTGTGATGCGGTTCGGCAACCCCTCCGAGCCATGGAAGAAAACGAAACACGAAGTGGACGACCGGTAGCTGCTCCGATTTGGAGGGTTGACTCCCGACTGCTTGCGCAGGCGGCTTCGTCGTAGGCGTGAGGGTATCGTCGCACGGCTGCACCGCGGGCGCTATGCGGCCGGGCACGTTTGTCAAGAAGCAGCTGCTGGCATCGAGCAAGCGTCCGCTGTATAGAAAGCAAGTGGCCAGTCCAGGGGTCGCCAGCAACGGCACCGATGCGGTACCAGAGAGCAGTTCACGCGGCAGCGCGCTGTGAATCGCTTCGGCGACGTCTCCAACGGTCATCTTCGTTAACGCCGCGAAGAGGTCGGACTCACCCAGCGGCAGTTGATGCGTCCGGCAATGTGAAAGGGCTATGTCCCTGTAACTCATCTCCACCAGCCGCCCAGCATGCATCCCGCAGCGGCCAGAGAGCAACACGCGAACGCTCCCTGGTGCGCAGCTGTCGGCCGCCATACGCGCGCGTGGTGCCTTTTCGGACGACACGAGAGGGAGGGGCGCGAGAGAGAGAGGCACATCACAAAGCCGACTCAATGAGAAGACGGTTCCCAACCATGTTGCGTTACTCCAGTGTGGGGGCTTCTGTGGTAATACACGAGGGTCATGTCTTCCTGCGGCTGCCTGCGCTCGCTGCACGGACGCGACCCGTGGCGTACACAGTGCCCGCCTCCTGCTGGCGATCACGCGCAACCGCGGAGGGCGGCCGCCGCGGAGTGGGCCGCACACCGCTCGACTGTGGACGAGGAGGGTTGACGGTGGTGGGCACGGGCGCTAACAGTGGCGACGCCGGCGCGTGCGGGCGAGGCGGTCTCGTCGCCGTCGATGGCCTGGTAGGCTTGGCTGGAACGGTTGCGGCGGGGCGAGGGGACGTTGGCGCGGGTTTGATCGCCGACGGCCCGTCTCGTCGGCCGGGTGACGTGACGGGTCGCCGTTCCGTGGCGCTTCGCCCGCCAGACTCTCTTGCGGTCCCTTCCTCCTCCTCGCCCTCCAGTCGTGCCGCCCGGCAGCCGCCCAGTTGATGCTCCGTCAAGGCCTTGAGCATTCGTTTCATTTCGGCGTGACTGGACGACACGAAGGCGCGCTGTTGCTGCAACTCGACGTTTAGTTCAGAGTTTTCGAATTGAAACGTGGACGGTTTTCCAGGCGGCGGCGACACCCCGAGCAGCAAGGTGCCCTCGATCCGCGTCGACTGGGGCTGGAACGCCGCCGCCGCTCGAATGGCCTCGGGGTTCGCTCCCGTCGGCAAACGCCGGTCGCTGAGCTTGGAGCTCGAGGGCCGAGCCGACACTGGCTTGGTGGGCGCCTTTGATGCAGGTGCCGACGCGGGACGAAGGCTCGTGGTACTTCCTGTTACCTGCACAGGCGCGGCCGCACCAGACGAGTGATTTAGCGTCGTCTCGTCAGTTGCCGTGGTCGCCAACGGGTTCGGAGGCAGGGGCATCGGCACTTGGGCAGCGGCGGCTGCTGCTGGTGCTGCTGCTGCTATTCGGTCCTCTGCCAAGGCGTTCCTTCCAGCATCGGCTTTTTTATCGCGAAAAGGAGGCGGTGAAACGACAGTTGGGCACGTGACCAAAATATCGACTGGCGTTGTTGAGACGACAGATTGCGGCGTGACATTCGCCGGCATGACTGTTGCCTGCGCGACCCGTTTCCTGGCGGCCACTGCGACGCTTGCATCCACCGGCGCCACGGGGCGGAAATTGACGGGAACCAGAGCCTCTCTCGCGGTAGCCGCGGCAACGCTGCTCGCAGGTGCGCCCGCGGGGGGTGGAATTGACTGACTGGCCGGTTGTTTCGGAGAGGCATTGATTGGCACTGATGCAGGGGCGTATGCTGCGTCGGCCTTCATCAATAGGGCCGGATCCACGGCGGGAGCCAGCAGCGATCGTGCCATCGCTTGGGTCTTTCGCGCGGCCTCTTGCGACGCCACGGCGTGCGATCGCAGCAGCTTCATCATTCTGGGAGTCGCGCGGCGGGCGACCTCCCGGGCAACGAAGGCTTCCACGGCAAGCCGCAAACCCTCGTCGCCGATCAATTCGGTGCTCGGTTCGAACTTTCTTTGCACGGCTTGTGGCGAAATGCGACCACCTGTGGCCATCCGGGAGTAGCGACGCACCGGACTCGGGACGCGCGCAATGTTTCCCTGGGGCAGGTTTGGGTCCTGCTCCGACTGGCGGCCCGCATGCTTGAAGAATCGCACTGAGCGGCGAACGTCGGCCGATGTCTGGCGTGCTCTAGTACCGTCGTCACCTGCTGGGGCTAGGTTGCTGAGACTGACCGACGCTGCCGCACTTTGCGCGTTCCACAGTGGCGCGTCGTTTAAAGAAAGTTCCGACGGACGACGGGGTGCGGCTGCCTTTGTCGCGTGGTCACTCTTTGCCGTCAGAGTGACACCAGCCAACCAGGACGGCAGAGCTGCGTTCGTGATCCGCGCGTGACTCGTGGCGGTCGACGGTTTCGCAGCCGCGAGTAGAGCGTTGGTGGGGCCGCCAGCCTCGCCGCGGTTGTTAATCGCCCTTGCCGCCACGCCCCTCTGGACCGGAGGGGGCCGACCCGTCGCGCCACCGCGGCTGCCCACTTGCCGACCCTGCGCGGCGCCCTTGAGTCGCCTTCCGGCCCGGGCAGGCTCGTCTCTCGACCAGCTACTATCTTCCGCGTCTCCTCCGCCTTTCTCGTCACCTGGGCTTCCCGGCGGCGGAGGCAATGGCTCGATGGCGTGGAACACGGTGTCAAATCGCCGCGACACCGCCTGAGGGGGCAGCTGGCCCAGGTCTTCAGGCGAGGAATCAATCTGCGACTTGCTGTTCAGTGCAATGTTCTGAATCTTTCGCTGCAAGGCGAGGTTGTCGACGCCGGTCGACGTCAGTGCCGAGCACGAGCTGCTCATGTCCACCGCGTCTGTTGGTCGCACCTCCGTCTTCAAATTGTGAATCAGACTTTCAAACGGTTCCTTCGGCAACGCTACTGCTGAGGCGGCAAGCCACTGGCGGGTGCGGGGGTTGACGCCAATCGGGCTGACGGCGCGAGCCTTGGGGGCGCCTTGCGTTGGGGCCTCATCCACCACGGAGGCTTTGATAAGGTTGCCGACCGGTGGCGGCCCTTCGTGGGGGTCCACTGGCCCACGCACATGCTCAGCCCCCCAGTCCACCGCGTCGTCTGCCGCGCCAGCGGAGACGGAGTGCGACAGCCGCTTCCCGCTGGGCGGCTTGCGCGTCAGGACGCTCTGGCCACTGCTTTTCATGCGACGATACGATTCGCGGGCTCGCAGGTATTCGAGCATCAGCACCCAGCGGCGGCTGCCGACGTTGTAGCAGTGCTGCTGGTAGCGCACGAGTCGCTCATCGTCGAACTCCGGGAAGGCCTGCATCAGCAGCCGCTCCTCGTCGCTACTGCTGGAAGCCGCTCCGTCTGCCCCGCCACCGCCGGTTGCGAGGTCGAACTTCGACCGTGTGGCAGCGCCTACTGAGTACACACGACGGGCCTTGCGCACGATGTGTGGGCGCTCTGGTGCACGATTGTGGCCAGCGTCGCACAACATCTTGCTCGTCGCCGCTCGATACGCCATTGTGGCTTCAAGTTGACGCTCACTGGCCGTCGTGGAAGCGAGGGTGGAGTCGGAACCGGTTGACTCATCGACATCGGAGTTGCCGCCACCTTCGTCGAAGGGAGCCGCCGGGGCTTCCGCTCCCTCCATGCGAAAACTCGCCGCGGGCAGCGGCAGTGTGCCGAACGTAATGGACCACGGGGATGCAAACGAGCCGACTACGGATGGCGCCACGCCGCTCTCCCCGGGCGGCTCCGCTTGGCCACGTGCGCCAAGTGCCGTCGTAGGGTCGGTCGGCCCTGGCGATTCGCCGCCCGCACACGAGTCCTTGCTCAGCGATACGTCCAGCGTCGTGCCATCGCCTGCATGAGTCCCGAAGGCTGTGGCTTCCGACAGCATCACCAGCGACCGAGGAGGCCTTACGGCGGGTTCCTCCTCATCCGAGTCCTCGTCGTTCGCATCGTCGCGCGGACTATTGCCGTCGTCATCGGTAGCCACCACAAAGCATGTCAACGAGGCACGGCGGTCACGGCCGGCGGGGGCCATTCTGGGCCCGACCGACGAGGCGCGCGCACGGGACCCGGCGGCCATCATCGACGTCAGCGCGATGGCGGACGGACGGCGCCGCATTGGCGGGTGATCCTCGTCATCGGGGGAGTGCTCACCACGGGTCGACTCGCTGAGCGACGCCCTCTTGCTCGAACGGCGGCCGCCGGTCGGGATGACACCCCGCATCCGCGGGCTGTTGCTAGGCGCGGGGGAAATTACCGCCCCGCCGCCACCGTGCACGTCCACGTTGGGCACCGCCGCCAGGGCCGTCCGGGTGAGGTGGGCGATCATGTCTCGGGGAGGCGGCAGCGTGCGCGCATTGTCGGTCCCCCGAGCGACTCTCGGGGACGTTGGGGAGCCGTTGTGGCCGCGACGATGTTCGGGAACGCCGAAGTCACGAAAAATGTCATCGTACGCCGTGTCGCCCGGCCATGACGCCTTGAAGCTCGACGAGGGACTCGACACCACGGGGCCAAGCGCCGAGATGGCGGACGCGTCGTCGTTCCAGTCGCCCCAAACTTGGCTGCTGCGGCGACGGTGGGCAGCACCACCGCCGTGAGCGGACGGATCCACATTTGCGAACGCGGGCACCCCGGCTTTGCTCGATCGGCGGCGACGGCCGGTCGACGACGGCACTTGATGGTGGCGGATGTTGACGCGTTCGTATCTAAACTGCCGCATTTTGCGCGCCATGCGCTGCGCGATGGACTCCTCATCCGCATCGAACGGCAGGACGTCTGCGGCAGGATCCGCCACCGTCGAGAAGGTCCGGCCACTTTTCCCCGCTCCTCCTCGCTTGAGCATGCGGAAGGACGCGTTGGCCTTCAGCGGCCCCCCTCCTCGGGGAGGTGCGGCGCCCACGGAGTGGTTCAGAGCGTCGGTGTTGGCGTCCAGGGGGAGCGTCCAACCTCCCACACGAATGCCCCCGCGCTTCATCAGTCCGGCCGCCGTCGCTTTCATTACGCGAACCACGTGCGTCTCCACTTCCACGACGACGTGCCGATGCGTCCTCCCTGCAAGCGTTTCGCCCTCGGCGATGAAGAGCCAGTGCGGAACTGGGTGCATCACGCGGCGGGCCACGAGCAGTAGCGCACCGGTCGTTCGGGGTAGGCCAGGCCGGTGCTCGAATCTCAGCAGGCGCTTCGATGACGTGACGGCCGGGGCGGTGGCGCCGCGTCCGGGCACGAGGATCTCACACGCTCCGTCGACGTCCCACGCCTCGATGACGACGTGGTGCACGTCGTCGAGCGACCGACCTTGGGTGTAGACATTGACGAGGAGGGCCATGACCTCGACAGCACGGTCGACACGGCCCAAATGGGCGGCAATGGTTTCAGACATCACGTCGTCGGTCGTGCCCGAACGGCCGGGAGCATCGTCGCCACGCGGCTTGATCGATGCCGTGCTGTTGCCCCGATTGTCATTGACGTGAACGACGCTACGATCGCGAGTGGACCTTCGGCCGAATGAGACGTGGTCGAGCTTCGTGCCGTCGGCACCGAACAGGATGGCCGATGAGTCGACGTCGACGTGGGGCCGATGAAGTCCCCCACCATCGTGCGGAGCACCAACATGGTTTGCGGCCGGCACGCGGCCAGCGTGCCAAGAAAACGTAAACTTCAGCCGACTGCCGGCACCCGGAAGGACGAACACGTCCCCGGCGTGCATGTCTGGCATGGCGATGACCTGAGGCTTGCGATCGCCGAGTCCCTCTGCGGCTGGGCTGTCCGAGCGGTACTCATCGTCATCGCTTTCGGGGGCCGGCCGCAAGGGCGAGAACCCTTCCGTGCGCGGCGGCAGTGCCGAGGCCGTGCCGGTGACGGTTGCGACAGGGGGCCGCCCCCCACGCGGGGAGGGCTGCGGAGACGCGATGTGATCGAATGACGCATGCCGGGCGGCCCCCCCGGTTCCGTTGCGTGGCGAGACCAGCGGCTTCGGCGAGGACATTGGAGTCGGCGCCTTCGCTCTGTTTAATGATCACGGAAGGGACCCCACACCGGAGAGGAGGAGGCGGCGGCACGGAACGCGGTTCTGATTCCGCATCGATGCGTGCCACCGATGCTGGCCACGGAGGCACGTGAGAATATGGACATACAGACGTGCGAGTTGGGAAGCGGCCGAGAGAGAGTCAAGAGAGCAGGGGATTTGAAAAGAAACACACATACCGTGAATGCACCTCCTCTTCTCTCGCACTGGGGTGGGTTGGCTCGGCGGATGGACGGCCGAACGACGCGCCGCGAGGAACCAGCAGTTCTGTTCTACGTCAAGGACGATATTCACTCACGCGGCGCCACTTTCGCCGAGCCGCTTGCGCAGCTGCTCTACTTCCTGCTGCAGCCGCTCGTTGTCGCTCTTGAGGCGCTCATAGTCGTCTTGCGATGGCCCGCCCAGGACCTTCTTGATGTACTCGACGGGCTTGTCGGGGCGCTCGGGTTCCTCGTACAAGTTCACGAGGGCCTTTGTGAGCGCGTCGATGACGTTGGACTTCTCCAGGTACTTGCGAAACTCCTCCTTCTTGGCTTCGGACGACTGGTAAGCCATTTTCGTACGCGGCAAGACAAACGAGGCTGTAGGGTGGAAGGTGCACAAACACAGGCCCACCTTGAGGGAGTGACAGGGCAAGGACAGCCAAGGGGCCCACATTGCAAATAACGGAGCTCGCATCACTCACGCGGCGTACAGTGACGTCGATCAAGGGGCCGCCGACCGCGGAGTTCCGAGGACGCGCTGCACCTCAAGCAGCTGGCGTTCGATGTCTAACAGCTCGTTCAGTTGCGCGTCGCGTTGCGCATCGGCTACGACGGTAGGTTGACCCTGATGGGCTTCTGCTGGCTGTGCAGCGGGAGCAGCTGCGACTGCGACCCCGTTGCGCGGAGTCCGCCCCGCCGTCCGCGGTGTTCGCGCTTCCGTCGTTCCGTTTGCAGACGGAGAGCTGTGGCCTCCACTGGCCGCCTCTGCCACCGTCAGACGCTGTTCAAGAATCTGAATGCGTCGCTGCTGCTCCATGAGCATCAGGTGGGACTGCTCCTCCGCCTCCAGCCTCTGGCGACGCTCCGCGCGCAGCTGGTCGCGAAGCGCGGCAGATACATCCGACGTCGCCGGCTGATTCGAGGAGGCTTCCGATGCCGCGGCGCCAGATCCAGCGCCGCTGGCCATGATCGCGGTTTTCAAGCGCTCATTTTCGTGTCGCAGTGAGATGACGACTTGGTCCGCTTCGGACAGCAAGGTCGCGTACTCGCGACATCGACGGTCAGCGTCGGCGGACGTCGCGGAGGAATGGGCCGCGCCTGCGTTGGTCGCGTCGGCGCCCATGGCGTCGAAGTCGAGCAGCATGGCGTCGCGTTGTCGCTCCAACGTGGTCGACAGCTGTCTTCTGAGGTTCGCATTTTCTTGGCTCAATGCAGAGACCGTGCGCAAATGTTCTTCACATTGCTGAGTCGACTGTTTGAGCGATTCATGGAGGCGTCGGATCACGTCACCGCCCTCTTTCCGGAAGACGGTGAGCATTTGAATGGCCTTGTCCCTCTCGGTGAGCAGCGCCTGCAGCTCCTGGCGGGTTTCTAATTGGGCAGTGGTGTCGCGAGAGATGAGCTGGTTCACCGCCGCGGCCAAGGCCTCCTCTTCGACTCGGTGGCGCGAGGCCAGCTGCTCAATTTGCTGTCTCACGTTCATGATGCTCTGAAGCTTGGAGTGCAGGACGTTGGGCGAGTTGTCCGAGGTGGTTGCGCCAACAACAGCGGCAGCATCAAGTGGTTGCCGGGACGTGACCCGCGTAGGTGCCCGGAGGGTGGGCGTCGACGATCGACGTGTATCCGGCTTCCGCTTCGGGGACAATCCTTCCTTGAGCGCGGCCGCGTAGTAACTTGACGTGCTGCTCGGGGGGTGGCTGGCGGATGGGCTGGGGCCGCGCGCCGCCGCTTGCGGACCACGAGGGGGCGCAACGATGCGTTGTGAATTGCGACTCACTGCGACGCTGGACGAACCGACCGTAGAAGCCGCCGCCGACGTCGGCCCCAGCACGGGTTGGCCTAGTTCCCGATCGGGCGACCGTGCCCGGCGCGGATCATGAATGGAAGAGTAGCCGGACATTTGAGCGCTAAGTCGGGAGGGCGGGAGAGAGAGAGAGAGAGATCACACAGCCTGATGCAGCACGCAGCACCCACCACGCGCCAATATGACTGTACGCCATCGAGATGGGAAGCGGCGATCGTTTACGTGCGCCGCGGCACTCCTCGTTACAGGCGTGCACCGACCCCGGCGGCCACGATCGTTTCGCCCGTCATGTAGCTGGCGTCCGCGCTGCACAAGAATGCGGCGACGCCGGCCATCTCTGGCGGCTCGCCCACTCGCCCAAGATCGCTGTGAAACTTGGGCGGGAGGTCGAGGGCCGGAGTCCTGCCCTCCACGGAATCGACCAGCATGGTGGCGAAGTTGGTGCGAACGACGCCCGGCGCCAGGAGATTTACCCGGATGCCGTGCGACGGACCCAGCTCGGTAGACAGCGCCTTCGTCAGCCCGATCAGGGCGGTCTTCGTCACCCCGTAGATGCCGATGGGGGCGGCGGGGTTGTAACCCGCGATGCTGCCGACGAACAGGATGTTCGGGTTGAACTGATTCGGCCGCTTCAGCTGGTCGGCAGGCAGTGCCCGCATGTGCGG
>ERZ1292630.1008-Hain-H41-02um-R3-1008-length-28370-cov-6_pt1 | contig 28370 bp, 11 predicted proteins | sample MGYA00564408_ERZ1292630 | MGnify/ENA primary metagenome ERZ1292630 (study PRJEB36523, sample SAMEA6512641) | groundwater metagenome | collected 2019-01-08 | study: AquaDiva: Metagenomics assemblies of 32 groundwater samples
TGCTTCTCGGTGCGTTCGACGATGGCGTCGCAAACACTGCCGCCATCGACGGCGGCGTGCATGAGGCCGAAGATGCGACGCGGCTGCATCTGAATGACCCACTTGACGCCGCCATTCACCGAGCCAATGCGCAATTGCGCACGAGGCACATGACCCATGGAAACTTTGGCAGTACGGGGGGCGCGGCGACGAGCGCGGCGCTGCCGTGGTACGTGCGGCTCTCAACACGGATCGCGGATGCTTGGACGCTGCTGCACCGGTCGTTGGACACGGAACACGACCCCTTCACGTGGCGCGACTGGTGGAGGGGAAGGGCTTGGAATCGCCGCGGCGTCGTTTGGCCGATGTTGTGCAGCCACCGCGCGGCGATGGATAGTGAGGCGTCGCGCGCCGTCTCGGATATCGCCGTATCGCGCGCTTTGATAGCTCAGTCACGTCGACTTCACGTCGTGAGCAGAAGAGCCGATGTGGCAGATGTTGTTGATCGAATGTTGCAGCCCCAAGCGGCTTCATTCGGCGCCTGGCAAGCGGAACTCCAGCTGGCCACGGAGGAGGACGCCGATCGAGGGGAGATTTCTTGGGCGCCGCCTTTGCTCGGAAAAATGACGTTGCTCGTCGGGCGCACAGGATTTCGCATCGCAATGGGGTTGGCCACCACCGTTGTTGAAATTTGGTCGTCCCTACTGCGCCTGATCAATCGTTGGCGGCGCGGCGGGTGGGCCGCGGCGGGTGCGCCACGTCAATGGGATGGGAACCGTTCCGGCGCATGGCCGCCCACCTGCTGGGACACCCTGCACGCAACCGATGAGTTGCGCCAGTGGTCGACTGGCTACGCTCGCCGGCGGCGACTTCGGATCGACGATGATGCCGCTGAATCGTCCACTTCGCATCACCGCATGGCAGCCGAAGCGAAAGGAGAAGAAGGGAATGACGAAGCGGGATGGCCGGACGGAACTCGACGGCCTGTTGGCGGAGGCGGCCACCACCGCGGCGTCGACTTGCGTCACTGGGCGGCGGCGACCGTTGGCCGCCTCAGCCGGGTGCTCTCCGTCGACAGCCGTGACTCGTTCGCCGCAGTTGACGATGTGATCAACACCAATACGATCGGTAGGCGGATGCGGTGGCTCTGCCGAGGCCACGGTGTGTGTTGCTACGACCTGGACATCGTGCTCACATCCGATGGACATGCGGTCGTGGCAGCGCCCGCGGACGTCGGCCGCCTTTTTGATGTTGTGGTTTCTGGAGCGCAAGAGGGCACACAGCTGCAGCCACCGACCTTAACACTGCGTAATGACATTGCCACTTCTGAGGCCACTGGTAAGCGGAGGAGGGAGCCACCGTCGAACCAAGCCATTGTGGACGCGATGTCCGCGATGTCGCTCAATCAGCTGCTGGCTGCGGTGGCCTATCATGCAGGCATCGTGCAGCCGCTGTCGGACGCCATGTTCGAAGCCACGGCAGGACTTCTGACGCCCCCCGCCGCCGCGTCGATTTCGTCCGATTCCGTGTCACCTGATGCCGCCGTGGCGCAAGGGGAGGATGATAGCGCCGCGACGGCGATGTCCGCCGTTGAGACTCCGAAGCGTTTCCGTTGCCAACGGACACTTCGTGGGCATGCGGTGCGGTCGCAACGGCGTTCGCTCTCCGAGGCGCGGCGCCGACGGAATCGACCGAAGGATTCACCCTTCTCTTTTGTTCCTGGCAACGCGGAATTCACGGCCCGTCGACGCCCAGTGGACGATTCGGCCTTCCTGTCCATGGAAATCAAGCTTCCCCGCGCCTCCTGGAACGTGGACGCCCTACCTACCCATCTGACGCGACCCGCCGGTTCCCGTCACGTTCCCCATAACTGGACGGCGCTCTGCCGCGTTATCATCCGTCACGCTTTCCGGGACCTCCAACTGTCCATTTCGCAGCATCAATCACTGCGCCTATGCGACTTGATGCACGAGTGGGTGACGGCGGCTGCCAATCCGCTCCAACGAGCGTTCTACTTGGCGTGGCGGCAAGCGGCGCTGGCGGCGGTGTCGACGACCTGCGCCGCTATGACGGCGGCGGCCGATGCGGGAACGTCGTCGTGCGCTGGTGTGTTTCCGACTGCGCCCCAGAAGGCTTCATATCTTCCGTCTGCCTACGCGGCGTACTTAGACTGGTCGTACTTGGTCGGCAGGCGCCTGCGGTTTACGTTCGACGTGCGGGCGATCCTCGCCCCCCAGGCCGAAAGCGTCCCGTCGATCACATCGCCGAGCGACAATCGTCCCGTGATCGCTCGGATTCGCCGCTTTTTGCTCCGAGCGGCGCCGACCGGCGATCGCTTGGCCGACTGGATTGATGCCGTCGCTTCCGTCGCGACTGTGACGATACTTATGGCAGCAAACGTGCCTCCTCTGGGCTGGGAACACCAAGCACCGCTTCCGGATTTGAGTTTCTTTGAGGATCAGGAGGAGCACAATAATCCAACGACTAGTCGCGCGAGCGTTTTCTTTGACGCGGCCGTAACTTGGTTCGGGGAAAGAAGTGATGAAGCCTTCGACATGGTGTATCGGTCGTTCTTGGCGAGAGTGGCGCGACCATGGCGTGACGAGGATGTTCAACGGCACCGACAAGCCGTTCGCGATAGGGAAGGGGGCGTGAGGATTGTCGCGTCGCCGGCATTCCCTCTCCGCGACCCTTGTGACGCTTTCGCTTCGTCGCTGCGCCACGCAGCCGTTCCGCAAAATGGTACCGCCGCCGTCGCGTCAGCGCCAATTGCCGCGCAGCAGCACGATGATGATGCATGTCATCTGACGGGAAGCTCGACCACTGCTCTCCTGGTGGACGTTCCTTCATTGCGGTTTCTGCAGTTCTGTCATCACACGGACAATGGCACGGCGAAATGGGGCCATCCATCTTCCGCGATTGAGATCAAACGGCCGCTGCGACAATGCTGGCTGGTGGACTCCATGACGGAGTGGATTCACAGCCGGTCGGCGGCCGCTCACTGCGACATCGCCGTGACCAATCGGCCATTACTTCTGCTCCACGTGGTGTCGGAAGATTTGTGACCCGCAGAGTCTGGGCCGAAAATCTGTCGCTCCCGATTTCTCTCTGTCTCTCTCCTCTCTCAACGGAATCAGATTACAAGTGGGTTGTTTCCCCACTCTCGTCTATGCCTCACACGAATCCCTTCGTTTTTGCGTCTGTTTGATTCTCGTGGTATCGCTTAGGAGCCGACGACATATAGTCGCTCGAAATCCCCTCATGTTCGCTGGGACTCAGTTTGTCCTGTGCGACGACATGGCCGTGTCCGGGCCGCGTGGACGGGCCAGTTCACCCGTCTCCTATTCGCGTGGGACATCGAGCTTTTCGACTCAGTCGGGAGTCGCCGTTCCGTTGCGAAATTCGCCTCATTCCACCACGTTTCGTGAGAATGCAATGCGTCTCGCGTTGAAAAGTACTGCTGCCGTTTCCCGATCCGGCCCCGGCGGCGGCAGCCCCCAACGATCGTCATCCGCTGACGCTGGTGCTGCTGGTGGGGCATTGCCCTCGTCGCCGCGCAGCGTGTCCAAGGACGGAGACGTGTCGGCGGACCGCAGGCGTCGCGTCCTGTTCAGCGAGTCGGCGTCGGCCTCGCAGTTGGCCGCGACCTCCGGTTCACTTGGCAACGGATCGCCGCAACGGCAGTCGCGCGTCTTTCAACCAACCTTCGCATCCGCCGCAGGGTCGGTTTCACCAGCCAACGGAAGGCCAGCAGATTCGCAAAACGGATCTGACATGCCGCGCTTGATAAGTGGTAACCGCCCCGGCGCCGGTCAATTTGACTTCAATCATCGTTGGAAGCTGTCTCACGAAGCTCACGACAAACAGCGCCGCGACCGGCCGGCACGTGGCGCCACATCGCGCACGGCATCTTCATCGGCCATGCCGTGGGGCGCCACGGTATCAACATTGGAGTCACTCACGGCGCAGTTGAATTTCGCGGCACAGCTCGGCAATGGCAACGTGGACGGCGCCCAAAGCCAGGAGGATGCGGCCCTGTCGCACACGGCCGCAATGCAGAGGAGCGTCATCGGGCTCGGTGGGTGCATCCTCGGGTCGGCGGCAGATGTCGTCGCCGTTCCCGGCGTTGAGGGAAGTGGTCAGGAGGTTCGTCGCGACTCAACCTCGTCCGTGATCGTCGCACTGGGAACGTCCCGATCCTGCTTCGCTACGCATCGCTTTATTTCCACCGCGCGTCCGGACCTTCTCGACCGAGTTGTGTTTGTGCACGAGAAGTATATCCGTGATTGCGCGGCGGCCGGCGTCATGCTACCCCTGCAGCACTATACCTTGTTCGGTATGCATCCTTCGATGCCCTCTCCGGTTGCAAACGAAAGCGGCAGCCGCGTCGGCTTACCTTCCGCGGATGAAACCCGTTCGTCGACAGCGTCAGCGTCTGCGGGCGGCGCTGTCGTGGTTCGCATGCCGCCATTGGACAGAGTTGGCGCCAGCGACAACGATGTTGCATTGTTCCGCCGCTCGGAAGCGGGAAGCCACGGCTCAATCGGGAACACTGTGCAGGAAAAGTTTTGCCGGCAAGAAGGATCATCGCACAACCAATCAGCTTCATCTCAAGGATCCCACGCGAACGTCGCCGCAGAGTTTAGCCACCAACAGGGGTTTAGCTTGTCCACCGCCATCTCGGAAGCGGCCGCCAAAGAGCGCGTCGTGTTCCGGCGAAGCGACTCCAGTGGTTCGTCTTCGTTGCTGCCCCGCGATATCGATAATGTCGTCGGCCGATGTCCGCCGCAGGCCCACGGAGCCAGCGTTGGCGTTTCCAGAGCGCCGCAGCGCTTCCGCGGCGACGGAGGTGGCGACGAGGCTGAATCACTACCGGTAGGCTTTTTCGATCAGCCGATCCCGTCGTGTGCCGTGAGGCTTCAGCCATCTTCCCGCTCGCCGCCGGTTGACGTGAATGATTCCGCACGGCTGCAAAAAGAGTTGGAGACTCGAAGAGGAGGCCAGAGCCAAGTCGCCGACGAGTTGGAATTGACGCCGCCTTCGTCCCCCCGACAAGCGACTCGTATGAACTTAATAATGTCCACTGTGAGCACCAAGATCGTGCTCATGGAGAAAGGCCCGAGCGACGTAGTGACCGACTGTGACCGCGACGCGGTGTCTCCAACTCATCGCATGTCGATGTCCGCGAGCGTCGCCGCCATCGACGGCGGGCGCAAGCCTCCGCACAACACGACGATGGGCGGACATGCGCCGCTTTCGCCGTCACATCAGCGGCGCCTTGCGGTTGGGGTCGTGGCCGGAATGGATGCGCTGACAAACCGTGATTGGGATCCCGAAAATGGGGATGTGAGCGCCGCGCGGTCACCAAGCCGGCAGCCGAAAGAGATTGACCGCGGCGCCGGCGTTCGGGGCTCCACCAACGGGGAGGCGGTCTCGACGGAAGGCCAGCCGCCATTGCTATCCCCAAACGCGAGATACGCCAAGCACCAAGCACTGAGCACCGGGGACAGTGGTGCGATCGCCGTCATGGCGGACGACAGCGATGAGGACGAGTTCATGACTAAACGGGATGCGCGACTTGCCGTCTCGGGTCGTTACTGTGATCCTGACTTGGCACCGGAAGACGACGGGGATGCAAGAGGCTTCGATAGCGGACCCTACGAAGACGACGACAACGAGTCCGATAGCGACGAGTTAAGTCCCTCGCGGCTCGAGGCGGAAGTGTGTCATCAGCTCGTCCGGCTCGCAGATGATTTGTGTCTGCAGGCGCAAGTGGAGCTCATCGCCGGCTTGGAGTCACAGTGCGCGAAGCTTCTCGCCGTTCATGAAGCATCTCACGCAGGCAAACCGCAACGAGTTTCATTTGATGGAAGCGACGACCTGCTCGACGATGCAAAGCAACCCGTCCAGGCGCCTCATGACCCTGGGCGCGACGACGACCAACCGGAGGGCGTCGCCGTGTTAGATGCCGCCTCATTTACGGAAATCCCGCTCACGATGCGGCAGGAAGCCGACGGATGGCTCCGACGCACGGACGTCGCGCTGGACATGTTTTTGCGCGCAAGTTTACCGATAGCGGTGGAATGCGCGTCAGTGGACGCGGACGACATTGTACTTTGATGGATCAATCAGCTGAAAAAGGGACCCTTCTACGTGCTTTTTTAAAAAATGGGACAGATCAAACCCGCTGCGCGGGTGGTGACTGCCTCAGAATTTCTAACGTGCCCCAGTGCAAGTGTTACACCCACAGTTTCGCGGCCCCTCATTTTCTGCTGGTGGCTTTTATCGTATTCGAGAGTGAGCCGTTAACGGTCAGACCTTCGACGCATCGCACACATCTCAAATCTCACATCTCACGGCAGGGTCGATTGTTCTCTTGGCATGTTAAGGCCGTACGTCGTCTTTTTGTGTTGGCAGAAGAAGAAAAGATTCGGCAAAGAGGCAAATTGTCTTCTTCTTCTCTTATTTGTCTGTTGCTAGCTTCGTCGCGCGATGACGTCGCGTGCCGGCGCTTTACGCCGTTATGGACAACGAACTGGGGCGTCCGTCGCGAACGCCTTTGTGGAGTGGCACGATGTGTGTTGCCCCGCAATGCACTGGTGTTGCGGCACCGACCACCTCTCTGCCACGGCGGGAGCCAGCCGGACACGCAGTCTTCACGACTCACCCGCGTCCCCGCCGCCGGCTCATCACGATGGCGTGGAATCGGATGCTGCAGTGGTGGCGTCGTTTACGCATGTTGCGTCGTCGTCGCCACCTTACTGGGGACATCATGATGGCGCGACCATGCGGACGACGGACCCGACTCACGGCGTCGACGACAAGGCGGCGGGGGCAATGCCGCCGGCTGTCAACACACCGGCGGCTTCCGCCATGCCACTTAACATGGGCCATCCAGGCGCACGGGACCCTTCGTGCCGCCCTCCCCTACCGGACTCCGACGAATCCGCGTCTCTTGCGACGGCCTGCGAGCTGCTTCACGATACGTTTGTCAAGTGGGAATGCACCCTTGGAAGCCGCTGCCTGTGGAGCTTGATGGTCGCCGCCGGGGCAATGGACGTCCGGATGGTCCACGTGGCCACCCAACGTGGTGTGGCGTCGCAGTATTGTGCAACGATGATGGAAAATTGCGCCGTTTTTGCGACCGGCAAGAAGACGGCCGCGGGGCACGATGATCGAGCATTGGAGGCGGAGATTGGTGGAACGATGGCGCCTCCATCGTCCGGAGACGTCGTATCCACGTGGTCGGATCAAACAACCCCCCCGCTTTTGCCGGCCGCCCCGACCCTTCCCTCGGGCGGGAATTTCTCGACCCAACGACCCACCGCACCATCCGTTCCGCTCTCGTCACACCAGGCCGACAGAATAATGACGCCTCCACTGCATTCTTCCACCGGCGGGAGCGACCAGTCCACTTTGTCGTTGCCGCATCGTGCGTCCACCTGGACGTGTCCCCTCTCCTCCTCGTCCTCTTCGTCGCTGTTGCTTCCGTCGCCCTCCACTGCTAGATGGACGCAGCTGCCCCCGCCCACGACTCCGGCAACTATTTCCGATGCCGCGCAGCCATTCTTGATCTACTACCGACAAGGATCGTGGCGGCAGTGGACTTGTCGTGTCGCTGCAAAGGGCGAAGACGAGGAGGAGGGAGAGAAAGGGGATGGCGTTCTGGCCGTCAATGTTTCCGTGGCGCGTGAGGTGCGGAACGACATCTTCCGTTTCATCCTGCGCGAGTGGAGGCGAATGATCACCACAACCCATCGTGGATCGCGGGACGAGATGAGTTCCGCCATCGGGGCGTCGTCGTTGGCGGCAACGTCCGCGGATGGTAGTGGTTCGGCCACGGCGGCCGCGCGTTCACTGCGAGCGGAATTTTGCTACTTGTTCTCTGCTGCCTTGAAGGTTCAAAGTCTTGTGGACGCGATGACGTGGACCACCACGGCGACGCCAGCCACCCTGAAACGACCCCCCCCGGCGAACGCCTCTCATTCGACGTCCGTCCGCCTGAGTGCCGCGCCCAATTGGCTGCTGCCGTTCTCCGACGACCGCGCGGCGCTCTTGCAGCCTGCTATGGTTTCGAGCCTCGAGAGAGGCCGCCGGGTATCGTTCGCGTCCGGTGCCGCGTATGTTCGCTTCGCGCTTGCGTGGACGGTCTCGCGGTTGCCCCTTCTCTGTCTGCGGAGTCTTCCGCCTCCGTTTTATCTCACCAATTTCGCGGCGATCAGCCTCCAACGGCAATCCACATCCGATGCTCGTTCGTCGATGACTGAATTGGCCGGTCACATTCACGGAGCCGCCGCGAGAGAGAACGACATCGCGAAGGACCGCTCGTCGCGGCCATCGTTAATGACCTTGCAGCTGCTCTGGCGCAGCACGGACGCGCCGGGATTGGCCGACGACGCGATTGCCGATGTTGTCGGACTTGATTTGTGGCCGCCTAGGGGCGACCACCACGACGACGACGACGATGGACCTCCCGTGCCGCGACTCCGCTTGCGCCGACGCGACTACGGTGCCACGAGCAGCCAGGGAGACGCGCCGCTGTCATTCGACAGCGGCCCGGCTATCTCATCGACCACACTCATCCGTCCTGCCGTGCCTCCGGGTTGTCGTCCCATCCACATCGTCTGCGGCGGCGCGCCGAATTTGTCGACGGAGTGGAGCTATGACGTATTGGCGAGCGATGGGACGGTGCTCCGGTGCGTCCATCGCGACGATGCACATCACTCGAGGCCAGGCGGACCGTACCCCCCCGGTGATGCCCCGTCAAAGCCCGTGCCTCCTTCTTCCCAGCGTTCGTCGTCTTCAACGCAGCTCCCAGGGGCCCATGCGAGCGCAGCCGCCGCCGTGGTCTTGATGCCGGGCATGATTCCCATGGCATGCGATCTCGGTCAAGGGGCGTATCACGAGGGGCTGGCTTTGCAAACGCTTTTTGGCCTCGTTGCCTGCTTGCGGCAACAACATCACTCTCCTTCGCTGCCGCCGCAAACTCATGCGGCGAAACGCGACTATGCTGACGCTCGTCGTCCCTGCGCATCCCCCTTGGTTGTTGCGGCGCACCTTGCGGCCTACGCCACGCTCTGCGGTGCGGCTCTCGCACCACCTCCGACGGCGAATATCTCGGGCATCTGGCAGCAACGAGCCGCGGCCGGTGAGTTACTTGCGGCGACTGCACAACCAGGATCCTTTTCACCATCAGCCCTCGCTCTTTCGGAAATCACTTTCGCGGCCCTTTGTGCCACTACCCAAGCGGCAGTATCAGTGCTCCGTCAACAGACATCCGCCGTTGATCCACTTCGCCAGCATTCACGACGTGATGCCACGTCGTTCCTGGCGATGGAGAACAGCAAGTCATTCGTCGACACCCCGCCGTCCTCGCCGACGGCTGGTGTTTCGCGCGGAGGGTCGCCGATTATTTTCTCTCCGAACATTTCCTCGTCCGACGTCTCCCACATGATGGCGCTCGTGGGGTATTATCTGTGTGCCGCCGTCAGGCCAGCCGTGGCGGTGGCCACGGTGCTCTCCGAGCTCGTGTTACCATTTCTCCACGCGGCCTCTCCTTCCTGCTGTGCCGTCGATGGGAGTTCCGCTGTTCGAGCGCTGCGGCAATTTGACGCCGGCGTTCTGGCACACCCCACAATCCCTGCGCGGCTGCCACCGGATGCCTGGGATGTCGTCGGAGTGTGGAAAAGGATTGTACCTTCGGGATCCGCGTCTCAGGGAAATCTGTCGCCTGAGTCCTGCAAAACGGCTGGCGGGAGAAGCCTATCTAATTCCAAGCGTACTCGCGGCAGCAGCGAAGTCATGGGCGGCGGATCCGCCGACGTCGATCTCAATGAACTGCGTCGTCACTTACGGGACGTGACACGGCAGGTTGGCCCCCATACGCTTGGCTCTTCCGACAGCGATGGCGTTGCTGCGCAAACGGAGTGGGCTGCGTCACTGTGGAGTGTGCTGCAACTATGCGCCCACACCCTTCCGTGATGATGAGATTTATGAATCGGACAAAACTGCCAACGGCATACAAGACTGGGCGAGCGGCTTTCAATTGCGGTCCGGTCTTCCTTTTGCGGTCCGGTCTCCCATCAAGATCTATTTTTTTCTTGTTTCTCTTCCCCTCCCTGATTCATCTTCCCTCCTTCCCCGTCGGACTCCTTGTGATCGATATTGCGGTGCGTCCACTGAAATCCAATGAGTACCCCGTCGTCTGCTCTTCCCCGCGACGACGAGGACGAACTGCTGTCGCTCTGTACGGCGACGCACACCAGCACGGATGCGCACGCCCACCTTACAGGGCCCTCGCTACGCCGAGAAGCGGAAGTCGGCGTCGCCGCGCCGGTACGAGAAGCGGCAACCGGTACGGCCATGCCGCCGACTGCCGACACGACCGTTTCGCATTTCCGTGGGAATCCCCCTCCTTCGGCATCGTCGCCCGCGGCAACATCGTCCCCACCGTCGCATCATCGGTTACCACCGGAATTGTCGCCGGCGTCCGGTGGCAGTATTGTGCGGGATGCGACGACACATCCAGCGCACAGCGCGGCGGGCCAGTCGTCTCCCCGGCCGTGGGCCGGCCCGGCACAGCCTCCTTCTGCCACGCATTTCAGCGTGCCCCCGAGTCCTTCGTCGTCCAGCTCGGCGCTTCGCGGTGTATCCTCATCAGGGAACGTTGACCCATGGGCAATCCACAGCGTGCATGCGGCTTCCGCCGTCGCCGTGGGAGCGGCAAACAGCCGAGGTGGTTCCGGCATCACGTCGCCCCCGACGGTCGTTCCTTTCCCGCCACTGTTCGGCCTGACACCTCGGGCCGCCGCACTCGCACCCGTCCCATCGGCGGCCACGACGCCCCCACACGCCGGTGGGTGGCCAACGGATGGCCATATCGATGACACATCGCGCTCCTGCAGTCAAGCCCCCGCGTGGACGGTCACGGCCACAGATGAAACCCCTGTCGATTGGGGCTTCACCGCCGCTGCTGGCGCGGGGGGGGCAACGTCGACAAAGACCACGGCGTACGGGACGGCGGACGGATCTCCTCTCATGACCGGCCCGCCGCCGACGTCCGCCGCCGCCACAAGACCGCAGAGCCGCATCCTGGCGGGCACACCGGGCAGCGTCAGCGCGGCCGTGGCGACGGACCTGAACGCGAACGCGGCGCCATGGACAGGTCCCGTCGTTTCCCGCACGCCGCCTTCCAAGCACCAGCCTTCATCGCACTACGGTGGGCCTGCCAGCACCTCAGCGGCGACGACACCGTATTACCACCATTTCCCAACGTCGCCGGATTCCAGAGGAGTGGCGCCGCCCATCGTCACGCCCGCTCACGTTACAACGCTGGGAGCCAGCACCTCTTCCTACGCCGCGGCGAACGGCTTTCATCCAACATACCACCACCACCACCACTCTCAGATGCACGTTGCCGCATCTCCGCCGGCGATGGTGAGCCACCACCTTGTTGCGTCGCATACTGCCACCGTACCCGCTCACTTACAACTAGCGCCGTCTCCTTCGACCACCGGGGCGCATGTGATGCCGCTCGCGCCGCATTTCGGGGCCACCACCAGCGGTGGTGCCCCATACGCATACGACCTGCGACAGACGCCCCCGAGGAATGCCGGGGGGCAGACGCCACCGACTGCGGGAGGCTTTCACTATTTGGGTGGGGGCGGCGCTCCGCATCACAACCTGGGCATGCCAGATGGATTGTCCGGGGCGCCCCCGCCATTTGTAACTGCTCACACTGAGCAAGAGGCGGCCGTCCAGGCTTTCGTTCAGGAGTACGACGCCGAGGTGCGCCAGTTTCTGACGACCATCCACCAGCACGCGGAGGCAGCGCTACCGTACGTGACGGGGGGTCCCAAGCTCGCCGTCGATGAAGGAGGTCGCCATTCGATGTGCGACGACGCGACATCGACCGCAGTCGCTGAGATAGCCAAACAAATGTGCGACACCAACCGGCGGAAGTATTTGCCCTTGGCGCAGGACCACCGTGGGGGCGGGATTCTGCTGAGGCTGGCCGGCGCGCTTCGCCCTCACTTCGACGACGCGACGCTCATCGATGATCAGGAACACGCAACGATGACCACGGCCATGCCGACGACGCCGTCTTCGGCCATCCCCACGCCAAGCGGCGCGGCCATGAACATCGCGAGTCACATGGTGTTGCAATCCATGGCCGTCGACACCGCCAAAGCGATGCCGCAAATCATGCTGGACCACCACGGCGCGGGATACCTACAAAGGCTGCTTGGGCCACACAACGGCTTGCCAGACTCCCTCATCGTCGACCCCGTGCTACGATACGGCTTGCACCCAATCTTCGTGAATTTGTGCTTGTCGCAGCCCGGTTCGTTCGCGGTGCAGAAGCTGTACGACATGCTTGCTCAACGCGCGCTGTGCCCTCCTACGGTTGTGGCCACCCGTCCGTCCTTAGGCGGCGCGATCCCTGCGCGCCCTCGACACAACCCACGAAGTCGTGGCGACACCACGACGACGTCCGGGCCCAGCGCATCCACTGAGTGGACGGTCGTCAACGAACCCGCCATCGTCTCTCTCGTGGACGACGACGACGACGACGACGACACCGCCTCCCAACGCAATAGCCTAATACAGCAGAGGCCAGCGACGTCGCTCGCAGAGGCACTCACCGAACCGATCGTCGCCAACATTGTGGTGCTGGCGACGGACCATCACGCCATGCACGTGGTGCAGAAGGCCATGTCCGTATTGGACGATGCCTCTCGAAGCGTGTTGATCGACGCCATGTTGAAGCACTTTGTGGCCATCGCGGCAGACAAGCACGGGTGCTGCTGCGTGCAGCGTTGCCTCGAACGTGCTGCGCTTGCGGCCGAACAGTGCATCCTTGCGGAAGGGATCGCCAGTGGCACAGGAAACGACCCGACGGCGGCGGCATTGAAACACCAACGGACAATGGCACCCAACGACCTCTCTCAAATTCTGCGGTTCGTTCCAGCGCGAGACTTTCTCCGACTCGCATCGGCGGTGGCCGATCACGCGGTGACGCTCGCGCTGAGTCCGTTTGGTAACTACGTCGTCCAGAACCTGCTCGACAAGACCCCACAGGTGGTGCTGGCGCATCCATTGCTTCACGACACATGCGATCGCATCGTCCTCGCGTTCACCCACCCATCGAAGGCAATTGTTCCCGACGGATTTTTGCAACTTAGTTGCTGTCAGACAAGTTCCAAGTGCGTCGAAAAGGTTCTCAAAGTGGCCTCTGCGGATGTCCTGACACGAGAAGTATTTCCGCAGGTCACACACCAAACCCATTGGCTCGCCGCAATGATGGCCGATGGGTTTGGAAACTACGTCGCGCAGAGCCTCACGGAAGTCGCCAGCACCGTTCTGTGGAAGCTGCAAGCCGAAGCCATCGCGGCCGCCGCGTCCGGTACGCCGAAAGACCCCATCCCTCTCATCGCCAAGTTTCAAGCGGTCGAAAAGTTCCTGCACCATTGTGCCGATGTGCTGCCGGCCCTGTTGGCATCGCCGACGGCAAGCGGCAAGCACGCGAAAAAAATCGAACAGCGGCTGAATACGGGACTATCGACGTTCCACGCGGTCAAAGCCACGTTGAGTCAAATGGCTTCGGCAGCGGCCCGGAATCACACAACCGCACCTCATCCTCAGCCTGGTGGGACGACGCCGAGCCGCACCCCGGCGTCTCAAGCGGCCGTGCCCTCTCCCCACGCCAGTCATGGCGCCCCTCAGCCGCTGCGAGAGTCGCCCTCTACCGGAGGGTCGGTTCTTCGCCGCGATGGCACCACGCCGCAGCTAGCGGCAACGTTCTCCGTACGTCCGACAGGAGGGCCGAGTACCGCATGCCTGACGGGGGCCGGAGCGACGACGGTGCAAGAGGGGTTCGGAGATTGGGGCTCCGCCTGGTCGCCCGCGGCGGTGGCTGCGCTACTCCGTGACGATTCGTCCCTGGGCCCCGACCGCTCGGTCCACGGCGTCCAAGACGTGCAGCAGCCCGGCCTCTCACGCCCTTCCAGTGTGCCGGCAGTGTGCGCGACGCCCCCGCACGCAGGAGGAGGAGGAGGGGGCGCATCTCATGTAGTCTTGGAGCAGTGGGCAGTCACCTCTGGAAACGGGACACCCTTCGACGCGGCCGCGAGCGGCGCTCACCGATCGCTATCGTCGACGTCGACGCCCGTCGCCACCGTGCTGCCACCGCTCGCCTCTTCCGCATCGGCATGCTCCGCCGCGGCGCATGCGATGCCGCCGTCGGCCTTCGTTCCGCCACATCAGAGGCCCCCACTCGCCTCGACGGTGGGTACCGGCGGCGGCCCCGTGAATCATTCCCCGTCGCAGCCGCTCCATCCCTCACGGCACCGGCGCGGCGGCGGAGGGGGTGCCGGCGGCAGCTTCGACGAGGGCACCACCGCCGGGCTCCCACACGGCGCCGGTCGAGGCAGCTGGGCGCCGCGACCTTCCCACCCCGCAGTGGGTTTCACGACGCCCCCTCCAGCAACCGGCCGCCCCACGGGACACAGCGACGACGAGGCCGCTGCCGCGGCGGACGACTCGACGTCGGTTTACGTCTTGCAGACGAGCCATCGGAGCACACCGGTACGCGGGCTTCATTCTGCAGTCGTGCCGACCGCACAGACGCCGCCCAGCAACCGGCACCGGGGTGGCCCCCTTGCGGCGGGAGGCGGGCAAATGCCGTCACCGGTCGGTGTACCTGCCGGCGGAGGGGGTCTCGCGCAGTCTCCCGGCGCCGTCGCCGCGGCTGGAAATCAAGGAGGGTCTCACGGTGGCCGGCACTTTGCAGCCGGCCGGCCAACGGGAGGGACACGTCGTTAGGGCACCTGCCATGGCCGCAGAAAAGCGCTCCTCCTTTTTTTCCTTTCCCTCTCGTTCTTTCTTTTTGTACTACGTCCGACTCACGGTTTCTGGATTCCCCTCCCTTGTCCGGAGAGGGGTGTTCTGGGCTTCGGTACGTCCTCTCCTGCCGATTCCGACAGTATAGAAATAAAAACGGACGAGGCGTCACATGTCGTTCATCCGAACAACAGTGTGTCATTTTCGGATGTTTTGCAATCTGTCAATCAAAGACCACAAGGGGGCAGTAAGGAAGCTCGGAGCCGCCTCCCTGTTCGCGAGGAAATCAGCTCTCCCTGGGATTGGCTTTTTATTTTCTTCCCCATCACCCGAATTGGTCCGTCGACCCCACCCACCTTCGTCCGGTTGGCCGCCGTTCAACTTTTTGTTGAACGTTTCAATGTGTTTTGTTTTTCCCTTTCTGCTGGGGGGGGGGTGTGCTGCGCTCACCGTTTCGGTACCCAGTCATGGGATGTTGGCAGCGGAGATCATTCCAACGTCCCCCCTTTCCCTCCCTTCTGAATATCATCGGGTTCACCCTCAAGGAGCAGCCGGACCATTCATGTCGTCCCCAGTCGCATGTTGATGGGCATCGCACCTTTTGTGGTTGCCTCTCGTCACTCAGTTTGATAGACAGTGGGGGGAACGATTGGGAATCGAGTTGGGAATTGAGAAGAAAGTGCAGGAAGGGGCGGTTGTACCGCCTTTCGCGCCTTGATGATGGATTCTGCCGTCACGAACTCTGCGACTATCGACGTGAGCGATGTCGACGCGGTGGCGGCTTTGGTGGTTCGCGGTGCTTCGCGGTTGTGCTTTTCCAACGATGCGGCTCGTTGCGGATATTGCAAAGGCGACCACTGGCTTCGCGAATGCGCAAGTCTGACGTCGGTTGATTGTGACGGACTCGAACAACTTCGCCTTGTCGGCATGATGTGGTTGTTCAACTGCAAAAATTTGACATCGTTGGATTGCACGGGGCTCACCCGGATCGAGGCCGTTGGTCACTGGTGGTTGTCCGATTGCAAAAGTTTGGCGACGTTGACTTGCACGGGTCTCGAATGCCTTGTCGCGGTTGGGGATTATTGGCTTCACAACTGCTCAGCTTTGACTGCACTGGACTGCAGCAAGGGAGCGACGCACCTTCGGACGGTTGGTAACTTGTGGCTATCCAACTGCGTCCGGTTGACCACCTTGGACTGCGCGGGACTCTCTCGCCTGCGTACCGTGGGTAATCGGTGGATATCGAATTGCGCCGCTCTGACCAAATTGGACTGCGCTGGACTTTCAACGCTTCACGCGGTCGCTGATTACTGGTTAGCGGGTTGCACGAGTTTGACGACGGTTGACTTCACGGAGCTCACGCAGCTGTACACCGTCGGCCGTTATTGGCTCTCGCGCTGCAGCAGTCTCATCGCCTTGGATTTCAGTGGTCTTTCGAACCTCCAATCTGTTGGTGAAGCTTGGCTAGCCGACTGCGTCGCTCTAACGTCCCTTGACTGCAATGGCCTCACTGGGCTTCAAACGGTTGGCGACTACTGGCTTTATCAATGTTTCCGTGTGTCATCTGTCGTTTGTGGACGGAGTGAAATTGACTCATGGTCGGTCCCCGGAGGCGCGCGCCGTTCGTGATCTTCCGCCAAAAAAAAAACTCGCTCAAATTGCTCGACATTCTCGATTCGAAGTTCAGTCGAGATGATTTACTTTTTGAGTTTGCCCCCTTGTTGATGCGTTTCTGGCAAACACACACCTCATGTAACGGGGATGAGAGACGAGGCACCGATCAGTCTCCCAACGCTGTTGTGATTGTTGCGTGTGTCAGCCGGCGGGTGGCAATGGACGCGATGATGATGTCGAAGTCGGGGGCGACGGCCTCACCGTCCGCATCGCTTCGCGGCGTGGGGGGCAATGCGTCCCGGTCGGACACCGCTTCGTCCTCGGTACTACTCACGAGCGCCGGCTTCCCCACGTCGCCGGTGGTTGTGGTAGCCTCCTTCGCCTCTGCGTCGAAGAATAGGGAAATGCCCATGTCCGTCGGATCGTCGAAGCAACTCGACGTGGCAGCTGCAGCGGCCGCCGGTCGAGTGCCTCGTCAAGGGCGTTTGCAACAATCCACCAACACGCCGAAGATGACGTTGCGCAGTGCCAATCAGTGGCTTACGTCCACCCATAGCACGCCGCCCGTGCCACCGCCTGCGGAGGTATGCCGGATCCTCGCAGAAGCGGACATTGAGGCATTGTCGAAGGAACAGAATTTGTTAGGGATGCAACCGTTCCTCCCATTGCGTCGTGTGGCCCTCCCAGTGGGCATGGGATCCGACAACATGACGACGGCGGTGCGGAATCACGACCCTTCCGCGACACGACACGGTGGCACCCCGACGGGTATCGGAGCGCCGTCCCGGGAATGGGCGATCGCGGCGGCGTTGGCGGAGTCGGGAGCGGGCAGCTCCTGGGCGCCCGCAGCGTCGCACCCACCGCCACCTGCGGCGGCGTCGCCACACGTGGCTTCTCCAGGTCGACGCACGAATGTGCTCCGCGTCGGCGGGGCAGCCGCTGCGGTGGCACGACGATCGCCGGCGACGACGTTATTCGGCGCGGGCCCGAGCAGCCGCCAGGACGTGGTAGCTATGCCCAAAGGTGAATTGCATTCCGCAAGTGGCGTCTCGGCCGGGCCGGCGTTGACGTTCCCGACCTTAGCTATCGGTGGCATTGGCGCCCGACGGCGAGCCCAACAAGACGCTCGCAATCGATTAGTGTACTACACGCACGAGCATGCGCTCACCGCGTTACTCCACGAACAACAACACGCCTCCGCGACATCCGGGAAATGCTTCGGGCCTTACAATGCTGCATGCGCCGACGCAGAAGCCATTATTCGTCTAAGTTTCACAGGCACGCCGCAATCGTCCATCTCGTCTCCCGGCACCCCTGCTGCTGCTATCCTTCCGGCTGTGTCCCGCGTCAATATGCCCATTCCACCGTACCACTCAACCGCTGGCTTCGTCGCCGCGTGTGAGTGCGCCTTAATGAGTGCCTATGACCACGTGAGTCAAGCCGCGATGGTGGATCGACACGCCTCGGCACTGCTCGGAACGGCGGCGGGCGGTTCCGCCGTTGCCATGACGGACTGGCGACGCGTAGATGACATGAGGCTACGGGTTGCCATGGCGTCGCTGGTGCTCGACGCCCTGGTCGCGGCGAAGGCCGTACCGGCGATCCTATCAACGATCCACGCTGAGCTCATGAACGCGATCTATGTGTCGCAAGGCACGGAGACCATGCCCGTCGTGACGGGGATGGCCAATGGGCCTCGAACTAGATCCGATTCCGGATTGAGGAGCCAGGCGCTGACTTGCGAGGGATACTTTGATATGCCTCTTCAACTAGAGCATCGTACTGCCGCCGAGGCGCAGGTTCGCGAGCTCGTACGGTCGGAGCAACATCGGCACGTACAAGATCGTGCCGTCGCCGTCGCGGTTCGCGAAGTGCTTGGCTGGCAGCGTTCACTGAAGCAAGTCGTCTTCACGGCCTGGAGGGACTTGACGAAGCGTTCCGGCGCTGCCAGCGCCATTGGGCGCTCGCTGGCGGTGCTTCTGCGCTCCAACGACCACAGCCGAAGGTCGCGCAGCTACATCGCTTGGAAAATGTTTGCGTCCCGAAAGCGGACGGCTCATTCTGCAGTTGCCATTTCCATCGATACATCTCATCCGGCTAAGCAATCCCCCACCGCCGCGGATTTGTCGCTGGCCACTCAATCCGTCATCGACGACACCCTCACGCGACTCAACGAAATCATGGACGGAATGGAGACCGCTGTGCATCGCATGGCCCGCGCCACGAGCCAGGCCGAAGCCACTCACACTCACACGTCTTCCCACTCCCAGCAGCAGCAGCAACATAGCATTGACCTTTTACCCCCGCAACCCATCGCCGTGTCGGATCTGCGCTCGATTAGTCAGTCGTTTGCGCAGGGCGATGCGCTCCGTCGGCACTTGTTGCGGTGGCGCGTGCTAGCCGCCGAAAATCCGGGTCAGCTGCTCGCGGGCGCTGCGACGGGTGACTTCGAGGCCATGCTGGCATCCTCGGCGTCGATGACGGTGTCCGATGCCCTCAAGCCAATGCCGGCCGCCACGTCTTCGCCTGCGTCGTCCGCGTTGCGACACCTGGCCGCTGGTCAGAGCCTCGCGAACATCAGCAGTCCCGTCTCATCGCCGAAAAACCGCCGCGGCGGCCGTGGAGTCCCCTCCGGTGGCGGCCAGCAGGACAAGGAAATATACTCCGGCTCCATCGACGAGGTATGTCCGAAGTTGTGCCGTCGTCCCACCGAAGACGTGGTCTTGCAATGGGTCAACACGCTGATTCACTGCAACGGATCATTTAATAGCTTGAACCTGCACGCGTCGTCCTTGGAAGTTTCGTTTTTGGATGGCAAAGCCCTCGTCGCCTTGCTCTGCAGTGTGTTTCCTCACTGCGGCGCGGACTACATCATTAGCGTGGAGCCCGCGACGCGACGATGTGACAAAGTCATCGCTGCCATCGTGGACGTGAATCCCGAGCTACGCGGCGTCATTAGCGGGCTCGATGTTGCCAATGGCTCCCTCGCGATCGTGGCGGTGCTTGCGTGGCTCTTTCAACAATGGTGTGTCAACCACTTTTTCGACTTTCAAGAAATTGATTCGTCTCTGGGCACCACTGGAGGTGCCGCTTCAGGAAATTACACGTCCCTCACCGCAACGGCGGGGGGGTCATCTGAGGATGAACCCGCGTTACGGCCCGTGTACGCCTTCTTGGAAGCTGTCGGCCTTCCTGCCCGTGGGCTGCGCCGCACGATACGTGACCTGTGCGACCGAATTTTTATGTGGTCGCAAAGCCGCCTGGCGGCTCACTTAAAAGAGCAGGAAAGCTCCATGGCCATGTCCACCGGGGTGTCGTCCTCGGACCTGGTCTACCTGACGACCGTCAATCCCTATTATCTCGGGTCCGCGGCTATGACGCCGGGGCCAGCTGGGGTCGTCGATGTGTCGACTGGCGTCGCTTCGTCTGCAAGTCGACTACGTTTAGACCCAACGCGGGAATGCGCGAAACTCAGCAGCGTACTCAAGATTCATTACGCGCAGTTGAAGCGCATCTTCGATTTTTACCGCACGCTGAACAACGTCCCTTCGCCGCCACCCGAAGCGGCCGGCCAAAAGGCCACCGCGAAGTCTGTTGAAGTGAATCATGAGGCATCGATGACTTTGGATTACACCGAATTCGTTCGCTTGTTGATTGACACGCAGGTCCTGTCGTCGACTGCCGGCGGCGGCGGGGGGGCTTCTTCTTACTCGACTGGTGGAGGTCAAGCCCCCGCCGTGTCTCACCAGGGGTCCAAAAAATACGGTGCGGCTGCCTCGTCGGGCGGGAAGGCCACCAGTCATAGCAACGCTGGCAACAGCATGGTCCGGTATCAGCTCAATAAGGCCACCGTTCTGGCGTTGGCCGCGGACGTTGCGAAGCGAATACTTCGAGAAACGAAAACGGACGAGGAGATCAATGCCATCGCATACGACCCAGCGTTGACGACGAGCCCCTCCACAGAGGCATCGGGGGGAGGTGCCGCCACGTCCACCTCGCTGCCTGGAAGTGCGGCGATTCGTACGGTTGGAAACAACAACACAACACTCACGAGACGTGCGAGCATGTCTGAACAGGGCATCAAAGGCAACAGCCCAGTCGTCCCAGTCGCGGCAGGCGGTATTGAACTCATGCACAAACGTCTCGTGCATCATTTGCAAATCACCAAGTCCGTATTCATCGAACTGTTGATACGACTGGTGGTGCAGTTTGCCCTCGAAGGCGACGGCAGCGGTGCTGCAGGTGGCGGAAGCGATGGCGTTCGAGCAGGTGGAGGGTCTCCATCGGCGTCGTCCACTCCCGCGCTTCTCGGACCGATTCTCGACGATTTCTTGCGAACCCAGCTGTTCCCGCGGGCTATGTCATCCGCCCGGGGGGATTTCAAACGGCTCTGTGCCGATTCTAAAATGACTGATGTCTTGTCCTCACCCGTCACCGTACGCATGCTGAGCAAGATCTATCACCACTTCGCCGCGTCGGACAGCAAGGGCAAGCCCGTGATGCATTTGCAGACGTTTGTGAACATGGTGTACGAATTGCAGGTCCTCGATCGAAGTTTCAAGAAAACGGACATTGTGAACCTCTTTCTAGAGGTGCAAGACGACAGTGAAAACACAGACGACGAGGATGGCGAAAACATGACGCAGTCGGAGTTCACCGAGGCCATTGTCGCGTTGGCGCTGGTCAAATTTCCCAACCCGCTGCAGTCTGCCCACATTCGGGTGGGCCGGTTTTTGGACACGGTGTTTTTCCCGGTAGCGCGGTCGCATTTGTCGATGCGCAGTGACCCGGTGAAGCGGGGTGCATGACGAGCCTGCGGGTACGCCGCCCCGGGTTGGACGCTCAACGCTGTGCGAAATGCCAACGTCATCACTACGACGGTTTCGCAGTTTAGTATGCGTACTAAATGTATTTGGGGCACGCCCTCGCCGCTACGTAGACACAGCACAGCCGCTTGAACCGGCAGCTTGGTTCAGCCTGAAGGGTGACCACGGCCGTCACGTCGGTTGTTTCTCTCGAAGAATCAAGAACACACCTAGGAAACGGTCGCCGCCCCTTTATCTCTCTAACGATTTGACCGATTGCAAAAAAGAAACACATTTAAATTCCAATGGGCGCGACCACTTGGCATGCGAAGGACTACTGGTCCTTGATCCTTCAAATTGGCTGCGGCTTCGTCGTCGGCGTGCTCATCACGAACGTCCAAGGACAGTATCAAGAAGAAATGAGCCAGTGCGACATCAAACACGACGCATCGGTGTGCAACGCGGCCACGAGCTTCGCTGGATGCCATTGGGACGCCATGACGACGGTGTGCCTCTACGCGGATAATGTGTCGTGTGGGTCATACAGCGGGTCGACTCGGGGTCAGTGCGAAGCCGCTGGCAGCGAATGTCAGTGGTCCTTACCGTCCTCGTCCTCTTCCAGTGGAGGGGCGTCTGCCGCGGGCAATGGCACGTGCTCGCATCTGCCGATGTCGTGGTCGACCGCCGATAGTTCGTGGTACGCGAGCGTTCACTGTTTATCGGCAGCGTTCGCCACCATCGCGATGATTCCGTCAGCCGTAGCGAAGCATGGACCGCGGCGGCTGATCATGCTCGCATGCGTGCTCGCGCTCGTCGGAGCGGCCTGTTTTAGCGTGTCGTGGCACTACATGGCTTTCGGGGGGCTCATCGCGTGGAGATGTTTCGCCGGCCTCGTCATTGGCGTGATGTGTGTCAACGCGAGTTTGTACAACGTCACTGCGGTACGGAACGAGAGCCGACGCAACGCGATTGGTCTCATGCTCCAGGTGAGCCTCACGTTTGGTATTTTCGTCAACTCAGCCCTCGGCATCGCATTTTCGCCGAAGTCGTACGCTCCGAACGTCGAACCACACAGTTTCTTTCAGCTGTACATGATCTTGACGTACATCACCGCATTTCTGACGCTCGTTGCGGCTTACTTTGCGCCAAGTGCCGATGGACTGTTGGACGAGTTGACGCGCTTGGGCCCCGGTGCGCACACGTCTGAGGAACGGTACCCGTTCGCTCCGAACATTTCCAACGCTGCCTTGTCGTCCGACCCGAGCGGGTCCAGCCGATATTTCGCGCAAAGTGGAAGTCCGCCTGGCGCGACCGGCTTGCGCGACTCGCTTGGATCCTCGCGCCACCGACTTGGCATGCTTAACGAACGCACGCGTGGCGTCATCGGCGTCACTTCGGAGGATCTCGAGCGAGAGCGGCCCGTCTGGTGCCGCAAGAAGGTCTGGCTCGCCATCGTCTTTTGCATCTGCCAGCAGTTCACTGGCATCAACGCCATCGTCTCCTACGCGCCTCAGCTGGCTTCGAGCTTGGGATACAGCCGAGGCAACGTCTTTTACGCACTCTTGATGCTGTGGAACTTCATCACCTCCACGGCGAGTATCCCGCTCGTATCTCGGAAGATCGCGGCTCCCAAGACGTTGTTCATTGTGAGCGCAGTGGCGGCATCGTTATGTTGCCTTCTGACGGGACTCCCTGTGTACCCTGGTTTGCTGCCCTCGTCCAGCCTCGACGACCACCAAACGCCGACGAATATCGCGCTTAGCATCGTCGGCATCTTCGGCTTCATTGCCGCATTTGAGTTGGGCATGGGGGCCACCTTCTACGGCTTGGCCATGCAAACCTTCACACCCGGTCGGGAACGCGAGGTTGCTGGCTCGCTGACCAACGGCTTCCAGCTGCTCTGCAATTTCGCCCTCGTCAAGGCGTTTCCGATCGCCAAAAGCAGATTCACTCTTTCGGTTTTGGATACGGATGACCGGCAAGGCTTCGCGATTTGCTTCTTCTTCTTCGCCGCCGTGGGGCTGATTTCTGCCGTCATCTTATTGGTTCTGGCGCCCAGCTCCGCGGAGGACGACGATCTGGGCACCGGGTGAAAAAGAACAAGCAGACAGTGAAGCGAAAAATGAAAGGGGCACATTCGTCGCACACAGAGGCTGACGTCAAAGCGAGTCGAAGAGTTGGTGGCTCGAAGAGTCAGTGGAGGAGGTCTCTCGTCGGCGCGCCACAAACCGAGTGACCGCTCGCTTCTTCGCTTTCTACGATCAGGTTCCGTTGTGGCGTCTGCTCTATTCCGGGCGATGGTGTGTTGTTGATCGTTTTTTCGTTCGTATTTCATCTCAACGGAATATTGTCAGCCAAATCCAGCCCATCCGCGTGTGGTTGTTGCGCAAAAGGGCAATCCATGGTCGGGGACCCCTTCGCGGCGACCGTTGTGAATGCCCCTCGGTTGTATTTCCCTTCCTTTGACACCGTATTTTTCACAGCAGTGTGTTTTCCCGCACTCTCGTGAGCTTCGTTCGGTATCGGTGCTCGCGTCGTCGTTCAGTCACCATTTCAAAACTTCGCCGTCGGATGAGCGATTATCCAGACGACTACGAGACAGACGAATTCGCTGGCGAGTCGGCACCTTCGACAGCAGCAGCAGCAGCAACGTCGAACGTCCCTACGGATCCGCCGTCTTCCGCGACCACGACTGAGGTATCCGGGCCGCCTTCGTCCATCAAGGCGCCATCGGCCTCAGTGGCTTCGCCGGTTGCCGACACGAATCAACAGGGCCCGCAGCCATCCGCTTGGGGGACGCAAACGACGGCGGTCGCCGCGAGTTCGGCTTCCGTGCCCACGGCTGCTAACACTACCGGATCGGCAACCCCGGCACCAACTGCTGAACCAGCAACTCTTGAAGCGCCACCAGAGGCTCCTGCACCCGCACCACCAGCTCCTGCGCCTGCACCACCAGCTTCTGCACCTGCACCACCAGCACCACCTACACCGAATGCGTCGCCAGCTGACCCGACGCCCGCTGTCAATGCCAGCCGCACAGCAGAGGCTCCGCAGGATGCCAACAAGAGCACGCCCTCCGATGCACCAGCGAGTGCCCCCACCGTCAAGGATGCGGCACCCGAGGAGACGCCGCGTTCACGGTCAAAGGAGCCAGCCAACGTCGCCTCCACGCCGCGATCGTCCCCGTCGCGTACGCCATCCAGCCGCCGCAGCAGTCCCCCTTCGCGACACTCGTCGTCGCGGCAGTCGTCCAGAATGTCCTCTTCTCGCGGGGAGCGGCCGAAATCGAAATCGCAAGTGGTGGTGAAAGCCGCGGCTCCGACGGAGGAGGCTGGGCAGGAAGCACCCATCGCCACTGTCAAATCGCCGGACGCGACAACCAAATCGACCGGAACCGCGAAAAAGACGGCCGGACCCCGGCCCCCTTCCGAGACTCGGGAGCGAAAGCCGGGCTCGTCCCGCGGCGCGACTCATCAAAGTAAGCCGAGAGTGCCGGGTGAAACGACTGACCGCACGCCGATCGACAATGCGACAGCCACGTCGATTAACCAAATCCCAACCCAGGGTAACGAAAAACGCCAAAGCACTCAGGCAAGGAAGACGCCCCCTAAGGACGCGACCAGCGACCGCCGAGAGACGTTACCTCCGCCAGTGGTAACGCCACGAAAACCGCGACCGCCGGCGGTGCGGCGCTCCAGCCCCGCCGCGGTGCAGCCGCCCCTGGAGTCGCTCTTACATGGCAATGCCGCCATCAAGATGTACAGCACGGCACCCGCACGCCGTGTCATTTGCAGCTCCGGCTTTCAGCCTTGGCAGCGCCCCGCGGTCATGCTCCCGCTGCTCCGCTCCTCCGCGTTACAATTGTCGGCCGCGTGGGCCATGCAGCCGTCATCGCATTCGGCCCGTCCGAATAGTCAATCTACGGCCGCGCGCAAATCTGGGACGGAGACCGGCTCGGGAGTTGCGGCCGACGGGCGCCAGCACGGATTGAACGAGCAGCAGGGAGCGCTCGTGGAATTCCAGGAAGGGCAGCTCGCCACAGCGCGCACGGATGGTCAGACGGGGGCGGGCGAGGACAACGGTGCCTTCGAACCGTACTTGGAATACTTAGAAGCGCATGAGACCCTACGCAAGCGAGAGGAACACGACGAGCGGAGGGCCGCACGGGAACACCGATTCGTTGTCGCGACCGCCGCCCCTAAATTCTTCAGCGATTTCGAAACCCAGCGACATTTGGAGTTGAAGGACGCCATGAAGGAGCTGGCGGCAGTGCACCACCGGTCCAGAAAGAAGAAGGCAAACAACTTGGATCGATCCAAGCAACCGGTCACTGACAGATCTAAGGGAGACGCGCCAACCAACGCGGCCACAGGCAACAAACGACATGGCAGGGGTACTTCGCCGAATTCGACCTCCTCGCCTCGGAAGCCTCATACCAGCTCGAAGCCGCCGGCGCCCATCAACCGAAAGCGAAAGCCTCATGGACGACCCGTCTCGTGGGGCAACAAACAGAATGGTGATGGGAAGGAGCAGGGGGAAGGTCGCACCATCGCCTCTCGTCCAATGTTTCCGCTCCCTCCGATCGCGGGCGTGCCTCGACGCACACCGTTTTTGATTCGCTGCGCCGTTGGCGGTGGCGTTGGCGGAAGCGGCGTCGTGGCACCCGTCGTGGTGGAACAAGAAGGGACGAAGCCACACAACGGTTCCATTGATGCCGCATCGCCATCCAATAACGCCGACGCTGCACAACCCCTTGCAGACAGTGAGCATCACAACCCGACAGCTCAGAAGTCGCTTGTCTGGCAGCTCGTGTGCGTCCCCGCGCCTGGGACGAGCAAGAAGCATCAACGAGGCATGGATGCCCACTTGGCCACCGTTGGCGCCGACCGACAGCACATGGAAACAGAGCATCACGGCGCAGACAGTCGTGAGGAGGACGCCTCACCCGTCGCCTCGTTCGTGCTCGAGCCCGTTGGCCCAAGTTTTCCCAACTGTTTTACGGTGGCGCTGCACGACGTCGCGGGTGCGCATCCTAATAAGTGCCTGTATTGGACGGTCACTGCCCCAGCACCTAGCTGTCCCGAGGAGCGAGCGTTGGATGATGCTCATCGAAGCACTACGGCCCCGGCTGGTGATGGCGCCGGAGCGACGGACCCCCTTGTTGCCGAGACGACCAAAAATAGTGAGGGCAAACAACGCGCCGCGCCGCGCGGCGTCGTGCAGGCGCCCGCTCGCAAGGGGAAGGCCGATTGGCACCGCGCCACAATCCAGTTGCGGGAGGCGTTGCCGCTGTGCGCGGCGCAGTCGTCGTTCGTGGCACCGACTCCCAAACCGCCGGCAAGCCGAAGTCGCCCCGATCCAAACGCACCTTACCGCCCGGTGCCGTCTCCCAAGTTGCACCTCGGTGCCATGGTCAGCAGCGCGGAGCAAGTACCGGCCGGGTCAGTCGCTGCGGCGGGGCCTCCGTCCGTGCCCTCCAAGCAGGAGGCCCGTCACGCCGCGCTTCAAAGCCACCTCGCGCAGCACTTCCACCTCTACGCGGTTCCTAGCGCGGAGGGTGACGTGACCCCGTCGCTGCAGCGCCTGATCCTAGCACCGGCCGTCGCACCCGCGTACTCTGTGACCGTTGCCGCCGCATTGGAGACCGCGCCCTCGGCTTCACAGGCGACCGGCCGAAGAGACGAACAGCAGCCTGGCGAACCGACGACGACCACTCCTTCGTCGTCACATCTTGGCCTCGTGAAGATCGGCGACGTTTCAGACAATCACACACTGCAACGGCTGTCGCTGAAGCTGGAGAGGACCCTGCAGCGGTACCGGCAACCGGGCGCGGACGACGGGGATGATTCTCGGCCGCGCAAAAAGGACAAGGCGGTGGCCAACAAGACGAGTCATAAGCCACCACCCGGAGACGACGCCGATAAGAAGAGCGACGACGACGCGTACAATGACGACGAAAACGAATTCGATGACGAAGCGGAATCAAACGCCGACGCGGCACCGACGACGAAACCTGTCGATACCACCGCGCCGCCGGTGCCGCCGCCAGGAGATGAAACTGAGTCGTCGGCGCCCCAACAAGCTACCCATGCGGCGAAGCAACCGGACCACAGTCATCAAGAGTCATCGTCGTCGTCGCCGCCTGCGCCGTCGGTATCAAATGGACGCGCACCGCAGCACCAAGACGATTCAACGCGGCCGCACGAGCCGGCGGCGACGGCCGCGAATGTGGCATCGTCACCAAATGCCCAAGTCGAACCTCAGGAACAATCTCAAGGGCACGCGGCTGCACCTGCCTCCGAATTACCGTCGGCTACTCCTAGTGGACCGTTCGCGCCGTCGACCACGGATGCTGCTCCTTCGTCAACGGTCTCGAAAGTAGAAGACGAAGCCTCACCACCTACGCGAGGGGGCGCGACGCCCCTTCGGGACTTCTACCGACGACTGGTAGGCGAACATCTCATCGACGTCGCGAGCATCGTGGGAGCCGTCTCATCGCCGGACGTCGAACTCGACGATGAAGAGACCTTTCGAGCGATCCTCATGAATTTTCGTGAGTGCCACCGCACCCTTCCGACGAACGTTGTCGTCGGTGGCGGCAGGGGAGAAACAGGAAACTCGTCGTCATCGACCCCTCGAACGGCAGCGGAAGAGGAAGAGGCTGCACGCTCGTTGCTATCGGACTTGACCTCCATGGTGGCCCACCGAGAGTCCATCGCCCCCGTGGTTCAGTTGTCATGTTCGATGTTCGAACCGATCTTGCAGAACCTGGAAACGGCCCCATTCCCGGCAGCGTCGGCGAGTGGATATGACCCGTTGGCCTCGCGTGGATTGGCAACGGCCGACGAATTGCCGCAACTATGGGCGCTGTCTAACTCCGATGACGTCTCTGCGGCGCCACCGGATCTCACCCGAATCGAAAATTTATTTGCCGTCACGGCAGCGCTAATCACGCAATTGGTTCTTTACATTCACACCCCGCCCAAAACCGCAACGAAGGGGTCATCCCAACGGGCCGCCCTTTTTAGAGGTGGGATGCCTGTATCCGTACTCCAGTTGCTATCGGTCGCGCGGTTTCTTCGACATAAGGGACCATATCTTATGACCGGGTCCTCCTCCTCGGCGGCTTGG
>ERZ1292630.1009-Hain-H41-02um-R3-1009-length-28359-cov-21_pt1 | contig 28359 bp, 26 predicted proteins | sample MGYA00564408_ERZ1292630 | MGnify/ENA primary metagenome ERZ1292630 (study PRJEB36523, sample SAMEA6512641) | groundwater metagenome | collected 2019-01-08 | study: AquaDiva: Metagenomics assemblies of 32 groundwater samples
CAGGCAGCGGGGACACCAGTTAATAAGCCTCTCGTCCCGGTATATCAGCCCCTCTCCATAAAGCCTTACAAAGACCTCCCTTACGGCCTTTGAAAGACCTTCGTCCATGGTAAAGCGCTCGCGGGACCAGTCACACGACGAGCCCAGACGCCTGAGCTGGTTGAATATAGCCCCGCCTGACTCATCCTTCCACTTCCAGACCCTTTCAACAAAGGCCTCCCTGCCCAGATCATCCCTGGTAAGGCCTTCCTTGTGCAGCAGCTTTTCCACAACATTCTGTGTGGCAATACCTGCATGATCCATACCTGGAAGCCAGAGAACATTATAACCCTGCATCCTTTTATATCTTGAAAGTATGTCCTGAAGGGTATTGTTAAGGGCATGCCCCATATGTAGGGAGCCTGTGATGTTTGGCGGGGGGATAACTATTGAATAGGGTCTTTCCTGGGACTTGTTATCGGCCTTGAAGTAACCACTCTCTTCCCAGACCTTATACCACTTCTCCTCAACAATCTTCGGGTCGTATATCTTTTCCAGTTCCATTTATCCTCACAAAACGATAGGTAGAGGCAATACCAATTCGCATTCAAATAAAGACTTTTGAATGCTCAGGTATAATACCAAGTAAGCTTTCATTAGGCTCAATAGTAGATGTTTGAAAGCAACTTGGTATAAAAAAAAGGTAAAGGTTAAAGAAAGATCGATTTCTCTTCTCCACCTCTACCTTATCCTAAACAAACACTCTTTTTACTGTTTCTTCTGCAGCCTCTTTATCTCTTCCTTAATCAGCATCTCTGCCATATCTGGGACAATCTCCCACACTATCTTCTCTATGACCTCCCTTGACACCTTGCTCAGCGCCGCCCTTAGCTGGTCCTCGGAGAGGGTTGCGGGAATCGGCTGAGGCGATGGTTCGGATGGAGGAGATAATTGCGGAGATAACGGCGTCTCCAGGCTCAAGGCTTCGGGCTCAAAGGTCTGTTCATACCCTGTTACAATTTCAGCCGGCTCTTCGACAAACTCTATATGCTCCTCTTCTAATATCTCCGGGGCTTCCTCTACTTCAGCCTCAGCAACCTCTTCAGTTTCAAAGGTTAACTCCTCTTCAGTTGTTTCCTGCGGGGCAGCGACTTCCAAAGGCTCCTCTTCAACCCCAAAGGCTACTTCATCGGCAGGGAGCGCCTCTTCGACAATGGGGGCCTCCATGACCTCTTCCTTCACCTCTGTGTCCTCGAATGCAAACGACTCCCAGAGCTCCTCTTCACCTTTTGCAGGAGCAGATGGAGCCTCTTCAAGCTCTCCCATATCCCAGACATCCGCACCAGAAGCGGCTGCATCAGGAGGCTGGACAGGAGATGGTTTTACTTCAGACGCCTTCCCATCCACTTCTTCCATCATGGTTCCCCAGAAATCTTCCTCCATCGGAGGTGACGGAGCTTGAGGAGCAGGGACAACCGGCGCTGCTGGAGGCGCCGCTGTCATATGCGGCTGGGTTGTGGCTGACACGGCAGCCCTCCTCGCTATAAGGTCTTTTACCTTCTGGATCAATGCCTGGGATTCAAAAGGCTTTATAATATAAGCGTCCGCCCCGACCTTTTTTGCCTCATCCTCGTCAAAAGGTTCGAAGGTTCCGGCCAGCAGAAGCACAGGAATGTTCTTCAGCTCAGGGTCATTCTTTATCTCCGCAGATACCTCATAACCGTTCTTCTGCGGCATAACCACGTCGGCAAGGATTATATCGGGCATTAGCTCTCTGGCCTTTACGAGAGCATCAACGCCATTATCCACTGCCGTTATCTTGTAATCCTCACCGGCAAAGGTCAGCGCAATTACCTTCTGGATCGTTATACTGTCATCCGCCAGCAGTATCTGCTTTGGCATTGGTGTCCCTCCTCGCCTTCCCTATATTTTAAAATCCAAGAGAAAAAATTCAGTTCCGTTAAATTCGCCATTCCCCTGAATGTAAGGGCTTTCTCTTTCCTCTGGCGGAACATATCTTAACTTTAGCTGTTCTACAAGCATTATTCCATATATTCGATCTGAGGATATGCCAAAATCCTCAGAAAGCCCCCTTACAACCACCAACAGGTTCCCGCATCCATCGTTATTTTCATTCAACATCTTTAGCAGGTTAAAAACAGGGAGTATCCTGTCCCTGTAAAATATAATACCCTCAGCGGCCGGAGGTGAATTAGGAACAGAAGTAACCGAATCTTTTTCAGCTATGCTGTCGACCCGGTCCAACTCCAGACCGAAGGCCTTTTTGCCGCTCTCAAAGATTAATATCTGCTCGGTCTCGCGCTCCAACATTTCAGGATGCCCTCAGTTCAACTGCTTCATCGTCCTTCAGCACCAAAGCAGGTCCAAGAACAAGGTACAATGTATCGTTAAGCCTGTATATAGCCTTTATATAACTGTTCTCTTCGTTTCTGAGCATTTCCGGGAACCTGTAGACGGTTCCTGCTCCCTTTACAACCTCCAGGACCTTATCTACTACCAAGGCAAAGGGATGAGAGTCTATCTCAACCACAAGAAGCTGTAAAAGGCCTGTCAAAGGCGTGGGGATACCGCATACGCGCCTTGCCATATCAACTACAGGGATAGCATTACCTCTGAAATCAAATTTATAACTGAATAAACCCTCTTCACAGAAGGATATCCTTTCAGCACTGATTTCGGCCACTTCCAAGAGGTAGCCTACCTCTATGGCAAATACAAACCCCTTGACAGAGAAGAGCATTCTGGATGACTCATCACCCATTACATCGCTCCGTCATTATTCCTGAAAAGACCGTAAGAGGGCATAATTAAAAGATTTTTTAACATACAAGGGCACCTGTGTCAAGCCTTTTTTGCCTCGTGTCACTGCAACTGTAACTGAAAGGATGGCGGTATAATCACTCTCCTTCCATCCTTTAGAAGATTTTTGTCCCGGTTTTTAAGACTTCATCAATGGGAAAAGGGAGGAGGAGAAAAGGTGAAAAGGGACATGCCCTTTTATTATTATTTACCATTTTATTACTTCAAATAACCCCAGAGCTTTATTTGACAAGCCGCTGTGGGGGTTGTATAATTTGAACATACTGAGAATAACCATAGATGCAGCGCCAATGGCAGGCCAAAAAAGGGGAAATACACAGGGGGATTGTCCATCTGTTTCCAATTAGGAGATTAAGCCATGACTTACTCCATCGGCACAACCGGCCTCGTGATGAACGAGCCGCTTATATTTGAGAGGTCTTCAGAGGGGAAGAGAGGGATTGATATACCTAAATCCGATGTCTTCGACGTAAGGCCGGAGGATCTGATCCCGGGTGAACTTCTTAGAAATGATATAGAGGGGTTCCCGGAGGTCTCGGAGGTTGACGTTGTAAGACATTTCACGCGCTTATCGCAATGGAACTACGGTGTTGATATCGGATTCTACCCCTTAGGCTCCTGCACCATGAAGTATAACCCCAAGGTAAACGAGGATATCGCAAGGCTTCCCGGATTCGCCAGGATTCATCCATATCAGCCTGAGAGTCTTTCCCAGGGAGCCTTGCAGCTGATGTATGAGTTGGAAGGGTATCTTGCTGAGATAAGCGGAATGGACGCAGTGACGCTTCAACCTGCTGCCGGGGCCCAAGGGGAGCTTTGCGGTATGCTGATGATTGCGGCATACTTTAAAAAGACTGGGAAGCCCAGAAAGAAGGTGATAATCCCGGATACGGCCCACGGGACAAACCCCGCATCTGTCACCCTGGCTGGTCTTACAGCAGTTCCTGTGAAGTCGGGGAGTAAGGGGATATTGACGCCGGATGCGGTAAAGGCGGTTATGGATGAGGACACGGCAGGGATCATGATCACCAATCCCAATACTCTGGGGCTCTTTGAGAGTAACATAAAAGAGATAGCCGGGATAGTCCATGAAAAGGGAGGGTTCGTATACTGCGACGGAGCCAACATGAACGCCCTCCTTGGAATTGCAAGGCTTGGGGAGATGGGGGTTGATGTAGTACACATGAATCTTCACAAGACATTCTCCACCCCGCACGGCGGCGGCGGTCCGGGTTCCGGGCCTGTAGGGGTAAAAAATGAACTGGAGCCATTCTTGCCTGTTCCGCGTATAGTAAAGAAAACTATTAATCCCGGAACATTGCCCCATCCCCACCCCGACCCTCCCCTTGAAGGTGAGGGAGCAAAAGAGTCTCCTCTCCCTCAGGGAGAGGATGAAGGTGAGGGTGGGTCAGCCTGCATTTATAAATTTACATGCAATCGTCCCGATTCCATTGGCAGATTGAGGGCCTTCTACGGGAACTTCGGGGTACTTGTGAGGGCATACGCATATATAAGGGCCATGGGGCCTGAAGGTCTTAAAAAGGCAGGAGAGATGGCAGTCCTTAATGCCAATTACGTAAAAGAGGGGCTTAGGTCACACTACCACCTTCCGTATGACCAGCCATGCTTGCACGAGGCTGTCTTTACAGATAAGATACAGGCAGAAAAAGAGGTTCATACAATAGACATTGCAAAAAGACTCATGGATTACGGCTTTCATCCGCCAACGGTATACTTTCCCCTTGTTGTCCATGACCCCATAATGATAGAGCCAACAGAGAGCGAGGACAAGGCAGGCCTGGACGGCTTCATTGACGCCATGAAAAGGATTGCAGAAGAGGAACCTGAACTGGTCAAAGGCGCTCCGCATAAAACCAGGATTGGTCGACTTGATGAGGCTAAGGCTGCAAGGAATCCGGTGTTAAGGTGGGGGTCAAGTGCTAAGGGTTAGATTCCACGGCAGGGGTGGTCAGGGAGCGAAGGTTGCAAGCAGGGTACTTGGGACTGCTGCATTCATTGAAGGGTATTATGCCCAGGACTTTCCACTTTACGGCGCCGAGCGAAGAGGGGCGCCTATAGCCGCATTTACCCGCATATCAAGAGAGCCTGTCTTAGAACGTGGAATAATAGCGGACCCGGATATAGTAATAGTAATGGACGAGACCCTACTGGACGATAAGATGGCCAGTCCTCTTGCTGGAGTGAAAGACGGAGCTGTTGTCTTTATTAACACCACCCATTCTGCGACTGAGGCAGAGGGCAGGTATAAAATAACAGCAAATGTGATCACCCTAGATTTAACTAAAATTGGGATAGAGAAACTGGGGAAGGCGGTGCTCAGCACCCTCGCAGGGGGTGTGGCAGCAAAACTTGCAGGGATAAATGAAGATTCTTTGAGAAAAGCAGTTGAGAAAGAGACCTCCGAGATTGTTACTCACAGAAACATTATAGAGAAGAACATTGAGGCCGCTGTTTATTGTTATAATGCTATCGAACCCCACCCTCACCCTGCCCCTCTGCCCTCAAGGGGCACCGAGGTCCCTGAGGGCGAGGGTAAAAAAATAACTGTAATAACCGTTCCCTTTGAACCGGCTGATATATCCGCCCCTTCCGTTAACTCCGCTGCCAATACCCCCATGCGAAAGACAGGGAACATGAGGATTTTCAGGCCTGTATGGGATTATGAAAAATGCACAAAATGCATGACCTGCGTGGCAAGGTGCCCGGATGGATGCATAGCTGTTAATGAAAACGGCTTTCCATACACAGATTACGATAACTGTAAGGGGTGCATGATCTGCGCTGAGGAGTGTCCTGCTGATGCTATCACTGCGGAAAGGGAGGTGCATGCATGGTAAGGCAGATGCTTACAGGTAACGCCTCCGCTGCATGGGGTGTGAGACTGGCAGAGGTGGACTATATTCCGGCCTTTCCCATAACCCCTCAGACCGAGATCATTGAGAGCCTGGCCAAATGGATAGGAGAAGGAGAGATGGATGCACGGTTTGTCACCATGGATTCGGAGCACTCCATGATAACAGCCGCTGGCGCAGCATCGGCCACAGGAGTGAGGGTATTCACTGCCACGTCATCCCAGGGGCTACTTTACGGTTTTGAGATGCTTTATACAGTTGCCGGTTGGCGGATCCCCCTGGTGATGGTAAATGTCTCAAGAGGGCTTTCCGCACCTATAACCCTTGAGGCGGACCACAATGATATCCTTGCTGCAAGGGACTGCGGTTTTTTGCAGATCCACTGCGAGACTTGCCAAGAGGTTCTGGACTCCATATTGATGGCTTATAGAATCGCTGAAGATGAGCGGATACTCCTCCCTGTCATGGTCAATATGGACGGGTTCCAGCTATCATTTACGAGGGAACCTGTGGAGATCCCTGATATAGAAAATGTAAGAAGGTTCCTTCCGGCCTATCAACCCAGGCATGCCTTTTTTAACGCCTCCCAGCCTATGGCCCAAGGGATTGCTGTCCTTGGCGGTCCAGTATACTCATATTTCAAATACCAGATGCACCTGGCGAGCAGAAAGGGTTTGGAGGTCTATAAAGAGGTCGCCGGGGAATTTGAAGAGGTCTTTGGCAGGAGGCATGATACAGTTGAGGAGTACATGACAGACGATGCAGATTATCTCCTGATTATGACCAACTCCTTTTCGACCTTAGGAAAGGCCGCTGTAAAACGGGCGAGGGAGAACGGCATAAAGGCAGGCCTCCTGCGACTCAGGCTAATAAGGCCTTTCCCTGATGAGGATATAAGAAAGGCCTTGCGAGGTAGGAAGGGTGTAGCTGTTATTGACCAGAATATCAGTGTGGGTAAAGGTGGGATACTATATCAGGAGATTGCCGGCGCCCTTTATAATGAAAAAGAAAGACCCTTGCTTCTCTCCTTTATTGGCGGACTGGGTGGAAAGAATATCTCCCCCGGAGAATTTGAGTTCATATTTGACAGCATCATCAGGGCTGCTGAGATAGGGGAAGTTCAGGAGCCGACGCTTCTTTATACAGCGGCGGAGTTGAAGGAGATGGAAAGGCTGAAAAAAATAGCCGGAAAAACCTTTGATCCACAGATTACGCAGATTACGCAGATTACGCAGATTTAATCTGTGGAATCTATGAAATCTGCGGACAACTATTAAACCGGACATGGAATAAATTATGGAATCAATAATCAAATCGATTAAACAACTTCCTGCTGAGGAAAACCTACTCCCAGGCACAGCAATGTGTGCAGGCTGCGGAGGGCTTCTTACCCTTAGGCACTGCCTTAAGGCGCTGGGGGAGAAGACGGTTATAGTCAATGCAGCAGGCTGTTTCACCCTTCTTTCCATTTACCCTTTTACCCCCTTCAGAAGCTCTTGGCTCTATACAGCTATGGCCTCTGCCCCAGCAGGAGCGCAAGGGGTGAGGGACGCCCTTGATATCATGATAAGAAAAGGAAGGATAACTCCTGATGACGACCTGAAGGTAATAGTCCTTACAGGAGACGGCTCTGCCAATGACATAGGGCTTTCATCCACTTCCGGGGCCATTTACAGGAACCTCGACTTCTACTATCTTTGCTATGACAACGAGGCATACGGGAACACAGGGTTCCAGTGGTCCCCCGGTTCACCCTTTGCCTCAAAGACTGCCACAACGCCCGAAGGGGCAGAGCTTTCCAAAAAGAACCTCTTTGAGATATGGAGAAGCCACAAGCCGCCTTATCTTGCTACCATCTCCCCGGCCCATCCGGTTGATCTCATTAATAAATTTAGAAAGGCAGAAGGTTTCAAAGGGCCGAAGCTCTTTATATCCCACTCCCCCTGCCCTCCAGGATGGGGGACAGAACCGTCCCGTTCAGTTAACTTTGCAAAACTGGCCGTTGACACAGGGATATGGGCATTGAAAGAGGCGGTTTATGGGGAAGTCAGGCATACCCTCATCCCTAAAAAGTTCAAACCTGTCGAGGAGTACCTCAGGGAACAGGGGAGATTTTCCCATCTCTTCAAGCCTGTCCGGCAGGATGAGACTATTAGAAAGATACAGGAGATGGTGGACGGGTATTGGAAAGAAGTGAAGAGTAAGGAGTCAGTTGTTGAGCGCTAAATCTAAATCAAAAGCACAAGGAAAAACAGGTGACATAAGCTTCTTCTTTAACCCCAAATCTATTGCTATTATTGGCTCTTCCCCGACCCCCGGCAAGATTTCCTACGTCATACTCGAAAGCCTCAGAAAGATAGGTTTTAAAGGAGAGATCTATCCTGTAAACCCGAAATATAAATCTATTGATGACCTGAAATGCTACAACTCCGTTTCTGAAATTGGAAAAAATATTGACCTTGCTGTGATTGCAGTCCCTGCGCCGCTTGTACTGGACTCCTTGAAAGATGCGGGGACAAAGGTCAAGGGAGCCATCATCATAAGCGCCGGGTTCGGAGAAGCTGGGAAGGACGGCAGGAAGATGGAGGAAGGGATAAAGGAGATAGCGAAAGAGACCGGTATCAGGGTCATGGGCCCGAACTGCATGGGGATATACGATACGATATCGCTGGTGGACACATTTTTTGTTCCTGCTGAAAGGATGGGAAGGCCGGGAAAGGGCGGGATATCTATCCTTTCCCAGAGCGGTTCTTTTGCGTCAATAATCATGGATGAGATGGCGTCTGAGGGGATAGGGGTTTCAAGGGTTGTGAGTTATGGAAACAGGGTTGATGTGGGAGAATCCGACTGCCTTGAATTTCTGGCGGGAGATGACAATACAAAGGCTGTTGCCATATATATGGAGTCGGTGGACGACGGGAGGAGATTTGTCGAGGCCGCTGCCCACTGCGCAAAGAAAAAACCTGTTCTGGCCATAAAGGTTGGAAAGAGAGAGGCAGGTATATCTGCTGCGAAGTCTCATACAGGAGCCATGACAGGGAGATATGAGATTTACAGGGCTGCATTCAGGAAAGCAGGGATTATAGAGATAGACGGATATGAAGGACTGAAGGACGCATGCAGGGTGTTAAATATCTTTAAGCCGGTCAAAGGGAGGAAGGTACTGATTATAACCGACGGAGGAGGAATAGGGGTCAGGATATCAGATGCCTGCGAAGAGATGGGGCTTGATGTTGCAACCCTTCCGGGACCTGCGCTAAAAACCCTGGCCGCAAAATTTCCGGCCTATTACAGTATAATCAACCCGATAGACCTGACCGGAAGTGTTACTGAAGAGGAATTTGTCACGGCACTGGAGGAAGGGCTGAAGGGTAGCTACGATATGGCCATTGTTGCCCTTCTTTGGGGGCCGCCAAAGCTCACCGAAGGACTGGTGCATAGATTGGCAGAGGCAATAAGACGTCTTAAAAAACCGGTGCTCATCTGCAGCCCGGGCGGAACATTCACAAAGAGGATGAACAGGGCCTTTGAGGAAAAAGGTATACCAGTCTTTACTTCACCGGAGAGCGTGACAAGGGCAGCGGCTGTATTGACAAAAGCAGGTCACAAATAATAGACACAGATATACACAGATTTTCTATAATTGACACTGATGAGTTCAACTTTTTATCTGTGTACAACATAACTTTTCTGTGGCAATCAGTGTCAAATGGATATTAAAAATTATGACCAAACAGGAAGCCAAAAAATTAATCAGGGAAGCGGTCTCCTCCGGGAAAAAGAGTTTGATCGAACCGGAGGCAAAGGCCATATTGTCTGCATATGGGATAGCTGTTCCAAAATCAGTCAGTGGTCGGTGGTCAGAGGCCAGTGGTCAGCAAGGAATTAAAGAGGCAATATCAAACCTTTCTCCTCCTTTTGTTCTTAAGGTGGTATCCCCTGACATACTTCATAAAAGTGATGTGGGCGGAGTTGTAACCGGTCTGAAAAATGAGATAGAGATACGGCAGGCAATGGAAGAGATTGAGAAGAGCGTAAATAAAAAGTCACCCAAAACCAAAATAACCGGTTTTCTAATTGAGGAGATGGCTCCGAAAGGGGTAGAGGTTATAATCGGAGGATTTAGAGACGAGCAGTTCGGTCCTGTTGTGATGTTCGGCACAGGAGGCGTTGCAGTTGAACTTCTGAAGGACGTGAGCTACAGGCTTGCGCCCCTTGATAAGACAGAGGCCCTGGACATGATGAAAGAGGTAAAAAGCTACCCTCGCCTGACCAGCTTCCGCGGTTCAGTGCCGGTTGATATGGATAAACTGGCAGATGCCATTGTAAAGGTTTCAGAGATAATCACTGAGATTGAAGAAATAAAAGAGGTAGAGATAAACCCGCTCATTGCCTCTGAAAAGGGCGCAATGGCCGTGGATGCACGGGTTTTATTTGACTAACCGGGGAACATCCAACTGGAAAGAGAAGGTATATATCAATAATGGCGGAGTGCATTCGAAAATATTCGAACCGAATTTTCAAAATAACCGCAGGGCGGGCAGAATTCCCCCCATGCCTTAATACTCCCCTCGCCCCTCATGGGGAGAGTCCTGTCCTGAGAGCCCTTCATTCCTTCGACAAGCTCAGGACGAACGGCATCGAAGGGGTCAGGGTGAGGGGTGTCCTTACTTGACTTTCCGCAACCGCCAACCATGCTCTCCTATAAGCGGAGCAGTCTGCCGCAACGGAAAGAGTAAAGTGGATGGAGCAAGGCAGTCTGCGGAGCGGCTAACCAGCTAAAATCCTGGACAACTTTAGTTATGTGCTGATAATCTCTTATCGTAAGTTCATAGGAGTTTTTGATACCATCGAATGGGACAATGGCGCGGATTTAGACCCCGAACCGCTCTTTGCTGAAAGCAGGTGATTATGAATTCGTTAGCCAAAACGGTTTTACCGGCGATGGGGATTGAGAGTAAAAATAGGGGAAGTGGCCCTCGATTCCCTCCTGATAATATGGACAGCTTTAGCCCTCCACACCACTCGTAGCAAAGAAACACTCCTGACCCTTGAATCGGTGACTTGCTGAAATATGTTGTCGTGATAAGTTCAACTATAGAGCTATTCCGATTAACTAAACAAAAAGGAGGTACAAAATGAACGAAAATCTTAACGCATGGGGGCTCCTGCGGAAGCTGACATGGCAGGATGTACTGCTCGTCCTAGCCGTATTGCTTCTGGCCCGGTTGATGATATTCTTCTCGCTGTGGGGACTCCGCCATGCTGCCGAAAAGGCGCCGCCGCGCCTTCGCCTGACCATCCTCCGTCTGGCGCCGATTACCCGCCTCCTGATCGGAATCGGGGCCGTTGTGATCATCGTGCCTATCCTGGTCGAGCCGACATTTCAAAATGTCATTGCCCTGGTTGCCAGCATCGCTCTGGCCCTGGCCTTCGCACTCAAGAACTACGGGAGCAGTCTAGTTGCGGGGCTGGTGACGGTGCTGGAAAATACCTATCAGCCGGGGGACTGGATCGAGGTGGACGGCACTTATGGAGAAGTGAAATCCATCGGCATCCGGGCCATGTGCCTCGTGACGCCGGACGATACCGAGCTCATCATCCCGCACTCGCGGCTTTGGTATACCGGCATCTTCAACGCCAGCAGCGGGAATAGAAGTCTCCTCTGCGTGGCAGATTTTTATCTCCACCCAGATCACGACGCCTTCGCAGTGCGGCAACGGTTGACGGATATTGCGGAATCAAACCCATACCGGAAACCTGAAACACCGGTTACGGTGATTGTCCTGGAAAAGCCCTGGGGCACACACTACCGCTTGAAGGCCTATGTAAAAGAAAGCCGCGAGCAGTTCCTTTTTACTACAGACCTGACGATCCGCGGCAAGGAGGAGCTTCGTGGCATGAACATCCGGTTTGCGCAGGCGCCTTACGCGGAAACTGTAAGAAGGTAATTCATTAATCAGGGACGAGTCCTAATTCTTTCAATACATTGGCAGAAGCGGTTTTGTCGGCGATGGGGATTGAAATTTAAACCGGGGGTTGTCCCTGGGTTTCCCCCCTTGGGTGGTGAATTCATATAGGTGAATTCATATAGGTGAATTCATATATAGGAGGGTTCAAGTGGCAAAGAAGATAATATCACTTCTGATTCTGCTTATGCTGCCAGCTGTTTGCATTGCAGAGCAAGAATCAGTGGTGTTAAAGGGAGTGCCAGTTATACAGAACAAGAGCACGGTAGAAGGGTCCAGCAATATCACTTTAACTAAATCACAACAGGAAGAATCAAAGCTCATAATTACCAAGAATGGCCAAAAGTATTATTGGGCTACGCGACAGAACAGAGAACTTACAAAGCATGTAAGCGGTATCTATACAATTTTCTTGGATACAAGGGGAGCAGGTTATGTGAAGGCAATGCAAAGTGGCGACAAGGTGTTCTATATTGAGCACATGAGCCTTGGGCTTGAAACAATTACCTACTGGGGGACTGCGGATTATCTAAGACCACAATCCAACGAATACTTCAGGGAACCGCTGCTACGCCCCACTCCCTGAAGCCTCACGTTAGTCATTAAATGTGAAACATCTTGAAGACCAAATAGCCCTCATAACTAATACTCAAGAATTTACACAACTGTGTAATTCAATTCTGGCTCGCATCTATAGTGAGGATTTTCAGATAATTGACGGAACTCGGAGGAATAGGGTCAGCAACCATTAAAAGAGCGCTGCGAGAAAAAGAGGGACTTCCAATAAACACCTTTCTTCCAGGTGGGCTCAGCCCACCCTACATCTGAGAAGCCCGCTTTTGGCCCAAAATTAAGCCTGCACTGAGCAAGGCGAATGTGTTCGAACTGTCCTGAGTGCCGTTCTCCTTCGACAGGCCTGTCCTGAGTACACCTTGAAAGGTCAGAAATCCCATTTTGAAGGGGAAATCGGCTGGCGGGTCCTTTTAAATTCCCCCCATTTTTGCAAATGGCGGAGTGCATTCGAAAATATTCGAACCGATTTTTCAAAATAACCGCAGGGCGGGCAGATTGCCTATTATTGCAAGCTGCATGACGGCCTTGACTTCCCGCAGCCGCCAACCATGCTCACTTTAAGCGGAGCAGTCTGCCGTAACGGGAGGAGCAAAGCGGATGGAGCAAGGCAGTCTGCGGAGCGGCTAACATCCCAAATTCCTTGACAACTTTAGCTATGTGCTGATAATCTCTTATAAAGAAAATACGTTAGGAGGTAAACAATATGGGACATGCAAGGACTATCGAGAAAGACATATTTGCCGATGTCATAGAAAAGATACAGTCACTTACCGAATCTCAACAGAGGTTCCTCCAGGATATGTTAGCCGGTCGTGAAAAACTCAGCGCCGTGCCCAAGAAGAAGCTTCTTAGAAAAAGCTTTGGCATATGGGCAGACAGGACTGATATTAAAGGCAGCATTGAGTATGTGGAGGAGATTCGGAAGGGCTGGGAGTCCCGCCTTGAAAGGATAAAGGGCTGATGCGCAAGTCCCTGCTCATAGACAGCGACATACTCATTGACCATCTGAGGAAAGAAAAGAAGGCCCTCGATTTCCTCGATGCAGAGATAGAGAAGGGTTCCCTCCTATTTCTTTCCGTTATCAGCCGGGCGGAGATTTATGCAGGTATCAGAAATGGTGAAGAGGAGGCTGTAAACAGCCTCTTTGAGATAATAGCGCCTGTAAATATTGACACTGCCATTGCCGATAAAGCAGGAGAGTATTTGAGGAAATTCAGCAAGAGCCATGCCTTGAACATAGGGGATGCCGTAATAGCCGCGACAACAAGCGAGATGAAATTGAGCCTTGCGACAAGGAACGTGAAGCATTATCCGATGAAGAATATTGAGGTTTTAAAGCCGTATTGAAGTCTATCTTACCGCACCACGGCTCTTAACAGTTTTACCGCCGTTCTTAATTTATCTTCATCTGCTTCTTTTGAAAGCTTGTTCAGGGTTTCTCGAAGTTCTTTTAATCCTACCTCATGCCCGAAGTCAAACATCTCCCACATCTCGATTTTCAGGGCATCGGCGAACTTTATAAGCATATCCAAGGTGGGATTTTCTTTACCACGCTCAATGTTGCTAAGATATTTTGAGTTTATATCCATTACCTCAGCAAGCTTTTCCTGGGTCATACTCTTTGCCTCTCTAAGGCTTCTAATTCTTGCACCTATAAGTTCTTTCTTTGTCGCCATTTGTCTCTCCCGCTTTAAAAGGATTATTACTTTTATTAGCAGAGGAGTTCGACAGGCTAATGCCCCGAAAGTTATTGACAAAAGTTTGTCAACAGACTAATATACCGTCCAATAGCAAAATATTTAATAATATTTTCTGTTTAATGGATTAATAAGGGAAAAACTGAATCCGTCCTTGATTTTATAGATTAAAAGGGAAATTGCATGCAAATCAAAAACTGCGTATCCTTTGACGCCCATGACGTCTTCCTTGTCCCAAACACGGAGAACACCTATATGCTTTATGCTCCCACGCTTAGACAGTTACTGAACCTAAAAATACATGGCGGTAATGCGAACATTTTATAAGCTCGGCGTAGTTCTTCTTAACCGTTATGTCGGAAAGGATGTTGTCCTTAGGCTTATCGGTTATTTCAACCGGAGATTCCGGTTTATGAACACTGTCTTTGTAGCATATCCGGCGACAGAGGAGTTTACGAAAGCATATGGATTTGAACGGACGCTTCACCTGTCAAAATGGAATCCATGGATAACAGGGTTATTCGTTCAAAATGGGAAAGTTGGGCTCATGACTTGCATAACAAATCTTGAACATGAATTTCTCAGCGCAGATAGCAATGAACGGCTTAAAAGCCTTGTCGCTGAGACAGAGCACATTCGGCAACTTGTCGGCGCATCGCAAAAGACATTTGCTGGCATCCTGCCCGGTGTGCTTTATGCTAAACGCATGGTCACCGATACGCACGAAATAAGCGTAACAGTCGAAGCGGTCGCAAGGGCCGTGGACAATGTCCTTAACATAAGTGGTTATCCGCAGGAAGCGCCTATTATCGTTTTGGGCGGCATGGGCTTTGTGGGCAAGCGCCTTGTAAGGCGTCTGAATGGTCGAGAAATCCACAGCGTAGACCTTCATAACTATGACAGCTTTCCCATTAGCCTGAAAGGGACAAAAACCCTCATAGTGAATGTATCCAAAAAAGAAGCACTTAGGGACTATATGAAATATTTCTGGAAAGAGTTGGTTATCCTCAACGAAGTGTATCCTCCCCCGCACGATACTGAACTTACTATGATTTCAGAAATTGGATGCCCGCTTTATCACATTGTGGGGGTTGACGCAAAAGCATATCCGTCATTTCCATCCGTATACAATGGCGGTATCCCGTGTTGTGCGGCGTGGAATGCAGGGGCTGACATGAAGGTCGTTGTGAGGAGACTTGTTTGAAGAAGGGTGATATGTATGGTCAGAGAAAAATAGGACACAGCAACCTTATATTTACAACCTGCTATGTCTGGCTTGTGCGCAGGGAAAACTGAGGGAGTGTTGAAATGGTTACATTGCAAATTTAAAGCTACTACTCAAACCATTATGCAGAATAAAATCTTTTAAATAGCGTCATCTCTATCAAAACCAAAAGGAGGAGATTATGTCACTGGAGCAGGCAAGAGCATTTATCGGCAGGATGAAATCAGACGAGGCGTTCAGAGGGTATATCTTGACATCTGAGAATGTCGAAGAAAGGCTGGCCAAAAGCAAGACCGAAGGGTTTGACTGTACATTAGAAGACATAGAGGCACTGCAAGCAATTTGCATTGATCCCCGGATACCTGAAGGCAATTTGCCGCTTACGTGGCAATGTAAAGGGCCATGTCACGATAAATGCGCTGCTGTCGCGTAATCGCTTTATCCGCATCTCCCCACCCCTGGCGGGAGGGAGATGTATTTACTAATAAGTTCATTGGTAAGAATACATATTTTCAAATCTCTCCTAATCCCTATTTGCCGAAGAGGGGATTATCTTTCCCCCTTTGGAAAAGGGGGATGAAGGGGGATTTGATGTTGTTCAATTCTTGCCTTATCACTCTACGAAATGGAACCTATGATACATTGGTCAAGGTATAACACGCTTTTCCAATCTCAACGTTTAGGTTATTTTCTCTACAACTCCTTGTCAAATGTCTTTATTGAGCTTGACAAGCACCACTATCAATTCCTTGAACAATTGCAAAACAACCTGCTGTCTTCAAACCCCGATATCGACGATTCTTTTTTGTTTATTCTGCGGGAGAAAAAAATCCTGGTGGAAGAGGGCGTGGAGAAAAGGCAACTCATGTCAAGACAGTACCGGCGCAATGCCCTAAGCTTCTATAATGCGCATCTGATCTTATCCATCTGTCCAACCCTCAGTTGTAATTTTCGTTGCCCATATTGTTTTGAAAATACCCAGAAGCATATGACCATGATGAATCCTGAAACAGTCGACCGCCTGATTACATTCATTAAAAACTTCGAGGAAGCAAAGTATTTGTCCATCACGTGGTATGGGGGTGAACCAACCTTGGCCTTCGATGTAATCCGCAATATTACACAGAGAGTTAAGGAGTTGAATATCACGTTTGAAGATGCCGGGTTGGTTACCAATGCGTATCTGCTTCAGAGTGATAAAATCAGTCAGCTAAACGACCTCAATATTAAGGCTGTCCAGATCACGCTTGACGGCCCCGCAAATGTGCATGACACCCGCAGGATGCTTTCCAACGGACTTCCAACGTATCAGCAGATCATGCAGAATATCGACATGTTAATGAACTCATCTTATAAAGGCAGTTGTAACATCAGGGTCAATCTTGATAAAAATAACCTCTCTGAGTTCTTTGATTTGCGCACGCATTTGCTTGAACGTTTCAAGGGCAAAAAACTTTCCGTATATGCAGGACATGTTGATACTGCGGGAGATCACAAATACGGCAAAAACTGCACCCTCTGTGCAGATGAATGGGTAACATTCACTGTTGAGCAGTACCGCCGACTTAGCGGTGGTTCTATGGAAGGAGTTTACCCTGCCGGGACTCTGTTTAATATCTGTTCTGCCAATACCCGAAACAGTTTTGTCATCGGTCCCGAAGGAGAGCTTTACAAGTGCTGGGAGGATGTCGGAAAACAGGAGATGGTCATCGGCAGCATTTTTGAGGATGAGCCCGTTAATAATGCTGAATTGGTGGCACTCTATAGTGTGGGAACAGACCCCTATCTCGATCCAGTATGTCTGGACTGCAAGGTACTGCCAATTTGCAGCGGAGGTTGCGCCAATAGGCGGTTAAGGTCAAAATATTTCAATGAGGCGAGTATGGAGTTCTGTTCTCTTTATAAGGATAACCTAGTCACATATCTTATGGAATATTATGATGCATTCCGAACAAAAGAGCTTTGCAGCGATGTACTTAGTCCAAACAGGAAGACAAAGAACGTGAAAGGGTATCGGCTGATTCATCGTGGGAATGAAAACGGAGCATAGACTTGCGTGGGGCTCCACTCTGTCCTCAGCCATTTTATACCTTGAAGAAGGCGAGAGGCAACTGGCTCGGAGATCAACAAGAGTAAATGGGGAAACCGAAGGGTATCCTCGTATTTCGCAATATGAGAAGCCCGCTTTTGGCCCAAAATGAAGTTCGAGCCGATCCGTTCGGCTGCGCTCAGGACATGCATTTTTTCAGGTTCTTTGGCAGTTTTTGAATCCGAAAGGGTCGCTTCCGACGGCGGGCGGAAGGGGGGCATGGGGGGAATTCCGCCCGTCCTGCGGTTATTTTGAAAAATCGGTTCGAATATTATCGAATGCACTCCGCCATTTGCTAAAACGGGGGGAATTTAAAAGGACCCGCCAGCCGATTTCCCCTTCAAAATGGAATTTCTGATCTTTGCCCCGCTTAGGCGGGGTGGCCAAAAGCGGGCTTCTCAAAGGTCTTTATCTATGAAATACTTTGTCTACGCCAGGAAATCAACGGATAGCGAAGAAAGACAGGTCTTGTCAATCGAGGCCCAGCTTGCAGAGCTTAAAGAATTTGCCGCCAAAGAAAAACTCGAAATCGCCTTCTCTTTCTGTGAGGCAAAAACTGCCAAAGAACCTGGCCGAACGGTGTTCGGAGAAATGCTGGAAAGGATTGAGAAGGGCGAGGCCCAGGGGATTTTGGCTTGGCACCCCGACAGGCTGGCCCGGAACTCCATTGACGGCGGAAGGATCATCTACCTCTTAGACACAGGAAAACTCAAATCCCTTAAATTCCCCACCTTCTGGTTTGAGAACACCCCGCAAGGGAAGTTCATGCTGAGCATAGCCTTCGGGCAGAGCAAGTATTACATAGACAACCTTTCGGAGAACATCAAGAGGGGATACAGGCAGAAGCTAAGGAAAGGAATCTGGCCGAGCTTCGCCCCTATCGGATACCTGAACAACAGCCGGACAAGGTGCATAGACATTGACCCGGAGAGAGGCCCGCTTGTTAGGAAGGCCTTTGAGATTTACGCAACGGGTGAATACACCATAAAGGGCCTTGCAAGATACCTGAAGGAAGCGGGACTCAGGAGCTACCGGGGAAATGTCCTTACCGTTTCCTGTGTCCAGAGGATGCTTCAAAACCATATCTATTACGGAGTATTCTACTTCAACGGTGAACTGCATGACGGGATACACGAGCCGATTATTTCCAAGAGGATATTTGATACAGTCCAGCAGGTGATGGCAAACAAGGGGAAGAAGAAGCGGGACAGAAGGCACGACTTCGACTTCTCCGGGCTTATGCGCTGCGGAGGGTGCGGGTGCCTGATAACAGCAGAAAGACAGAAGGGACATACATATTACAGATGCACCAAGAAAAAGCAGAAATGCGATGAAAAGTATCTTAGAGAGGAAACACTTGTTGAGCAGATGAAGGAGGTCATTCAAAAGGTCTCTCTGCCCGACGATTGGGCCGCAAACATGCTTGCGGAGATAGACAGGGAAAAAGAGAAGGAAGCGGCGGAAACGAAGGCAGTTGTTCAAACGCTGCAAGAGCAGAGAACGACAATTGAACAGAGGATGGAGAGGCTTTTAGACCTATACATCGAGGGTAAAGGGATTGAGCCGGAAGAATACCAGATAAAAAAACAAAGGCTCCTTAATGAGAAGATAGAGATTCAACAGAAGATAAGGGATTTTGAACAGAGCGGAAATAATCGGCTCGAACCTATGAGGGAAATGATCCGGGCCAGCAGCCAAGCCAAAATCCTCTTGTCGGAGGACGACAATCAGGAAATCCGGGCATTTCTAAAAAATATCGGCTCGAACTTCATTTTGAAAGATCAGAAATTCCATTTTGAAGGGGAAATCGGCTGGCGGGTCCTTTTAAATTCCCCCCGTTTTAGCAAATGGCGGAGTCGACGGGGCTCGAACCCGCGACCTCCTGCGTGACAGGCAGGCGTTCTAACCAACTGAACTACGACTCCGAATACGATTGCGGATTTCGGAATACGGAATTAAAAACTCCGCACTCCGCATTCTACATTCCGCATATAAAAATGGTGGGCGAAACAGGGATCGAACCTGTGACCCTCTGCTTGTAAGGCAGATGCTCTCCCAGCTGAGCTATTCGCCCAAAAATGCGTGGGCCGTTAGCCCACGCATGAACTCAAATTACTTATTTACTGCATCCTTTAAAGACTTTCCTGCCTTGAACTTGGGAGCAGTAGATGCCTTTATCTTGATCTCTTTCCCGGTCTGAGGATTCCTTCCCTTTCTTGCAGCCCTCTTTGTGGTGCTGAAGGTTCCAAAACCTACCAGTGTCACCTTGCCTCCCTTCTTGAGCGCATCTGTCACGCTTGATGTAAATGCGTTAAGCGCCTTCTCAGCAGCGGCCTTTGTTAGCGCGGCCTTGGCTGCTATCTTGTCAACCAACTCTGACTTTGTCATTTTTTTCTCCTTCTTTATTTTTTGAAAAGCTTAAAACCCAAAAAGTAAGGTAATTAAATACCAGCTATAAAGGCCTATGTCAAGATAATTTTCAACTTCAGCAGGTTTTGAACCTGCCCAACCAATCAGTGCTTTGTAATCTCTGTTTCCATCCCCTCCTGGAAGCGCGTCTTAACAGTATCTTCTTTCCTGGCGAAGATGTCAGCCGCCCCGTCGAAGACTATGGCCTTTCTAAGGACTTCATCCATGCTTTCTGCAAAATGGACTTTCAGGGATTTAAAGATATAGGCAGGAATCTCCTTCATATCCTTCTCGTTGTCCTTCGGGACTACGGCCATCTTTATATTCCCCCTGTGGGCAGCCAGAAGCTTCTCCTTGAGGCCACCGATAGGCAGGATGCGCCCCTGAAGGGTTATCTCGCCCGTCATGGCTATGTCGCCCCTGACTGGCCTCTTCAAAAGGGCTGAAGCTATGGATGTCGCAATGGTTATCCCGGCGGACGGACCGTCTTTAGGGATGGCGCCTTCCGGCACATGTACATGAAGATCAACCTTCTGGTAAAAGTCCTTCTCAAGGCCAAGCTCATCAGCCCTTGACCTGACAAAGCTCAGGGCCGCCTGGGCAGACTCCTGCATGACATCTCCGAGTTTTCCTGTGATAATAAGCTTCCCCTTCCCAGGCATCACGGTCACCTCGATCTCAAGGAGGTCCCCGCCGTGTTCCGTCCATGCAAGGCCGGTGGTCACTCCTATCCTGTCCTTTTCCGCTGCGGAGCTGAAGCGGAATTTCGGCACACCAAGGTATTTGGGGACAGATGAGGACAATATCTTAACACTGTGCACCCTTCCCTTTTTAACGACATCTTTCGCCACCTTCCTGCATAAGGATGCGATCTCCCTCTCAAGGGTCCTTACCCCGGCCTCCCTCGTGTAGTGCTGGATTATGGTCTGCAACGCCCCATCAGATATGGATATGTTTTCTTTTTTGAGGCCGTGGGACTCCGTCTCCTTTGGAATAAGAAAGTCCTCAGCTATCTTTATCTTTTCAATCTCCGTATACCCGGCAATCCGGATTATCTCCATCCTGTCGAGTAGCGGATATGGAATGGAATGGATGGTATTGGCTGTTGTTATAAACATCACCTCTGAAAGGTCGTAATCGAGATCCAGGTAATGGTCGTTAAATGTAGAGTTCTGTTCAGGGTCCAGAACCTCAAGCAAGGCAGAGGCCGGATCTCCCCTTAAGTCATGGCTCATCTTGTCTATCTCGTCCAGCAGGAACACAGGGTTGTTCGACTTTGCCTTCTTCATCGACTGGATAATCTTCCCAGGAAGGGCGCCTATGTAAGTCCTCCTGTGCCCCCTTATCTCTGCCTCATCCCTGACACCGCCGAGGGATATCCTAACGAACTTCCTTCCCATGGACCTGGCAATCGACTTGGCGAGTGATGTCTTCCCCACTCCTGGAGGCCCCACAAGGCAAAGGATTGGACCTTTCATCTTGTCGATCAGGCTGTGCACTGCAAGGTATTCTACTATCCTTTCCTTGACTCGATCCAGGCCGAAGTGGTCTTCGTCCAGGACCTTCTCAGCGTCTTCTATTCCGGGCTTTTCCGTAGTCTTATCGTACCATGGCAGGGAGAGAAGCCATTCGAGGTAGTTTCTCACCACCGTCCCTTCAGCAGACATGGGGGCCATCATCCTGAGTTTTTTGAGCTCCTTCTGGGCCTTTTCAGTGGCCTCTTCAGACATCTTCTTGTTCGCTATCCTTTCCTCAAGTTCCTTCAGCTCATCCCTGAATTCATCCTTATCTCCAAGCTCCTTCTGTATGGCCTTCATCTGCTCATTGAGATAATAATCCTTCTGGTTCTTCTCCATCTGCTTTTTTACGCGGCCTCTTATCTTGTGCTCTATCTGGAGGATCTCTATCTCGGACTGCATCAGGGTGTAGATCCTCTCAAGCCTTTCGGTGGGGTCTTCTATCTCAAGGATCAGCTGCTTGTCCTCGATCTTCAACTGGAGGTGGGCGGCCACCGTATCAGCAAGCCGGGCAGGGTCCTCTATGGCAGCGAGAGGCATAAGTATCTCCGGCGGGATCTTCTTGTTGAGCTTCACATATGCCTCAAAGGCCGAATTGACGCTCCTCATCAGGGCCTCAACCTCGGATGTAACCTCAACCCACTCGTCTATCTCCTCCGCCTCAACCAGGAAATATTCATCATTGGGTATAAACCTTTTTACCTTACCCCGCTTTCTACCCTCCACCAGGACCTTAACAGTGCCATCCGGCAGACGGATAAGCTGGACAACTCCGCCAATGGTCCCTGTTGTGTACATATCCTCTTCTGCAGGATCATCCACCTTGGCGTTTTTCTGGGCAACAAGGAGTATCTCCTTTTCCTGCTTAAGGGCCACTTCGAGGGAGTTAATAGACCTCTCCCGGCCCACAAACAGCGGGACCACCATATGGGGATAAATGATTATGTCCCTTAAGGGGAGAAGCGGGATCAAGATCCTATTGCTCTTTGATCTGATATTTCTCTGTAACATAAGCCTCCCCTATGCCGATTCGGCCTCTCTTTCATAGATGATAATCGGCTTCTCCTTATTAAGGATTACCTCTTCGCTTATAACGCACTCCCGTATATTGGACTGCGATGGAATCTCATACATGAGGTCAAGGAGTGTGTTTTCAAGAATGGCCCTTAGGCCTCTGGCGCCGGACTTCCTCTTCAGGGCCTCTTTTGCTATGGCAACTAGGGCGCCGTTGGTAAACCTCAAAGACACCCCCTCAAATCCAAAGAGCTTCTGGTACTGCTTTATAAGGGCGTTTTTAGGCTCAACAAGTATCTTTACAAGGGCCTCCTCATCCAGTTCATCAAGGGTCGCAACTACAGGCAACCTACCTATGAACTCAGGGATAAGGCCGAACTTGATAAGGTCCTCAGGCTGGACAAGGGAAATGGTTTCGCCTACCCGCATAGAAACCTTCTGTTTTATCTCAGCTCCAAAGCCCAGGGACTTCTGGCCCGTCCTCCTGTCTATGATCCCTTCAAGGGCATTAAAGGCCCCTCCGCAGATAAACAGAATATTAGTGGTATCTATCTGGATAAACTCCTGCTGCGGATGCTTCCTCCCGCCCTTTGGAGGGATGCTTGCTATCGTCCCTTCCATCAATTTTAAAAGTCCCTGTTGAACCCCTTCGCCTGAAACGTCCCTGGTTATCGACGGATTGTCAGACTTCCTCGATATCTTGTCTATCTCGTCAATATAGACAATTCCCTTCTGGGTCTTCTCCTTATCATAGTTTGCAGCCTGGAGGAGGTTCAGGATTATTGTTTCCACATCCTCCCCCACATACCCTGCCTCCGTAAGAGTGGTTGCGTCAGCAATGGTGAAGGGGACATTAAGTATCTTCGCCAGGGTCTGGGCCAGGAGAGTCTTGCCGGAGCCGGTAGGCCCGATAAGGAGGATGTTGCTCTTCTGGAGTTCTACATCGTCGGTCTTCAGGCCGGCCTCTATCCTCTTGTAGTGGTTATGCACGGCAACAGAGAGCACCTTCTTCGCCACATCCTGCCCTATCACATAAGAGTCCAGGATCTCCTTTATCTCCATCGGTTTCGGGAGATCAGTCCTCTTTGATATCGTATCGTCCAGCTCCTTTTCCTCGTTAAGGATATCGTTGCAAAGGGCTATGCACTTGTCACATATATAAACAGTAGAGCCTGCTATGAGTTTTTTTACCTCATCCTGCCCCTTCCCGCAGAACGAACAGCTTTTCTTCTGGTTCTTCATTATTTGACCTCTCCTCTTGCCGCCATCACGGCATCAACTATCCCGTATTCTACCGCCTGCTCTCCGCTCATGAAGAAGTCCCTCTCTGTATCAAGCTGTATCTTATCAACAGACTGTCCGCTGTGTTTGGCAAGTATGCCGTTCAGCTCCTCCCTGAGCCGGAGGATCTCTTTTGCATGGATGCTTATCTCCGTTGCCTGACCCTTTACTCCACCCATCGGCTGGTGGATGAGTATGCTGGAATGGGGAAGGGCAAACCTCTTCCCCTTCTCACCTGACGCAAGGAGCAATGCACCCATGCTCGCAGCCTGTCCCATGCATATCGTCGATATCTTCGGTTTAATATACTGGATGGTATCGTATATTGCAAGACCGGCAGTCACACTCCCTCCCGGCGAATTTATGTAAATAAATATGTCCTTTTCCGGGTCCTCAGCTTCGAGGAACAGAAGCTGTGCAATAATAAGGTTCGCTACATTATCGTCAATTGCCGTACCGAGAAGTATTATCCTGTCCTTCAGGAGGCGGGAATATATATCATAGGCCCTCTCCCCTCTTCCTGTCTGTTCCACAACCATTGGAACCAGTGTCATATAGCATCCCCTAAGATATATTTTATTTTGTGAGCAAGGCCCACTCCGACCACTGGCCACTGACCACTGACCACTATTTCTCTGTTACAACCGCCCTGCTGATAACAAGGTCGAATATCTTATCGTCAAGGATCTCACGGCGTATGGCATCCATAAGCTTGTTCTTTTCATAATAGCTCCTCACTTCGGCAACGTCTACATTTGTTTCTGATGCCATGGAACGAAACCGCTCGTCAAGATCTCTGTCTGTTACCTTTAAGTCCTCTTTCTTTGCTATCTCCATCAATATCATGGCACCCTTAACCTGTTGCAGCGCCCTTTTCTCCAGCTCTCCTGCCAATCCGCCGCCCTGCTGAATCTCTTTATCTATTTCGAGCCCCGCCCTTTTGTATTTATTCTTTAACTCTTCAAGGAGGAAGTCTTTCTGTTTATTCACCATAGACTGGGGTACGTCAAACTGATTACCCTCTACAAGGGCATCCATAACCTGTTCCCTTATCTTGGATTTTACCTTGGCCTCTTCGTCCTTCTCAATCCCATCCCTTACCTGTGCCCTGAGTTTATCCAGAGTCTCAAATCCGAGGTCCTTTGCAAACTCATCGTCTGCGGCAGGGAGTATCCCCTCCTTTACCCCTTTCACCCTGACCTTGAAGGTCGCATCCTTTCCTGCAAACTCCTTTTGCCCGTAATCATCCGGGAACTTAACCCGTATCTCCTTATCATCCCCGGCTGACAGACCGACAATCTGCTCCTCAAAACCTGGGATAAACTTGCCGCCGCCTATATTGAGAGGCACACCTTCACCCTTTCCGCCCTTAAATGGCGCACCATTCATAAACCCTTCAAAATCTATTATGGCAGTATCGCCATCCTTCAGCGGCCGATCCACATCATTCAACGTCATACGCTGCTTCCTTATGGCATCGATCCCCTCTTCCACCATTTTATCAGTTACAGAAACCTTCTCTTTCTTAATCTTCAGGCCGTCATAACCCTTTATCCCCACCTCAGGCCTTACCTCGACAGTTGCCGTAAATTTAAAGGCGCTCCCGGGCACGAATGGTTCCGGTTCCACCTCAGGCTCGGAAACAGGGTAGATATCTCTCTCTGACAACACCTTGTTGAAGCCGTCGTTTATCAGCTTATTTGCTACATCGTCCTCCACATGCCCCTTATAATACCTCTCCAGGATTGAGCGGGGGACCTTACCCTTTCTGAATCCATCAATCTTTACCTGATTCTTCAGCTTGCTATAGGCCGCCTCTATCTCAGAGTTGACGGTCTCAGCAGGGACCTCAACACTTATCTTCCTCTTCACTGCTCCAATACTCTCTACTTCAAATCTCATAAATCTCCTCTCATTTAATGTTTTATAGTTACAAATCTAAGTTTTTTGCTTAACTCGCAACTTTTGCAATATACCAGATTTGACTTTTCAGGAAAAGGGAAATCTTAAATATAAATCGGCTACAACCGTCCCCTTTTTCGCTGAGATTTACGGGAGGGTATAGGTCAGCCCATCTTGAAGAAATGCCTGATCTTGTTCCTTATCTTGTGCCTGGCAGCCGCTTCTGCCTCTGCCTTTTCCATTTCAGAAACCGCCCTGCTCCTTATCTCCTTAAGCTCAGCTGAACGCTTGACCAGCAGTTCGCTCAGACTCTCAGCCAAGTCCGGGTTATCAGTAAATATGGTGTGAAATGCCTGAGATGAAACGACTATGCATTTACAGTCCTCTCTTGCAACAACCGTTGCCGTTCTGGGCTCTCCGGCAAGGAGGCTCATCTCTCCGAAAAACTCCCCTTTCATGAGGGTCGTGATGTAACTTTCCCTTCCTGTTGAATCCGCAAGCATTACGTCAACGCTTCCGCTTTGGATGAAGTAGCAGGTATCGCCCGTCTCCCCCTGCCTGACTATGGCCTCTCCCTTTCCAAAGATGTCGATCCTGGAGGATGAGGAAACCTTCTTCAGCTCCTCATCACTGAGAGGCCTCAGGAAATCTATCTCTTTAAGGGAAGCCAGGATCATCTCTCCTGAAGGCGACTTTTCCTCGGCCTTATAATGAATGCTCCTGACAGGGAATGGAAGCTCTATGTTGTTCCTCTTGAACCCGTACCATATCTTACCGTAAATCTCATTCCTAACATAGGGGAATACGCTGTGAGAGAGATCTATCCAGGCCCTGAGCTTGTAATTTATGGAATAGTCCCCAAAGTCCGCTATAAGGACCTCAGGCTCCGGTTTTTTAAGGACTGACGTTGTTTCCTTGGCTATATCAAGAAGGACCTCCTTAACCTTGTTGGGAGGGTCATGATAACCGGCCGCGACTATTATCTCCACGACGTGAAGGGGCGTGGGATGTGAGCAGTTTTCAAGGACCCCTTCAGCCAGCATCCTGTTCGGGAGGTATATGCAGTTGTTGGTCCTGGTCAGAAGCCTTGTAGTGCGCCAGGTTACCTCCAGCACCTGCCCCTCCTTGTCAGCAATCCTTATCCAATCCCCCTTTGCAACCACCCTTTCGGAGTTTATCCAGAGCCCGGTGAAGAGGTTTTTAAGTGTTTCCTGCAGGGAGAGGGCCAGGACAGCGGTAAGAACAGCGGATGTAGTAAGAAGGGGCGTTATGTTTATGCTAAATAGCTTGTTGAGAAGGGTCATGGCCGCCCCGAAATAGATGAGGAGGGAGAGGATGGTCTTCAGGAGCGGGGCAACAGTGTACTTTCTCAGGAAATTGAAAGGTGTGTCCACTATTATCCAGCGAAGGAGGATCACAGTGCTCAGCGTGGAAAAAAGTATGACGACCTTTTTGCCTGTAGCAGCGAACTCCACGGATATAATCCCGCTGGACCTGGCGAATATAAGCCCTGTTTCTACACCCCCTGCAATTACATAAAGCAAAAGGGCAATATATAAGGGCCTGAAGAGGTTTGGGCGGCGGACCTGGATTTCCATGTAGGAAGATTATATCATGGGTTGGGAATGTCAAGAAATTTATTGGACACTAAGGCAGAACTTTCTCAGTCCGTACACACTCCCCTGCCCAACGACCAGTGCTGTATCGCCCCCGCCACATGTCGAGACTCTATATCGCTACAGATGAGCAATGAACAATTATTTGTTTTCATTCATCATTCATAATTCATCATTGTTAACTGCCTTTCCAATCCTTTATTCATCAAGTCTTAGGTTCCCACCCCCGCAGGGCTTCTTCGTCCCATACGACATCATGGCAGAGTCTCAATCCTTTATTCATCAAGTCTTAGGTTCCCACCCACTCCGGCATGTTTGTTGGTGGCGATCTTGCCTCGTCTCAATCCTTTATTCATCAAGTCTTAGGTTCCCACGGTACATTGGAAACAGACAAGCTATCTGATGTGGCTAAATCAGTCTCAATCCTTTATTCATCAAGTCTTAGGTTCCCACTCTGAAAGCGTAGGGCCGACAGTGACAGTTGTTAAGGGTCTCAATCCTTTATTCATCAAGTCTTAGGTTCCCACTCATGATGCAGTCAGGCTGTCATACCGTATACATCGGCTTGTCTCAATCCTTTATTCATCAAGTCTTAGGTTCCCACATTCGCGTTGAGGTAAATCAGCAATTTACACAAGAAGTGGTCTCAATCCTTTATTCATCAAGTCTTAGGTTCCCACGATCTTGTCTCCAATGCCTATGAAGCGGAAGCTACTACCGTGTCTCAATCCTTTATTCATCAAGTCTTAGGTTCCCACTGATATTTATCGGGGCAGTTGTGTCAGGTCTTATAGGCCGTCTCAATCCTTTATTCATCAAGTCTTAGGTTCCCACTGGAAACCCTCAGGGACAGAGGTGCTCCAGAAATGATGTCTCAATCCTTTATTCATCAAGTCTTAGGTTCCCACGCTGGACATCAAGAGAGCGGCGGCAATGATCATACTGTCTCAATCCTTTATTCATCAAGTCTTAGGTTCCCACGATAACCAAAAAGGTCTCGTCTACCATAAACTTCAACACGTCTCAATCCTTTATTCATCAAGTCTTAGGTTCCCACCTAAATATATGGCTCAGTAAAACAGTACACGACCGTCTCAATCCTTTATTCATCAAGTCTTAGGTTCCCACCGCGCCTCCTTTTTGTGTAATGATATCAAACCTTTCTGAAACTGTTTTCTGTAACCTCCACTTATCAACATCTTCTCACCCCCTCCCAGGTTTCATTACAAAATTGTCAAAGATCGAATTGCGTAATGCTTACAGCATGTTACCATAATTCCTGTAACCCGCCGGTTTTTCCTACCTCTAAAAAAATCCGTATAAGAGCCTGTTGCACAAACATTTTCGCTCGTTAAAGCACTCTGCAAAAAATCC
>ERZ1292630.386-Hain-H41-02um-R3-386-length-46675-cov-6_pt2 | contig 28356 bp, 10 predicted proteins | sample MGYA00564408_ERZ1292630 | MGnify/ENA primary metagenome ERZ1292630 (study PRJEB36523, sample SAMEA6512641) | groundwater metagenome | collected 2019-01-08 | study: AquaDiva: Metagenomics assemblies of 32 groundwater samples
TCAGTCTTTTTGAGGGGGTCAAAAAATTTTTTTTTCAACCCCCCCCCCCCCCGAGGTCCCTCGTGGGGGGCGGCGGACGACGAGAATGCTCTCCATTCTTGAACCGTGACTCGAGCGCAGAAACCCACTTATGCAGAATAGTTGGGTCGACGGCAGCGAGGTGATGACACGCGTACGTCGCCCGACGGGACACGTTTTCGCCGCCGCCGACGTGAGCAGCACCATGCGCAGTTGATCCACCATGATCGTTGTCAGCGTCGCCTGGCGAGGAGGATTCCATTTGCACCTCATTGACAGGTGTGGATGCAGGCCCCAGGACCCGTGGCTCACCCGAAGGCGGTGCCGATGTTGTGTCTGGTGGCATGTTGCTCGCACTTGCCGAGCGCTCCGACGACGGGGGTGGCGATTCGACGAGAGAAGATATCCACGACGCGACCGACGGTGCCGCACTTTCGTTCCTTGCGTGTAAATCGGACGTTTCCTCCTTGACCTTGGCTTTGAAAAATTCCTCCAGCGGCGCCACGGTCCCCAGCCTCATTTTGAAAAACACAGTCAAATCCAGAAATCTGCCCGTCTGACTGGCACAGGCCCGACACAGAAGCGAAAACAGCATCACATCAGAGTAGGCGTCGAGGACATTCGCGGTGTCCATCCGCGTGGATGGAAGCTCTCGAGTGACCGCATTTGCGTCCGCGGCACTCACCGTCGCGGTCGTCGTCGCAAGAAGCGGGTCGCCGGCGGGATTGGTCATCAAAAATGTCCGCATCAACGCCGCAAGTAAGAAAGTCGTCGCTGACTGGTGTAGTTTCACGGCGTCAATCTCGCTGCCCATCAAATCGCCCACGCACACGGCGGGACCTTCGCGGCGCGAAGAATGGATCTCCGTGGCGGCGGTGACGACGTGCGACGGCGCGGTTCCACCGACGGACGCCGTTTTCCCATTGGCCGCCACTCGCGTCTCCCAATACGTGGCGAGCACACGAGGGGGAACGGGACGGGCGCTTCCATCCGCCACGTTGTGCCGTCGTGAAACCGTCATCCCAAGCAGAAGCTCCTTCGGCAACTCCGGTCGCAAATGAGTCAACGCGGCGACGGAAATTTCTCGCAACCGCGGCCCGAGGGTTACGTGCTCCAAGTATGCGATGGCTTCGGCAGGAGACTTGATTTGGTAGGTGTCGTTCATGGCTCCCGTCCGGTAACCAAGTACCTGCGGGAAGGCGAACCATATCCAATGAGAACGTTTCCTACCTTCGCGAATTTCGGAAAGAGGTTTGCCCACGCCGAACCGATGTTGGATTTTGAGAAAACGTTGCAGATCGAAGCGATCCTTCCGACCGTCAACTTCAGCTCCCCGATGCAATAATGCGTCTGATGAAGCTGCCGCCGTAGCAGCCATTACGCCGCGTCGTCGTGACAAGTGGGCGTCGAAATACTGTGGCACCAACCAGTTTTCTTTGCGTTTAGTTTTTTTTCCCCCCGGTTGCCGAGTACTACCCACATCAAAGAAAACGTAAACCTTCGCGAGGAGCCGTGACACGGACGCGACGTCGCGCTTGTTGTCGGTTTGTGCTGACGCTGAGGCGACCCAACAACAACAGTGTACCACCTTTCTCTTTCCACTCTTGTTCAGGAGTTTAGGCTACTCTCTGCGTCACTCCAATGTCGCCATGGACCACTCCGCACCGACGGCTGGCGACGCTGCGAGCGGCACTGTCGCTTCCTGGCTCTGCCCGTGGCTCCGCCTCTCGTGTGACGAAGCCACCCGACGTCCAGGATGGCGATGACCGCTTCTGGTGGCGTCACCTTGCGCGAACTGTGGATCGTCAATTACCGAACCACCCAGGCCGACTTGGTTGTTAAATAAGTCGTAATTGCTGCGTTCCGCGTCGTCTGGGCCAAGCTCGCCGCGTCCCCAATGCGGCACGAAGTGAACGTATCCGGCGATCATAAGCGCGACTGCGTGGGGATCCGCACTGCGCTCGACAACTTCGTCAGAAACGCGCTGTAGCTCAGCCCATGCTTCCATGCAGCATCGGAGCGTCGCCATTTGACGCGTCGTAAACGGGAGCCCCGATGAGGACGGTTCCGTCGCCGGCTGCGAGAGGATCCGCTTGTGAATGAGTCTTAAGCGCTGAAGGCGTTGAGCCACGTCATGGCAGAGGTCGGCCTCGTCGGCAGCAGTCAGTGACGACAGCAGCGACGGTAGCGCGACCTGGCTCGCCAATGCACTGCAACGGGCTTGTGCGGTTTCGGATGGGGGCAACGCCATCAGTCCGACGCCCGGCCCAACCGCGGACGACACATGTCGCCGATGATACAGTAACGCGCAGCGATCGCAGGCGCCAGTGGCGGCACGCGAGAGATTCCAGCTTGACCCAGAATGCAGCCGCCCAGACAGTCGACGAGATGCGACGAGGAACACCATCATCAATTGTGTCTCGCACGCCACTGAAACTGTGGCCAGGGCTTCAACCGTGACGGCAGACACAACAAGCAGAGATACAGACCGAAACATAAAGTAAGGAGGGGGTGAGGTCCGGTCAGATTCCCGCAAAAGGTTCGTGGCACGCAGTCGGAATAAAGTGACCAACCAGGATACCCTAAAAAACCCGACATCCTTTCGGCCTTCAATTCCGGCTACGTTTCCCGGAGCCGATGAGTGACAAGAGAGCCTGCCGGATGCTCTGTAACTCGTCCAGGGCCTCCGTAAGATCCACATTTGACCTTTCGGCATGAACCCCACCGCTAGCCAGATGATGATCAAGGTGCGCCAATCTCCGCGATTCGTAACGAGCCTCGAGCGCCGATAATTCGTGTGCGATCTTCGTGAACGACGCAGGGCGTTGACTACTGCCGCTCCTTTCCTCCTCCTCCTCCTCCTCGTCTGCAGTAGGAACAGGGACGGTGCCAGGCGGTTCCGCGTCCGCCAGCTTGTTCCCAGCCTTGTGAAAGCGACGGTCCGGTTTCCGCGCGGTAGCGGTAGGCTCCGGCGCCGTTGTTGGATCGAACAACGCTTTATCATCCCGCTGCAGTTGGCGTCGCATCTCGAGCAACGAATCCAGACTTGCGGTCAGCGCCTGTTCACGTTCGGCCGCCGGCATGGAAACATCCGCCACAATCCTGTCCAACTCACGGGTGGCCTCGCCACAGGCAACCTCCATGACATCAATACGAGAGCTACCGACCTCCGCCTTTGCCACAGCGCTGGCGGCTGTGGCTGACACTGTCGCAGCAGCGCGTTGCTTCCCTGTCGGACGTGAGGTTAGGGCCGCCTTCCCTTTCGCCTTGGGTGGGGCCTTCCCTCCCTTTCGCCTCTTTTTCTTCCGTGTCGTGGAATCATGGGATGACGAAGACGACGACGGCTCTTCCCCTGCCGATGACGCGTCTGGCGCATCGTCCTCGTCGTGATCGCGCCGCGTCGAGGATTCACGTTGTCCGACTTGACTCGCGGCCTTCGCCGCCGTGCGGTTTTTATGCTTCTGGTGGCGAGGCGTTGATGACGATTCGGAGGAGCTTCCTTCGCTTCCTTCCTTCACTTGCTTCCATAACCCCACGATTTGCGCGATCGTCCGAATCTCGTCAATGTCCTTTTTGCTAAATGAGGACAAGTGTTTAAGTGCTTGCAACGGTAGCATGTCGGCTATCGACGACCTCGAGGACGTAACCTTCGGCGGCTTCGCGTCGTTATGGTGTCGTCGGCCTTGCCGTGCGTCTCTGTCGTCCTCGCCAACACTATCGTCGTCATCATCATTCTCAGCCACATCGTGGCGGGGTTGTTTGCCTCGTCGCTCCATCACTTTCTTGTTGCTGCCTCGCCCGCGTTTCGGCAACGGCTCGTCGTCCAACAGCGCCTCTTTCTGGGTCACCGATTTTGCGGTGTCGTTCTCCAATGCAACCGAGGGAACCGCGACGGCGACGGTTGCAGGGGCAACGGCTGCTTTCCGCGAACGGCGCGTCGCTTGCGTTGCGCCGAGAGTCTCAGCCACGACCAACGAAGGCAGCTGCTTTGCGCCGGACGCCTTGCCGTGGTTCGTCACTGGGGGCGGCGCTGCACCCTCAACATCGTCGCGATCACCACTTCGCGACCGAACCACTGTGGAAACCGAATCCGTCGACGTTGGTTCGACGAACTTGGTTCTATTGCCTCCCGGTCGTTGGCCGAGTGACAGTTGATTCGTCGCGCTTCTCCCGCCTCCTGTCACCATCGCAGACTGACTTGCCGGAACCGCCGTGATGACTGGCGCAGCGGTCGGCCGCGCAGGGAACATGTTCAGCACCGCGCCGATGCTCATTGAAAGCCATGAATCGACCTTGCCGGCGATGTCGTCAACGCAAGGTTTCACAAGCAAGGCAACCTGCGACGACGGCGACGACAGGAGGGGGACTGCGGAGGAGGACATCTCATCCAGCCACTGAAGCAACGCCGCATCGACTAGATCCTCCACGTGATGTCCGTAGAACCGTGCGGAAAGTGCCCGTGCCGCGCAACTTCGCAAATCTTTGGCCAACCCACCGATTTCGCTGCCTGGCCCATGTGCCTTTTCGCACACTCTTACCAGCGTATCGAGGTCCTGGCTGATGACCAAGGATAAGTCTTTGACGTACATCACTTCCAGTTGACGGCTCAAGTCGATGATGCTGCCCATCATCGCAGCTGCGCGGTAAGGGGCAACGGGGTTCGCTCCCTCCTCCCGATGGACCACCCCTTTGGCTGCAACCAACATGGGGGCGCATATCCGTTCGCGGAGTTGCGTCCACTCGGGTGTGGTCGCTGTCGTCCTCGTGACGATCGGAGCGGGCGATGTCAAACGTGAAGGAGCAGACGCCACAACGGACGCCTCGTCGTGGCACGCCGCGGCAACAAGACTTCTCCACACGTCCAGCTGCACGCCTCGGAGAGACGCATAGAGGTCATTGAGACACACGGGTTGACTAGGGGCGGTCTTCGTCGTTCGACCACTGCTCCCCGCAGCTCGAACGGATGCCAAATACGATGGATACGCGATGGCATCGACGGGATATTGAAAGATGCCATCGACATTGATCGTTGCATCAAAATACTTCCGCGAGTGAATCGAGTCCTTAGTCCATAATTGATCGAACGCGCAACGGAGGCGGTGGATGTGATAGAGCGACCGGGCAACGGCGGCGGGCCAACAATGGGACGCAACAGGATCGTGATTTGAAGGAGGGGCAATCAGCGCCAACGCGACCGACACGATGCACACCACACGACCGAAGGCGATTTGGTCGAGCAAGCGACAAAGTCGAGTTAGTTCCTTGGCCTTTTCGGACTTCCGGAGCGGAGGCAGATCTTCGAGCATTTTAGCAATGCTACCGTCAGCGATCGTCAGTTTGACTTGCGCCAGTTCCGACGAGATCGCATCGTCAATGAGCGCCACGCCTCGGCAATACTCACGCACCACGTCGACGAATTGCGCAAGGAGCGCATCAACTTTCTGCTGCAACGGCAGCGTCGCCCAGTCCATCGGCATGGGTGCTGTTGTAATCGTGGAGGCGGTGGGGGGGCTGCACGGAGATGGAAGCGTTTTGGTGGGGTGCGATGGGATAGCGGTCCCGGGTGCTGCCGGGGCAACCTTCAGCCACGAGGGCAATCCCGCAACGGCGGCCTCCAAGATCGCCGCGACTCGTTCCGCCTTCGGAGCGGCAAGATGTAATTTTCTTGGCATTCCGGCACTATTGGACGTGGTGGTGGCGGTGGGTCGGAAAGAAGTTGGCAGCACCACATTCGAATCAAACACGCTCAATGCGTTGAGCAAGTTGAATGGCGTTGACAGCGTCTGAAGGCCTTCTGCGTCAACAGCATCGAACGGCCCCGATGGCAGCCGCGGTGGCACGAGCTGCGTCCGCCAGTCCATCACATTGTGATGGACACCGCCGCCGCCGCTCGCTTCATCCTTGATCGCATTCATTGGCAGTGTGGACTTTGACAGCTTCAACTTAAACTCTCGTTTTGGTGTGGCGCCGTTGTCTGGAGGTGGCATCGGGGGTGCCATGCTGGGAAGCGCGACTTGGGGCGGGACCTCATCGGCGACGTGGTCGCCGGCCGGAACACTCCGCCTACACTTATTCTCTTCGTCTATGTTGGACATATTCGTCGCCATCATCTTTGGAAAGAGAAAAGTAGTGCACCGGAAACACCGCTCCTGTGGGCGCCAACGATTCCTGAAACGCGACATCAGCAGCCAACGGAGGAAACATGGGAAGAAGAACGCCAAAAAAACAGTCGTGCCAAATGGGGAAAAAAACCCGGGGAACAGATTTGCCTCTTATGCGTTTGTGCCATCAACAATAACGAATGGTCGCGACACGGCCAGACGCCGCGCGGAACAGTCGGTCCTCGACCGCCTCCATTAACGCCACGCCACGACGCTGCGGCGGGATGATCGCCGCCGCATTCCCCTCCGGCAACGGCGCGGACGACCCACCTCCTGAAAGGTCCGTCAGAAGGCCCAAACCCGCGCGGCCCGTGTCCGATTCGGACGAGAAAAACTCCGTCACCATCGGAATGAGGAGCGCCTTTGGAGTGGGTCGTACGGTCTCGGACCACCGCAGGGCATCAAAAATTCCCCGACACGCCTCCTCCACATCGCCCGAAGACGAAAGGGTACGACACGCAAGGCAGTCGCCGTGGAGCCGGTGCAGCAAGTCGCCGAAGTCGATGATGACCGTGTCGTTCGCCGCCACCGTCTCTCCATGTGGCAACAACGCAACCCAAGAAGAGCCGCTGCCTCCGCCACGCTGCGTCGAGGTTAGAGGTTCCACGGTGCCCGTCCGCCCGTTTGCATCGTCGATCCCCCCGATCGGCAAAGATGCACGAATGCCAGTGGCCGACGGGGCATGGGCTGCGCTCTGCGCAACCGCTAAAGATCGCAGGGACGCGGGCGTCAGCAAGAAAGTCGGAATGCACGGGGCGTAGTGGGTGAGCAGCTGCCCTGGCCCATCCATCGCGGCGGTTGTGTCGTGCTTCAGATACTTGGAGCGCGTGTCCCGCACGCTGACGTCGCACTTGGCAAGCAAGGTTGGGTGCCCGCGCAGTGTGTTGACAACGTCATCGGCGGACACACGACCCCGCCGGAGAATTTCCAGCTGCAACCGTCCTTCAGTGCTTCCATCCGCGGCCACGACGGTGGTCCCCGCCGATGATGCTGATGATGAAGAAATTTTAATGACTGTCGACTCGATGCCAATGGCGCAGTCCCCGCCGTCCAGAACGATGAGCGTGTCATCACGGTCTGCTAGGTCGTTCATCACGTGCGGCCCCGATGTAGGACTCACGTGTCCGAACAAATTGGCGCTCGGCGCGGCGATGGGCAATCCCGCGGCGGTGATCAAACGCTGTGCGACGGGATGATCCGGCACTCGAAGTCCCACAAAGCCCGACTGGCCGGTGACGCTACGAGGCACCGCGGACGTTGCCCTTGCCACCAAGGTCAACGGCCCCGGCCACAACGCCGTCGCCAGTGCCCGCGCCACGGCTCGCACGTCGTCATCCGGCGCCCAGAGCTGCTGAAACGCCGCCTCGTAGTCCACCACGTGTACGATGAGCGGGTCCGTCGTTGGCCGCCCCTTCACCCGGAACACCCGTTCGGCGGCCTCGGCGTCCAACGCGTTGCACCCGAGACCATACACCGTCTCCGTGGGAAACGCCACGAGGCGGCCGCACCGGAGCGACTCCGCCGCCAAGGCCATGTTGTCGGCCGTGGTCGGGAGCAGCCGCGCCATGACAGCGGAGACGGAACTGAAACGACGACGGGGGACAAATAACTCCTACGACGAACCTTTGGTGCAGGGAGCTTCGTTGGTTGCAACGACAGCCCAAAAAAATGTTCACAGAACGTCTTCTGGAGACCACGCTCCCCCTATCGTGCCTTTCAGGTGTTTCATCCCGCTTTATTTTGTTTCCTTTCTTCTCAGCAGTGGCCAAAAAAAAGTTGCTCGGCGCCACACAGATGGACCTCCCGCACCGGGCGACACTACCGTTTGTTATCCCATGCCGCAGGAGTGTTCTCCGACACTTCACACGCGACGATACAGCCCCATCGATCACTCTCTCTCTCTCGCTCTCTCTTCCCTTTCCTCTTTTCACTCTGTCTCGGTCCCGCTCTCATTCTTGTGGCTTTCTTCTGAACTGCTCATGACCAGAATCCAGAGACGTCGTTGTTGTCCGATACGCGTGGCGTTCCGAACACTCCCGTGAGACTCACCTGCCGGGCGCCGAAGGCGAGACCACCGTCGCCGGTCGCGTCGACAACGACACGCTGCAGCAGGTCATCGACGTGTGACTCCTGCCGATTCAAGAACGCGGACGTTGAACCTGCGGCAGGATCCTCGCCCGCCGCTGGGGGGACGGTACTTCCAGCTAGCGGCCGCACCACCGAGTTTGCCTGCGGTGCGCGTGGTGAGCTGTCGGTCGTTTCTGCGGAGCGCAACTTAGACAGCAAGCCCTGAAGGCTGTCGGCGGTATCGTCGTCCATCCCGGCGGAATGATGGCGCGGTGGATGGCTCGTCGTCGCGTTTGCCGAAGGGAGCTGCGAAGCAAAGTATCCGGCTGCATGGGGGGCCACGACGTCGCCAAAGTGGCCCACCCCGCCGAACAGAAAGCTACCCGCATCTGATGTGGGCGGGCACACCGCCTGCGACAGGAAGCCATCAATCTCACTGGTCTCTTCTTCGGAAACCGAAGGCCTCGCGCCTGCAGTCGGGGCCGAGGGAGCGGCCACCGTCGCGAGAGGCATTCCGTGACTGAGATTCGTGACGTAACCGGTGGGCGGCGGCGGCGACGACTGTTGGCTGGACGAAGCGAATGACATCGGCACAGCGGCGAATGTGGCAGCCGGCGTCGTCGCGGCTGGGACGAGGTACGTCTGACCGTTGATTACAAGCGCCTGGTAGACGATGGTTTGCGATTGCGACGGGTCCACAAGCGCGGAGCCGGCCGGAACGCTCCCGGGCACGTAGTGAACCTGTGGAGCAAGGTGTTGAGCGTACGGCCCTTGTGCCGTCGTGATGATGGAAGTGGCGGTCATCATGTTGTGCTGCGGACCCATTTGGTGGTGGGCGAGGTGCGGTTGGTGATGCCGACCGCCGCTATTACTGGACATGAGGGAGGCCGCGTTGTTGTTGCTTACCAGTGAGCTACCCACGACGTTGTTGCCGGCTGACGCCATGAAAGTGTATCCGGTCGTCGGATCCAAATACACCACGTTCCCAGACGTGTTGCCGTACCCATTGTTGTTGAGGTACATGTGCGGTGTCGCTCCAGGCTGGGTCACGTAGGAGGGCGGGAAAGTAACTCCGTTGCTGCCCTGCGCAGCCGGGAGTTGTTGAGAAGTGGCCGACGATGCGACGGGGTGGATGGGGTTGCTGCCTGGGGCAGCAGCCAGGGCGCCCATTCCGGCGGAACTCGACGACGGCTCCGCATTCTCTCTCTCGTCGCCGCGTAGCGGTGCAACGCTTCCCGCCATTTTGGCTGGCGGTGGCTGCTGCGCGGTCGCGTCTCGCCCGGCAGTGACGACGAAGTCGTCGTCGCCGGTCGGTTCGGGGAGGTGCTGTGCTGGTGGAAAGCCACCGCCGCCCGCATGCGAAGCACTGTCTGTGTTTGCGACAGGGCGATTTTGCCGCGCACGGGTGGCCAGTGTCACCGCTGGCGGCGGCTGAGCGGCTGCTAGCGTTGAAAGACGAATTCTGTCGTCGGCGTGCCTGCTGCCCTGCGTGGCCTTCGTGGGATGCTTGTGCTCATCGGCGGCGTCTAACTGGCTCAAGAGGGCGACAGCGGTGCTGCTAGCTGTTGGAACATCAGCGCCAGCCCGACTACGAGGCGCCGGGATAGTAAACCCACGGTGACCGCCTTCCGGCGTAGTGCCTCCTGCGGTTGGAGGCGACATACCGGTGGCAGCTGCCGCATCTTGAGCGGTCAAAGGAGGGGTGGTCGTGTGAACCGACCTGGCCCCTCCCGCGACGGAGGCGCTTGGCTCTACCGACGGGTTGGTCTGATCTGCCGTTATCGAGGCTGCTTTCTTGGACCTTGGAAGGGGCAGCACCGTGATGCCACTTGCGGGCGGCGCCGCCGACGCGATAGACGGCGTGGCCGCGTCGTCTCGGTGGTCGGAGGTCTTCGGCGGGACTGCCGCCGCTACGACCTTGGCGTGGTGCGCGGCGTCGCGGGTCTTGACGAGCTCGCGGCGGTGATCGCGCTCGTGGTGAAGGATCGCGTCGCGGAGGGACGCTTCGTGGCGACTTACGTTGGCGGCGACGGTCAACGGCAGCGCAGTGACCGTTACCGCAACGACGGTTACCGTGGGAGGGACGTCGGCCGCGGCAGGCGGCGATGCATCCGCGGAACTTTTGACGAATGCGGCCGTGGTGATCGTAGAACGAGCGGTGGTTTCACCCGGCGGTTCTTCCGCCGGCGGATCTTTGGAGCATGCGGTGCCGCGGCTGGAATCGTCGGTGCTCGACCGGCGGCTGCTGCGCACCAGCGGCACTTTGTCCGCGGCGCGCGACGGTTCGACTCCAAGTTCAGTCGAACCACGCCGCCCTCCAGCACGTTCTTGGTCATGTTGACCACCGCCGACGGAGAAATTGACAACCGTCGCGACCGCGTCTCCACCATCACCGGCGGTCGTCGATGGAGGAACGACGACGAGGAGGTCCGTGTCGATCGGCGTGTCATTGGTCTGTGCTGGCGTCTGACCCGACTCCGTGGACGCATCGTCTTCCTCCTCTTGCCGTTGGGGCGTCGAAGTGCCGTCGCCAAGGTCTGGGCCAGCCGCGGCTCCGCGGGGAGGGCGCGCCGATGGGTTCGACGAAGCCGCTGTTTTCCGAGTCGTGGTTTTGGCCGCCGCGGCCTTGTTGGTGACCTTCGACGTGGACGGTTTGATCGGTGCCTTGGATCCGCCCGCCGTCGCCACCGACGTCAACGCGGCCGTCGCCGTTGGCTTTTTGACCGTTGGCGCCGATTGAAGACCCACCGACTGACCGAATGCCGCCCCCGCCCCCGCTGAGGATTTCGACGCAGTCGCTCTTGTCGTTGTGGATGCAATGGCTCCTACCGCGATCATGCAGCGTCGCCGGTACCACAATGCACCGGCGATGCCCGAAACAGCGACCGGAATACACACGAACACCAGCCAGAATAGCAACGAGCGACCGACAGTAGGGATGCGCATGCTCCTAAGCCCCCGCTGCCCGTCAGCCGTAATCGTTGCTTTGAGCGGCAGCGCGAGCTGCAGCGGATGCACCAAACCTTGCCGAACGAGCATATCGGGCTCGACCCGTGCGCCCCAACCCGTTTGAACGTACGCTCGATGCCCGGCGCGGTCGGTCCCGATGGAGGCATGATAACCGATCGTGATCGACGACGTCATTTTCACGCTTCCATCCTCCATGTGAAGGACCGAGACACCACCGGATGGATGGCTGCTGGCCGTCGTCGACGACGGTGATAGCGATGACGTTGATGCCGGCCCACCCACGCCGCCTAGGGGCGACGCCGTGGGTGCCGTCGACGCCATGTGCGACACGGCGGTCCGGTTGAAGGCAAACTCATCCGGCCGCAACCGGTTCATGGCATCCGGATGGTCTTGGTATTGCGGCTGGAAGATGAGGTAGGTGAGAAACGACTCCCCAGGAGGCACATACACGGACGCCACGAAAATGTTACTGCGGAAACTCCGTTTCGAAAGGGCGTTGAGATCGGCCGCTGTACGATGTTCCGCGGAGAGACGGGAGGAAATGCACGGCGTCACGCGCAACGGCGCGATCGCGGACCGCGGATCGGAGGGTGATGTCAGCCCGCGACATCCGAAAGGGACGCCGTTGATGTGAATGTCGGTGACATTGATGGTGAACGGGCCCCGATTGGTCACGGTTAACTTCAGAAGCCCTTGCGGGTGAAAGTGCATGTGGTGCTCCTTCATGGTCCGCACCGCGGAAGGCGTGATGCGGCCGGCCCAGTCGTATTGATGCGGCACCAGCACTTGATGCCAGCGGCGCGCAAGACGGCTTCCAGTAAACCAGTCGCCGTCGAACCAAGATACCGCGGACGGTGCAACAGCAACCGGAGAGCTTTCGACCCGACCGCCACCAGCGTGCGTCCCGCCCTCCTCCGGCACCGATTGAAGCAACACGTTCGAAACGGAGCTCAGTTCGCCGCTCAGCCGTCCCTGAGCGGCGTCGGCCCATGTCTCACCGTACAAGAGACCAATCACCGCTTGCACTGGGCTCGGGTGGCCAAGTTCGCCCAACGCTTTGATCGGTGCGTCCAGCGCCGCGCCATCCAACTGCAAGTCGACGCGATGCAGCGGCACGTCGGGCTCTCGCGCGCGCTCAATCGATATGGCAGCGTCACCGCAACTCGCTTCGATGGGAACGACCTCCACGACGGTGTCGGAGTTCCGGATGATGAGAAAGTCGCGATGCGTCCAGAAATGGCCCGTTGCCGCGGAATTCTCCAGACACAGCTTTGGATCTGGGGCGAAAACGAGCGGGCCGAACTCCATGCTGCGGTGGGGCGGAATCACGCCGTGTCCCAAGCTCGTGTTGAGACGGAATGCGTCACTGGGCTGGGCCCACACGCTGTCACTGGACAGCAGCGTCGCGGCCGTCAAGGCGCTCGTATGCAACAAATTGTAGGCTTCTGCGATGGGAGACAACCCGTTGCGCCCGCCCGGTGCGAGAGGAGGATGCGTGTCCGACCCTCCCGACGGGCGGAGCCGCGTTTCCCAGCTCTGCTGCATCGAAAGAAACCGTCGCGACGCTTGTCGGAGCAGCTTTTGCGCCGGTTTCGATAGTTTACTCACAATGGCGCCATTGGCGCTTCTGCCATCGGGACGGGCTCCCCCGCCGTTTCCAGCCGCCCCTTCGGCGACGAGGGAGGACCACGTGGCCAGGCGCACCTCCACAGGGTATGGTTGAGAGTTACGGAGCGTGATGTACTGAGCGGCTGTCATCGACCACGACAACGGCAGAGGCGGAAAGCCGATCACGTGGCTTCGGCGCACTTCCTCCATCGCCACAGCGTCGTGCAGCGCCGTTCGGGTCGAGCCCGGGGTCCTGGTATCGGTCTCGGGTGGTGGGCATTCAACGACATCGCCGCCTCCTCCTTCAGTGACGCATTGCTTGCCACTTCGGGGGGTTCCGCTGCCTTGTCGGTCAGTGGAATTGTTCTTTGCGGCCTCAGACGGCGAAGGGTACTGGAACGCTATGGCCGCGGCGCGCTCGATGGCGAGCGACGGAACGGCGGCCAGCGTGAAGGACGTGAGCGGCACGGTCCGTGCGCCGAGGAAGTAGCGCGTCAGGCCGCATTCGCCTTCGATCCGCGCTTCCCACTGATTCGGTGATCCCGCGGTGTCGACGCCGGGTGGGATCGCGCTGCCTGACAAGAGCAGACGCCCGCGAACTTCTTTTTTGATCCACGCGATCCTCGACATGTAATCGTTGACATCCTCATCGGACAGCAAGCTGAGCGTGGAGACGGCGGGCGAGGCTGACCAGGGCGCGTCGGCACTGGTGGCCGCGGGTTCATTCGGCTCTCGGAGATGTTTGCCGCCCCCCGAGGACACCGTGAGGTACGATGCGCGCTCCCATTCCGCCCGGGTGCCTCCGAAGCCGTTCGGGCGCGCCGTCAGATAGACCGGCCAGCCGGAACCCTCAGAGTGCCCACCATACAAGGGAGAAGACGGCGGGACGTCGGATCCAAGCGCGTGCGGGTCATGCTGGTCACTCACCGGCGGTGCCGTGGGGTAAAAGGACACGGCCGCGATGGGCCCATGAAAGAATGGGGGCACCTCGCGGTGTAACAACAGCACGCGGAACGCGCTCGAAATGACGGGCGACGGGCGTCCCGAATCGTCGACGGCGGCCACGAGGCCCGAGGACAGCAGCACCGTGGCGTTGAGATTATTGCGCGCCCGCACCGTTCGCGTGACGACGTACGGCGGTGGCCGGAAAAAAGGTTCGAAGGCGGCCGCGGTGGTGTCGCCGGCGGCGGCGTCGGACGAGGCGGGGGGTTGCAGAGCGTTGTGGTGGTCTCCTACTTTGTCGTGGCTTCCGCCGCCCGCCGCCATGGCGTCCGCCGGACTGGCCGCAGAGGGCTCCCACGGCAGGCTGATGACGCCAGGATGGTTTTTCGACGCTTGCGTGGTCACGATATCGAGGATCGGAGCCGCTTTGGCGGGGGACCGCGGCACAATGGTCACCCCGAACGGCACCGATACGTCCAGCATGACGTCTAAGTCCGCTCGGTAGCCGCGGAACGATAGCGTTCCAACAAGCGTCCGGTTCATGAGCGCTTTGAAATCATTGGCGGAGCCGCGGGTGCGACCTAGCAGGGTGTGATAGGCGGTCCTCACGGCGGGCACGCTCCAGACGAGCTCCAGGGGCAGGTCGAGGTGCCTCCCCGGCGGAAGAAAGGCGAACGGCACCTCCCCGAGCGTCGCACTCGTTGTGGCGGGTAGCGTCGTCCCGTCACTTCCCCTTCCGTCCGTTTTCCTAAACCGGCCGAGGATCACGACGGCATCACGCTGGGCAAGTTCGGTGCTTGACGGCCCATACAGGCGTTTGATTTCAGCCGCCGCGTCAGGCACGACGCGCAAGGATAAGAAGGGCAAGTGCCCGCGTCGCTCATCGACGTCTTTTCCTGGCGTCGGTTTGTGGAACGGATCGTCGCCGAACAACGTTGCCGCAAAGCTTGCTCGCGCCAAGGCATCGTCATCGGCTGTTGTTGGCGCAGGACCTGGATTCTTCGCTTGCGAGGAGCTCCCAACGGTTGTCCACGGAACCAAGTGCGGCACTAAAGTTGGGCGAAGCAAGTACACGGTGCTATTGTGCACGTTGAGTAGACGCAACGTGAGCTTCGAGGCGACGATTACGTGATCCACGTCGGGAATGGCCTTACTGAGCACGTGATTCTGGGCCGCGATGGTTTCCGGTTCCGTTGGCGCCACCACGACGCCCATGAGCGCATCTTGTAGCCAGGCGTGCTGCGGGACGTGAGCGAGCAACTGTCGCGCCTCCGGGTGACAGGCGGCCAGAAAACGTCGCAGTTCCGCGTCGACGTGTGGGCCGTCCTTCGTAAATCGCGTCGCCAAGTGAGGCGAGGTAGCGTCGCCTGGGCGAATGGTGCCGTCTGGCGTGGTCACTCGTCCAGCTGCGTCCGCCACTTGTGCCGACAGGAGCAGCACCGGCTCTAACGGCGCCACCAGGGTTTGCTTGAGAACGAGTGGCGGTGCCTCGTCAATGCCGCCGGCTCGGCCGTTGAACATTGCTATACGGCCCGTCGTCTCTGCCGGTGTTGAAGTGATGCTCACGTTGAGGCTAAGCTCCTCGACGCCGGCGCCGGCGCCGGCCGGGCCCTTCGGACCCCCCCTTGGATTGGAAGGGTGGTGGTGGCGCATGGCACTCAACTCATGGTAGAACTTCTTGGCATCATGGAACAAGGATGACAACCGTGTGTCGGGCGGACGTAGTTGCCGCTTCTGAACGATCACATGCGCGTCGAACACCACGTGTAACTCGACCGTCGTGGTGGCCAAGGGAAGCCGTTGCAGACCGGCGCGGCGAAGGTGCATGTTGGAATCATGGAGTACGCTGAACGTCGCGCGAGAAGCCACGGTCGTCGGGAAGGCCGCAAACGTCACGTTGCCGAGGTCAAACCCGACGGCTAGCACCGAGTCATCGGCCGAGCGGGAAGGTGGAAAGTTGATACGCCGGTGGTGGCCCCCACGCGGCAGAACGATGGAATCGTAGGAGGATGGGCCTCCTTTCTGCGACTGCGGCCGTTGTTGTTGCGACAAGGTCTTTGCGATGTCGCGCACGACTAATTGACTGTCGCCGGTGTGGACTTTTGTTAATGCATTGTTAAGCGCGTCCGCCGCCTCGGAAGGGGAGACGGACACGATGAGGCGGGCCGCGTCTCCTGGGACTGCCGGCAACATCAGCGCCGTGGTGGAACGACCCGCGGCGTCAACGACGTTCACGTTGACCAAGAAGACGTTGAGTGACACGACGTACTCGACAGGACGAATGTAATTGGTCATGCGCACGTGCACCACGGCATACACGGTGGTCATATTGTGCTTCACTTGATCGGCGCACGCCGCCGCATCGACCGTCACGATCGCCGCGGGCCCTCTGTCTCCAGGGCCAAACACGGCATGTAGAAACGGGCGCACTTCGATGCAACGCCGCTGTCGGTACATGGCGGCGGGCGGTGCCATCGCCGGTGTCACCGTGGGATCCGTAATGGCCGACAGCTCTTGCAACAGTCGTTCCTCCTCGTCGGCGTTGATGCTGTCGTCCATTGGTTGATGCAGACTCCGAGGATTCCGTGTGACCACGATATCCGCCTCCCCGCGATCCGCAATGAGTCCTTCGGATTCTGAGATGAAGCTGTCCTTGACTTGCAAGCGCACCTCGGGCGACGTCGCCGGATTCATGAAAATGAGCGTCGTCGCGGGTAACACGTCGGAACGGTGAAAGATGGTGCCGAGGTGGAAGGCTTCTGGCATCGGCCGCTGGACCGTCACATTGTACCACAAGAGATATTTACGATTATTGTCCAACCGGACGCCAAAGTGACCCATGACGTGGGTCCCGACCGTGGATCCAAACACGAGCGTCGCGAGCCGACTGGACCGTTGCAATGGTGGAATGTGCCAGACGGACGCGCGATCCCCGGTCGCGTAGGGATCAGGTAGGATCACGCGAACGCCAGGGTGGCCCGGGTCAAACTGGGCGACGTTGAGCGGATCGGTGCGACTGGGGTTGTAGATGGAGACGACTGCCGTGAACGTCTCCAATGGCTGCAAGATGATCGGCTTAGGCGTCAAGGGGCCCAGTCCATGCGCGTTGGGCTTCGTGCTGCCAAGGACGAGGACGCGCAACGCCACCGCCAGGTGAGGAATGACCACGGTGAAATGGGCCTCGTCACGGGGCGTCACGCGCTGCGGCATGTAGGCGATGATGAACGAGGCCACATGTCGCGACACGCCATCCGCGACGACGGTCTCCATGCGGTGCAAAGAGCAGCCAAGCACGGCAACGTCGTCGGTGACGATGCGAATGTCCGAGGTTGCGGCGGCTTCCGGCAAGGGGTCGAGCATCGGACACGACGTGGCACTCCCATTGGCCGGCGGCGGCGGCGGCGGCGCGGTGTAGTCGACGGTGAAGGTGGTCCGAATGTAGTGGGCCACCTCGGCATCTTGAAAGTACAACACCCTCGGTGTGATGCCGATGGTGACGGTAGGAGCACGGGGCTCAAGGCGATGGCTCCACCCAGAGGGTGATTGGGCGTCCGCAACCCAAGTTGGACGTGATACGGAGAGGGAGAACCGCTCGTTCCATGGCGCTGTTGTGGTGACTTTGGGACCCGTGAGGTCACCCAAGCGGAGGTGCATGTCATGCCCAGCGTGACGGTATGGCCATTGCCGACCCGCACCTGCTTTGGTCGATATTATTTCGTCCGCGTCGTCGCCGGCCAAACCTGGGGAGGAGGTAGAAGACGCGGACGAGGAAGGAACATGATGGTGAGAAGGAGCAGCCACGGCCGCCGCAGTCCCGCGACGGTCGACGCCGCCGGCGATGGCATGGACGACGACGAGAAGAAGGACGCTCATTGAGAGGAGGACCCCACTCGGTAGCACCACCGAGGACGATGACGAGTAGAACATCGTCGTCAAGCGGAAGAAGAAACAAGAAGAGCAAAAGAGAGAGACCGCACAATTGAGACCTGGTGCTTGACGGGTTTCTATCTTGCTTGTCGTTTCTGCCGATATGACGGACGCCCTTGCAGGATGATACGTTTTGTTTTTGTTGGCTGAAAAAAGTGAACAAATAGGATCGAACCGCGGCCCCACTAAATGACCAAACAGTGCAAATCAGAAGAAGAGAGGGGGAGTTCGAGAAAAGAGGCGATGACCTTGCTAGTGAAGGAAAATATCTACCTTCGCTTCACACGCAAAAAAGGCAACACATCGGAAGGCTCGGTCCCACCAGTTGCTTCGCCTCTCTCTCACGCCGGGCGGGATCGCACCAGCAACCGCAAGCGACGCGTGTGTGCAATGTGGCACCCAAGGCGGCCGTGTATGCAATAGCGAACAGTCCGCGGGGAGGAGGAGTTTTTCTGGGAACGACAAAAGCTTGACGTGGCAACTGATACACGACGGGAAAGAATACGATACTTTGATGTGAATCCCCTTACCATGGGCATGAGAGGAGACGAAGGGGAGACGAAGCTACGGGGACGACCGACCCGCTTCGTCTAGGGCGCCGCTACTAGATGCATAGTGGCTCCGGGCCGAGAGGAAGCTGTTTCCCCCGGCCAAGGATTCGCTCGTCATCGTCCGGCTCATCGTGGAAGCAACGGCAGCTGGCGGTGTGGAGGCGGCGGCGTTGAAAGCTCCGCCCCATGGCGCGGCGACCGCTTGGGATGGTCGCAGCGGTCCGGTGCCCCCTGAAAGAGGAAAGCCCCACGCCGAGAGTCGACTACGGCCATGGGCCGTGCGCACGGTCGTGGAATCCATGGTGCTGCCGGCGCCAGCGCCCCCTTGCGGCTGGGTTACGACTGGCGTCACCGGCCGCCCGGGGATGAGCCGAAATGGCAAGCGAGGCACAACCGCACTACGAAGCACCGGGCGCGCAGGTGGTGCAGGAACCGCATAGGCCGGTGGGCAAACAGCGTTGTGGCCGGCGAGGACGGGCGGCGTCGAGTCGTCTCCTCGTCGTGACGTTGGATCTGCGGATTCCGGCACCACGGGAGCTGGCGCAAGGCCCGCGGCAGCCGCTGGACCCGCGGGAACTGCGCCTGGCCGGTGAGAGTGGGGCATCGACGATGCCGTCGGAGTAATGTGGTCGTCGGTGCAGGAGCGAGCGGATGCGTGGGCACCCGCATCTTCCCTGCTTGACCGAGAAAGGCTAAGCACCTCGTGGACCGCATCAACCAGCATGACGCTACTCGGGCCATCCGCGGCCTCTGGACAAGGTGCGAGCAGCACGTTGCGGATAAACACGCGGAGCTGTTCCACTGGGGTCACTCTAAATTGCATCGTTTTCTGTTGCAAGGCCACGAATGCGTCGCCGTCCCTGGCGGCTCCGCATGGGTGGGCGGGCTGCGTACCGCCGTCACCGTTGGGCCTTCCCCAGGACGCGGGCGCTTCGGTTTCGTCATTTTCAAGCGCCTCGCGTTCGTCAATCAGCACGCGCGCAGTCAATGGCGCCGCGAAGGACATCCGGTTCGCGAGGCGGTGCCTGGGCAACGCCGCTCGGTGGTTGTTCGGTCGAGTTCCCTCCATCTCGTCGTAACCTTCATGTAGAAGGTGATCGGACATGAACGCAGGCGACCAGCCCTCAATCGTCTCCGAGAGTTCGACGACGTCTTCTTGGTGTCCGGTGCAAAGTTGCGTGACGAATTCGCAACGGCGGTGCAGCAACAGCGCCAAAAGCGACGGCCATTGTCGATGGCGCTGGATCGCCTGCGCGATTTCAATTTCCTCGGGCCGGCGCAAGTAGATAGACGATGCGGCATTCGTTTCCCCTCCGGAAGGAAGATTCCGGCGGGGTGCGTTTGTGGAGCCCATCATGTTGATGATGAACGTCGCGGGCGCGCCTCGCCGGGGGCGGTGGTTTGTTTCGTCTGAGGGTTCCGGTCCCGTAGGTGGAAGTGGGGGCTCCGTCGACGTTGTCCCCATACGTAACAGCTCACGCGCCGACGCCTCGGGGTGCCATATCGCTGAGGGTGCAGGGGTGCCTGACTCATTTTGCGGTTCTCCGGCGTGCGCAGCCGTAGCGCCGTCCTCGTCGTCTTTTCCGGTCGGAGAAAACGATCGCGCACGAGGTGGAATCGGCGCTGCCGGGTCCACCGGCGCGAGGGGAACGCATGAAGCGGCCAAGGCTGCAGCGGAACGCACCATTCGGAGCCGCCAGTCCTTATGTAACACCAAAAAAGCGGCCAGAGACAACTGCGCGCGGTGCTCCAAATAGTCTTTGATTTGCCGAGCACGAATGAACGGCATGTCGTCGTTCACAGGGTTGCCTGCTCGCGCCTCTCCACCATGGTCATGGGCACCGTCTTCGTCCGCGCCCCCCCGCGGCACGAGCGGCGCATGTTGTGATACGAGCACGGGCATCGCCAGCACCCAGTCTGCGATGCCCGTCGTGGGGTGGTCCGTCGCCTCAAATACCGCCGCGCACAGGCGCATGGCGTGGTCCATCGCGGCGGTCGGCGACGCAGGCCGCGAGGCGGGTTCGGCCTCCGGCGGCGGCGGCGGCATATGTGCAGGGGGGCCTTTCTGGGCCGCCACCGCCGGTGGCGTATCGCTTGAATCAGGCCGCGCACCCGCCGTCGTGGATGAGGCGGCTGGTAATGGTGCAACATGTGGCAGAAGTTGGATTTTACCCCGTGGCAGCGGCAGCGCCGGGTCGACACCTCCATCGGACGGGGGGGCTTCGCTTGCCCCGACGGCGCTCGAGGTCACAACCTTGACCCCTGGGATGCTTTCGTTGGCTGCTGGCTTGTCGCCTCCAGCCGCTGCGGCATTGGGGGCGGCGCCAAGGTGGCTTAAGATGGCGTTGCGTTGATGCATCGTCGCGCCCAGTCGAGGCGTGGCCAGTCGCGGTGGAGCGGCCGCGATGGGTGCATTTTTCGGCAAGCGCAGGGGCGCCACAAAGGGTACACTGCTGGAAGGGCCGCTGCTCTGGGAGGCGGCGGCCGCGGCGGCATGATGGTCGTCCTCGCCCCCCGTCATGTTGCCGTCCATCATCACGTCGGACACGTGGCGGCTGGCCGCAGCGCCCACCCCTCCCCCAATGCTGTACTCCGACCCTTCGGGGGCAAACAAAGACGGCGGGGGCGGCTGACCCTCGGGGGGGCCGGCGGTGACCGGCACGAAGGGTGATGCGGTTGTTTGCCACATGGATTCGTACAGCTGCGTCGCAAAGTCTGCATACATACAAACCTGAAACGCGCCGCCACCGCGAAGTTGGGCTCTGCCGCGACTTGCGCTAGACGACGACAGCACAGCCCCCTTACCTCGCCGCCGCGCGGATCGTGACCCGGATCGACCGCTGAGATCTGACATTGACGAGTCGTACCGAGGAACGGACATTTCCAAAATGGCTTTGTTGAGTTGTTTGATTTCCCTACGTCCTTTGTCCGTGTTGAGTAAGGCGTAAGCTACATACGGCGCGGAAATGGCAGACACAAACTGCCCCAAGATCACGGTCACGCGCATGTGGACGGCTTCCTCGCATAGCCGAGCCTGAAACGCCTCCACGCTCGGCTCGTAGAAAGCCGAGAGCGACGCGCACATCGTATGAAGGCAGCGTAGCAACATCTTCGGCGAGCGATGAGTGGATTCTCGATCGGCGGTGGCCTTCGCAGGATCAAATATTTGAAACAGCAGCGCCGCTAGCCACAGCCACAAAACGATCGAGGCACCCATGAAGGACCCTGCCGTCATCAGCAATGGGTTGAAGAGGAGCAGCACGGCACCTAGCAGGACAATGACCTGGGCCAGGCGAGCCACGAGTGAGGCGTAGAGCGGTGGCCGGGTGGAGAGCTCCATCAAGTCAGCGAGCTCCTTCGTCACCAGCGTCATACGGTGCTCCCAGACGTGCTGAGGCTCGTTGAAGAGCCGCAAGGCCCACTTCGCGGAAGGCTTCAATTGATACGAGGCCAAGGCCGCGGGTGACACGCGCGCCGTAGCCAATGTCCGGATCAGCCACTTGATGACCACGAAGGAAGCGAAGAAAGGGTACACCAACACCATGCGATAGAGCGTTTTGGCGAACCACAGATTCTTGGACAGAGCGTCGAACGCTTCCCGGGTTGTGACGACGCATCCTGTGTGGGGATGGAAGTTGGAAGCCAGAATGGTTTGGAGAAGGGTCTCATCTGCCATGGCGAGATAGGTCGTCTGCGACCCCCCCTGTGGATTCGCAAGACCGCCTTGCTGCTGCAGATGCGAGAGGAAGTTGCCTTCGACATCACCGTCGAGGCTGTTTCGATCCGCATCTTCATCGTCACCACTGTGACTGCCTGTTGGGCGTTGCCGACGACCCTGCGGCTGCTCTTCGGACGCGGGAAATGCCGACCGTCGTTGCTTTTCCGCGGAAGAGAAGTACCCCGCGGCGTGCAAGGCGATGAGATAGTTCTCGGACCGCAGCAGCAAGCTGGTGACCGTGGCGGGGGAGATCGTGGCGATCGGAGGCGACGCGTCAGCGGCTGGCGACGCGAAGTCGTCCATCGTTGTCGTGGCAGCTTGCATTTCTTCATCGTCGTTGTCGTCACTGTTGTTGTGGTTGTTGCTGCGAAATGGACGGCGGTGTGGCTTCTTGAATGTTGTGGCAGGGGGGTTGTGATGGGATCCTCCCGTCGTTTCGTCATCGTCTTGGGAGGAGAACACTTTGTGGCACACGACCGTGAGAAAGCACTGCCACGACATACCATCGAAGCGCAACCGCGACACCCCTTCGAGCCGCAGCGCCAAAGGCGGCGGAGAAGAGGGTGGCGATCGCGCACCGGTTCTCGGTTCTCTTCTCGATGCGGCTTGGTCGCGCGTCGCCGCCGCCGTGGTGGATGCTGCTGCGGCCTTGCCGTGCTGTCGCATCATATTGACATAGCCGTCATCGTCGTCATCGTCTTGGCTGTCCGCCGCGGCCGGATCGTTGTCATCTTCGCTTCCGTCGTCGTCGCCCTCCCTCGCTCTTTCTGCCGCGCGTGATTCCGTCGGGTCGTCCAGACCGAGAAATCGGCGAGCCGATTCCGCCGCCGTGCTCCGCACCAGCCGCAGGACGTCACGTGGTTGATGTTTGTGCACGGGTGATTTTTCGGGGAGCAGGAAGAACGGATCCAGCGAGTCATGCACCTCGTTGAGTTGGATGATCTGCTTGCACAGCTGCGCGGCCTCATAGCACGCCGTCATCAGAAAAACAGACGTGAAGGCGACCCCGAGCAGCGATTGCAGCAGGGATAAATGAGCCAACGTTGGGGCGTTCACAAGGGTCGCGTGATCGCAGTCGTCGGCCGTTTTGCACTTCATAACAGCGTCCCAGTTCACCGAGAAGAGCAAGAAAACGACGGCTCCCACAAGGATGAGATACTTACCAACGACGCCGAATTGATGAACGCAGGCGCCCCACACGCCACCATGCAGCCAGAAGTGATAGTACGCGGCGTAGAACTTCTGCACGTTGCGGATGCGACCGGACGGCGAGCGTAACGACCAACCTTCCTGCTTGATGCGAAGCCCAAGCCGAATGATCACAGAGTACACCGAAGATCCGACCGCGGCCGCGATGGCGCTGCCGGCTTGCATCCACGATACTTCCGGCTGACGGGAGCGCATGCAGTAATGCAAATGAAAAGGGGAGTCTGTTAGAGCTGAGAACCGCTGCAAAAAGAAAACTGAGTTTGTTCATCACCCTGGACAGGTTTACGTTTCGTCGTGATCCGGATCTTTCCGTCACTTCCCGTGCTGCTTCATCAAGTCGGCGAGCGACACGGTCGTGACAGGCGCATCCCCCGCGGGTGGGCGTATCGTGGTCATGGGCAAAACGGGCGACGCCGCCGGTTCGACGACGACCAAGTTCGGGTCGGGTAACTTGTACCGGGTGACGGCGCTCGACTTTTCCTGCACCTTCGTGGTTGCTGGTCCGCCCGCAAACCACCCTCGCTTTTTAGCCAGGCCCCGGTCGATTCTCCCAAAGAGAGACACGACTTGCCTTGGTGGAGCGGACGGGTCTACCGGGGGCTGACCGGCTGGAGGCGCCGCCACGCGCTTCAACGCGGCGAGCGCGGCCGATTTTTGCTGAGATGAAAAATCCTCACGTATGTCGATGAAGAACTCCAGCGCAAATTCAGGGGCATCGGGAAACTCGCTCAAAAACCGTTGAAGCGACGTGGTCGCTCCTTCTTCCCCCGCGCTCAATTGAAAATCCGTCAACAGCATATCGCACAACCCTCGTTCTAAACTCTTCTTCGCCGAATCAAGCTCGGCACGAACGACGCGAGCATCCCCGACGAATGGTTCCCACAGCTGCAAGAACACTCTCACGTCCTGCAACACCTTTGGGCGGAAATCCTTCAGCTGAACTTTACCATTCCACAGCGCTCGGACGAGTTTGTTCAGAAACGACGTCGCAGATGCGGATATCAATCGCAACGTAAACGTATCTTTCTCATCGGTGCTGATCATGCGGCGCGCTCCCTCCAGGTAGTCGCGCAACACGTGGCAGTACGCGTGCGTGGGATGGGCTTCGCCCACGTCACTGAGCGGTTTCGATTTCGTGTAGACCGTACCATCGAACAGCTCTTCAAGCTTTGGACCCGCCGCACAAATATCGACAAACTCCACGAGGCGGTCGATCAGCACCGACGGTAGGTCGGGAAGCACATTTTCGCGGAAATCTTCCAAGGGCGACGTATACTCCGTACCATACATGCTACTTTCCGCGCCGATCCGCTCGAAGCATTTGTTGTACATCTGCTGCACCCCTTGCTCGACGTCACTGAAGCTGTTGATCACGCAACAGACCATGCGAAACCATTCGTCCTGCGCCGTGATGCCTCCTCCTGCTAGGGTATCGGGGGCCACTGGGGAGGGGGTCGGCTTGCCGGCAGCAGCAGCCGTCGTCGCTGCTGGCGGTCGCGCAGATGCCACTGCCCGCTTGCGCTTGATCACCAAGTTGCGCTGAAACCGTTGGAACTCCACGGATTGCGCGAGCCCTTCGCAAAACGCGACGATGTTCGTGGCGAAGGAGGCCTCTAAGGATTTGAGGATTTCGATCGACGCACTGGGCGCCGCCGCCTGCACGGCTTGGAACACATAGAAGAAGTAGTTCCGAACGACTTCGATCTTACAAGCCCCAGAGTCCTTGTGCTCGTCCACCTCCGGAATGTTCGCCAAGGCGGCAATCGACTTGACGGTCGTATCGTTGATGATCTCAGAGACGCCGTCAATCGCTGCTCGCGTGATCGCGGCGGCGGTCGGCCGCATGCAATCGGATGTGAAGTACGGACTCAAGGGTCCGTTGTCGATGCACGTTCTCGAATATTGCTGAATGAACATGAGGCAATCCACTAAAGGCTTGCCTGGCACTTTGGATTCGGGCTTCGCAAACCGTGTCAGTAACTCGACGACCAAGTTGTGAAATTTGATCATAATCACGTCGACAACGTTGACCGTCGAGCAGTGTAGCAGCACGGTGACCTCCTCGATGGCGTTCATGAAGACCGGTAGCTGCAGCATGGCGTCGCACGCTTTGCGAACCTCGCGAACGGGCTCGACGACTTCGCGTAAAATGTCGTTGAAGAAGCAATCCTCGACTCCCTTTTGAAGGGCCTCGCTGACCGCCATCGCGTGCAACACACTCATTGGCTCCGAGCCGACATCGGCGTCTTCTACAATGCCGGATTTGAAAAGAAAGGGATGCTTCGCTTCCCGGTCGACAATCTCGAGCACTTGTTGAAAAAGCGTAACCTCCGCGTTCTGCAGCAACAAGCCGTCCCGATGGCTCTCTTCCCAGGGCGGCAAGCCCTGCTCCGCATGCTCTTCCTGAAGTTGATCGACTTCCGCTGATATTTGCAGCATTTTTAGAGCGGCGTCCCGCAGAATGTCGCAAGCGAGAGACTCGAACTTGGCGATAAACTCGTCGACTTTCCTAAACGTCCTCTCGAACCGACGCACGTAGCCGGCCTCCGAGGACCGCGCCATATCCGCGCGAATCGCTTGAAACTGCCGGAGCTTTTCGTAAAACCCCGTCACATCGCGGTTTGTGATCAGCCCGTCCATATCGTCATCGTTCACCGCCGCCAGGACTTCCGACCACGTGATAATCTTGCCCACATTCGCCCGCATGTGATGCAACTGACGCAGCTGCTGGCAACTGGCCACGCTTTGCAGTTTGGAAATGCTACGGTCAATGTCGCGGAAGGAGGACTTCAGTTCCTCCAGTTTATCGTGGCCGAGCTTCAGCTGAGCTAAACACATCCGTGCGCCTGCGATTTGTGCGGCCGTCAGGGACGCGATTCGTCGCTGCAAGTCTTTATACTCACGCTCGCAACCGTCGACGAATTTCGGCAGCCGTGTCGCGAGCTCTTCCGGCGTCTTGAACTCCATTTTGATTTGCGAGAGTGCTTCTTGCCTGAGTTCCGCGATTTCCTCCTCGGAGAAGCCCTGTAGCGCGAGGGTCTCGAGCATACGATTGCCCTGGGCACCGGCAGCCTCGGCCGTGCCCGCAAGCGTTGGGTCGTCGAACGCCGACGGTGCTCCGTCCGCCATCGGCGACGCCGGGCTCCGGGACGCCGACATCACACGTCAACGGAAACGGAACACAAGCCGTGGCAGTATTTTCTTCAACGCTTACCTCAAACAAGGCGCAGAAAGCATATCGTGTTGCTCACACGCAAATCGGATGGTGCATCCGATTCCGCGTTGAAATCTTCGACCGTTTGACGGGGGGGTGGTAACTGTCGAACGCGTGGGTACTCTCTCGACATTTGTACATACAAGATACCCTTGTGACTTTTCAGCATCACTCGTCGTCGAACACGAAGGCCGACTTGTCCACATCAAGATCGGCGCCAAAGGCCCCGCGGGTGGAACCGCCGGCGGATATCTTCAACGACCGCTGCGACCCATCCTCCGCTCCGCTACGGCTCCGCTGCGCGGCGCTGAGTATCATCGACCCTGTGGGCTGAACCGACGCTACGAGCTGCGGGGGAGTGCTTCCCACGACGTGTCGGACGTCCTGAAGCGTATCCACGACGAAACGGACCTTGTCGACGATCTCCACGAACCTCGTGACGCGCACCGCGGCGGTCACCGTGAAGAACTGGCATTCTTCGCAATAGCAATTCACGGTACGGATCTGCTTCGGGCTGTGATTCGACGTCAGTGCGACGACTGCGAAGGAGTCGACCGTGAGATGAGCGCGGCTTGCGGGATCTTGCAACTTGCGATTCAAGTAAGCCGTGTCCGCGGAAGGTGGTGGGTCGAGAAACGCAGTGAATATCGGTCGTGTCGCCGATGCCGGTGACTGATCCAGGCCGACAACCGGACCCGAAAGGTTCGGTTGGCCCCGTCCTGGAACATAGTGGTGGCTTGGGTGAGATTGCGCGACGTTGTTGTTGTGGTTCGCCATGAGCAGCGGAATCGCCAAGTCCACTGCGACCCCCCGAATTTTGTTGCACTCCCGGAAGCATTCCTCACACAGAACGTGCCCACATGGCACGAGCACGACCGGGTTGGTGCAAATGTCCAGACAGTAAAAACAACTGGCCGTGGAGTTGCAACTCACCGCACAGGACGAGGCGCGCTCCAGAGCCTCCATCAACGTCTTTTCTTTGTTGGTGAGTAACGTTCGGAGGGCGGACGTGGACAACCGTTGCACCTCCTTCCTAAGGAACACGATGTCGCTGTGCAAGGCATCCACCTCGACTTGGTGCTTGACGGCATCTTCCGCATGGGCGTCTTCGGCCTCCCGAAACGACCGAACTGTCGCGACCTGTCGAGCGGAGACGGTCTCAAAACCTTTCGTCAATTCACGGTTGTCGGATTCCATGCTGGCGATGCGTTGTTCCGCATCTAGGAGGGACTTTTTCGTGGCCGTTAGCTCCGCGATAGCCACCGCCAGCTTGTCTTTCGTGTGACGCACGTCGCTCTCGGCGTGATGGGCACGTTCGAGGGTGGCCTGCTGCGCCAACTGCAGCGCCTCGAAATGCTTCATCTCGTCTGCATCGTCGTCGGCGGAGCGGTGGACCACGTGGACCGAGACAGTCGGCCGTGGCTGGGCTTGAAACACACGGCTGGGTGCAAATGGTTGACCGTCAGCAGCGACTTGCCCAGTGGCCGCCACCGCAGCGTCGCTCTGAGGCGTCGCCGCCCCTCCCTTTGTTTTGATAGCGCCCTCTACCGCGGATGGCAACGGTACGCCGACACCAGCAGCGGCAGTTTTTTTCGCGGCGCCACCGCCGGCCCCTGGTGATAGCTTCACCGAAGCGGCAGCGACCGTGGTCGCCGCGCGCAGCCGCGCCTTGGCTTTGGAACCGGACCCGGGCGAGGAGGAGGAAACGTCTCCCGACGGTGCCACGGACCGCTGCTGTGGCGACGTCACGGAGACGGCCTCGTGAGTTGGCCGTCCGGGCGGCGTGCTGGAGACAGGTCTCGGTGCCGAAAAGGACACGCTTTCCCACTGCGAAACCCCATTCGTGCTCAGGGAGACATGCGATGCCGCGTCCGTGTCCGAGTTCGCCACTAAAAGAGAGTCAGCATTCACTGTAGGAGTGTGAGAGCTAGGCGGTCGCGACATCGCCGCCGGTGCCGGAGTGGCCCCGAG
>ERZ1292630.1010-Hain-H41-02um-R3-1010-length-28339-cov-7_pt1 | contig 28339 bp, 6 predicted proteins | sample MGYA00564408_ERZ1292630 | MGnify/ENA primary metagenome ERZ1292630 (study PRJEB36523, sample SAMEA6512641) | groundwater metagenome | collected 2019-01-08 | study: AquaDiva: Metagenomics assemblies of 32 groundwater samples
GCGTGGACCGACTTTTGCAAGGGCTGGATTCGTTATTGCCGGGCTAGGAACACGCGCTGGTGGGGAGGAATGACGGCTTTCTCGAAAGGCGGGTCACTGCACGGTTCAGATTTTTTCTAATCTGCGTTGGAACACAACGAAAAGACGCCATCGGGATCGGATACCCCGACGGGTTTGGCCTCGACGTTGCCACCTGTCGCTTGCTGCGTTGCTGCTGTTCCGCCGCCTTCGCCCTTGGTGGCCTCAGCGCCCCCGACAGCGGCGGGGGAGCGCTGCATCCCTCCTCCAGGGCTACCAGCGCCAAGCTGTGAGGGAATTAGCGTCTTGGGTGGCAAAGGCAGGCCGCGCAAATCAGCCACCGTCTCCACGACCATATCCCGAAGCAGCGCCGTCTGTTGTTGGACGTCGAGTTGCGTTAAGTATGGGTGCAAAAGTAGCATCTGAGCGGCCAGTCGATTCGATGGGTTGGGAGCCAGGCACGCCTGCAGAAAGGCACGTGCGGCATCCCATTCGCCCTTGGACAGTTCGAGCTTGGAGGGCGGTGAGCTCGGTACCGCGCCGAAAATGACAGCGTCCACGCCCTGGAGCGTCGCCGCATTCGAGGAGCTGGACCCTTCCTCGGCCGTGGGCTGCGAGAAGGGCGGAGGGGGCGCCGTCGTCGTGACTCCTCCTCCTCCTTCGGCGCTGGTCCCCACGACGACGGGAGTCCATTGCGCCATTTGCTTCGCGGGGGAGGCGTTGCGCTCCTTTGGGGCGGTGGCGGTCGTTCCCCCTGCGTCACCCCCGGCCGCCGTCGTGTTAGCATTTTGATTGTTGCTGCCGCTGGTGTTGTTGTTGCCTTGAGGCGACGACGCCGATGAGGAAGAGGCCGCTGAGGCCTTGGCCTGCCCGCCCGTCGAACCTCTGCGCCGCCCTCCAGCGGTGGCATTGGGTGTCCGGGAGGTGGATGGCGGTGGTTGCCGCTCCTCGGCCTGTATCATGGCGGCGGCGATGTCGGCGATGCTTGGCATCTCCAGGTCGAGAAGGTTGCACAGGACACAGCCAAGGCTCCAGACGTCGCAGCCGGTGCCGTACGTTTCTCCACGGTAGACCTCGGGCGCCATGTATTTCAGCGTGCCCTGCACACCTTTGAGGCCGCGGGGCGCTCCTCCGTCTCCTCCTTCGCCTGTGGACTTGGGCGATGTCAGCTGACCTCCATCGCTGCTGCCGCCACCGCTGCGGTCTACTTGGGGTGCGATGTTGACATTCGATTTGGCGAGGCGCAACATGCGTTGGGCGGTGCCGAAATCAGAGAGTTTCGCGGAGCCTTGCTTGATCAAGATGTTTTGTGGCTTCACATCGCAGTGCGTGATGTGCTGCTGGTGCAAATACCCTAACGCTTGCAATATTTGACGGATGATGAGGGGCGCGACTGCCGATAATCGACGTTGTCCAATGGCACCCCATTTCCGGTGGCTCTTGATCACATCGTGCAGGCTGCAGTCGCACAGCTCCATGAACAGCCACAAGACGCCGTGACCCGCCGACGCGTGAAAGGAGAACAAAATATGCGCGTGCTGCAGCCGGAGCAGCATGCCGAGTTCGTTGTACATCGACTTGAGCAGCGCGCGTGTTTTGCCGTCGTTGGGGTCGTCGTACGTCACTTCCTTGACAGCCATGCGGCCCCCCGTGATGGTCGACACTGCCTCAAAGACGGCACCGAAGCTGCCTTGCCCAAGCTTTCGCCCTTTCTCCCAGGGACTGTCATGACGGATGCTGAACAGCGCCTCCTGCTCCCTCCGGCTCACTTCCTTCTGCTTGCGGGCCGATATCCTGTGCGTAACCAAGTCCATGACGAGTGTGACGACGTCGAAGTCCACCGGATCCCGGAGCACGTGAAACCATCCCTGGTGCCGCGCTAACGTATCCATGTGTTGTTGCAGTTGCCAACGCGCGGCCGCCGCGAATTCATTGCTGCCGGTGAGCACCGCGGCAGAGAACTGCGCGACGGAGGTCACGACGGACGATGGCCGCTGTGGACCTCCGCCACTCGTCACGATTTGCAGAACCGGTGCGGGTGGCTCGGCGGGCTGGATGCGCAACGTCGACGAGGTGTGGGGAGAATGATTATTCGTGGGTGTGGAGTCGAGGAGGCTCAGGGCGCTACCCGTCGCTTCTAGCTGTTTCAAGAGCTGCTGTTGAGTGGCCCGTCCGCCGCTTTGGTCGCCGCGAATCCCCAAGGACAAAAAGTTCGCGGCATCGTGCACCACAACGACTAGAAGCTGGGGTAGGTATTCTCCGGCGTACGCTTCCACATGTTGTGCGGCGGCGGCGTCGATGATTAGCACGTCGATGGGAGCTACCGAGACGCGTTGGGGCCCGAACCCTGCCACCGCCGCCGTTGACACAAGCGGATACGCTAACGCGTCTCCAATGGGGGACCCCATGGGGCCGCCGGCTCGTGTAGGGGACATCCCACCTCCTCCTCCGCCTCTAGATGAGGGACCATGGTAACGATTCGTTGAAATCCTTTCGAGCAAGTTTTCGTCGGCGTCCTCGGCGTCGGCGTCCGATATCAGCACACTACACCGGCGCACCACTTCGTCCACTGAGCGGTAACAGGACACCGAGGTGCGATGACGGTGTAGCAAATACTGCGCGAACGAGCTGCGATCCATAGTATCCGGGATGACCAAGCCGATGTGGACGTCGGCTCGCGGTTGCTCGGCCAGCAGCGGTGTGAAAGTGTGGTAGAAGGCAGCGATGTGATTCGCTTGATGCGTACGGTCCCTTGCAGCCGCAAAGTTGTTGGCAAGGCCGCCATGGCTACTTTGATGGAACGAGGCGTTGACGGATAGCGAATGCGACGTGCGAAGCGAAGAAGTGGTGAGGTTCCCTGTCCCGGCAGCGAAGCGACCTTGTGACGACTGCGACGACGGAGCCATCAAGTCAACACCGCCTCGTGCGTGGTGGTGGCGGTGGTCACCTCCAGATAGAAGATGCACGGGATCCACAAAACAGGGGATAATGAGCTTCACACAACCCGTGCCTTCGCCGCACGTGATGAAGTAGCCCATGCAGGCGAGCAACTCCGGCTCGATGAGCTCCGTGTACCGGTGCCGGAGGCACGCAAATAGCTGCGAGGATAGCACCTCCTGGAAGAGCATGGTGACCAGAATGTGGGGATAACAGACGTCGTGGTCGCCCTCGGGACCAATCGGGTGCGAGGGGCCAGACGGCGAGGCTTTCCCCCCTGCCTGCTTCGTCGTTGCCGATGTCCAGCTAAGCGGCGCGCCGTAAAGCGCTCGCACGTGGACGTCCACACGCGCATTGGGTACCGCCTCGACAATCCGAGTAATCGCCTTCGCGGCCGCGGCCGGGAGCCGCACCGTCGCGGGGAACGCAGGATCGATGACGCCTGTGGTGCGGCTCGCAACCGAGCGCAACGCGGCCGCGACGAAGCGGTGGGCGCTGGTGTACTCCCACGCGACTTGCACCTGCTCCGCGATCATGTCTAGATGAGTTGGGCGGCCGCAGCGGGCGAGGGTCCGCAGCGCTAGCATCCACTGCTCGTACTGCATCAAGTGGGCAAGCAACTGAGGAACGGAAGAGGACAACGATGGCGTAGGATGTTTCGCGGCGGCCGCCGCCACGACCCCTGCGCCACCACTGGCTGCTGGTGGCATCGCCCGCGCGGCGTCCAGGGACGTTGCTGGGGGAGTTTTCTTTACGCCCGTCGCCGTTTTGCCTCGCGGATCGTTGCCCGAAGGCGACGATCGCCGTGGCCGACTGGCCGCCGAGGCGGAGGCCGGGGTTGGAATGGCCAAGAGAGGAGACGGTTCGTCACCGCCGGTGGACGCTCCCCCGGCATCGGCGGGTCGCGTGTCGGATGGCGACCGGGGTCTGGAACCACCTTCGTCGCCACTCACAAGGGGAAGAGGAGAGGGGTCATCAGCGCGGCTCGTACCGTCGGCCACCCCGGTACCGTACGCCCCTGCGCCCGCGGTGAAGCTGGAAAGGGGCGACATGGGGACGGGGGACATATCCGGGCCCCCTGCTGCTGCGGCGGCGGCGGCGCTGGGCGACGTGGACGGCCCTAGGGGTGGCGCCACAATGGCGGCGGCGTTCGGTCCGTCCTCGAAGCTCTCTCCGCTACCGGACAAAGGCGCGACGTTGCGCAGGTCCGTGACAGCCCGCCGCTTGACCTTCACGACGCGCCTTTGGCGTGGACGCGACGTGGCGGGTGCTTGCCCTTGTCCCTCGGCCTCCGGCGGTTCGTCGGGGGTCGGCAAGTTGTTAAGAGGCCTCGCGGACGACGGCACGGTCTCTTCCGGGCCACCATCTGCGTCTTCCCGAACTGGCTCCCGAGCGACTTCATCGACATCATCGTTTTCGTCCTCATCGTCGTCGTCGTCATCGTCGTCGTCGTCGACGACGACGTCCGGCATTGAATTCAACAGGGATGGCAATACCGCCGCCGTCCCGGCGGCGTCTCTCTCATCCATCATGGCAGAGTCATGGGCGGGGGCGAGACTCGGCGTTCGGTTGGTGCTCGCGCCGTCCTCGGAGGCACTCCGCGTGTCCACATCTGCCTTCTGTGGCGGTGGTGTTGGCGATCCGATGATCGGTGTCAACTGTTGACCGTCGTCGACGTTCGTGACGCCTCCCCCCCTCCTACCCATCGTCATCGTCGTTCCAACATTGGGCGAGGTCCCAAGTTGGATCGCTCGGTTCGAACTCACGGACTCTTCGGTCAATACGAGTGTCGTGGTCATCATACCACCCACGACGTCGGGCGATGTGCTGCTCACCGTCTGTGCAGCCTGGTGTTGGGCCAGCCCGGCGGCTGCTGCTGCTTTCGACGACTGCCGAATGGCCGCTCGGAAGTCCCGTCTTGCCTTCCAAATGCTCGGCACGAATGCGTTCAGTGTGTCTAATAGGCTGCGGCGGACGAAAGCTTCAAGGTATCCACCGGGATTCCGCATCATCGCGTTGGCGGCCGCACTGGAGAAGGTCGACATGGTGTCGATTGCGTGATGCCCCCCCGAAGGAATCGACGATGATGTGGGTGCCCCCTTGTCTTTGCCGCCTTTGCCGGCCGACTTACTTCCCAAAGAGGACGAACCGAGAGAGGAGGACACGCCACTTGGAACCGCGGCGCGTGCCGTCGGGACCCCGCCAGCCTGCTGCTGCGGTGGCGCGGGTGGCTGTGCTCTTGGGAAAAGAAAGAACACCCGCTGCAGCTCACCAATGACGTCGTAGGCTTTGACGGACCAGCCCTGCAATTCGAGCATCGCAACCCCCGCAACGCCGCTTCCCGACCCGCGCCTGGACAGCGAACAGAAGACGTGAACCACGTCGTTGTAACTTCCAGTGCCCCCCGCCGCGTGGTGCGGCGTCGAGGAGGTCATTGTGGTGAGTGGACTGCCGTTCGAGTGATGGAACATCTGCGCCGAGGACGGGGCGGTCGGAGGGTGCAAAAAGCTGCTGGCACCGTGGGTGGTCGGTGAAGGGACGCCCGCGGCGCCTGCTGCTGGTTGGGAAGGGTCCAGAGACGTTGCCGCCGCGCCAACAGCGTGATCCACGGCCCCGTTGCTTGAGTTTAAGCCTGCACTGCTGACAAGCGTGTTCGACGTATGAGCACCGAGCAGCGGGGTGAACAGGGCGCCCATAGCGGAATCATCCATAGACGATGCGGCGGACACAGGCATCACGCAAACGTACTGATCCGCTGGTTGACCGAGCACATCCATCGACGGGTAACCGGAGAGGAACGACGCCAGCAAGTTCCAGTAGGTGATGCGATTGCGCTCGTCGAGACCGAACATGACGATGTTCTTTTCCAGTGCGAGCGTGGGCACGCCGATGAGTCGGGTCGAGCGGAACTCCGCGCGCGGGCTGCCATAGCTCATACCCGGCGAGTCGCTGCGACCCCCGCTTCCGCCGCTGCCGCTGGCAAGGGCTTGATGATGCGAACTACTACCACTGCGCACGTCGGCATCGATCGGGCCAATCGACGCTGGACTCGATGCGGGCGGGTGGTGCTGCTGACCTATCCAACTGCCTCGCCCGCTGGCTGCGGCCACAATGGCGCCTGCGGTCGTTAACGTGGGCCGCACGATTGTGGACGACGCGACGACAGGGAACAGCGCGATGCCAACCGGAAACGTCTCGGATAGTTTGGTGAAGAGGGCCGCGTGCGTCATGGGCGGCGCCGTCGGGCTAAAAATTCCGACGGACCAGGACGGGTACGATACGCTCGCGTTCGCCGCATGGATCGAGCCGGGGGGCATCGACGCCGAGATGTGGTGAATCGCCCCTCCCGACATGAAGGTGATGGACGAGCCGCCCGAGGCGTTGCCTCCGGCCATCGGCGTCGCCGTCAACGAGTTCGCGAACGCGTTATGAGGCGACGGCAGTAATTGCACCCCGCCGGCGCCACCCACCCCATTGCTGATTGCGGTCGCCGCCGTGGTGGAGTTGTAGACCGAGCGCGGATTCGACGGAGCGGCACCGGGCGGAGTGGACAAGGGCGGTCGCTGATTGAACGTCATGGGCGCAGACGACGTCGCCCCCGAGGCGGAGGAGCCAATGAGACCCCCCACTTGCGTGCCCCCGCCGCCACCACCGAAAACGGAAAACAGCAGGCCCGTCGCACCGCCTCCTGCAAGGCCACCAAGCCCACCTCCCCCTCCGAGCAGTTCCTGAAGGCGTCTCTTGATGACATCCTCAAAGCCAGACCCCGTGGCGAGCTGACCGGCATTGCCTAGCGCGAGCGTTTGACGCGCCACTGCTAGCAAGCCGTTGCGGCATCGCCGAAGGGAGGGCAGCACGAGTGCGATCACGAGCAGCAACGCCGTCGCGTGGGACGCGAATGCCACAAATAAGAGGGTCGTCGCTGTGGCGGAAGACAGGAAAAATCGCGTGGTGACGAATTCGCCCCCCGATGAAACGGCTGTCGTCGCCGGCAACGTGGTTGTCGGGCCAGAAGGTCCGGCCCCCGCGGCATTTCCGCCGCTGCTCGTCGTGGCGAGTTCGGACCATTGAATGGCCGTCGCTTGGAGAGTCAACGACATAATTTGCAGAATAACGGTCACGGCAAAGATCACGACGGATTTTTCCTCGATGAACTGCCGAAAGGAACGGCCAGCCCGTGGCAGGCGAACCGCGACGTTGTCCTTCGCCCGTAATGCAAACGCGGTCGACATGCGCAAGAGTGTGGTTCGAGAACTCGAATCGTGCAGCATGGGCTTCGTGTGGGCCCAGGTCACGCAAAATAGTGCCGCCGTTTGAGAGAAGACGTGATGCTCGTCGCCGACGAAGTCGACGAAGGCTGTGGAGGGAAGGTCACTGAGATGGCGCACGAAGGCGTCCAGCGCGATGACGTTGGGATCGTCCTGAACGCGTTGTTTGAGCTCCCGAAGTCGCTTCGCCAGATTGCCACTCGAATCTCGCCGCATACGTTGAGATGAATCACCGCCGTGTGTTGGTGGTGGAAAATCGTTCGGCCCGCCGCCGCTGTTGCTCACCGCAACGGTAGGGACACCATCGAGCATCATCATCTCATTCCCGCCCCCTCCACCCCCGACGTCGTTGTGATTGTTGGCGTCACGACGGTGGTGGGATGGCGAGGGACTCGTGAGGGGATTGACGGAGTCCATGATGCCACCGCCACCGCCATCGCCACTACCGCCGCCCGTTGACGGCCAAGCACTAGGGCCGCCGCCATCGCTAGTCGTCGCGTCGTCTTCCTGCATCACGGTCAACTCCAAGGAGGAGCAGTGCTCGGTCACGATCTGCACCACGGCGTCGATGTGACGGACCATCCCATTCAGATACGTCTCGGCGTCGCTGTGGCTGAGTTGGTCGTAGAGCATCGCGGTAAGGTGCCAGTGGCCCAATATCGACGGGGGCGGCCTTGGCGGAGGCGGGGGAGCCGGGGTGAATGCGGTGGTCGGCGCCGGTGCCACGGGGCGAGCGCTGGACTGCGCCACGCCTGGCACACGAATCATTTTCGAGCCAGTGTATAATGGAGAGAATGGGATCGATTTCAACCTGAATAAGTAGGGGAGAGGTACCAACGGCCCAAATAGGCGGGTATTTTTCACACAAGTGCCAGTGCCGTGATACCACCGTGTTTCGAGTACCCACCCCTCGGGGGGTTGAGCCTTCTCCTCTCCCCCTTCCAACGAGGGAAGGGAGGAAAGAGGTGTTCAAAGGAGTCGGCGCGCCAAAAGATATCCGCCCGGCTTCCGCTTCAGCACAGGAGGATCATCATTCAACTTCGAATGGTAGTCCTTCGGCGCGCGGCGGCAGCGGTTCACTGCGGCAACCGCCGTTCCCTCTCGGCCATCAACCGCTTCAGCGGCGCGCGGACAAAGCACAGCATTGCCACCGCCAGCACAAGCACCACGAGTACGATGCCAATTCCAAGCAGCGACATGCCCCGCGGCGTGGGCGTGCTCTGCAGCAAGATGGTCAATCCTCCAAGGAGCGGCATCGTGAAGAAGTTGCCGGATAACATCAGCAACGTGCCAGAGATGGACTCATCGACGGGAAAGGAGATCTCGACGGCGTATTCAAAGGCGATGGGCACCGCGGCGTTCTGGAACACGCCAAGCAGCACATACAAGGCGAACACCAGCGGCGCGTAGTAGGCATAGCGGCCCGAGGGGTCCGCAATGGGGCGAGAATCCTCGGGCCCGCGGCCGCTCTCCGCGTCCCACGCAGCCATCAGCTGCCACGAGGCGGCTGCGAAGGCCCCGATACACACCGCGCAACTCACATAGCACGCCACGAGAGGCCCGCGGTACACTCGGTAGCGGTCGACGGCGAGCCCCGCCACATAGGCCAACGCGGTTCCCAGCAGGATGTTCACGAGGCCCATGGTACCGACGACGGTCGCCTGGACGCCAAAAGGGAGCAGCAGCTGCAGGATCACGGAGCTCAGGGACCACATCGTGGCGAGCGAGAAGCCAACCGAGAGGGTGAGCAGCGCCAGTCCCTCTTGCTCGCGGAGGGCTTGCACGACGCGCCGGGCCGTCGCGATGAGTTCCGTGAAGAAAGCCGCAAAGCTTCGGCTTCTGATTCTGGCGGTTCTCGGACGGGTCTCGGTAGGTGCGTGGTGTGGCGTCACATCGTGCGAAACCGTCGTGGCGCGGCGGTGCTCATCCATCAACGGTAACGGCGGCGACGTCGAATCGTCTTTGTCGGTGATGGTGTCGAAGGAGGCACCCTGACCGCGACGATGGGTCGAGCCGACTAACTCACCGTTGACTGAACGGGACGACAGGGGGGGAATGGCTTCCTGAAGCGATCCCAGCGGCGACGCCGGTAGCGACGCGGAGGATGCACCGCCGCCGCCGCCGTTTCCCGATTCAATTCCCGCGCCTCCTCGTGGCTCGTCATCGGCAGCCAGCCGCGACCATACCAACTCTGCGGCATAACTCGGCGGAGAGATCGGCCTCGCGGGCACCCAACACGAGAGCAGCATTTCGACGGTCACGACGACCAGCTGAACAATGAACAGCACCAGAAACTGCCGCCAGAGGTCGTCCGGGCAGACAGCCGCGTTCGGCGCAGGGGATGAAGCAGGCGTTGACGACGAGGAAGACACAAACAAGGGGCCCCCACCGTACATTACCATTGTGTTTGATGGCGGAGTCTGCTGCATAAATGACGACGTCGTGGTGGTAAAATTAGTCGTCGAATTCGTCGTCGTCGCTGGTGATGCACTCGGAGGCTGCAGCGAAACGAGAATTGGCGGAAGAAACAATCCGACCGCAATCCCGACATTGTTGGCCATGGAGGCGACCGCCGTGGCTTTCGTCCGTGCTTCGTCGCTGAACCAGGATGCCGCGAGAAGCGGTGGCGCGCCCAGGAAGAACAACTGCGACATCGAGTTACAGATCTGAGCGACCATCAGCAGCGCGTAGCTCGGCGACGCCTTTCCCGGCACGAACAACGACAGGCACTTCAACGAGGCACCGATCACATTGAGCGCCGATCCGCACCGCAATCCCCGTTTCAATCCATAGTAATTGAGCACGTGACACGCGAAAAACGCGCCGAGGACGTACACTAACGTGTACACGAGACTCAAGGCGTTGACGAGCGTCCCGCTCACGCCGTAGCACCACTCCACTTGTGGAATGACATTGGCGTAGGTGATCCACTGCATGCCGTTGCTGCTACTGAGGAGGCAGAAGGTGGCGAGGGCGGCGAACCGCCAAGGGTCGGTGGGGTAGCGCGGCGGCAGCAACGGGGTCGTGGTGGCCACCATCACCGCCACCGGAGGGCTTGTCGCGGTCGGTTGGGCTGGAGACGAGGAGCAGGCGGCTTCCTTCGGGATGGTAGGCCGCGGTTGCGGCCCGACACTGCTGTCTGTTACCGCAGCGGGACTCGAAGAAGCGTCACGGACGGGCGCCGGTTCCATTCTTTGTTTTGATGGTATCCCTCTTACCAATTACAGGAAAAGAGGAAATGATCGCATGGGTCATGTCGGGTCGCTCGCCTTCATCGTGAGCTGCGTGACGCGTCATGTGGGCGACGACGTTGGGAATGCCCCCTCCCGCCTGGTCATTGGAGTCACAAAACTGCAAAAAAAAATATACGGCAAAAAAAGGCAAGGAGTGTTTCAGGCTCTACGACGACTGTCGCTCTCTACGCAATTTCGGCCCACTCGTCGAGAGCTGCGTCGAGACCGCTCCGCTTTGCTGCCGGCGGTTGCTGTTGACCTCTCGCAGCCGGCGGCGTATCGCCCTGAGTACCCAGCGGAGGACCCGAGACGGCTGGAGAGCCCTCCGTGTGCCGATCGTCCCCGGTGCCGGACAACCTTGGCCACGGTGACGTGACTCCTGGCATGGCGCCAACGGACATCGAGCTATGCTTTGTGGTGGTGTTGTTAGCCGACGTCAGCGCAGCACATCGTTCCGCGAGCTCAGCGATGGTTTGTCGTGTCTCGGCCAGAGAAGCCTTCAATGCTTGGTTCTCGGCTTTTAGATCTGTGACTTGCTGTCCGAGGCTGGCGACGAGCCCTTCGACGTCGGCGTCTGGATGGGAGCGGTCCTCATCTACCGTTTCCTTTGCCACCCGTCGCCGTACGGACGATGGCGCGGCGGCGACGACAGGGGACGGAGCCAAGTCATTGGCCGCCGTCGCTGTGATCGATAAGTCATCACCCCACAGCATGGCGCCGCCTCCCGCCGGTGACGCAGGGGCATCGTTGTGGTTCATCGATGGTGGTGCCGGTTGAGACCGGTGTCGCAGGATCGCGAGACGCGCGAAGTACCGTCTGAAAAAGTCTTCTCGAGCAATGATACCAAGGTGACGCTGGGCGGCGAGACGATCCTCGTCGGACGACGCGTCCGCCCCTCCACCGTCGTTTGCGAATTGGGTGCCTGCCGCCCTACTAGCACTGCGTGGAGGCGCCTCTGCTGGCGAGCGAGGTTCCAGCAGTTGTCCGTTGCCCTGAACCAGCACTTCGTATTGAAATTGTACGAGAGGATTGGATAGCCGAAGTGCCTCCCACACGGACAAAGGGCCTCCTCCGCGTTCCACCCCCTTGTTGACTTGTTGTCCGTCGTCTTCCGGTTCTTCCGACCAGCCGAAAACGCCCTGCTGACCCCACCGTGTCGCCGCCGTCTGACATGCCTCTTTCTCATCTGCAGTAATGGGATCGGTGAACGTGCGGACTTGCTTCTGCATAATCAGTAGGGCTTCGTCCGACACATAGTGCCGCTGCGATTCGGAGCACAGTTCGTCGCCCGCAATAATATCGTTGCGCGGTGGAGAGGCCGTAGGATCCCGCTGCTGTTGGGGTGTGGTCGGGCTATCCGGAGCGACGACGGCGTCAACAATGCTCTTCGTGTCCTGCGACACCACGGCTGCAAATTCGCTCAAGTCCTTGCTCAGCATGGACGTCAGCGCGGACCACATTTCCTGAGACGGTGTTTGTTTCAAAGGTCCCCCTTTGTACGTTTCAGGAAAAAAACAACCACGACGTCAGCTCTGACAGATGTCGCACACATGTTATTCACCTCACCTTTGCGAACGTTGATCTCGCGCCTGGGCAAGTAGAGGTGACGGCCACCGGCCTGAAACACAAAGAGACATTTAAAATGACCTCGATAGATGCGTACTTGTTGACTTCTTTTTTTTTGCGACGGCTTGGATAATCGAGCGATGATGTCACACGTCGCCAAAGTCCGCGTCGATAGGTTCGTCGAGGCGCCTCATCGGCCTCGCGTGCAGAGAAAACGCGGCACCTGTTGCAAAGGGATCGGCAACGGCGGTATGACCGCCGCCTCGATGCTGAGGTGCCCCTTCTCCGCGTCCGCCTCCGCGAGGAAGAGCGTTGTTGTTCGACCCTGAGAATGCGTTCCCGTGCGCGATTGAAACGCCAGTGTCCGGGCCGATGTGCACGTGACCGCCTTGCAATACTTGCACGCCTGGTACGACCGGAGCTGCTGCAGACGAAATGGGTGGTTGAGGGCCCATCACGGACAGCGACAACAGGCGAGCCCGAGCGGCCGCTGTCGATTCCGGTACTTTTGGCGAAGCGGACGGTAAGGCACGCGCCTCAGCTGCGCGCCTGACACTTCCGCCGACGGCGCTACGTGCGGGTCCCGTTGACGGTTGCCTCAGCTCTCTCTTCACGGTCACGGCAGCGGCTTTTGACGGTACCTTGTCATCGTCGTTGTCGATGGCTCCGCCGAGTTCGGCCAGCAGCCGCTCTTGGTCGCCGTCGTCACAGCCGATCAACTGCCGGTGACCTCGGCGCACCTCGTCGTCCGCGTCGGAGTCGTCGTCGTCGTCGTCCCCTTTGCCTGTTCGACGAGCCGTCGCTCTCCCACCTCCTGTTCTGTTATTGCGACGGCCTCCGTCCTGCCGGTCTAGCCGCGAAGGGGGCACTCGCCGATCGAGATCGCTGCCGCCATGGTCGCTCGATTCTTCAAAAAACATGATGCCCGCCTCCGCGGCAACGCGGCCAGGCTCGTCGTCATCCTGGGATGCATCATCATCATCGCCCTCGAGCGCCTGCTGTCGCTTGCTGCGCTTTTGCATTAAATAGCGCTGCCGCCATGCGCTAACTTTTTCGGGATCGTGGTACTTACCGGAGTTTTCCTGCTCTGGTGCGGGCTCGCGAAGCCGCATCCACTCCAACAGCCGGTTCCTCACGCGTCGCGAAATCGTCGCCACGTAGCCGAAGGTGGCAATGGATTCCAGAAGTATGACGATAGGCGCGATGGCAGGAGCGAACCCGGCGGCATCGTTCAGTCGGTATAACGAGGCAAGGTTGACACTCACGAGCGTGGCGGAGACGCCGACGATTTCGGCAAACGTGTGTGACTTGCTGAAGTAAGGACGCAAGTAGGCGACCGCGATCAAGTACAATGTGAGCACCCATGTCATCAGAAAGCCTTCCTGAGGATCGTCGAGATAGATCACGATGACGGTCAAAAGGCCACGACGCACCAAGAGAACAACGGGCCAATACCAGGTGGATTGCGTCAAGCCGGCAAGTAGGAAGGCGCCAAATTGGAAGCGTTCGTTGCGGTATCCAGGGCGAGCGAAGAAGTGGGCGGAATACACGCCGACGAACGCCGCCGGGACGCCGATCAGCTGAAAGATGGCAACCGGCCACGCAGCCGAGCGCGCGCCTTTAGACGTGACGCAATCCACTGCCATATCTTCGACGAGGAGGGACCGAACGTTGCCACCGCCGTAATCCACCTGTCGGCAGCTCAGCATGCCTAAGGAGTACATGGTCAAGCCCTGATAGAGCACGAAGACCGTGACGGACGTCGCCACCACCAGCGCTCTCGTCGACGTGACTCGCTGTCCCAGCGAAGGTCGCACTTTCAAACTGCGTACATCCGCCGCACTTCGGCGGAGAAACGTGGGCTTGAGCCATAGCATTCCCATCGCGAGCGCGGCCACCACGACCACGGACGTCGGCAATAGCACGACCTGGAACACAAACTTGGCGGTGTAGGTGAGCGACGCATCGGCCAACAAACAGTCGCCAAAGGTGGTGTCCATGATGCGGAAGTCGAAGATGGCGTCGATCCATTGCACGATGCCGTTGAAGTAGCTCGGCCAAGGGTAGTTCATGTACGGGAACAAGGCCAGTAGCTGCAAGTGGGAGACCGCGAGCTGCGTGGCGACCATGCCTTTGTCAAGGAGGTCGCTGTTTTGAATCACATACGTGGTCGCGCACGACAAGGCACAAATGACGACGATGATCAGCAGCGTCACGCCGGCGACGCTGACGCCCACTGAAACGCACTTGTCGCAGGTCGCGGTAATGCCCTTGGCGTAGCCCGCGAGGCACAGGGAACAAATCGGCCCCGTCGCGCCCTCGCCACACGCCGCGGCTTGCGTCCCACCAGGACATGCGGACACACTGTCGCAAACGTAGACATCACGCGCCGCATTCGACCCTCGCCAATAACCAGGGTTGAGGCTGACGTTGACGCCGTTGCAGGACGAGAAGGGAGGACAGCTGTCGCACCGGTAGCGACCCACCACGGGAAACGAAGCGTAGCCGCAGACGGCTCGCACGGATCGCGACATGGCAGGTGCGACGTGACCGGACCAATTGGGATAGGACCTGCGGAGAACGGCGAGGCTCGTCTCGGGAAGCGATATGTTTAGGCTGTAGACCCACCCAAAGCGTGCGAAGATGCGAGTCGGGCGAAAGTCGGCGATGCCGACGGGATTCGCGGTGACGGTTTTGTCCGCGTTTGTTTTTTCGGCTTCCAACTCCGCAACCGAACTGTTTGCCGGGGACGACACGATGTCATATTTCATAAGAAATTCGACGCCGCCTACAGGACTGTTGAAGAACACGAGAGGATTGCCAGCCGGATCGACCACGTGCGCGCTCGGGGACGTGGTGAGGTCGCCCGTGTCCGGTGCGCTGATCGACGGCTGTACGGTTGCCGATGGTTGCACTGACAGCACGATGGCGGCCGGGACACCCGGGCGAATTCTGATGGCGAGGGAGGCCACCCAGTTCGAAACATCAACGCCGATGGGCCCCCCTGCGACTTCGGCTCGCAACAAATAGACCAACGGTACCACCTGGGGATCCGAGAACAGTTGCTGCAATGCCGGGTCTAGCGCGGCAACGATGCCTCCCGTGCTCGAAGGGGAGGTGGATATCGTCGTCGGCAGCAGGGCAGGGGCCGTGGTAGCGTTGCGATCCACCAGGGCTGGCAGGGTGGCGATGGAAGAGTTACTCGTTGTCGTCGCCGGCGACGCGGGCGCGCCGGGGGTGGCGGTCGGGTCGAACACGTCAAGCGCAAAGGTAAGGCCGTTGGGGTACGACGAGCGCAACGGGACGGCACTTGCCAGGTCGGCAAAGGCTGCCTCGCCGGCCAACGTGACACGCTGTGTTGCCCCGTTCAACGGAATGTTGTAGGTGCGCGCCCCCGTGGCAGTCGCCGCCGGGGCGGTGGCCGTGACACCCGTAACGTTTGTCGGTGCAGCTGTTGTGGTTGCTGTTGACGCTGTGGAGGTGGATAGGTAGATGGCCACGGCGTGCAACGACATGCCATACGGCTGTTCGTCCAAGTTTCCGAGCTCGTTGCCCATCGCGTCGACGAGCACCGCGGCGACAGGCAACAGCGTGCGCGGGCCGCGGCTATTGGCCGAGGCGACAGGGATGAAGGAGTTCGTCGCGTCCGATGCTGACGCGGAGGAACTCGCGAAGGACATTGTCGTCAAGGAAAACCACCGATCCCGGTTGCCGCCAGCGGCTGCGGCACCGCTCGCCACGGGAAGACCATCACCGCTATCGGTGACGGTCCCATCAGGGGCAACGCTGTCCGTGCCCCAACTGAACTGACCGTTTTCCACATCGCTCGGATCACTGAGCCACTTGAGCGTGATGTTGGCCGCTTCCCCGACCACAATGAAGGGCGTCAAGCTCGGCGATGGGTTGAATCCATCCAACGCTACGTTGACGGCAAAATTTTCAGGCGTCTGTGCTGTGGAGGCATCGGTCGCGGCGGGCCAAGTGCACTGGACGAGCGACGAAGAATATACGTTCGCGATCGTGGACGCGATAATGGATCCTTGGATGAAGGCTTGTGTGGTGACATTCCAGCGACCGAAAAGGCACAGCGCTCGATCCGTAGGAATGAAACCCGTTCCTCGAACGGCGATCACCAACCCTGGGCTGCGCCGAGCAAACGGAGTGGCGACCGAACTCAGTCGAGCCGCAAGGGCGAGGGATGGTACGCGACCGGGTATCGCGGACCGCAGCGTCGGCGCAGGAAATCTGGCAAGCTGTGCTTGTTTACCCGTCGTCCACGGTACACGCTGAGACAGGTCGAGTGTCACTTCGACGTACTCTTGCCAGTTGCATACATCCACGTAGTCGGCGGTGACAGCGGACGCGTTGACCCCGTCTTCAGCGCTGCCCGATCCTCCTGCGCCCCGGGACGACAGCGCAGCGTTCGCCGGGAACGGCACGGTGGGCGCGGCACACACGAGATGAGAAGCGTTCAACACTACGGCTGGGGTCACACTCATGACAATCAAATTGTCCCAGGGTACACCACTACGGTCTAACGAAAGCTGCGGAAACGACGACGACGTGTTGGGCGTCGTGAACGTTGAGCGCTGTACCTGAAGCACCTTCCGTGTGAACACACAGGCCGCCCCGATGCCAGAACGAGTCACCGGCGTTCCGCCCACCGCCCCCGCTGCCAGAGCGGCCATCGTGATGACCGGCGTATTCGCTGATGGGCGGCGGAATCCACTGCCGGTGATCGTGATCAACGTGCCGCCTCGGCGATCCACGTGCGCAGGACTGACACTGGCGAGCGACCACGACGCGACGCGCCATATGACGACCGCGGCGCTGCTGGCCACCGCTTCAGATGGACCGCCTCGGACGGTGGTGGTGGTGTTGTGGTTGTTGCTCCCTCCTCGTTGGGGCCGGATGGCGATGAAGTAGGACAGCATCTTGGATCCGAACGAAATAGCGTCCACCGCGAGGGGCGCCCCTCCAGCCGCCACGTTGCTCGAGACGAGGCGCTTCGAACCTTGATTGGTCAAGGCGTAATTCAACACAGCGGCGGAGAGGCTCCCGGATGACGCCGGGGGCCTCACGCCGGTCGACACCAGCCTCAGGGTCACAATGGACGTTTCCGCCGTCACGTTGATCGCCGTTGCGCCGAGGGCAACGGCGCCGGTGCTTGACAGCTGAACGGCTAACACCACGGAATCCCCTTTGGGCTCGGCATCGCCCGCTGAAACGAACGTGGACACAGTCACAGAGGTCGCTCCGCCAAGAGCGGCGCTGGCCCTCGTTTGGGCTTCCACGCCAGGGATGGCCCGAAGCGCGACCCATGGCGACGGCTGGAGCAGCCCGGCGGGTGCCGACACGGCGCTGCTGTTCACCGTCCCTGACACGTTCAACGCCCAGCCCGCGGCCACGGTTACTCCCGCGGTGGCATACGAGCGATTGTCGAGGCCCTGCAGCATTACTGAAGCAGCCGTCAATGAACCCGTCAACGCGGCGGCGGGCTCCGCGAAGGCGGCCGCCGGCCACGACCACGGCACGGACCAAAAGGCGAAGCCGGGGGCGGGAAATGGGGGAGCGTCACCCAGCTGCGCGGGTGGCAAGACACTCGCAACGGTCACGACCAGGAGCGCCTTCTTCCTGCGGCGACGTGGCTGCTCACCGCTGCTGCCGCCGCCAATGATCAACATGTCGCGATCCGCGCCTCGTCGCACGGACATGATGGGCACCGGCCGATTGAGCAGCGACGCGGTGGTGACGAGGGTGGCGATCGGGCCGAGCAGCTGCGACTGCAGGATGGCGCAAACGAGTATGGCGGTTGGCTGCGAGGACCCTGTATTTGGGGCCACGCCGTAGACAGCACTGGTGAGTGGAATGAGTCGGTCCATCGACGTCACCCGCCAGCCCGCGTTGAGTTGTGCCACCGCGATCGCAGGGAGCTGATACAAGAATGGGTCGTCGTCATCGTTTCGGCCACCACCAAGCGTTGTGGTGCCCGCGGCGAGGAGTGAGTCGGACCACCGAAGGGGAACATCGAGGGAAGACTGCACCTTCGCCACTCGGCTACTATTAAACGTTGCGTTGCCGAGGCGGCGGTACCAGGACCAGGCCACTGCGGCGACGACGTCATCGCCGCTGGCGGTGTTGTTGTTCTTCGCGGCCACTCCTTCATCGATGTCCGCGATGTCGCTGTTTCCGCTGCTGATGTTGCCGATACCGAAATAATACCGATTGTAGAAGGACCGAACACCGCCAGCGTTCAGCGTTGGGATCATCGACAACAGCGTTGCCGGCGCAATGGCCCCGACGGTCACGACGCCATATTTTACCCAAAGGTCGCTCGTCGATAATGCAAACGCGGTGGCGCGCGCCACGCCGCCTCCGCCCGCAGCAGCGATCGATGCATTCGAAAGCGGCGTTGGTGGTGACACCCCTCCTCCTGCGGCCCCCGCTGTCGCCGCCGGCGCAACGGTCGCGGGTGCCCACCCGCCGTCGAGGACGACCGTGATGGTCATGTTGACGTCGACGGCGAGGATGACCGGAACGGACCCCAACAAAGGGTCGTTCCGCGCCCCGTAAACTAAAATGGAAAGACCGCTGCTACCGCCGACGCTCGTCGCCATGGCATCCGGAAGGATACCCGCGGCAAGGCCGGCGACCGGGACAGCTCCGTCCACCAGCATCGCCCCCTTAACGATGGAAATGTGTTCCAGTACGTGAAACATATGCCGCGCAGGCACGGTGTCCACCTGACCACCTCCCCCTGGTGCAGGCGGCTGGTCCAGCGGCAGCGAGGGCGGAAAGCATAGGTCGACCGGTGGCACCGCAGAGGGGCCGGTTCGAGACGGCGTCGCGGTGGCCGGCGGTTTCGGGGAAGGGGCGGTAAACAAAGGATCGGTGTTGACGTCGAAACACTCAATCGCCAACTCATACGGCGACGACGTCGTCGTGGTATTGGTGCTTCCCTGTTGCTGGCGGGACCGGAAAGTTGCTGCCGCCTGCGCGGCCGCGGAGCGTTGGGTTTGCACGATCACACAGTGCCGACGCCACTGGATGATGGGAATGCTGTAGATGACGTCGGTCGTCGCGAACGACATCGGCGGCGGCGGGAAACCACCTTTTTCTTCTTCTTCTTCCTGATTTGTCGTGGAGTCCGCGAAGGGCCGGTGCCTATGGAAGCAGCCAGGCCCGTAGACGTCAAGGAAGGCCACTGATGGCCCGACTCGGCGTTGCACTTCGGCTACCGTCGCGGAACTCCACAGTGGAACGACCACGATTGCGTAGGCCAAAATTGAGTCGGGCCGTCGCCGGCCTCCGTAAGCGGGTTCGCCACTGAGCTGTGCGAGACGCGAACCGTCTACCGCCCGATGCACTGTGAACAGACACATGTAAAATCCGCAAGGCCAAATGTCAATGATGCGCGACGAGATGGCCTGCCGCCAGGCGGCGGAGGTCGTCAACTCGCTCAAGCGCGCCGCGTACAGCAAACCGCCAGCTGCCATTGAATTGACAGGCAGCCGTTGAGAGTCAGGGTCGACCACGGCGACACCGCCTTCCGCGCCGCGACCCGTTGCAATGGCAGCGGCGACATCGGCATCCGTGAACCGGTTGAGGTTGCCGCTTTGGTTGAACGCGTACCACGAGGGCGCGACGTCCCCGTTCGCCGCGACGAGTTGCGCGAGGTAGACCACGCCGTTGGTGTCGTCACGAGCGACGATTTGGTGACGCCGGGTAATCGGAGGCGCCGCGGTCGTCGCGTTGTTACCGTCGGTGGTACTCGGCGCTGCGGTTGAGGCGTCGCTCCTTTGCGGCAACGACTGCGTCGTAGAGGTGTTGCTTCCCCACGACACGGTGCCGCGTTCCGCTTTCGGTGTGGGACTCTCCGTGACCATCACACCAGGGGCGAATAGCGGAGGCAAAAAGTTGGGCTTAAAGATGTGTTGCTGACACTCTTCGCCCTCGTATCCATCCGCGCAACGCTGACAGCGGTCGCCGGACCAATAACCGGTGGTCGCCGTCTGAAAACACTGACATGCGCCTGACGCGCGGTCGCAGGTGCCTCGCAGTTTGACGGCGTTCGCCGCGGAAGCGCCGCCAATAAAAGTCGACGACGAGGACGATGAGGAGGAGGACCGAGCATCCAGCCCCCCGCCTCGACAGGAGCAGACCTCTTGGCACCCCGCTCCCCAATAGTCATCGCTGCAGCGATCACAACGTGCTCCCGCGTAGTTGCCAGCGCACACGCACATACCCGAGCCGACGTCGCACATTTGGTTCATCAGCCCGACGCAGTTGACGGTGTTCGTGCAGTTGCAGCTGCTCCCTACGTACGGCAGTGGCACGACATCGCAGACGCAGTGCCCCGAGTCGCGGTCGCAGCGACCGTGCCCACCGCAAGCGACGCCCGCCGCGTCGACAGGACACAGGCGATCGCAAGCGAATCCGACGTAGCTGCCTTGGCAATCACAGAGACGCGTCGACGCGTTCACGACTCCGTTGGCACAGCGGACGCTACAATTCAGGTACTTTCCTGTTTCCGCCTGTTGACCACCCACGAAGCCGGCTGCACAAGAATCACAAGCAGCTCCTGTCCAATTCCCTTTGCCGCTTTGTGGCGGCGCGCTCGCGTTGGCGTCGCTCCCGAAGCAATGGCACGTGCCATTCCCAGGCGCGCCGTCAAAGCATGTGCCGTGCCCGCTGCACACGGTGACGGTGACGACGGCAGGAACGTTCGCAGCCGCTCGCGTAGAGCGCTGCACCGTCACCCGGCGACCAGTGCATGTCGTGCTGCAGTCAGCACCCGCGAATCCCGGGTCGCACTCGCACTCGCCCACCAGCGGCAAGCACCGGCCGTGCCCCGAACACGTCAAGCCGGTCCCGCCGGGGCAAAGGATGTCACATGCTTTTCCCGCCCACCCTGCGGCGCAGCGGCAACGACCGTCGCCCCCTTGCACTTCCTCACACGTTCCCGTACTGTTGACGCCGTTGCAGTCGCACAGTTGGTCGCAGTTCGGGCCGAACCGTGGGCGGCCCGTGGCCGGATCGCGAGAACAACTCGCGCACGCGATACCAGACAGCTCGCACGCGCTCCCGCAACGACCACCGGGGCACTGGCACTGTTGTCCAGGGCCGCAAATGGCGACACCACTGCAGGTCACGCCTGTGGTGGGATGCTTTGGGCACGGCCACAAGCAATCCGGCGGGCTGTACTCGGGATGGCACGCTTGGCAGTCATCGGTTCCTGTCCAATGTCCGAAGTACGGAGCGGGACCAAAATCGCACACGCACGTGGCTAAGCTAGTGCCGGATGCGCACACGCCGTGACCTGCACAGGTGATGCCCAAAATGACAGGGCAGGATAATGCGCAGGCCGCGCCGCCAAAGCTGGCGTTGAAGCAGGTACACAGGCCATCCACGCCGCACGCCCCGCGTGTCGGACCCCCGCAAACGAGGCCCGAAGTCGGATCGGTGACGCACTGAGTGCACGTGGCGGCATCGGCGCAGGTCGTGCACGACGCCGGCGAGGCGCACAGATTATCACACATTTTCCCTCTCCAAGGCAAAACGCAGCGACAGAGACCGGTGCCCGTCAAACCGCTGTCGCAGAGCCCGTGACCAGAACACGCAGTTATCCTGCCTCTGTCACCACTGGCAGCGGCTTCGTCAGGGATAACCGCGGACGCGTTAGTGGGGCACTTGAGGGCACAGTTATCGCCGTAGCGATCGGGGGCGCAATCGGCACACGTCGGGCCGCTCCAGCCATCCGCACATTGACAAATAGCGACTGTGTCGTCGAACGCATCGACGAGGCATTGTCCGTGAGCGGTGCAACGACACGCGGCACGGCAGTTGGAACCCACGTAGCCAGGGAGGCAGATCGAACACGAAGGTCCGTAGAAGAAGCCCGCCTCGGCGTTCCGGACGCACTGGCACGTGCCGTTTCCCAGTCGCCCGTCAAAGCATCGGCCGTGACCACTGCAGGGACGGCACGTTCCCCCGGGGCAAACCCCGCCGCAGGAAGGGCCGAATGTCCAAGATGCACACTGGTCGCACAGCGCAGGTTGTGCCGAGAGATTAACAGACGCCGATGAAAGGTTCCACGTCCAGAAGTCAATGACTTGAGGCGGAGGAGGTGCCGACGACACGCGAATTGGGTTGACGATCGCTGACCAATTCTTGCTTCCAGCCCCCGCGGCGGTCATCGTGCGAGTGACTTGATCTAACAACAACGTCTCTCCCGCTGTGAGAGAACGCGCAGAAAAGTAGCCGCGCGCGGAGTCACCGTAGCACATGCACGCCGCGGGCGCTCGTGCCGCGAGGAGTAGAGCGGTCGTCAGGACGGGTGAGCCGAACAAGATTAGGGTGTCGTTGGTGAGCGGAAAGCATTCTCCGCCGTTGCCACAGGGGGGCCAGCAAATGGAAGTCGCGGCCGGCGGTTCGGTCGTCGACTGCGCCGACACCCACCTCCCAGTGCTTCGCCAAGAACGTGAAGATGAAGACCTCGTCGTCAACGTCTCGTCGAGGCACAGAAGTGGCGCCAACATCAGCATCGCGAGCAGCACGAAGGCGTTCCTCCTCCGCGGCCCGTAGCAGCGCAAGGAGTGGTTTGGGGCATGAGGGCCTTTGATGTTGGTGGGGCTACTCAGATGGGGTTGGCGAGAAGGCTTGCACGCCCGCGGGGCGTAGGCTGCCGATGGGTAGGCCCCGACGGTGTGTTCCATGTGTACAAAAGAGAGGAGCGCGAGACGTGGCGCCCACAATCGCCCTCAGGGGGGTTTGAATCGCTCTAGAGGGGGGGGAGAACAGAGTCGGCCCCAAACGAACCTCGGTATCAAACATGGCCAGCCATTTTGTATCATACGAGTCTGTTAGCGGAAGAGAAGAACCCATGGAGAAACCCGAGAAACAGAGAGCGGAAGATAAACTTGATGGATACGCGCGGCGGTATGCACATGTGGCCTTTGACCCAAGCAGTAAGGACCGCTCCGGGATGAGGGGGGGCCGCGAAGGTATACTTAAGTACACGTGAGGTACACACGAAAAGGAGAGAGAGAGAGAAAGAGAGAGAGAGGCGAGGGAGATAAAAAAAAAAGAAGAAAACGGGGGTTACGACGTATCGTGCAACAGATGCCCCTCAGTTGGCAACCTCGGTGACGCGACTCTCGCCACGTAAAACGAATGTGGAGCCGATCCCACCCTCTACGAGAATCTCGAACGCGGATTCATAAACGTTCGAGGCGCGTTCTCTAAAATACACCGGGAGTTCAAGCGTGCCTGGCACACCACCCGCGGAGGCGGCGGGGACAACTCCGCTCCGGGTGGTGATCTCGAATCGGTCAGGGTCGTCCAAAATGACGGAGACGTCTCCCCCGCCATCGGCGGAGATGAGCCCATCCCGGCTGTCATCGCGGCTGCGGCCCATCAGCACCGTCGCTGCGTCACGATGAACGGTGGCCGACTGGGTCGTGCTGATCGTCGCCAGCACTCGGTTGGCGGCCGACACTCGAGGGTCGAGACCTGCCGAACGGGATAAGGGCCGCTCACTGGCAACGTGCCGAATCGTGAAAGGGGCATCGCAATCCGAGCTGTTCGACAACTTAAGCACCTTGCAGTACGCCGGTTGCGCCTTTCCTTTGGCGACTTGCACGGAGGGCAAGAACACGAGGTGGCCGGGTTCAGTGATCACCGACGGCGTTTGCATCGCCGCGTCGAGCTTAAACGTCTGAACCTCGCCGTTGCTGTACTTGACCAGTAGGTCGCCATGGATCGCATGTCGTTCGTTGCCTTGCGCACAACCCGCGGGGAGTTCGATGACCAAGCTAAGTTCGTCGTTGCAGCCGAGGCGATACAACGTGGTGGAGGGATCCGTGGTGCCAGGGTGATGCGCGGCGATGCCCGCACCCGCTGACTTGAGCGGCTGCCTCTGCGACGATGCTTTGGTGGCGGCCATCGATACGGTGCCCTTGGGGGTGATGCCGCCGCTGTCGCCTTTCCCTTGTCCTCCACCTCCACCTCCTGCTGCTGCACCGTCGCTCTTGATCGCAATCGCGTGGTTACTGCTGACGGCGGCCGCTCGCAGCGGCTTCGGAATTTGACTCCTCCCATCATTGGCAAGGAACCGGCCATCCTGGATGACAAACGGCGCGGAGGCCTCGACTCTAAAATCCAACGGCGCGAGGCCGCGGTTCATGAGCCGGATCATGCGCGTGGTGGCAATCGCATTCCTCGCGATTGGGAACAAGAGCACACCGCTGTCGGGATCCGATAGGAGCTGCGGTCGGCAAACCTCGACCGTGAGGTCCACTAAAATGGGAGTGAAGTAGTCTGCCGAGAAGGCGTACATCTCCGAGCGCCGTTGGGCCATGTAGGACACTAAGTGCTGGCGCTCCTTCTCCGTCGCGAGCATCGCTTGCCGTTGCCGCTTTTGCCGCTCCTCGAAGGCGGGATCGTGCGCTTTCTCGGCGGCCGCTTCGTCCTTGTCGTCCTCGTCGTCACCGTCGAGGGCCGCGTCGAGATCAGCCATGCCGGCCCTTGGTGCCGCGGATAAAGCGGCGTCCGCGCCAAGCCCGGCCAGCCGGCTCACCTCTAGGCTTTTGGCCATGCTATTCGCCTGCGCGATGCGCATCAACGTGGCGACTTCCTCTGACGGCGGGAGCACCACACCGTCCAGGCACACACCCCGGCGCGACACGAGCGGAACCCGAACACCCAGTTTGCGCACGCCTCGGACGGCCACGCCGGGCTTCTCGACGAGAGATGCGGGCGGCACCACGCGTTTGAACGCCGACGCAACAATGCCACGCCCGCCGGCCAACGCCGAGCTACTGCTGGAGGGTGTGGGCGATGACGCGCTCCCTCCAGTTGAGCTCCGGTTCTGCTGCTGTAAGAAGTCGGCGATATACTTTGCGCCTTCAGTGGCATAGAAGTCGTCGATGAGGAACTTGTCGTTGTGGCTCGTCGGCTGCGTGGGCATGAGTGGTAGGAGCTCCAGGGTGGCCCGCCACGTATCGCGTTGGTCGGGTGGACAGACGTAGTCGATGACCACCTCTCGACTAAGCAGCGCAGGCAATAGAAATTGATTTGGCGTGACACTACCGCTGGCGACCACCGCGTGGTGGTGATGTGTTGTCGTCATGTATTCCGACGGCGCGGATGTTGGCTCGACTTCTCCACTGTTGCCTGCGAGATAGACGCGTACACGAGGAAGGTGAGTCGGATCCACGTTGCTCCCGGCGTCAACCCAGACATCTGCCTGAAGAAGCCGGGACCACCCCGTGACCTTCGCGATGCACTGCACATCTCGAGGGCAGCGGCTCGTGACGAGAACGCGCCGTTGCACCGCGTTCATTCCGGGGACCATGCTCGGCATGGAGAGCTTCGTGAAGCCGGTCTTGGGGTCCTTGACGAGACCCGCGGTGCTGGGGTCGAGCACCAACGGCGCACCGCGAACGTTTAGCGTCACGGGCAGCTTGAGCACTGGTGCGCCCTCGCATGCAATTTCGATGAAGTCGCGGTACTGGCCCGGCAGATTCGCGTAGGCGGCGCAGCGCAACGATATCTCTTGAAATGGATCGATGGCCACGTGCGGCTCATCGGCCGTTCGCGTGCCGATCAGCAACGGCACAAGCGTCGTCACCGCGGATGACCTTTGCGGTGACGACTCTGAGGGGCCCTCTTCGGCGACGATCTCGATCCCGAGTCCCTTGCCGCTGTACAACATGGCCTGGGCACGGCTCAGGTGCCGCTTCACGATGGCGTCCCGCCGCTGCGTGCCGTCGAGTTCTTTGCACACGAAGGTCTTGCCCTGCGTGCCGCTGCTCAGCGCCAGGCGGAACTTCTTCTCTCCGGAATCCTTTGCGGAGCCGCGTTGCGAGCTGCGCGCCGTGGCCTCCTTCAAGGCCGCAGACGTCACCTTCGCACCGGTGCCATCCAGGGCCGGAAGAGACTTCGTTGTCCCTTGCGCTTTGACACTGGAAAGCGAGACGGCGACACCGCCAGCGCCTTTCTGTGCAACCGACGATTCTGCGGCCTGCAGCACGTCGAGGCCCTCGCCAGTGAGACCCCCGTCATTGACGGATTCAACGGGTTCGACGTAACGTCCAACGTGAACTTTCATGTCGCTGTAGCAACCGGATTCGTTCTTCAGGGTGATCATGGCCGTGATGCGGGCGTACGGAGCATCGGGCGGGATGACCGCGGTCAGCTCGACAGGATTGACGAGCGGTACACATTCTTGTTGACTGGCCGTCAGTTGGGACGACACGCTGGACAGGGATCGAAGTGGCGTCGTGGCAGCGATATCTCCGCCATCTCGCTCCGCGGCGCGCATGCCCACAACGTCGACCGCGTCAAACGCCCACTGCGTCACAAGGGCCTCCATATACCGCCACGGCGGCATAGGGGCTCGAGGCGCCGCGTCAGTCGCCACGGCCACCGAGAGCCGCAACGGGAGGACGTCGGCGCACGTGACCTCGAACACGAGCGGCTCGGCGAGCTGTGGAGAGACAATGGCGACGGCTCCGACCGCCGGTTGTTCGCCGAAGAACGTGGCAACGAAGGAAATGTCACAACTTCCGCCAACGTACAGGACGCCACTCGCGTTCTGTAGCACGTCGATATTGAGAGCCGGCGTCGGCGGCTCACTGACTTGCAGCGCGAACGAGCCGCCGAGAGACCTGGAAGGCGACGCCTCTAACATCCGAGGAACCACCGAAGCAGCACTGGCGCCGGCCGCGGGCGTACTTCCTCCCGCGAGCCCTCGGGCCATCAATGGGATATGGATCACGCGGACTTCGTACTCGATATCGACGCCCGCGACGTTGAAAATCGTGACCCAGCCCGTCTTGGGAACCGCGCGGTTCACGACCCCGACGTCCACCAGATGCGTGCTCAGTGCGGCCGCGGGCCTTTGCACGTCACCGCGCACTTCAATGTAGGTCACGGGGCCGTCTAGCGAACAGACTTCGATGGCATCCTTGAGCGCGCCATGGACGACGCCTCGGAAGTACGCGGTGACTTCCACGCTCTGCTTCGGCTTCAACAACCCTTTGTCGGGTAGGAACAGGAATCGCTCGGGCACCGCATCGGCGCTCGCGTCCAAGGTGATGATGCTTGTGTCATCGTGACGGTGGGAATCACGCACGGTGAACACGAGCGGGACGGGACTGAAGTTCGACACGGTGAAGCGTCCTTCGGCTTCGCCGCCGAAAGGCACGATCCCGTACTCGATCATGCTCGTCGATACGGTCGCCGTTGGCCCCATGCCGTCCGCCACGAGTTGGACGAAGAGGCTGCTCGGCATCTCCTCGACGTAGCACTCGAGATCCACGTCGACTCGGCCGGGCCGCTTCAGTGTGAAGGTGAACGCCACGGTGGTGGTCGCCCCGCCTTTCAGCACACCCCGAGCGGGATAAAACGTCAGGTCGCACTCGTCAAAGCCGTGCTGATCCATCGCGGCGAGACTGTTCAGTGTCGCCGTGTCGGGCGATCCGTTTGGTCGACCTGCTGCGAGTTCCTGGAGCATCGCGGCGCGCGTAGCTCGTGCCTGCTGCTCCTCAACGGTGGCGAGGGCGAGTTGCCTTGGGTGGTCGATGCCGCGGGGAGGGTTCATTTTGAAGTGTAAATCTCTCGGGCACGGATTCGTGATTAAAATTTCCCGCCGATTGGCGAGTCCCACGAGTGTCGGAACCGTCGTGGCAATGCGTGTCGGGGCCACCGTCGCCGCTGACGCCTGTGGATCCGCGATGACGCGCACCATGCAGGGGACGACTGCCGCCTTTGTGGGCGTCATGCGTGATCGCGGGCTGAAATCGTCGGAGGATTCATCGTCCGCGCCGCCTCCTCGGTGATCACTGGCTGCGGTCTCAAACTGGATCGACGAAAAGGCCCCCAAGGGATCGGCGGTCACGACCAGCCGTCCGCGTGGGTCTTCCGTCGGGTCACCGACGCCCGCGGATGATTTAATGATAGCGGCCGACGAGGAAATGATGGCGGATTGGGAGGTGGTGTTGATTTTCACCGGCCCAAACTTCCTGGTTCTGGTGGCCGCGAGGAGAGGTAAGTCTAATACTTCCAGCGACAAGAGAATTTCAATCGCTCGCGGCTGGGCAGCGCTGTGACACGCGACTTCCAGTCTAAAGTCGTGCACGGTGTCGGGTTGCAAACTGAGCGCGGCGGGGAGAACGCGTACGCTGCACGCCGCCGGGTCGTTGATGCTCCACACCCATTTCGCGTCGAGGGGCAGGGCACCTCGATTTTGAACCTGCATCCCGCGAACGGAAGTGTAGCCTTGACAAGCATCCGTCAGGGTGACATAAGGGACCA
>ERZ1292630.1012-Hain-H41-02um-R3-1012-length-28300-cov-6_pt1 | contig 28300 bp, 25 predicted proteins | sample MGYA00564408_ERZ1292630 | MGnify/ENA primary metagenome ERZ1292630 (study PRJEB36523, sample SAMEA6512641) | groundwater metagenome | collected 2019-01-08 | study: AquaDiva: Metagenomics assemblies of 32 groundwater samples
GTGAATCCATAGGCTGAAATGTAGCACGGGATACGCGCGACGCGACACCCGTGCCAGATGATTAGTCCGTTTACGCCAAAGCCAGCGAAAACAGAACGATCGATATAAGCAAGAAGTTGAAAGCGTTAATCATGATGCTACTCCCGGTTTGTTTACGATGTCAGCATAGGCTTTCCCGGGCATATAACCAGTTACGGTTGGTTCATGAAGTTTGTCTAAATTTGCGGTTCTACGCTACGGACTTGGGGTATTTGAGTGATCGACCAGCTTTGTACTGCCCAAGCCAGGATTTCCTGCGGTTTGGCGCCCTGCAATGCCTGCGGCGGGGAATGGTTGAGAAAGCTCAGCGCCTGGACCAAGGCCGGCTGCGGGTGCGCGATGTCGAGTGGCGGGGCCAGGGTTTGTTTGGAGAGTTTCTCCCCCAGTGCATTGACCGCTACCGGCAGGTGCAGGTAACGCGGCAAGGGCAAGCCAAGCAAACGCTGTAAATATACCTGACGCAGAGTGGAATCGAGCAAATCGGCGCCGCGCACGATGTCGGTGATACCGAGTTCCGCATCGTCCACTACCGCCGCCAATTGGTAAGCGAATAAGCCATCCGCGCGCTGCACAATGAAATCCCCCGCCTCGCGTTCCAAGTCTTGCATCACCGTCCCTTGTAGCCGGTCTTCGAAAACCACACTAGCGCAGCGTGTATCGACGCGCAGCGCACAGGCCGCTTTGCCCGGTGCCAGCCCTGCACGGCAGGTGCCGGGGTAAACCGGCGCACCGGGGCGACCGATGCTGGAATCAGCGATTTCGCGCCTGCTGCAAGCGCAGGCATACACGAGCCCCAAGCGCTGCAACTCGGCCAGCGCCGCCGCATAGGCCTCGCTGCGCTGGCGCTGATATTGCACCGCGCCATCCCACGTCAATCCATAGGCTTCCAAAGCACGCAGAATGGCATCGGTAGCACCCTGCGCCACGCGCGGCGGATCCAGATCGTCGATGCGCAGCCACCATTCGCCGCCCTGGGCTTTGGCATCGAGATAGCTGCCCAAGGCAGTGATCAGCGAGCCGAAGTGGAGCGGGCCGGTGGGGGATGGGGCGAAACGGCCGCGATAACAAGGTTGCTTCATAAAATTATTTGAAAAAGCTTAGGATCACAGATGCACACCAGGTCAGGCGCACTCCAATACTTGCAGCTCATCCAAGGTCAGGCGCATAGTTCGGCTAATTGAAAAAGTGGTTGGGAATTATTTTCTTTAATCCCTGTCTCCGCAATAAGTAAAATAAATAGTATTCGCAAAAATGGTAAACAGCTTGAAATCCTCGCATAAAAAAATCCTGATCGTAATCGTCGCGCTACTCGTCCTCTTGGGGGGCGGCATGTGGCTGCGCCATGCGGGCAGCGGCGGCCCGCCTGCCAGCAAGGCCGGCCCCCCTGGGGGGCCAGGCGGATCAGCGCCGCCGGCGATGACGGTGCGCGTGGCGGAGGTGAAATCCGCCGCGCTGCGCGAAGACGTGACCGCGATCGGCACTTTACTCGCCAATGAGTCGATCTCGATCCGCTCCGAGGTGGATGGGCGCATCACGCAAATTCATTTCCGCGAAGGTGAGTCGGTGGCGCGGGGTGCGAAGCTAGTGTCCTTGAATTCAGCCGAAATCGAAGCACAGCTGAAAGCCGCGCAAGCCGATACCACGTTGAATCGCACCCGGCTGACGCGCGCCGAAGAATTGCACGGCAAGAATTTCATCAGCGGCCAAGCCCTGGATGAAGCGCGCGAACATTTAAACCAAAGCCTCGCGCGCACCGCCGAGATTCAGGCGCGCTTGGATAAAACATTGCTTCGCGCCCCATTTGAAGGCGTGGTGGGCGTACGCCAGGTCAGCGTCGGCGCCTATGTCAACAAGGGCCAGGATATCGCGCGGCTGGAAGGGATCGGCACGCTGAAGGTGGATTTCCGCGTACCCGAACTGTTTGCGGGCCGCTTGAAGCCGGGCCAAACGGTGAAGGTGAGCGTCGATGCTTTTCCCGGCGAGCAATTCGACGGCGAAATCTTCGCCATCGAACCTTCGGTGGACGAGCAGACGCGCACCGTCCTGCTGCGCGCCCGCGTCCCGAATCCGAAGGCGCGTTTGAAGCCCGGCATGTTCGCCCGCGTCGCATTGTTATTGGGTGTGCGCGAAAACGCCATCATCGTGCCGGAACAAGCCATTGTGCCGCGCGGCCAAGATTTCTTTGTGTTCAAAGTGGTAGGCGGCAAAGTCCTATTCGCCAAGGTTGAATTAGGTTTGCGGCGGCCGGGTGAAGTACAAATACTGAAAGGCGTGGCGCCCGGGGACGTAGTCGTCACCGACGGCCAACTGCGTATTCGCGACGGCGCGCCGGTGAAAATCCAAACAGCGATGCCCCCCCGCAGCTAAACCGACTCGCCCATGTTCCTACCCGATATTTCCGTCCGCCGCCCCGTGCTCGCCACGGTGATGAGTCTAGTCATCATCCTGGTCGGCATCATCGCCTTCACCCGCCTATCGGTGCGCGAGTATCCGAAGATCGATCCGCCGGTAATCTCGGTGCGCACCGTCTATGCCGGAGCCAGCGCGGAAGTGATCGAGAACCAGATCACCAATCAATTGGAAGACGCGCTCTCCGGCATCGAGGGCATCAGAACCATCAAATCGCAATCGCGCGAAGAAGTCAGTCTGATCACTATCGAATTCGTGGTCAGCCGCAACGTGGATGCTGCGGCAAACGATGTGCGCGACCGGGTGGCGCGCACGCGCGGACGCATGCCGGCCGAGGCCTTGGACCCAGTGGTGGCAAAAATCGAAGCCGATGCGCAAGCCATCATGTGGCTGCGGCTGTCGAGCGACCGCCACAGCCCGCTCGAAATCACTGACTATGCCGACCGTTATGCCGCCGATTCGCTCAAGACCATCAATGGCGTGGCGAGCGTGATCATCGGCGGCGATCGAAAATACGCGATGCGCATCTGGCTCGACCGCGAACGGCTCGCCGCCTATGGCATGACCGTGCAAGATGTGGAAGACGCACTGCGCCGGCAAAATTTAGAGGTACCCGCTGGCCGCATCGAGAGCCAGCAACGTGAATTCAGCGTGCTCTCCGCTACCGACTTGCAGACGCCGGCGCAATTCAACGCGCTCATTCTGCGCGAGGTGAATAATTATCCGGTTCGGCTTTCAGATGTAGGCCGTGCCGAGATCGGCGCTTACAACGACCGCAACATCGTGCGCGTGCAGGGGCGCGAAGCGGTGGGCCTGGGCATCGTGCAGCAATCCACCGCCAATATGCTGGATGTCGCCAACGGCGTAAAAGAGATGATTCCCCGGCTGCAAAAAACCCTGCCGGATGGGATGAAGCTTCAGGTCTCGTTCGACCGCTCGATCTTCGTCGATGCCTCGATCAAATCCGTGTACAAAGTGCTGCTGGAATCGCTGGGGCTGGTGGTGCTGGTGATCTTCCTGTTTCTGCGCTCGTTCCGCGCCACGCTGATCCCGTTCGTGACGATTCCGGTTTCATTGATCGGCGCGTTTTTTCTGATTTGGATTCTCGGCTTCTCGATCAATGTGCTGACCTTGCTCGGCATCGTGTTGGCCGTGGGCTTGGTGGTGGACGATGCAATCGTGGTACTGGAAAACATCCATCGCTATATCGAGCAGGGCATGCCGCCGCTGCAAGCCGCGTTCAAGGGTTCGCAGGAAATAGCCTTCGCGGTGGTGGCCATGACCATTACCCTGGCGGCGGTGTTCGCTCCGCTGGCGTTCGCTACCGGCAATACCGGGCGGCTGTTCACCGAATTCGCCTTGACGGTGGCGGCGGCGGTATTGGTGTCGGGTTTCGTGGCGCTCACGCTCACGCCCATGATGTGCTCCAAACTGCTACGCCAAGAGAAGAGCCACGGCCGTTTCTACAACGTGCTGGGGGACTTTTTCATTTGGCTCGCAGCGAGCTATCGCAGTTCGCTGGCGAAGAGCCTCCGCCATCGCGGCTTAGTCGTGCTGACCTTTCTCGGCGTGGCCGGCGTCGGCGCCGCACTGTTTTTTACGCTCAAATCGGAATTGGCGCCGTTGGAAGATCGCGGTGTTTTCATCGTCGCGCTGAGCGCACCAGAAGGCGCCACCTTGCAGTACACCGACGGCTATGCGCGCGAAATCGAAAAGCTGCTGGCGCAAATTCCCGAGGTTAATACCTATTTCACCGTGGTGGCGCCGGGGCTGGAAAAACCCAACCCGGTCAACAGCGCGATTGCGTTCGTGAGTCTGAAGGATTGGAGCGAACGTAAGCGTAGCCAATTCGACATCACCAACGAGCTCACGCCTAAGCTGGGTGCGCAACTCCCTGGGGTGCTGGCGTTTCCCATCAACCCGCCCTCGCTCGGCCAAAATTTCCGCAGCACGCCGGTGCAGTTCGTGATCCAAGGCACCTCGTGGGAAGAATTGGAAAGCGGGGTTGAAGCCATGGTGGATCGCGCACGCAAATTCCCCGGCATGCTCAACGTCGATAGCGATCTCAAGCTCAACAAGCCGCAGTTGTCGGTCACCATCGACCGCGACAAGGCCGCTTCCCTCGGCGTCCAAATCGAAACCATCGGCCGCACCCTGGAGAGCCTGCTCGGCGGCCGCGACGTTACCCGCTTCAAGCGCGAAGGCGAGCAGTACGATGTGGTGGTGAAGCTGGAAAACAAAGACCGGCTGGAGCCGAATGACTTGAGCCAGATTTATGTGCGCAATCGCGATGGCCGGCTGATCCAACTCTCCAACTTGGTGCGCATCGAGGAGCGCGTGGCGCCGAAGGAGCTTAACCACTTCAACCGCTTCCGCGCCGCGATCGTGTCGGCGCGCATCGCACCGGGTTACACGTTGGAAGAAGCGCTCAACTATCTCGATCAGGTGCGCCCCCAGGCGCTGGGCGACCGTTTCACCACTGACCTCGACGGCCAGTCGCGCGAATTCCGCGAATCCGGCCGGCAACTGGGATTCGTATTTTTGCTGGCGCTGGCTTTCATCTATCTGGTGCTGGCGGCACAATTCGAGAGCTTCAAAAGCCCCTTGGTCATCATGTTGACCGTGCCACTGGCGATTACCGGCGCGGTGCTCGCCTTGTACCTGCAAGCGCAGTTCGGCAAAGGCGGCACCCTCAATGTGTACAGCCAGATCGGCCTGGTAATGCTGATTGGACTGATCACCAAGAACGGCATCCTGATCGTGGAATTCGCCAATCAACTGCGCGATCAGGGACGGGAAAAGTTCGAAGCGGTGATCGAAGCGGCCAGCCTACGCCTGCGCCCGATTCTGATGACGAGCCTGGCCACCGTACTGGGCGCAGTGCCGATCGCGCTCGCCGCCGGCGCCGGCGCCGAATCACGCCAGGCCATCGGCTGGGTGATCGTCGGTGGGGTATTAGTGGGCACCGTGTTCACGCTGTATGTCATCCCCACCATGTACACCTTCCTGGTAGGCGAACGCCGCTTGATCAGCCGCGCGGAAATGGAAGGTGGTCTAAACGTCGCCGACCAATCACCCTCTGAATAGCCCACAACAAATCTCCCTTTCTTTTTTATTTTGATGGGAAGCGCCATGATCAATCTACGCAAAAGCCATGAACGCGGCCACGCCAATCATGGCTGGCTCGATTCTTTTCACACTTTTTCCTTTGCCGACTATTACGATCCGCATGAAATGGGCTTTGGCAGCCTGCGCGTCATCAATGAGGATCGCGTCGCACCCAAGGGAGGCTTCCCCACCCATCCGCATCGCAATATGGAAATCGTGACCTATATCCTGGAAGGCGAGTTGGCGCATCAGGGCAGCATGGGTAATGGCAGCGTGATTCGCGTGGGCGATGTCCAGCGCATGACGGCGGGCACCGGCATTCGCCACAGCGAATTCAATGCCTCCGAAAGCATGCCGGTACATTTGCTGCAAATCTGGATTGAGCCGGATGAAGCTGGGCTCACGCCTAGCTATGAGCAGAAGCATTTTCCGCTGGCGGAAAAGCAAGGCCATTTTCGGCTCATCGCCTCACGCGACGGGCGAGAAGGCTCGGTGACGATTCATCAAGATGCGGCGATTTACGCTGCGATGCTCAGTCCCGGGCAAACCCTGATATATAACCTCGATCCCGCGCGGCGCGCTTATCTGCACGTAGCATGTGGCCGAGTTGGCTTAAACGGTTATCCGCTGGGTGCGGGCGACGGCGCGAAAGTGAACGGCCCGGAAACCTTGACCTGGTTGGCGGTGGAAGCAGCCGAAATTTTGTTATTTGATTTGGCCTAAGTAGAGCGGGCTGATCCCATGGCTCATTGCTCTTCTGGATTCAAATATCTCCTTGTCGGCAATTCTTACGTTTAGGGCTACCGGGAGCGCCGTGCAGCCCATTTTTATATGGCAATAAGCTGATTAAATTGGATTTTCTATTTTCTGGCCCTTAAATTGCTAACAAGCTAAAAAAACCAGAATTATTCAATCAAGCCCTTATGCAGATTATCTCCAAACTCTCTACCAGGCTGCTCTGTCGAATTTTCGGGCACCGTTGGCATTTTCTCCACGAACGGGAGGTGGGGGGCAAGGTATATTTGTGCCGCCGCTGCCGGCACGAAGCGATCTTCATTCGTTGATCTAAAGCTCACAAGATACTGTTTTGCAATGTTTTTGTAATGTCAACGCGTTATCCTCCCTAGTGTATTCCATGCCGTTTCTTGCTACTGGCACAGCCCTTGCGTATAGCTAAGCACAAGGACTAACAAAGGAGCAACATCATGATTAAACGCTTGGCCAACCGTTTGTTCCGTTCGCGCAAAGTACTCGGCTCGGATACCGTAATCATTAAAGTTCGCATCAACGATCACTACACCTTTTACTACCCCTTCACCGCCAAATCCGGGATGAAGGTACGCGAGATGGATTCTGACGAATTTCAGCAATACCTCGCTGCGCGCTAAATCAACTGAATGTAGAACGAAAAAAACCGGCTAACGCCGGTTTTTTTCGTTCTACATAAAATTAAAGTCAGCGCTTGGCAGAGGCTATACCAATCTTGGAGAGGTCCTCCATCGACAACAGCGAAGGCGCGCTTTCATCCTGGTCCTCCGTCACTTTGTCCTCTATCTTGAAACTCTGCTGTTGCTTGGCACGCTTTTCCTGGTGTTTGCTGGAATTGGCGAGCAACCATTCGATATTGGTACGGGAATCGGCGTTGGCGAGGGCTTCTTCCTTGGAGATAGTGCCTGCAAGGAATAAGTCCAGCAGCGATTCCTCAAAGGTCTGCGAGCCTTCCAGCATGGACTGCTCCATGGCGTCCTTAATCTTGTCGATCTCGCGCCGCTGAATCAGTTCGCCGATATGCATATTGTTTATCAACACCTCAACGGCTGCCACGCGCTTGCCATCCACACCGCGCACCAGGCGCTGGCTGACCACCGCGCGCAGACTAAGTGCTAAGTCGAGCAGCAAACCTTCCTGCGCTTCCGCGGGGAAAAAACCGATGATGCGATTCATCGCATGGTAAGCGTTGTTGGCATGCAGGGTGGCCAAACACAAATGGCCCGTTTGCGTGTAAATCATCGCTTGGCGCATCGTATCCTGATCGCGAATCTCACCGATCAGCAGTACATCCGGCGCTTCGCGCAGCGCATTCACCAGCGCTGTCCCATACGAATGGGTATCGATGCCCACCTCACGCTGATTGACGATGGAGCGCTGGTGGCGGTGAATGAATTCGATCGGGTCTTCGATCGCCAAAATATGGCTGGTGGAATGCCGGTTGCGGTGGTCGATCATCGCCGCGAGCGAGGTGGATTTGCCAGAGCCGGTGGCGCCCACCACCAAAATCAACCCACGTTTATGCATCACCAATTCGCTCAGCACAGGCGGTAAGCGCAAGCTTTCCACCGACGGCACCACATCGGTAATGTAGCGAATCACCATCGCCACCGAACCGCGCTGACGAAACACATTGACGCGAAAACGGCCCACGCCTGGAACAGAAAGGCCGAAATTCATTTCCAGCGCCGCTTCGAAAGCCGTGATCTGCGCTTCCGTCATCAAAGCATAAGCAATTTTCTTGACGACGTTGTGGTCGAGGAGTTGCTGGTTGACCGGGCGAATATCCCCCTCGATTTTGATATAGACAGGGGCACCGGCGGAGAAAAACAAGTCGGAGGCGCGCTGATCCGCCATCAAGCGAAATAGTTGAGTAAGGTCCATGGGAACTAGTTTAGCGGAAAAGACGCCGCTCGCGCTGCCTTGCTCAAGACAGAATGGATTTCAAACGATTGAAGAAGCCGCCGTTTTTAGCCGCTTCGTCGAGTTCGGGCTCGGCCGGCGCTTGCGAATAGGTCGCTTCTTTCTGCTGCCGCGCTTGTCGTGTTAGCGCAAGAAAACTTTGCTGATGCCGGCCCAGCTCGCGGAATTTGCTGGGTTTCTCCAGCACATATTTAGCCAGCTCTTCTAGAAACTCAGCGGTCATTTCATTCACTTCGTACACATACTCATTGACCGTCAGCCCGTTGAAGTTTTTAACCTGCAAGAAAATCTTTGCGTTCTCAAAATCGGCAGAAAAACGAAACGTCACGGGGATTTCATTCGTCACATTAAACACCGCGCGCGCCACCAAACCGCGATCATTCTTGAATTCGGTGCACTGATATTTCAGATTGTTTTGCCAGAGATATTCTTTCAGATTGTCGATCTGGCTCGGCACGTTGCGTTCGACGCTGATTTCCTTTTCCGTCCCGCATTTGAAGCGGAATACCAAGGTGTTGGCGAAATCCTTCTGCCCGATGCGGATCGAATCGACGCTCAGTGCATAGTCGCGCGGACGGAAATCATCGATCAGGCCGAAGCCCTCGATCATATAGGCGCGCTTGATATCTTGATTGAGCACGTTCAGCTGATTGACCAGCTCACGCAGGTAATGGTGAATTTCTTTGTACTTGGTTTGGACCAGCAGAAAATTTTGGCTGACCGCTGCCAGCTTGGACTGGGTCTGTGTCTGCTCTTGCAGTTTTTGGGCTTCCGCCTCTTTTTTTAGCTCGTCTAAAAATGCCATGCTCGCTTATCCCACATTTGAATTACTCAGGAGTCGATCGCATCCGCTGACCATTCTATGCCAACCCTGGGGGGAACAACACCTACTTTGCGGTAATGTGTCACTGCTTCCCATTAGCGGCTTTGGCGGACATCGACTTTAATTGATTTTAATCTAAAGCAATTTCCGTTCCTAACCCCTGCAATACGCTCCTATACCGCGATGGACGCGGGTTTTGGCCTATGTTAAGGTGCCCCACATCGCGCCAGACCTGCCCGCCACTGGCATCTTTCCAGCCCTCCACGACCAATTCCCGACATGCGCATCATCCATCACGGCCCCGCCCCAACGCAACGCAACGACTGGCAGACGATTCGCACCCTGCTGCCCTATCTCGCGGAGTTTCGCGGCCGGGTGGCGCTCGCGCTGATGCTGCTGGTTGCAGCCAAGCTGGCCAACGTCGCCGTGCCGCTCGCGCTGAAAGAAATCGTGGATTCGCTCGACCCGACCCAGGCCGTTCTGGTGCTGCCGGTCATGATGCTCTTGGGGTATGGCTTATTGCGTTTCGCCAGCACGCTGTTCGGCGAATTGCGCGATGCGGTGTTCGCCAAAGTCACGCAACGCGCGATCCGCCGCGTGGCGCAAAAGGTATTTGGCCATCTGCACGCGCTTTCCCTGCGCTTTCATCTGGAGCGCCAAACCGGGGGCGTATCGCGCGACATCGAGCGCGGCACGCGCGGCATCGGTTTCCTGCTGAATTTCATGCTGTTCAACATCTTGCCGACCTTGATCGAGATCGGCTTGGTCGCGGCCATTTTGCTGCTCTATTACGACCCTTGGTTCGCGATTGTCACCTTCATCACGCTTTCGGTGTATGTCGCCTTCACCCTGATCATCACCGAATGGCGCATGGTGTTCCGGCGCACCATGAACGATAGCGATTCCAAGGCCAATACCCGCGCCATCGACAGCCTGCTCAACTACGAAACGGTCAAATACTTCAGCAATGAAGCCTTTGAATCGCGGCGCTACGATGACAGCCTGCAAGTATGGGAAAAAGCCGCGGTGCGCAATCAGACTTCGCTCGCCGCGCTGAATGCCGGGCAAAGCCTGATCGTCGCCCTCGGCGTCACCGTGCTCATGTTCCTGGCGGCACATCACGTCACTCAGGGCACCATGACCCTGGGCGACCTGGTGCTGGTGAATGCCTACATGATCCAGATTTACCTGCCGCTGCATTTTCTGGGCTTTGTTTACCGCGAGATCAAGCATTCGCTGGCGGACATGGAAAAGATGTTTACCTTGCTCGCAGTCAACACCGAGGTGCAGGACAAGCCCGATGCCCAAGCACTGCAAATTGCCGGCAGCGTGATCCGCTTCGAGCACGTGGATTTCCATTACGATCCCAAGCGCCAAATCCTGTTCGACCTGAGCTTCGAAATCCCCGCCGGACGCACGCTGGCGGTGGTGGGGTCAAGCGGCGCGGGCAAATCCACGCTTTCGCGGCTCTTATTCCGCTTCTATGATGTCAGCGGCGGGCGCATCCTGATCGACGGCCAAGACATTCGCGACGTGACCCAAAACTCGCTCCGCGCCGCCATCGGCATCGTGCCGCAGGACACCGTGCTGTTCAACGACACGATCTATTACAACATCGCCTATGGCCGGCCCGATGCCACACGCGAGGAAATTCTCCAAGCCGCGAAGCATGCGCATATCCATACTTTCATCGAGTCGCTGCCGGATAAATACGAGTCCATGGTCGGCGAGCGCGGCTTAAAGCTCTCTGGCGGCGAGAAACAACGCGTCGCCATCGCACGCGCGATTCTGAAAAACCCGCATATTTTGATTTTCGACGAGGCGACCTCCGCCCTCGATTCAAAATCGGAAAAAGCCATCCAGGCCGAATTGAAGCAAATCTCCGAAAACCGCACCACGCTCATCATCGCGCACCGCCTCTCCACCATCGTCGAGGCGGATCATATTCTAGTGCTCGATCACGGCCGCATCGCCGAGGTGGGCACGCTTCGCTAATTAATTGAAAAGAGCAGCGTGTACGCCCATATGTGGGCCTTGCAGCAACAAGAAGAGGCGCAGCCTCCCGCCGTCTTGGTGGGATAAGCGGCCGGATCAAGCCACTTGGCGCAATTCACGACCCTGTCGCACGAGCGCCTCGAACGCCGCCGCCGGGAGCGGACGGCTAAAATAGAATCCCTGTATTTCGTCGCAGCCGATCTGCTCCAGATATTCTAGCTGGGCCAGGGTTTCGACCCCCTCCGCGATCACGCTGAGTTTGAGCTTGTGCGCCAGATCCACGATCACGCCGGCGATGACGGCGCCATCCGAGCCGCTCGTGATGTCGCGCACGAATGATTGATCGACCTTCAACGCATGCAAGCAAAAACGTTGGAGATAACTCAGGCTGGAATAGCCGGTGCCGAAATCGTCCACCGAGATGCGCACGCCCATGTCAAACAGTTGTTTGAGCATGTCGCTGGCTACATCAACGTTCTTCATCAGCAGGCTCTCCGTAATTTCCACTTCCAGCACTCCGCGATCTTGCAGGCCGCATTCCGCCATGATGTCGGCGATGCGTTGCGGCAAATTGGGTTCGCGGAACTGGCGCGCCGATAGGTTGACCGCTATGCGCAAGGACGGCAAACCTGACAACTGCCACGCCCGCAACTGGCGGCACGCGTCGCGCAGCACCCAATCACCAATCGGCACAATCAAGCCGGATTCCTCGGCGACCGGGATAAACTTGGCCGGCTGGATCATGCCTTTTTCCGGATGGTTCCAGCGCAACAGCGCTTCGGCGCCGATGACGCGGCCACTCGCTATATCCACCTGCGGCTGAAAATGCAGCACGAACTCTTGCTGCGCGATGGCGCGGCGCAAATCGGTTTCAATCGTCAAACGCTCTTGCGCCTGGGCATTCATCTCGGCGGTATAAAACTGGAAGCCGTTACGTCCCGCATCTTTCGCGCGATACATGGCGGTATCGGCATTGCGCAATAAATGCTCCGCATCGGTATCGTCCAGCGGGAATATCGTAACGCCGAGGCTGGCGGTCACGTGTAATTCCTTTTCCCGCAGATGGATCGGCTCACTCACCGCAGCCAATATTTTGCGCAACACGGCAAGCACATCGTCCACATGCTGGACGCCTTGCAGCAAGATCGTGAATTCATCTCCGCCTTGGCGCGCCACCACATCGTTGCGGCGCACGGCTGCGCTAATCCGCTGCGCGATCTCCTTGAGCAATTGGTCGCCGCATTCGTGGCCCAGGGTATCGTTGATATTCTTGAATCCATCCAGGTCGAGAAAGATGATAGCGAGCAGGCACTCTTCCCGTTCCGCTTGAGCCATGGCGCGGTTCAACAGATCAAGAAACAGCACCCGATTGGGCAGGCCGGTCAGCGCATCATGCGTGGCCTGGTGCAAAATGCGCGCTTCATAGGCCTTGTTTTCCCTGATATCGCGCACCGCCACGATAGTGAATCGCCCTTCCTCTGTCACCAACGGCCCCAAACTGATGTTCACCGGAATCTCCGAGCCATCTTTGCACAGCGCGGTGAGATCCTGGCGCGCGCTCATCGAACGGATTTCCGGCTGCGCTTGGTAACGCGCCATATGGCCCACATGCGCCTCGCGCAGATGCACCGGCACCAACACTTGAATCGATTGCCCCAGCAATTCGTCGCGTTGATAGCCGAACAGCTTTTCGGTGAAGGCATTCACTTTGACGATGATGCCGTGGCTATCGGTCACGATGATCGATTCCGTGGCCACTTGCATAACTTTTTCATTTTGATTGAAAGCGCGCTCGACCGAACCCGCCATGTCATTAAAAGCGTGCTCCAACTCAATCAGCTCGCCCGCGCCGCGCCCAACGGTCGCGCGGATCGTCAGGTCGCCGCGCGCGAATTGATGTGCGGCTTCAATCAGCAAGCGAATGCGCCGCTGCACCACCATGCCCGTGGCAAACCACGCGAAGACGAAGATGGCCACGGTGAGCAGGCCCAGCACCGCAAGCTGACGCATCAGGATACGATTGTTCTGCGCCAGCACTTGGGATTTGGGTAGGCTGGCGCTCACGTACACCGCCCCGCCGCCGGCGCTGCCCAGCGCCCGAACTAAGGTGAACAGATGGTTTCCTCCTCCCACGGCGATGCCTGCGCCGGCACCATCGGCGCGAATAGCTTGAATAATTTCTGGAATAGGATTCGGCTTGCCCACTCGTCCGGCCTCCTGCGGAAACCGGGCCATCACTACGCCCTGCGCATCCAGAATGCTGAACTTCATGCCAACGGGCAATTTCGCCTCGGCCAGCAGACGCTCCAGCCAGCCCACATCAATCGCTACAAAGACTACCCGCAAAGGTTGCGGGGATGCTTCCGGGATGGGTATTGCAACCACCAGCACGGGGCGGCCGCTGAGGCGGCCGATGTTATAGTCGCCGACCGCGAAATGCCGCAGACGGACTGCCTCCCGAAACCACTTGCGGTCGGCGGAATTCACCGGGGCGCTGTTCAGGGCATCGCATAGCAGCATACCGTTGCCATCTGTGACGCCGATGTTGACATAGCCTTGGCTGTTCATGAGCGCGTTTTTCATCCGCGTCTGGCAGGGCGCCCGAGCGCCCTCTGCCACCTCCGGCAGCGCCGCGAGGACTTGCAGAAGCCCCTGCGCGCCAGCGATGACTTCGCGTTGCCCGCCGGAAAGAATTTGGACGAGAGACAGCATGTCCCGCTGCGATGCTTCGACCGCAAGTTTCCGCTCGCTGAAAGCAGCGTCCACCGTGACCCATAGCCAAGGCAGCACGGCAGCGGCAATCAGCAGCAGCACCCGCAGGCGCAGGCTGGAAGTTTGTATACGGCTCAATAACATTCGGCTTGTTGGGACAACGGCCTGTAACGGCGCAGCTTACCCATCTCTTTGATTCGGAATTGAATTAGCGACTAAAAAAACCAGATCTTTAGTGAGGGTTTTCCAACCCTGACCCCACCGCTCAGCTCATGCCTGTTGGCGCTCCTGGCACTAGCCGGTCCCTGCCAACTTTGCTATTGTTCACCCCCCGAACCACCTTCCCCCCCATTCACGGAGTCCTCGCATGGCCACGCTCGACCTCACCAAAGATAATTTCGAACAAACGGTTCTAAACCATGATCTCGTGATCCTCGATTTCTGGGCGCCGTGGTGCGGCCCGTGCCAAGGTTTCGCGCCGGTGTATGAAGCCATTTCGGAAAAGTATGCGGATGTGGTGTTCGCGAAAGTGAATACCGAGGAAGAGCAGGAGCTTGCGGGTTATTTTCAGATTCGCTCGATTCCCACGCTGATGGTGTTCCGCGAGCAGGTCATCATCTTCTCCCAACCCGGCGCCCTGCCCGGCTCGGCGCTGGAAGAAATTATCACCAAGGCAAAGACGCTGGATATGGATCAGATTCGCGCGGAAATCGCGGCGGAAGAAAAGAACCAAGCTTAACCACGGGGCACACGGGGGCACGGGGAGAGCGTGTTATATGGAAATTGGGATCCCTAGTTAAGCGCAATCATTTCGCTATTCATATCTGGGTTTCCCCGTGTACTCCGTGTACCCCGTGGTTCATGAACTTTTAAGCAGCAACGCCAATACCTCGCGCGCCAGCGGCACGGTGATGGGGCGCTTCATTTCAAGCGAATAGCGGTCCAGCGCTTCCAGCACCGCCATCAACGAAGGCAAATCCCGCTTCCACTGTTTCAATAAATACCCCACCACATCGCGCGGCAGGGTAAAGCCGCGCCCCTGGGCATGGGTCATCAGCGCTTGGGCCTTGTCCTCATCCGATAGGCACTTCACTTGGAACACCAAGCCTTGCGCCAAGCGGCTGGCCAGGTCTTGCCGGATATTGAGATGCATGGGCGCATAAGGCCCGCTGGCGATCAGCAGGCCGCTGCCATCGCGTAGGCGGTTCATGATATTGAACAGGCGATTTTGGTTCGGCTCATCGAGCGCCAGCACATCGTCCACCAACAGCACGTCACACAGCGCGGCTTCATCTTCGGTGCACATTTGCGTATCACGGGCCAAGCACGAGCGCAGGTGATGCGCGCTGGCGGCAGCGGCAAAGCCGTGCAGGAGATGGCTTTTGCCGCATCCCGCGCCACCCCATAGATAAACGACGCGTTCGTGGATAGAACCTTCCAACATGGCGCGCAAGGTCGCCAGCACCTCGCCATTCAAGCCGATGACGAAATTCTGCAAACTTGGCAGCGGCGGGGGGGCAATATCGAAAACCAGTTGTTTCATGATCAGGCAACCGGTCAAAACCGGGGTTTGAGGTAAAATACGCAAAGACGGCTACTTTAACCAGCAACGCTTCATAACTCAATCAGTGAGAACCTCATCTTGACTTCGGCGCACCCCCCCAATTCCTTGAGCTACCGCGATGCAGGCGTGGATATCGACGCCGGCGACGCCCTGGTGGAAAACATTAAACCGCTGGCCCGGCGCACGATGCGCCCCGAAGTGATGGGCGGCATCGGCGGCTTCGGCGCGCTATTCGAGATTTCGAAAAAATTCCGCGAGCCGGTCTTGGTTTCCGGCACCGATGGCGTCGGCACCAAATTGAAACTCGCCTTCGAAATGAATAAGCACGACACGGTCGGCATCGATTTGGTGGCGATGAGCGTGAACGACATTCTGGTGCAAGGCGCGGAGCCGCTGTTTTTTCTCGACTACTTCGCTTGCGGCAAACTCGATGTCGCCACCGCCACGGATGTGGTCAAAGGCATCGCCCAAGGCTGCGAATACGCCGGCTGCGCATTGATCGGCGGCGAGACGGCGGAGATGCCGGGCATGTATCCAGCGGGCGAATACGATCTCGCCGGCTTCGCGGTGGGTGCGGTGGAAAAGAGCCAGATCATCAACGGCAAGACCATCCAGCCGGGGGATACGGTGCTGGGGCTCGCCTCCAGCGGCGCGCACTCCAACGGCTACTCGCTCATCCGCAAAGTGCTGCAAGTGACAGGGGCCGATCTCAACGCTGATTTCCATGGCCGCACGCTGGGCGAGACCATCATTGAGCCTACGCGCATTTACGTGAAACCCCTGCTGGCTTTGATGCAAACTTTGCCCGTAAAAGGCATGGCGCACATCACGGGGGGTGGCTTGTTGGAAAACATTCCACGCATTTTGCAACCCGAACTCACGGCCAAGCTCGATGTATCGAGCTGGCCTTTGCCGCCACTATTCCAGTGGCTGCAAGAGATGGGCAATATCGAGACGCACGAGATGCATCGCACTTTCAACTGCGGCATCGGCATGGTGGTGGTAGTCGCTGCGAATGATGCCGAGCGCGCCATGCAAAGCCTCAGCGCGGCGGGCGAAACGGTGTACCGCATCGGCAGCATTGAACAGCGCGCGGCTGGGCAAGCGCAAACGATTGTGCAGTGAAAACCATCGTCATCCTCATCTCGGGTCGCGGCAGCAATATGCAGGCGATTGTCGAAGCTAATCTGCCGGTGCACATCGCCGCCGTGATCAGCAATCGAGCCGATGCCAGCGGTTTGAGTTATGCCCAATCCAAAGGCATCGCAACGCGTGTAGTCGATCACCGCAACTTTGATACACGCGAGGCATTCGATGCCAGATTGATGCAAACCATTGACGCATTCAAACCGGATTTAGTCGTACTCGCTGGCTTCATGCGCATCCTCACCGAAGGTTTTGTGAATCACTACCAGGGCCGCTTAATCAATATCCACCCCTCGCTGTTGCCCGCCTTTCCTGGCCTGGCGACGCATGAGCAAGCGCTTAAAGCTGGCGTTAAAGTGCACGGCTGCACTGTGCATTTCGTCACCCCCAAAGTGGATCACGGCCCGATCGTGGCGCAAGCTGAAGTCGCGGTGGAAGCGAACGACACCCCCGCAACGCTCGCGGAACGGGTGTTGATAGAAGAACATCGGATTTATCCGCAGGCGATACGTTGGTTTGCCGAAGATCGGCTCACCCTCACGCCCGATGGGCGCGTCAACGTGAAAGACGTGGAGACGTTGGATTAATCATGATGCCAAACTTGAAACGCACTGTTTACCAAACGCTATGCGCCCTTTTACTGGCCAGCACCCTCCTACCCGCCGTGGCCGCACCCACGCAATCTACGTTCACTTACAGCGTGAGCCGAGGCAAAGAAGTGATCGGCGAGATTCAGGAAACGCTGACCATCGACGCGCAACGCTATAAGTTGGAGAGCAAAACCATTCCGCTGGGCGTGGCGGCGATATTCGTGAAAGACACCATCCTGATGAGTAGCGAGGGCGGGTACAGCGCCAGCGGATTTCGACCGGAGCGTTTTGAATATCATCGCAGCACCAAACCGAACAAAGATGTGACTGCGCGCTTTGATTGGACTGGCAAGACCGCTGAGTTCTCCTATGAGGGCAAGACTGAATCACAAGCGCTGCCCGAGCTGCTGCAAGATCGATTTAGTGCGCTGTACCACTTCCGCTTTCTGACCAAGCCACCGAAAACGCAGACCCTTCCCGTGAGCAATGGCAAGAAAATCGAAAATCAACTTTTCAAATATAGTGGCGAAGAAACATTGACCCTCCCCATCGGCAAAATCAAAACGATACGTTACGAGCGCGAGCGTACGCCAGACGATGACGGCATTACACTTTGGATTAACGATCAATGGGCCGCGCCGGTCAAAATCGTGGTGACCGGTAAAAAGGGCGGCCAAACCGAACAGGTGTTGAAGCGCGCAAAGCTCGATGGTCGATGATGCGCAGCGGACGGCCGTTTATCTGGGCTATCGCATTCTCGCTGTTATTGCATGTCAGTCTATTGCTCGGACCCAAGATTGAACTGCCGAATTGGGCAGCCCCTCCCCCGCTTACGGTAGACATTCAAACACCTCCATCACCTCCCGTTAGTCTGCCGCAACCGGTTCGACGCCCGATCAGGCCCGCGCCGAAAACGCCCTCTATCGCGCCAGCCACGCCAGCCGTTATCGCAGATCAATCGTCGGCGCCCGCGCCCACCGCGCCATCCGAGCCCGCGCCACTCGCGCAAACACCTGAAACATCGGCGCCGCTCGCCGCACCAATCGATAAGCGCCCCGCCTTCCCCAGCCAATTCGAATTGGTGTACACGGTCTATCGCGGCGAACAGGGCATGTCAGTCGGCAAAACAACCCACAAATGGCGCATGGCCAATAATCAATATCTGCTCACGAGCAGCACCGAAGCGACTGGCCTGTTCTCGCTATTTTTTAGCGGGCGTTACATTATCACCAGCCGTGGCGAACTGAGCGCGAATGGCCTCAAACCGATTTCATTTTGGATACAGCGCGGCCAAAGCGGTGAGCGCACCGAGTTTGCGGAATTCGATTGGGAAGCCAAATCATTGCAATATGGCAAAAGTGATGAGCGCCGCAATGTCGCCCTGAGCGAGGGCACACAAGATCAACTCTCAGTGTTCTATCAACTGGCGCTGACCGCGCCGCACAGCGGGCGGTTTAAACTGGCGCTCACCACGGGCCGCAAATTCAATCAATACGACTATCAAGTGATCGGCGAAGAAACGATTGACACGCCCTTAGGCCCGCTGAAGACCCAGCATCTGGCAAGAGTGGCGCAAGAAGCGGGGGGTAACGCGGATATTTGGCTCGCAGTCGATCATCATTATCTGCCGGTTCGCTTTAAGCTGGCATCGCAGAAAGGAGAAATACTCGATCACGTGATTGCGGATTTGCTTGTGCCTTAGCGACGAAGACTAAGGCTTAGGCAAAACGGGTACGGCCGGCTTTGGTGTAAAACCCGGCTCGTCGACGGTTTTGATGTCGCTAATAAAATATTGCGTTTCGCCAAAGCAGGAAGTGGGTACGCCGATGTGCTGCTCGTAGGACAACGCGACGCGCTGGCCGATGGATGGATTGATGCGCTTGGCAAGCGCATCGTCGCGCACCGTGAAATAAAACTTCTCCGCCACCGTGCCCGGCATCGACACCAGCGCCATCTCACCCTCCCAGGTTTTGCACAGCCAGCCTTTATGCGAGAACTTTTGCACATAGCCCGCGCGCTCGCCGCTGGAATAGCTCCAGCTCAATACCAACCAAGTGTAGGCAACCAACAACAGGATCGCGAGCACCGCAATCGCGGCCAACGTTTTGATGACTTTTGCGCCGACGTTTTCCATAGTGTTTCACTCGGAGTATGCAGAGGCGCCGAGATTAGCATAGCTAGCGCTTGGGCTGCAAAACGCTGTTTTAGACGCCATAGCGCAATCAGGCTAGAATGGCCGCGCCAAGTGTAGTGCTTCACTCTAAACGGTGCTTTCAGAGCCCCCCCAAAAGCGCCATGACAAGACGCGGCGCGCAGGCAATAGTCGGTCTATTGCCAAGCGGCGCAACGCGGTCATGGCGTTTTTGGGGGGCTCCCGCCGGGCGAGTTCCTGAGCGGTCATCCGCGGCGTTACGCTTGCTTGAAATAGAATGGCTATTCCTGCGCAAGCTCGCCTTGCGGCTGACCGCTCAGGAACTCGCTGAAAGCATCGTTTAGAGTGAAACACTACACAAGTACCCCGCCATGAATTCATCCAAAAACATCGAACAACTCATTGCCCTTGCCGTGCTCGTACTCTTGATCATGGGCACTTATCTCGTCTTGCAGCCTTTCATCACGGCGCTGCTGTGGGCAGGTTTGTTGTGCTATGCGACTTGGCCGGTGTTGCTGCGCGTCAATACTTGGCTCAAGCATCGACGCGGCTGGTCGGCGGCGCTGATGTGCCTGGCGATTGCCACTGTATTGGTGGCGCCGTTCGTGATTGTCGTGGCATCGCTGGCCGACAACGTGGGTCGGCTGAACGAGATGGTGCAAACCTTTCTAGCGCAAGGCTTGCCCGCGCCGCCGACTTGGCTCGCCGGCCTACCCTTGGTGGGTGAAAAGCTACATGCGTTCTGGCTGGCGGCGTCAACCGACACCAGCCTGTTGGTCGAGCCGATCAAACGCGCACTACCGGAGATGAGTAAATGGCTGCTGAGTCACAGCATCGCGCTCGGCAATGGGGTGCTGCAACTTGCGCTGTCGGTGTTCATTTTATTTTTCTTGTATCGCGATGGCGAGGCGCTGGCGCAACGGATGGATACCGCGATGGCACGCATCGGTGGCGAACGCGCACGCACCTTATTGAAATTAGCCGGCAGCACAGTCAAAGGCGTGGTGAACGGCATCCTCGGCACCGCGATCGCGCAAGGCATTCTCGCCGGCATCGGATTTTTGATCGCGGGCGTGCCGGGCGCACTGTTGCTAGGCCTCGCCACTTTCTTCTTATCGGTGGTGCCGGTTGGGCCGCCGCTGCTGTGGATCCCGGCCGCCGCCTGGCTGTATTACCAAGGCGAAGTCGGTTGGGCGATTTTTATGTTGGTTTGGGGTGCAGCCGTGGTCTCCAGTGTGGATAATTTCTTGAAGCCTTACCTGATCAGCCAGGGTGCTTCATTGCCCTTCATCTTAGTGTTGCTCGGGGTATTGGGTGGCTTGGTGGCGTTTGGTTTCGTCGGCGTGTTTCTTGGCCCAACCTTGCTCGCGGTGGGCTATAGCTTGGCACGCGAGTGGACGTTGAATCCCGCCGCCGACACCCCGGTGCAATCCTGATGGAACTCAACGCCGCAACGCTCAAAGCGGTGAGCGAGGCACTGAATGTGATGCTGCCTGGTGTGGAACCCGCCGATGTCGTGTTGTCGCGCTTTTTCCGTGAGAACGCGCAACTCGGCGTACGTGATCGCGCCTTCATTGCCGAAACTGCTTTTGGCGTATTGCGGCATAAGCGCTTGTTGGAAACGCTTTCGCAACACCATACCGGGCGCGCCTTGGCGCTGAGCTTTCTGGTGCGACTGGGCGGCGTCAGCCTGCGGCAAATCGGGCCGCTACTCAAGCGTGACGAACTGGAATGGCTGACCGCCGTGAAGGCGGCCGATATGAGCCAGATTCCGCTTGCGATCCAGCTTGATCTGCCGGATTGGCTGTTTGAGATGCTCAGCGCGCAAATGCCGCAAGAAGAACTAGTGCGCTTGTGCCGCGCACTGCAACAACCCGCGCCCTTGGATTTACGTGTGAACACGCTGCTCGCCACACGCGAGGAAGTGCTGGCCAAACTCAAGGCCGACGGCATTGCGGCGCAAGCCACGCCCTACTCACCGATCGGCGTGCGCCTGAGCGAGAAACCTGCGCTGTCGAAGAATCGCTTATTCGTCGCAGGCAAAATCGAGGTGCAAGACGAAGGCAGTCAATTGCTGGGCCTGCTAGTAGGGCCGACGCGCCACGACACGGTGGTGGATTTCTGCGCGGGCGCAGGTGGCAAAACGCTGCACTTGGGTGCCATGATGAACTCGCAAGGGCGGCTGTATGCCTTTGATGTGTCGGAGAAGCGACTACAGAAAATGAAACCGCGCTTGAAACGCTCGGGGCTCTCCAATATCCACCCGCAATGGATCAAAAGTGAAAACGACACCCACATCAAACGCCTCGCCGGCAAAATCGATCGCGTGCTGGTGGATGCGCCGTGCAGCGGGCTGGGCACCTTGCGCCGCAACCCCGATTTAAAATGGCGACAGACGCCGCAGTCCATCCTGGAATTAAGCGCCAAACAAAGCGCGATCCTCGCCTCCGCCGCGCGCCTGGTGAAAGTGGGCGGACGACTGGTGTACGCCACTTGCAGCCTGCTGGAAGCGGAAAACGAAGTAATCGTGCGCGCCTTTCTCGAACAGCATCCGGATTTTTCGCTGTTGCATGCAGGTGAATTGTTGCAGCGCCACGGCATCCCCTTGGTTACCGGCGAGTTTTTTAAACTCAATCCTGCCGATCATCACACGGATGGTTTTTTTGCTGCGGTGTTCACGCGGACTTGAGCATCGAATTCAGATTTTCGTGCTTCTAACTTAGACTGGCAGCATCCATGAAAAAAAAGCACTTCCTCGTCTTCGTCCTGTGCGCCATCGCCAGTAGCGCAAGCGCGCTCGACAGCGGGACAAAACCACTACCCGCCACTGGCACGGTGCAAGTCGCCTTCACGCCCGAGGAAGATGCGACCGGCTTGATCGTAAAAGCCCTGCGCGAAGCGAGCAAGACGGTGCGCGTCTTGACGTATAGCTTTACCAGCAACGAGATTTCCTTTGCCTTGATCGAGGCGAAGCGGCGCGGTCTCGACGTGCAAGTAATCGCCGACGCCGAACAAATCCGCCGGCTGGAACACAACAAGGTCGGCCTGATGCATCAAGCCGGGGTGCGCGTCTGGCTCGATGAGCAACATCAAAGCGCGCACAACAAAGTGATGGTGATCGACGGCGACAGTGCAAATCCGACAATTGTCACCGGCTCGATGAATTTTACTTACTCCGGCCAATTCAAAAATGCCGAGAACGTGCTGATTCTGCGCGGCAACAAAGCGCTTGCCGAGGCCTATAGCGCGAATTGGCAACGCCACCACAACCACGCCACGCCCTTTCGCCCATGATCTCGTCCAACGCGCACAATTTATTCCTTGAGGCCCTGGCAGAGCTCGGCGATGCCCGCTTGTGGTGGCAATTCGCAACCATCGGCGCCAGCCTGCTGAGCGCTTGGCTGATCGCCTATGCGCTCGGCAAACACTTCCCACGCAAAGCATCGCCCGGCGAAAAATCCATCGCGCTGCGGCGCGTCTTGTTCCCGCTGTTCGCTCTTATATTGCTGTTGATCGGCAAATCGGTCGTCGCGGGTTGGCTGCCGGTGGCCTTGATCAATCTAGTTATTCCGCTGGCCTTGTCGCTGCTCTTGATCCGCGGCACCAGCGAGATACTGCGCTTCGCGTTTGCGCCCAGCGGCTTGATTCTCCTGGTCGAAAAAACCGTTACTTGGATCGTGCTGATCGGGTTGGCGCTGTATCTCTCCGGTGTGCATCACGAGGTACTCAAGGCGCTGGACGAGCTGGGCATCAACATCGGCAAGCAGCGCATCTCGCTCTTGCTGGTGCTGGAAGGCGTGGCGTCGATGATCGTCACCGTGGTGATCGCGCTGTGGATCAGCCGGCTGATCGAGTCGCGTGTGATGCATGCCGACACCTTCGATCTCAACCTGCGCATCGTGCTCTCAAAAGTGACGCGCGCGCTGCTCATCCTGGTCGGCGTGTTAATCGCCCTACCCTTGGCTGGTATCGACATCACCTTTCTCTCGATCTTCGGTGGCGCGCTCGGTGTCGGCCTGGGCTTCGGCTTGCAGAAGATTGCCAGCAATTACATCAGCGGCTTCATTATTCTGCTCGACCGTTCAGTGCGCATCGGCGACATCATCGCGGTGGACAACAAATTTGGCGAGATCACCCAGATCAACAACCGCTACACGGTATTGAAGGGGCTCGACGGCACTGAGGCGCTTATCCCAAATGAAACGCTGATTACCTCCATCGTGGTCAATCATTCCTTCACGACGCGCCAGGTGCGCGTCAACCTGCCGCTGCAAATCAGTTATGACAGCCCCTTGGAACAGGCGATGGGCCTCATGTGCGCGGCCGCAGCCGCCAACCCGCGCGTGCTGCAGGATCCCAGCCCCGAGGTGTTTCTGCGGGAATTCGCCGACAACGGTTTGATGCTCGAGTTGGTCATCTGGATAGCCGACCCGGAGGAGGGGCAGCTCAGCTTGCGCTCAGCTTTGAATCTGGAAATTTGGCGCCGGTTTCAGGTCGCGGGGATTGAAATTCCTTACCCTCGGCGCGATATTAGGGTTTTAGGTTCTGCCGGCCCAGCCGTTAATGGAACATCAGCCTGACAAAATACCCTTCCCAACACCTTATTTCGGGTAAAATCAGGACTTCTACATCATCATAACAAAAGGATATCTCCTTCATGTTCAATGGCTTAGTTAATCTCCCTTGGTGGGGATACATCGTAGTAGCCTTAGTTTTTACCCATATTACCATCGCTGCAGTGACCATTTTCCTGCATCGTGGCCAGGCGCACCGCGCCCTGGATTTACACCCTATCATTAGCCATTTCTTCCGTTTCTGGCTCTGGCTGAGCACCGGCATGGTGACCAAAGAGTGGGCCGCGATTCACCGCAAACACCACGCCGCATGCGAAACCGTTGACGATCCGCACAGCCCACAAATTCTCGGCATCAAAAAGGTGTTTTGGGAAGGCGCTGAGCTGTATCGCAAGGAATCGAAAAACTTAGAGACTATAGAGAAGTACGGCAAGGGCACCCCGGACGACTGGGTCGAGCGCCATGTCTATACCCCGTACTCCGCGCGCGGCATCGCACTCATGGCCGCCATCAATATTCTGTTATTTGGCCCGCTCGGCCTCACGATTTGGGCAGTTCAGATGGCATGGATTCCCGTGACGGCGGCGGGCATCATCAACGGTATCGGCCACTATTGGGGTTACCGCAACTTCTCCGCCGACGACGCCAGCACCAACATCTCACCTTGGGGCATCCTGATCGGCGGCGAAGAGTTGCACAACAACCATCATGCCTACCCCACCTCGGCCAAACTCTCCAGCAAGTGGTTCGAGTTCGACATCGGTTGGCTGTATATCCGGACGATGGAAGTTCTCGGTCTCGCCACCGTCAAGCGTGTCGCGCCCAAAGTAAAGCTCGATCTAGCTAAAACCAATTGCGACGCAGAGACGGTACAGGCAGTCATCACGCACCGCTATGAGGTGATGGGGAAATACGTTAAATCGCTGAAGCAGATCATGGGCGAGGAAATCCAGCGCTTACGCGCGCAAGGCGTACATTTCGACGTGATCACCTTCCGCCGCTGGTTGCATCTGGGCGAAACCGAACTAAAAGCGCCAGAGCAAGCCGAGTTGAAGCAAGCGCTGAGCGCGAGCAAAGTGCTCGCCACGATTTACGCCATGCGCCAAGAGTTGGCCGCTCTGTGGGGACGCTCCACGCTGACCCAAGAACAGCTCGTCAAGCAACTCGATGACTGGTGCAAACGCGCCGAATCGAGCGGTATCGAAGCCCTGCAGCAATTCTCGCAACGCCTGCGCTGCTACGCTTAAACTGCCATCCAACCCATCGGGGCGCCCGCTTGTCGCGTGGCGCCCTTTTTTTATGGACGCAACGCCCCTTCCTTACTAGCATGAACTAAGCGCAAGTTTCGGCTTGCTCTCCCCCTAACACCTGGCGAGGTGGGGCATGCTGCAGACACGACTGGCCCGATTCACTGCACCGCGCGCGATAGCTTGGCTACTTGCTGGTTGCGTTTGCGCGCTGGGCCTGACCGTTGTTCTCTACGGCCAGCGCACAAATATATCATTAGCCTTACTGCTTTTCTCGCTCGGCTTAGCTGCGCTTGCGGCGTGGAGCACGTATTCTCTCTACCGCCTGGATCGGGCGTTCCAACAAGCACAACGCGAAATTGAGCAGTTCAATCGATTGCTAGCGGAAAACGTTGACGAACGCGCCACAGCGCTACAAGTCGCCAACATCAATCTGAAAATGGAAGTCATCGAACGACGCGCGATGGAAACTGAACTCTTCCGCTACCGGGAACACTTGGAAGAAATTGTGGCGCAGCGCACTGAAATGTTGGAAAAAGCCAACCTGCATTTGCTAGAAGAAATTGCGCAACGCAAGAAAGCAGAGCGCAAACTATTCGAGCAGAAAGAGCGTGCTCAAGTAACGCTGGCATCGATCGGCGATGCCGTCGTCACGACCGATGCCAAGGGTCAAGTGGTTTACCTCAATCCCGTCGCGGAAGAACTAGTCGGCTGGTGTAACGCTGATGCAAAGGGCCGGCCCATTTCTGACTTGATGCGTCTGCTCAACGAAGCCACGCGCAAGCCAGTTGAAAACCCAGTGCTATCTTGCTTGCGCGAAAATCCCCATGCCGTGACGAACAATGCCAGTCTGTTGATTCGAGGCGATGGAGAAGAAATTTTGATTTCCGATTCTGCTGCGCCAATCCGCGACCGTGAACGCAACGCGATTGGAGCAGTGATGGTATTTCATGACGTCACTGCGGAACGCAAACTGACACAGCAGCTTTCCTACCAAGCAACGCACGATGCCTTGACCGGTTTGGTTAATCGCCAGGAATTCGAGCGGCGTTTAAGCCGCGTGCTGCAATCCGCCAGGGAAGATCATACTGAACACGCGTTGATGTTTCTTGATCTTGACCACTTCAAGCAAGTCAACGACACCAGCGGCCATGCTGCGGGAGACGAGTTGCTGCGTCGAATCGCCGTGCTCTTCAAACACGCTATCCGGCAGCGCGACACGCTGGCGCGCTTGGGCGGCGATGAATTCGGCTTGTTGTTGGAACGCTGCACCATGCAGCAAGCGGAATCGATCGCGAAAGAACTGCTCCAACACATCAACACGTTCGTCCTCGATTGGTCAGGGGTACCGCACAAGGTGGGGCTAAGTATCGGCATGGTGGTGATCAATCAAGATACTGTTAGTCTGTCCATGGTGCTCAGCGCCGCCGATGCCGCCTGCTATGAATCCAAGCGCAACGGGCGCAATCGGTACAGTGTTTACGCCTCCGCGCCACGGCTTTGAAGGGCCTGATACGCTTCCCCGCCGCCCAAACAAAATACCCCCGCCAAGGCGGGGTATTTTGCGTTCCGAACTCGAAAACTTATTCTCGAACATTTATTTCAGTTTGATTTCCTTGTACATCACATGCTTGCGCGCAACGGGATCGTACTTGCTCATCTCCAATTTTTCCGGAGTGGTGCGTTTGTTTTTGTCCGTGGTGTAAAAGTGACCGGTGCCCGCAGTCGACTCCAGTTTAATTTTTTCGCGTCCGCCTTTTGCCATGATCTAATCCTTAAATCCGCTCGCCTTTGGCGCGCAGTTCAGCCAGCACCACATCGATGCCATTTTTGTCGATAGTCCGTAGCCCAGCGTTGGATAAACGCATACGCACCCAGCGGTTTTCGCTTTCCACCCAGAACCGGCGATACTGCAGATTCGGTAAAAAACGACGCTTGGTTCTGTTATTAGCGTGGGAAACATTGTTTCCGGACATCGGCGCCTTACCGGTGACGATACATACTCGCGCCATGATAAATCCTTTGCTTCGGTGAAAAACGCGCAACTATACAGCAGTTTGCAAAATGGCTCAAGAGGCGGTATCGTCCCCGGCTTCGACCCCAAACGACCCCGCCGATCGACCCAATACGATGCTGGAAGCGGCCCATCTTACCTGCCAGCGCGGCGAGCGCACCCTATTCACGAACTTGAGCTTTACCCTCGGCGCGGGCGAACTATTGCAGGTCGCCGGCCCCAATGGTAGTGGTAAAACCAGTCTGCTCAAGCTGTTATGCGGTTTGAGCCCCCCCGTGGCAGGCGAAATCCATTGGCAAGGCGCGCCCGCTAGAGGCGAAGATTTCCGGCGCCATCTGTTTTATCTGGGCCACCAGCATGCCGTCAAGGAAGAACTGAGCGCTTTGGAAAACCTGCATATTTCGACCGATCTGGCGGGTGAACCGCTGACCGATGAAGAGGCCTTGGATGCGCTGGAGCGAATGGGGCTCGCTGGGCGCGAGCACTTACCGGCCAAGGTGTTGTCTCAAGGCCAGAAACGGCGGGTCGCCCTGGCGCGGTTGCTGGTATCCAAAGCGCCTTTATGGATTCTGGATGAACCCTTGACCGCGCTGGATGTCGGAGCGGTTGACCTGATTCAATCGCGCCTCGCCGAACATTTGGCGCACCAGGGCATGGTGGTGGTGACCACCCACCAGGCGCTTCATGTACCCGGCGTCACCCCGCGCCGCATCGATCTGGAATAGCATACGGTGCTCATTACCATCATCCGGCGCGATTTACTGCTCGCCTACCGACGCCGCTCGGATGTGCTGACCACGCTGTTCTTTTTCGTGATCGTGGTGAGTTTGTTTCCCCTGGGCGTAGGACCGGAAATGAAAACGCTGCGCCTGATTGCACCGGGGGTGGTCTGGGTCGCGGCGCTGCTCGCTTCGATGTTGTCGTTAAACCGGTTGTTTGCGGCCGACTATCAAGACGGCACACTCGAGCAAATGCTGCTCGCACCCCAGCCCTTAGCGTTGATCGTGCTGGGCAAGATCGTGGCGCATTGGCTGGTGTCGGGTCTGCCGTTGGCCTTGATGGCGCCGGTGTTGGGCATGCAGTTCGATTTACCGCCCGAGGCGCTGGCTATTTTGTTTTTTGCGCTGCTGCTCGGCACGCCGATATTGAGCCTGATCGGCGCGATCGGCGCAGCGTTGACCTTGGGCTTACGCGGCGGCGGTGTGTTACTGTCCTTGTTGGTATTGCCGCTGTACA
>ERZ1292630.783-Hain-H41-02um-R3-783-length-32377-cov-7_pt3 | contig 28250 bp, 23 predicted proteins | sample MGYA00564408_ERZ1292630 | MGnify/ENA primary metagenome ERZ1292630 (study PRJEB36523, sample SAMEA6512641) | groundwater metagenome | collected 2019-01-08 | study: AquaDiva: Metagenomics assemblies of 32 groundwater samples
CGTTCTAACCGATGATCATACCGCGTTGTGTGTGTACTGTCTACCTACTCCGTCGATTCGCGCAGCGACTGCTTCTACTTGATGATGTTGATGAGAACAACCCTCTCGCCGCAACGGGGGTCCATCACGACGATTTCGTCCCTGCGTCGATCACCGCCTTGTCGTCCAGGCCGCAAGCCCGAAGCGCGTCCCTCAACAGCGCGCCCTCCATTTTGAGTCGGATCAAATCCGCGCTGAACCGCTCGCGGCTCTGCTCCACGTGATCGAGGAGGGAGCCGTTGCTGCGGCAAAGTGCGACATACAATTCTTTGAGTTCCGTGAGCAGCAAGAGCAGCTGCTTTCGCTTCGGCACGGGCAATTGCTCCGCCAAAGACCGCAGCCTCCGCGCCAAGTCCTTGCGCCTACCGAGCCCTTCCACGGCGGTGGAGTCATCCGTCGTCAGCGCGGCAGCCTCAAGCATCGCCACGGCACCCCCTGAGCCGCTAGCGGCGTGTCGGCCAACGGCGTTGGCACCCCGGGTTGGAGAAGAAATTGCAGCGGGGCGGGACGCTGAGGAACTGGGGCCCCCAATGGGACCTGGGGGAGGCATCGCGGTGAGTGTGTCGCGGACGATGTCGCACGTGACGGCCTGCACCTGATCCGACAGGGCTTGAGAGACCTCTCGGAGAATGTTCTGAGCCACGACAACGGGATTGAGGTCGAAGGCCGGTTGCTTCGCTCGCATGAGCTTCAAAGGGTTTTGAACCTTCACGATCAGATCTTGCAGCAGCCGGTTCAGGCGCGCCACCTGCGCGTCGTGCTCGGCGAGGTACTGCCGTAGAAGGGAGTCCCGCATCGAAAGCCGCTCGGAACGCTCCTTGACGAGCTGTTCGTTGTCGTGCTGCACTACCACGAGCGCCTCGGTGAGCTGCAAGATGCGTGACTTGAGCTGCACCACGGGAAGTGGGTCGTCGTGAGAAGCATGGAGGGCGTCCTCGTGCTCCTTGGACCCCGGCCGCGGTGGGAACGACAGACCAAAGCCGTTCACCGCCGAGCGCAGCATCGTGCGCTGCGGCGGAATCGACCGACAGCGGCGCACCATCTTCTTGGTGTAGCTCGGATGGTTCAGCGGAATGTGGCCGTCTTCGATGGACAGGTTGTGACTCTGCTCTCGCGACAGGCCTTGCATGCGCTCAAGCTTCACGATCTCGGCCTTCAGGTACTTGTTATCCGTCTCGAGTTGCGTGTTTCGGCGAAAGAGCTTCTTGATCAATTCCTCCGCGACCCGCAATTTCTCTTTGGATGCCGTGTCGCCGCCTTGGGCACCCGTTCCGGTCGCCGCGGGCGCGTCGTCTTCGGCGGCGCCGGCGGCTGCCTGCAGGCCATAGGCAGGGTCGAAGGGCGGAGGGACGGACAAGTCGAACCGATTCGTCGAGTCGCCGCTGTACGACGGATCGACGAGTCGGAGATGGTCCCCGAGGACGAACTTGGACCGATAGACGTTTCGCAGAGTCGCAACCGACTCAGCGAGCATGTCCAATATTTCGATGCGATTTTCAGCTAGCACCACCGACTTCGTGTCGGGCGGAGGCACCGCAGCTGGCGCCACCAGCGACGCCACGTGGTGGGACGACGACCCGGATTTACTTCCGGGGGCCACTGGCGTGCGACCGGACGACGAACCCCCAGCCGATGCGCCGCGGTGGCCAAGGTCTAAAAACGTGCGCTTTGGTGGGGCTAGCCCTGCCGCGATAAATTGCTCTGTCGACATTTTGTGTGGGGAAAAATCTGGTGACACGCTGGTTAGAGTGGCAACGCAGCAAGAAACGTCGCAAAGCGCCAGGAAGGTAGTGCTTGGAAGGCAGGAAACCCCGCTGCCTTGCCAGAAGCCCCCATCGCTATTCACACAGGTGGGGAAGAGCACGGTTTTCTTGCGCTGCAGGTCCGTGGGGGAGTTCCAGGGGCAAGAATGTTCTGTGAGAGAACCTTTGCCGCGCGAAAATTTCAACAGAAAAAGAATGCGATAAGGGAGAGTGAAACAGAGCCGCGGGACGGGGTGTGGGGGAGGGGTCAGATTCACAACAAATTGGAGCGCGCGCCGCGACACGTCGTGGCAGTGCTATTCATCAAGGGCCTACTTGCCTGCCCCACGCTTTGTGGTGCGGCCGCCAGCACCGCCGGCTTTCGCGGCGCTCGCCGGCTTCCTTGAGGCCTTCGGGGGTGCTGCTGCAGCTCCGCCGGTGGCCGCGGTCATTTTGGCGCCGTGCTCCTTGAGCGCACTCACGATCGCGTCATCGCACCGCAGCATGGTGGCAATGGTCAGCGCGCTGCCGCCAGCATCGGAAGAGACCGCATTGACATCGACTTCGAGGCCGAGATCGAACACCGCGAGCACGGCGTCGGTGACGCGGGACATCACCGCGTGCATTAGTGGCGTCAGGCCAGTCGGGGACGTTCGGAGGTTGACGTCCTTGATCTTGCCGTTGAAACCCAGCATGGTGATGACGTAGCCGTCGCCCTCCGCGCAGGCCCGCGTAAAGCACGTCCGTCCATCACTGCCAAGGATTTCTGCGTCGATCGCGAAGCCGGCGGGGTGCTCCAGCATGACCTTGATCAGCTCGTCGCGCTGACTGCGGTCCTCGTTGGGAATCGCGCGTTTGTGGGACGCGATGTCCTCGAAGAACTCCTGCCACGCTGGTTGCAGGTCATCGACGCAGCCGGAGAGATCCACGCTCGGATGGGTCAAGAAGATGTGTGCCAGTGGGATGCGGTGTTGCTGATGATAGAAGCAGGCCAGGGCCACCTCGTTGGGGTCGTATCGCATGCCGGGATAGCGCAGCAGAAGCTGGAAGAACTGGGCGGAGGCGTCGGCCGCGACGAGGGCGACCAAGCCGCGGGACTCGCAAAGAGTTGGAAAGTCGATGCCAGCCACGTTGAGCATGGCCTCGGCGAGCGCCACGAAGGAAGCATCGCGGTCGGTGCTTTTCAGAATGTCCTCGAAGAAGCCGCAGCACAACTCCATCGCGTCGTCTGGGATCACAATGCCCCCTTGCACCTCCGCCAATTGTGCGGCGAAGTCCGAGCAGAAGCGCGACACGCGTGTTTGTTCCTTGTGGAGCTGCGCCGTGTCGTCGTCCGACGGACTGCCCCGCTCGCTAATTTGACGAATGGCGGCCCACATGCGCTTGACGGCCTTGATCCCATCGATGAACAGGCTCGTCGCGGTGTTACTGGCGGCGGCGCTGCCGTCCTCCGCGACGGAGGCTGCGGCGACCACGTCATCCTGCGATACTTTCATCGTCATCGCGCCGTCTTCGGCGACTTCGACAACCTCCTCGCCGGTCTCTTCCAGCATTTCCTCTTCCGGCGCCTGCGGTGGCAGGGACGACGCGACGGCCGCGGCGCGGTCATCGATGCGCTGGCGCACTTCGGCGAGCTTCGCCTCAATCTTGCGCTGCATCTCCGCTTGGTGCTGGGCGGCGGAGTCGTCTTCCTCCGCCAGCATCGCCCGAAGTTTCAAGAACGCTTCGCTGTCCCCGTCGTTCTGCCCGTCGTCGTCTTGCCCCGCGCCGCCCGCGTCCTCTGCGATCATTCGATCGAAGTCGTCATATGTGGTCACTTCCGGGTCGGCGGCAGCCAGCTCCTCCTCACGCTTCTTGGCATACAACTCCTCCTTGGTGATGCTGTACGGGTCTTTCTTCTTCGGGGACGTCGGGATGACGGCGACCGCTCGATCGGTCGCCGCGTGGCTACGCTTGGTACGCCGTTGAGCCCGTTTTCCGCCAGTGCGCTGGCTGCCTGTGCTTGCCGTCGAATCCACACCGCTGTCGTACGCCAGGGTGATTGACGCCTGCTGGGTGGGAGCGGCGCTGATGTCGACGGCCGCCGGGCTGCCCAGGGGCGCCGTCGCCGTGGGTAACTGAAGGAACTGCGAGCCTTCCAGGGCAGCGCCCACCCCGCTCGGCGTGCTGAACAAGTCACGCGGTGAGCGGTTGACGCCGCGAGGAGTTAGCCCGCCTGCGTTGTGGCGTGGAGTGAATCCGAGGGTACCGGAGAGGGGATCGGCCGCGCCACCGTCACGGCCTCGCGGCGTCACGTCACGGCTGCCATTTGAGCCGTTCGTGCGGCTGGGAGTGCGCGCGCGCCGGCCAGGCGTCACCCCCCGGAGGCGTTCTTCCAGAATGGCCGTCGCGTCGTACCCTTTGCGACGGAGCTCTTCCATCTCTTTGGTTCGCGCTTCGCGCTGCTGCCGTTCTTTGATGAGCAGCTCGTCCTCGAAGTCAAAGACGTTGTAGGTTTCCGGCTTCTCCGCGTTGAAGTCGCCCGGTCGACGGTAGGAGCGAACGATGTTGTCGAACTTCCGCGGGGCGCTCACGAAAGCTTCGTAGTCAGCGACGGTCGTCAAGTCATAGAAGGGTTTCAGACGAGCAAATGTTTGAGGCTGAACGCTGGGGTTCCCGGCTAGCACAATGCGCAGTTTTCGTTTCACGTCGATGAGCGTGCGACCCGTCGTGGCTTTCATGAGTTCGCGATACTGCGTCTCGGCGTCCTTTTTCTGCTTGGCCTTCGCCTTCTCCTGTTCCAGCTCCTGTCGATACCGCGCGCGCTCGCCCGCGAGTTCGGCCTCCATGTTCGCGAGGACAATTTTCTCATCTTCGTACGTCGCCGTCCGGCGCATCTCTTCCACTTGCGTCGTGAGGATATCGATCTTGCTGCGCTTCTTGTGCTGGTCAATCTCCGCCAGGCGAGACTGGCGCGCCTCTTGCTCCTTCATGGTCGCGTGCTGGGAGAAAATGAGTTCGCCGATGTTGTTGCAGGAAAGGTCTAAGTGCAAGAGCGTGGTGTTGTGCTTGAGTTCGTCGAGGATCAGCTGCAATCCTGTCACGAGGTAGTCGCCGCTCGCGGACCCGAACACCCCGGAGCTCGCATTGCCTGCCGCGCCACCGTAATTGGAAGTCTTCTGCGACGCGTCCCCCGCGGTCACCACGCCGAGACGATTACGCCAAAGCAGCAACACCTCTAACGTTGGAAAGTCGCGAATGAGACGCTGGATGTGATAGCACGCGCTGGGACTCAGGTCGCAGGTGGAAAGGTTGAGTTTCTGGATTTTCGTGAAGCGCATGTTTTCGGTGAAGGCACCGACGAGCGCCGCCAAACCATCGTCCCCGAGGGGATTGAGGGAGATGTCGAGGTCAATGAGCGACTTCGTCTCGCGGAGCCCCGCGTACAAATTGTTGACGCCATCGACTGTGATTTTGTTGGCCTGCAGATTCAAACGCCGGAGCGTGCCGTTTTGGCTCACGAAGGTCGACACCCAATTCATCGCTTCGTCCCCCAGTTTGCACCCCGTGAGGTTGCAGATGACAATGTCCTTTGCGTTGAGGAGCAATTCGGGCTTGAACCGGCCGTTCTGCGCTTGCAGCGTCCGCAGCAGGTCGCGCTCCTCCAACGCGGCGCGCGTCTGCCACCAGCGGAGTGAGTCCTGTGGACGCGCGTTGCGCTGCTCCCGCGCCAGCCGGTCGCGCTCCGTCGTTTCCTTGATGCGGTCCTTGTCCTCGAACTGCAACCGCCGGCAGTCGTTTAGCCGCCGGCCAGCGTAGAGCAGCGCTTCGTTCCCCCTGTCCTCGAACATCTCTGTGGTCATCCGCCTCGGCACCTTGAGCACCTTCTCGGGACCCAAAGGCACGTGGTGAAAGTACGGCTGGACGAAGCAAAGAGGCGCCTGTCGTCGTTCGAACATGTGGCAGTCGTTGCCGTGGACCTTCATGAAGGTCGACGTCTGCTGCGTCACATGGCCGAGGTCGGACATTGGGGCCACGCGCGCCTCGAAACGAGCTTTGGAGGGGAGAGATGACTGTACTGTGTGTACAGTTAGATTTTACAGTAATCCCGAGGACTGTAGTGTGTTGTGTGTATCGGTACGCGCAGGGGCCCCCGCAGGAAAAGGTGAAAGGTAAACGGGCCGATCCTTCCGCCACAACACGACGATGTAGCAAGGAGCGTCCCCTCGCCGGGATCCTGTGAATATCGATGACGATTGACCTCGAGGCGGGGGGGGCGACGGGAAGCACATTCACACACTGGGGGGTCACGACACGATGCCATGCACACGACTGTGCCCGGTTCGCTTACGCCTTCGTACTCTGAGATGTCATTGGCGACGCGCTGTTGGCGGCGTTGGCGGCGGGTTGCTGCGTTGATTGTTCGCCGCTTGCCACCACGGCCATCGCCTCGCCAGGAAACACGACCGAAAACAGCGGCACCAGGAGCACCATAAGGGCCGTGATGACGGTGACAGCCCCACCGATCGACGCCAGGGCGTCCACGACAGTGCCCGGGCGCGTCCGGTCCGACACGGTGGCGAGTGGGTCCATGCGGATGAGCAGGGTGGCCCGCCAGTTGGGTCGCTTGCCCTCGTACTGCACGGTGGAGGGAAGCAGTCGTTGGTTCACGATGACGCCGTCCACGCGTTGGACGTATGTCTCGAGCACAAGGGTCTTGACCTGCCACGTGTCCATGTTGACGATGCGTCGGAGGCCGGCAGCCGCGGCGTCGATGCGCACGGCGGCCGTCGACTTGAGCCTTACATCATCGATGCCGGTGGTCTTGTTCTGCCCGGGGTTGATCGCCAAGAAGTCGACCTGGACGGCGGGAAGGGGCAGGTATGCGGTCGTCTCGACGCTGAAGACATCGTCGGCGACGGGGCACAGCGACACAACGACGGGATCAACTTGGGGCGTGCCGGCGACGAGGATCTGCTGCCTCGTCAGCGGCGACGTGCCTGCCTGGGAAAGCAAGTCCCGGAAACACTGAGAGGTGCCCCCGTCCTGCCCTGCCACCACCGTGTAGTTTTGCGCAATGGTGATGTTGCCGCAGAAGGGCTGATTGGAACACACCGTGGAGATGGTTAGCGAGACAGACGGGAAGTCCCGCGCGGGGAGGATGGAGAAGCTTTCGACTTCCGGTCGCGTGAAAAACGCCGTCAGGACCCAAACGGTGTAAGCGATAATACCCCCGAAGTACAGGAAGGTGAGCACGCCGTGGCCGACGAGATTGATCGAGCGACGGGGGGCGTTTTCGGCGATCGACACTTTGGACGTCAGCGGCTTGACCACCGGTTGCAATGCCGGCGAGATCACGGAGAAAATGGTCTCCGCACGTGACGGCATGACCGTGGTGTGTTTGGGAGTAGAGTGTGTTGCTTTCATTCAATTATGGAGGGGTGGGAACAACGGCCGTTTCCATCTACGAATGCTTCACAAAGTTCGATTTCCGTTCACTTCAACTCGTTTTGGCTTCGGAGAAACGACGACTTTTTCACGTCGAGCCGTCTGCTGCGAAGAGTACGCAATGGGTGGCTGGGGACGACGTGCCGCGATCGACTTCCGACGGGTCCCACTCAGACCGTCACCGTCGCTGCTGTGTCGCCCGCGCAGACCATACACACACACACACATACACAAAAACGAGGCGGCGATGCTTGTTCCCCCCACGTCCGTCAGCAAACGGCGGGCAACAGGGACGTCCCGGTCGAGGAAACGACTTTCGTGACGAAATGTGCGTTTGACGTGGACACGCGTCGCTTGACTTCGTCGATGCACTTCGTCATCAGTGCAATCCCTTGCTCCGGCGTCAGGTCTTCTCGCCATTGCTCGTCGAAGATAGCGGTCACGAAGGTCGCACCGTAGCCGTGAGCGCCGAAGTTGACGGGTACGAGTGTGCCTAAGTAGTCCAGGTAATAGAGGGACGACACTGCGGGGGTGTCGTCGAACGACGACGCGGGGTTGTCGAAGCCCGCGAGGAGCGAATTGACCGCGTACGCGCCATTCCGACTTCGAAGGGCCGACGCCAACGTATCGCGGATGATGTTCGCGGTGTACTTCGTCGAGGCCTGAATCCCGTGGAGACGCGCCTTTTCGTAGGCCTGCTGCGCCCGGATAATGTCAACAAAATTACGCATGTCGCCATCCTCGCCACAGCAAGCGATCATCTTGTGCGAATCCAGGAGCGCGATCTTGTCCTGGTCGTCGCAAATCTTGATGTAGTAATGAGACGACGTGCCGGAGGCGGCCAGCATGGCGAAGTCGCGGCAGCGGAATCCAATCAACGTTGACTCCATGTGTTCCTAAAAAAAAAGCGGTGGCGACGGGGGATTCTTCGGGCGCGAGGGTGACGAGAGGCGACCCTAAGGTCATCATGATAGCATGAACACGAGGAGCGGACCCACCAGCTGCGAAAGGGGGGCGAGCAGGGACAGTGGTCACTCCCGTTGGCCTTTCTTCGGTTTTTTCGAGTGCTCCGGCCGCGGCGAACCGCAGCAGAAAAAAAACGCAAAGGAGAAGACCAAAGGGCGTAGGGAGAATGTTTGCGGTGTCGTTGTCGGGAAAAAAATCACACCATCCTCCTCCTCCGCCTTCTATCTGTATGCGCACGTCTATGAGAAACACTGTTATGAGAAACAGCGATGAGATGTGATGTGTCACCCATCAAAAAGAGGGAGGGAAGGGAGAAATCAAAGGAAGTTCGCGAAAGGGGAACTGAAAGAAAGTAACAGTGGGGAAAAACGCCAGGAGCAGTAGGGATGTAGCGGGAAGAAGAAGAAGAGGAAGCCAGGGCTGGAGAGGGGGCGAAAGAAGCGTGAAAGGCGTCGTGATTCCACACCGACGACAAACAAACGACCCGCGACCGCTCAGCCTTGCTTTCTGCCTGGTGACACCTGAAAGCACTTCGACATGACGAAGTGCTTGAAAGATTGGTAGCACTCTTCGAGGTCGTCGTTGACGAAGCAGGCGTCGAACAGCTCGTGCCCGTGTTCCTCGCGCCACTTCATCTCCAAGTGGGCGTTGGTCAGCCGAGTCTGCATCTTCTCTTCCGAGTCGGTTCCACGGCTACGCAGTCGTCGCGCCAAGTCCTCGTGGCTCGGAGGGCAGACCCACACCACACAGGTTTTGAAGCTGCCTCGCAACTTCAAGTTCTGCGCGCCGACGATATCGAGGTCCATGGTGGCCACCTGGTCGGAGTCGAGGACGTGACGGACGGATTCGGCGCTCGTCCCGTACATGGTGTTGTGCACGATGGCATGCTCCAAGAACTGATCCGCCTCCAGCAGCTCTTGAAACTGCGCCGCGTCTACAAAGTGGTAGTCCTTGCCGTTCACTTCGCCCGACCGCGAGCTGCGGGTGGTGTGACTGATGCTGTAGCCGAAGCTGTTCGGGTATTCGGCGCGCAGCCGGCCGATGAGGGTCGACTTTCCTGCACCGCTTGGGCCGACGACCACGAGAAGGTCGCTGCTGCGGGACGAGGGGGCAGCGGCCGCAGGTTGCGTCGCGCTGGCGGCCATGGATGACGGCTGTGGCAAATGAAGGAATGAAAATTTCAATGACGGCGACCGCAAGGACGGAGGCGACCCGAAAGTAAACGACGAGACGAGTAAAATATTCCTTTTGTTAGACAAGGAAGGAAATGCACCCACCAAAGACAACCCCGTTTCAAGAGCGCTCAATGGTGCGGTACACATTACGACCTTCGCGCCTTCCCCCGCGAGACGATTCTTTCGCGTCTTTCCTCTGACGCACTCCTAAACGACAGTCGGAGGGGAGAGAGAGGAAGGGAATCGGCAAACGACGTGGCGTTCCTTTTGCTACTTAGGGGGCCGATGCACCCACGTTCCGCTCAGTGTGTGGATGTGGGTCGTTTTTTTGGTTCGTCCACGCGTTGCCTTTTCTCCGCTCCCGTAAATTGTTAGAAGCTGTTGGGCTTTTTATCCGCGATGAGCATCTTGAAGCGGCGCTTGATAGTGATGCGCTGACGCGAGTACTTGTCATCAGGGCTAAAGCGGGCGGGGTGCGCCGACATCGTCGCGTTGCCCTCCGGGTCGACTTTTTTCAGCGTGTACACTCGCTTGCCATCCGCGTCGAGGAAGAATTGCAAATGCATGATGACACTCGCCGAGGAGAGAGAGAAAAGGTGGTAGGGCCGCAATGGTTGTGATGTCTGGCTGCGAGGAATTTGATTGAAGTTCGCAATAGCATCAACGCCAGCGGCCGTCTCTTTCTCGAACAATGCTGGTGCACTGGTGGATCATGCAAACCCTTGAGTTGGTGATGTCTGTCCGTCGCTTTTGTTAGTCCCTCCCTCTTGCCGAAGGCCTTGTCTACTTCACCCCGCTCATCCCTCGTTGCCGAAACCCTTTTTAACGAAACACACTGTGTCACGTGCGTGCGGGGGCATATTCATCGGGATGGGTGTCACTCGCACCGGAGGAAGGAAGGAAAATGGGGGATGCGCGTGGTCTTCATGCACCGAACGCAAGGGCGCGTCGGTTGCAATCCTGCTCGAGTTGCAAGAGGTTAAAGTCCTTCGCGCCTCTAGCGAGAACCTTCCACACCCCGCCATTGGTTCGCACGGTCACCGGTGTATCGGGATGGTCCACGAGCGCCACGAAGGCGGCCCACTCGGACGGTGTCGTCACCCTGAATGACCGGCGCTGCGGCAGCTTCGGCGGTCCTTGGGTCGGCAATGCCCCGTAGAGAAAATTCGACGGCGCCGATCCGCAACGCTCGAACGTGGCGATGAGGGACTGCGCAGCTTCGCGGCGGAGCCCGTGCTGCAGTGCCCCTGGGAAAGCGCTTTCGTGTTCGCGAAGCACCTGCAAGAGGCGCATGGGGTGCACCTTGTCCAGCACCGCGCGGCGCAACCACTGCAAGCGGCTGAAAGCGGCCGAGTCGGGGGTGTCGCCGAATTCGAAGGTCGCGTTGGCGCGGTGGAGTTCGAAGAACGTCCGGCGGGAGCCCGGGAACCGACGACGGTACGCTTCGTCGACCGTCGGGACCAACATGAGCGAGGCGGCCGTGTCCACCCCTCCTTCGGACGCCGGCTGGTCGCCGAGGGATGCCGAGGCCTCGTCCACAATAGACTTGTACTCCAACTTCAAGCTCTTGCAGAACGGGTCCTCCTGCAGCCCTTGGATCGCGATAAGCTCGAGCGCGTGGTCAATGCGGCGTAACTCCACGACGCCGATCTTCGCCAATGCCGTGAGCCGCTGCGCGACGATCGCCGTCATGCGCTTCGCGGCCGCCTTAAAGTGCTCGTTGTACCGGCCCAGCTTGACCATGTGGCTCAGCACGATCATCAGCGTCGCAACCGGAACAACGCTCAGTTTACTCAGAATGCACCGCTCGACAAGCCCAGAGAACATCTCCAGGTTGAGATCCTTGAGAGTGAACTGAGGGTCAGTCTGATGGGGCGCCAGGTTTTTCTCGCCGTCGGTTCCGGCACCGTCGTCGTCATCGGCGCCGGATCGTGCCGCGCCCTCCCCTTCGGCACGCGCCGGCGACGCTTCGGACGGTAGGCGCTGCCGACCGAGCATGACCGTGAGCACGAAGATGTCCTTCACTGGAACACCGCGGATCGCATTATTACTCGATGCCGCCGGTTGCGCAGTCACGCGCGCATCTTTGGCGTCGCTGACGGCGCGATCGACGAGCGCACGGAGGAAGGAGGCATCCAGCGATCGCGACGAGCTGAAAAGAGGAACGAGGTCGTTCCACAATTGGGTTCGATTGATCTTTGGAATTAACGGTAGCAGGATGTTCGAGAAGCCGCGGAGGGTCCGGCGGCGCAATGGAGGGCTTCCGGAGACGTTGAGCGCTTGAAGGATGCGCCGGATGTTGGACAGATTGAGCTGAACTTCGTCGAGAATGCCCTTTACATACCTCGGCGTCGCGGCCTCCAGCACCAACGCGGCGCGCTGGGCACTGCTCATCGTCGCCAGGGTTTCACTTGCTGTGTTGGTGGCACCGGTCGTCTGAGCCGAACCGGCGGTCAGCAATGCCAGGCGGCGAGACCGGTCCGCTTCGCGGAGCCGCTTGGAAATGAGCGCGGCGAGCGACGTGCATGTGCCGGCGTCCAAGGCTTCTAGCTTCATGAGGTAGATAATCGCGCGGTACGCCTGCAGCGCGGTGATGCGATGCGACGTGGACTCGATCGGCCCGTCAGGGGCGCGGACTTGGAGATTGGTCATGGCCGCGACGCGTCGGCCCAGGAGCGCGACGAAGCTGGCCGGCGGCACCAACGGCATGTCCTGCCTCGCCATCACGCGGAGAAGCACGAAGATGGCATTGAAGTCCTTCACGTCGTTAATGTGATACGAGATCAGTTTCGTCAATTTTTTGAACATGGGCGCATCGAGGAGGGTCGGCGACACGCGGATGGGCCCGGCGTTCGTCGGCACGTCGCTGCCTCCGGCCCACAGGATGAAGACGCGCGTCAGTTCGGTTCCGTTCAGGTCGCCGAGGCAGCGCTTCAAGTGCAGGCGGCACTTGGCGAAGTTTTCGATCGATGTTGTGTCATTGGGCCGGAGCGGCAAGTGGCTCGCGCTGAAAAACCGCGCCAGGAAAACCAACGGTACCTCCTTGACACGGGCGGCCATCGCCGCGACGACGTACGGGGCCGTGAACACGTCGAACGCGTTGTGGTCCAAGCCGCGCGCCACCACTTGGATGAACTCGTGGATGGGAAGCGCTGTGAGCGACTCGGTCGATCGCAGCGACGCCATCCCGGCAGCGGCGGCTGTCGGTTTCTTTTCATCGGCATTCGTGGCTCCACCGCCCGTGCCGGGGGCGGCGGCGGTGGACGACGAACGGGTCGCCGGTAAAGGCGCCATGATGTTTGCGCACCCTGCGAACGTCATCAAGTCCAAGCATCCTAGGCGCAGCACTTGCGAACGGACCCGGAAGAGCAGCATGTTGGGCGTTGGGCGCTGGACGTCCAAGGGAGGAAGAGAGGGAAGAAGTACGGGGCGAAGAAAGCCACGACGTCGGAGGAGTCAAGCGGAGTTCATCACGGCAACACGGTCGTTGGGGCAGCATGGAACGAAGCTTGGGAGCACGATGACAGGGCGGAGTGCGAGAGCAGCAGTACTGGCAGGGGGGCGACACAAAAGAGATAAATCGAATGACGAGCGTTCGTCGGTTCGTCTTTGGAAAAGAAAGGGGAAGGAAGGCATTGCAGGTTTTGGTTGGTTCCACCGGTCCCAGCGCCAAAATGTGATCTCCGGTATGGGCGGTTTACACTGCGCCCTTGGCGGAGGAGGGCCCTGCAGCGGCTGCCGCCCCACGGTGGCTGCTGACGTGCTCCACGATGAGCTTCCTGAGGATGATGAGCATCTTGAGCTGCTCGCCGCGCAGCTTGTCAACCAGCCATAGCGGAATACTGCCGCCGGGCTCCGCGGACAGCATCATGGACACCTCGACACCGGCGCCGTCTGGCAGAATGCGGATGGCGAATCCTTGGCAGTGCACGGTGCTCCGCTGGTAGCCCTTGCGTTCCGGTGCGCTGGGCTGGCTGAGCATGGCGAAGGCCGTGAAGCGGCGGCACGATGGCGCCGTCAGAAGGTAGTGTCGCTGGAGCGTGTCGTCCAGCGTGGCGCGACTCATCACCACCACAGCGTCGCGTTTCGCAATGCCAAAAACGGGGCTGCCGTACATGAGATGGACCAAGTTCGACCCCTTGTCAACGGGGCCAAGCCGCTGATAGTCCTCCAACAACGTGTCGTACTTAAAGATGTTCAGCGACTTCGCCGTCTTGACTCCGTCGTCGTCGCCGATTACGGCGACCGCCGCCTCGTACACATCGTCGAGCGTGACCGCTCCGGGGGCGCCCTCAGGTAGCCACGGCAGCTTCCCTTTCTTGGCGATCGACGCGCACATGGCGAGCGTGATGGTGGTGCGGAAGCGACCGGCGTTCAAGGTCGACCAGTCGACAGGGTGCACGTGGCAGAACGCCTCGCTGCTGTCGCTGAACGGCTGCCAGTTGGGTCCGTTGAAGAGGATGAGCATTTTGTGGAGGCCCTCCGCGATGGTGGCTGGGCGGTCGAGGCCCTGAATGAGCCCCGCGGCAGACCTCACGATGGCCTGCGGCGGGGCGGCGATCACGGCGGGGACCGCGGCCACTGTCACCATTTTCGGCGTGACGCCATTTCGCGTGGAATTAGGTCCGCTGTTGCTCTTCCGCTCGCCAGGCGTGACGCCGTCACCGGCGACGCGGTAGGCACCTGCGCGACTCGTGTCGTTCGGCGGAGACCCGTCTGAAACATCGAAGCTCTGTCTCGGTGTGTGCCGATTGCGCCGACGCTCGGCCGAGAAGGCGCCGTTCGTGTCCACCCCGTCGACTCCACCTTCGCACATGGACTGCGTGAACTCGGACACCGGCGTGTACAGCTGCCTCTCGGATGCCCCACCATCATCCTCGTTCAAGCCTTGAAACTGCTTGAGCGGCTCCACATCGGGCGTGCTCGCCCCGCCGCGGCCTCGGTCACCGGACACCGCACCACGAATGGCGCCGGCGATGCTGCGCGGGGTGATCGCCGAGGATGCGGCCGGGCCGCCGGTTCCGCGGCTTCGGGTGTACTCCACCGCGGGGACGGCGTGCCACGCCCCGCCGCCACGGTCTGCCGATTTTCCGTCGAGAGAGTCATACTCCTCCGCTGACTGGCAGCAACCCATCGCGGCGGTCGATGACGCGCGGGGAGAGGGGGTGCGCGAAGATGGCTGTTGGGCAGCGGGCGGATGGACTGCGGGGGGCTGAGTGGGCCGACGGTTGAAGCCGAAGAGGCTGCTGAAAGCGTTAAACCGCCGCGCTGGGGACTCCGACGTGGCTGGGCGAAAAGCAGCGGAAGGGCTAAAGATCGGAAACAAATGGAGAAAGCGAGCAGCTGTGGAGGCAATACAACAGGAGGGGATACAGAATTCGCACATTGAGAACACCCTCTCCGTCAGAGAACCCCAACTCGGGAAGAAAGCCCGGCCGCATCTGGGGAACACGGTGAAGAACTGAGGCAGGCCCTGAGTTCGATCGCGAACGCGGTACTAAGGTACTCGCAGCGTGAGGTCGAGGGGTTACAGAAACCAACAAAACTGAGAGCGTGTCTGATACGTCAAATTCTACTGAGGTGCGAGAAGGAATTGAAGTGGCTGGAAAGCTACCTCGTTTCTACGGCGTCGAACCCAACGGCATCGCCGAACGCGAACCACGCCGCTTCAGCTCTTCTGCCAGTAGCCTGATGGGATGCGTCGTTCCGGGTGGCACAGGCATCACGGCCGCCGTCGGCAGCACCGGTCGGGTCCGGAAGGTCTTTTCTCCACGCTTGAGATACCGCATTGTAGAGGCGACCGCGTAGAGGGAATGAGCTTTCTTTTGCGCTTCGTGCACTGCTGCTTTGGCCCCTGTCGTGTTGGAATCCCCGGCCGCTAGCGACGACGACGACGACGATGATGGCATGGCCGCCGCGGATGGGCCCTGTGAAGCCGCGGCGTCCGCCGCGCCGTGGGAGGTGCCGTCGGGTGGATTGCGAACCGAACCACTTGCCCCGCCACCCGTTGTCGGCCCACCGCCCATCGCCAGCAGCGACGACGCCAATTGCGTGACGGCCGCCTGCGACTTACGACGGTTGAAGGATGCCGCACCGCCAGAGGGACTCTCCGGCGCCGCGGCGGCGCACACAGACAACGACTGCTGCGTCGGACCTAATATGGAGGCCGTGAGCGGCGACGCCGCCGCCGTGGATCCCACAATCGTCGTTGCCGTCGCCGTCGTTGTCGCGACCATTTGCTGCGCGGCAAGGATGGACGTCGCACTGGATCGTCGAAGGGCATTGACTGCCGCGGTGTGCTCTCGTTCGGCGATCTCGCGCTGGATTTGCTGCGCGACCAGTTGCTTCATGGACGACTCGAGCGCCAGTGTGAGAATCGGCATGACGTGGTCACGGAGGTAAGTCAATCCCTCATGGTCAAAGTGCGGCAGAAGGTACGTAAAGGAAGGGTACTCCTGGCTGGCGAGGAGGCGCCGCGAGGCGGCCTCCGCCTCGGTCCACTGCGTGTTCTTCGAGTGGGAGGACAAGGTTCTTGGCGACATCGCAGGGTTTTCGGTCGCAGACGCGGTAAAACTGGACGAATCCAGCATCGACAAGCCGGGGCTCATGGGGCTACTCTGTATCTCGACAGGAGGCATCCGACCGGCCGCACTCATACTACCCCCGCCACCCCCCAAATGCGGGGCATGGGGAGGCGACGAGGCTGCAGCAGCGGTCGTGGACGTCGGGGGATGCAGCAGCTGAGGCGGCGGGACGGCAGGCAGGGCATTCGCCGGCGATGTGGCGGCTCTTGCCCCAATCGCGGCGGACGGCATTTGTCTGGTGCTGAACGCAAAGAAAACCAGAGAAAGAGAAAGAGTGTGTGAGAACACCAAGAGACGGAATCGTGCCGTTGCGAGGCACTGCGATGCTCACGAGGCAGGCGAAGCACTGTCCTGGATTGGGGCCATAGGATCTACGGAGCCGGTGGTGGAGGCCGTGGAGGCAGCAACCTGACGCCCGCGCCGTGCTGAAGCAGTGACGCGGCCGCAAACACAGCGCCGCTGACTCCACCAGCAGCGAATGGCGCGGTGGCAATAAGGACGCCGTTTTTCCCGAATCCCACGTGGGTGAACGCTCCGCCTGGCGAGGCCTCCAACTGCTGCGGCGTGGCGACGCTGGCCGCCTCCTGAAACAACCAGACACTCACGCGATCCCCTGGGGCGAAGGCGGCCTCGGGAACGGGGGGCACGGCCTGGCTCTCCGCCCAGATGTGGCCGTTGCCTTGAAGCGCGACCGTCTGCGGCAGGCCGCCGATGTGGGCGGCCATCAGCGACGCACTGCGAAGGGCGGTGACGCCGACGAGAATGGCCTCGGCGCGGAACGTGCTCGTGGGGGGGACCACCGCGTCGTGGTGCGCCCTCGGGTCGAGTGATGCGCTCATGGTCAAGGAGGCGGGCATGAGAATTTCGACGTCGAACACGTGAACACCGCCACCGATAGGGGCGGCGGCAGGGGACGACGCTTCCAGCGGCGCGCTGCTGCGGCGGCGTGTCGATGATTGTTGATGCCATGGGCCGCAGGACGCAGCGGCGGGCCACAACGCCGTGGCGCCGATGACCGACCGCCAGCCGCACCCCCCTTCATGTCGCGCCTCGTCCACGACGGCGCCTCCCCCAACGCCGCCGCCGGAATGCGACAGTCGAATGGCGGACGGGAACGGCATGGCCGCCGACGACCAAGACCACCAAGACCACGCAGCCATAGACGAACTACTCGGACCTCCTTCAAGCATGGATGGGCCGGGCGATGTCACCTCAATGGCGTCAAGCTGTGACGAACTGCGGGGGTGCCGTCCTCCTCCTCCGGCCCCCGGTGCCCGCCAGTCCCCGCTGCGCTGGAGGTGGCTGTCCAACAGCAGCCGCACATCAGTTCGATGGCGCACCTCCGCCGCGGCGATGGAGGCATCACAGGCTCGGTTGGCCTCCTGGCACCTGCGGACGTCGTCCCGGAGGCCTTCCACCACGCGGAGAAGTTCGCCGACCGTCTGCCGCAGGGACACGTTTTCGTGCTGAGTTGCCGTCAAACGCAGCGCGATCAACTGTGTGTGGTGCAGCGACGCCTCGGCGATGTGGCCCGTCATGGCCGCCGATGGCCCCACGAACACGCATCCTGCCGAGTCCGCAAACGGACAGGCCATGGGCCTCCAGACACAGTCGGTCGCGTGGCTGCCCTCATGCGTGCCCCACGTACCGATCCACACGCACCCGGGAAACTGGCAGCGCCAGGGAATCGCTGCTGCCTCCGCGGCGCGCGCCTCGCAGGGGAGCAGCTGAAACCGCGCGGCAACCTCTCCATCACTAACGGCAGCCGCCGCAACCGCCAAGCCGTCCCGGGGGGCTGGCGGCACGGGATTGCGGTCGAGGGGGCACGTTGCATTGGTGGGCAGCCAAGCGGCGATGCAGCGGCGGCAGAATTCGTGCGCGCATGGCGCGGGCAAGGCGACGGGATCGGTGAACGGTCGCAGGCAGATGGGGCAAATGAGGTGGGCCGGGGGCACCGCCTCGGCGGAGGAAGAAGGAAGGTTGTCATCCATGTGCCACCCCCGACGTCAAATGTCTTCTTCTGTGGGACCACTGTTACGCGCCAAGATTGAGTGATTCCTGGGGAAGGACCTATCTTAATCACGCAGTTTACTAGTACGGACCGTTGCGGACAAGGGATCGTGCGGGCGGAGAAGATGTCTACGAAGCGACGAAGGTTGAGAGGCGGAACGCATTCTTGGCGCACTGCGCCTCGAGCCGAGACAGAATCTCGCTCAGGAGGCCACCCGCCGTGGTCGGCCACGACGCCGACGACGCCAACCTGGTGAGCGACGTCGGCCCCTGAGTAGCCCCGCCGCCGCCGTCGGTCACCGTCCCTGCTGCTACAGGTCCTCCATCGTCGACGAGCCGCACGGCGACCAAGTACGGGGCATGCCTCACGGCCGATAGAAACGCCACGGCAGCTGTTTCGCCAAGTTCGTTGCCGCGGAGATCGATGCTCAACGGAATCGCGGGGTCGCGGTATGCCTCCGCTTTTTCCATCAAACAGTCGCAAAGGTGGCGGCACACGTCAAGGCCCGTCGGTTGGCGCGCCTGCCGCGGCGATGACGATCGATGTGACTCCTCCGCCGCAGCGGCGTCGAGCAACGCTTCCTGTGTGAACAGGCGTTGATCGCGCATCGACAGCCACTGCAGCTTGGGGAGGCGACACGCGAACGTGCACACCACGAGCAGATGGGGGTTGCCCACGTATCCGCCGCTCACATCGATGGATCGAATGCTTTCCGAAGGAATGAGCGGCGGCAACACGACGGCCGCGCGGCTGAGACGAGCGATCCGCGGTTTGTCGCGATCCGAGTTGGCTTCGAAACCAACGGGGGGGGGTGGGGGGCTTTCGAGAACAGCGTCGCCTCCGCGAGAGAAAATGGCAGCTTGACGAGCTCCGGCCGCTTCCTCTGTGTTTTTCCTGACGGCTTTCTGAAGCGTGGCGGCGAGGCGAGCTTTGACATTGCGAGGCGACGAATCGGCGGCCGGCCCGGAAGCCCTTTCTGATCGCAAGGAGGATTCCTTCGATGTGGCTGACAGCAACAGTCGGAGCACCCCCATGCGGGGTGTGGTGTCGTGAGCGCGACAGCATGACCCATAGATTTGCGTCGCGCTGGAGAGCCAAGTGGAGGGGCTCGCCGCCGTCCCTCTCGCACCTCTCGGACTGCCGATGGGCGGCAGCTGGATGTCCAACGTCGGCGGGGGGGTGGCCGTGCCGTGTTGGCCGGCCGCACTTCGCGGAGTTATCACCGTCGCTGCCGTCGCCATTCAGTGATCCAAAGATAACAAACGCGACGATCCAAAGCCAAAGGTCGCTTCCGACGCAGGGGGGAGGGTAAGGGGTGTCACTTCATCGCTGGTGTGCGAAAAGATCTTTTTTCTGGTCGTTCACAGGAAAAAAACAATTGTGACGACGAAACCACGTCATTCTTTTTCCGGGCAGCTCGCCCCGCGCGCGATGACGCACCCTCCGCGGTGCAGAGACAACGACCCAGTGAACAACACAACAGAGAACACAGAGGATGTCGACACGACAGAAAAAAAAAAGAAACCCACAGCCGGCAGATAGCCCGGAGTTGGAAGTCGCAGGGAGAAAACGAAAGTCATCAAGGAAGGATCTTGTTCGTTCATCAGGATCAAACATTCGCCGCCAAATGAAAGTAAGCCGTCGAGCTGAACCACGAACGGTTACGAACTGGCACTTTGTGACGCACCGTTCCGTGAATTATAGGAGATTGTTAAGAAGGGGAAGCAGTACACGATCGAGGCCGTCGCAGCCGATCGTCAAAGGTTTTCTGTTGTTATCTCGGAAGCGTTTTCCGTAATCAACTTTCCTGATCGCACTTCGAGCGGGGTTGACGACACTTGCATGCTGGCCAACTCTTCGTCTTTCGTGAGTGGTTCGCAAGTGGCGGAGGAAGATTTGGCAGGACGTCGACGGCAGCAAATACACCCAATGCAAACTGCCATCATCGCGACGAAGGCGGCGGCGACATGGTGTCCCCGTTCCGCTTGCTGCTGACGAAGCGGCGTTCGACGTCGTCACGCCGGTGGAGGTGACTACCGCGCCGGAGGGTCCGACAGTGGACCCTTCGGCGGTGCTCGTCGTGGATGGAGCTTCAGTAATTTCGTGCATTGGAAATCACTGTAGTTCCAACCCGCTGAGCAGCCTTGACAGTACCCGGAGGAGTAGCAGGCGTTGCACTGAGCCTGCAGCGGGTAGCCAGCGTCTGTGCGGATGCAGCAGTTGCCACCTCGGCAGTTCCCACTGACGCACTGTGCCCCCCTGTGGCGATCTGCGCGTAGCAATCCCGCAAACATCGCAGTTTCTTGTCGGCGTCGCAGTGTGTGCACAGCGTCGACAACGTGGGCTTGCAGTTTGTGGGAAAGCACTGGTAGTCCGCGGACAACTTGGTGCCAGCAGGGCACATTGTGCACCGGCCATAGCTGTAGCCACAGGCTTGGCATGCTGCCGGGACGGTTGGCTGGCAGCAATACCCGGCAAGGCACCGGCTCGACGCGCACTGGTCGTTGATTGTGCAGGAATACCCGAAGGTCTGCGGCACGTTGCAAGTTGCGGATTTGCGAGGCGAGACGGAAGCGGGCGTGAAGTAAAACCCGGGCACGCAAGCCGCGCAGTTCCAATCTACGTCGCATATCGAACAGGAAATGTGAACGTATGGGTTGCACCCCTCGGGAAGGCACTTACCCCCCGCGTTGTAGTAACCAGGGGAGCACACGTCACCGTTGTAGGTGGCGTAGGAGCTGTAGTACTGGGGGCACTGAAGGCACGCCGATGTTGACAACTTCGGGCAATTCGCGGGAAGGCAGAAGTAGTCCGACGTGAGCAAGTAGCCGGCGGGACATTCGGCGCAATTGCCCGATGCGTCGCAGGACGTCGCCTTGCAGCAGAAACCCCCGGAGCACTTGCCGTAACATTGGCGGCTCGACGCACACGCCCCTGTCGCCTGCAGCGGGGCACTGTCGCCGTCCTTGACGTTATAATTTGGGGCGCATGCGGTGCACATCGACCCTGAGGCTGCAAGCGGTCTTCAACGTCTTGGGGCAATTGTCTGGGAAGCAGTAAAAATCCCTCGTCAAGGAATAGCCTGACTCGCATATTGCAGTTGCCGCTTGGGTCGCAAGTCCGGCAACGTGTCGGGACGCTAAAATTGCAACAATTTCCCGACGTTGTGCAATTGCCCCAGCATTCGTTCATGCTGCCGTGGCCGGCGCCGGGCAGCTGCCGTTGAATTGGCGAATGAAACAGTTTGCGCCGTTGAGATAAAACGCCCAGTCGCATGACAGGCACTGGCCGGAGGCGTCGCATGCGGAGCAGCCGTTCGACACCTTGATCATGCTGCCGCCGGAGTACTTCGGGGTCCAAATCTGTAAGATCGCGGCATTGCAGCAGTGGCCGCCAATGCACTTACCGCTGAGGCACTGCTCCTTGGCGGTGCAGTTGCTGGCCGTTTCGGTTTGCAGAGGCCTCCGCTAATGTAATAGGAGGTGCTGGCGCACTCGGCGCAGGCGTGGGTGGCATCACATCGCACCTGCCGTGAAGCCCGCGGTGATGCAATCGCCGTTGTGTTGGCAAGGGCCCAACGTCCAGTTGGAATTGGGAGACGGCGTTTCGCCTGTCACCGACGGGGCAGGTGTGGGAGCGGGTGGGGGAACGCCCGGTGGCGAAGCGGCCGTGGTCGGGGGAGGCGGAGGGGACGCCCACGGGTGGGCAGACGTAGCAAGCGCCGGTCGTGGAGCAGGAGCCTTCGCACTCGTATGTGCCCTTGAGCTTCATCGAAGGGTATTCGAAGCAGCCGCACGCAACTTTCACGGCCGCGACGCCAATGCAATGAAGCAAACGGCGGAATGGTGCGAGGAGTACAGTGCATAATTCATCGCGAGGAGTAAACGTCTTGGTGGGAAGGAGCACAACAGGAAAACAGGATGAAATTGCTGACTGTGGGGTAAATGGGAGGAGTTTGACAACCAAAAAATCCGCCGAAGCTGCCTGGGCTCCCTTTGTGTGCTTTCTCTCTCTCTCTCTCTCTCTCCTTTTGTAGGAGTGTTACCGCCCATGTGGCCAGCGCGTCGACGTCAAGGGTGCCGCAGCAGGTCAACACACGTGCCGTTGCCGGGCTTACTGCCCCTCGAGCCACGACTGCACAGCCGGTTGCAACCGATGCTGGTGATTGTCCAGTGCAAAGTGCAGCTCCTCGGCGGTCTGCTTGAACAGCTTCGGCATGTCGACCGGCCCTTGTTGCTGCTGCTGCATCATCGCCATCGTAGGGTCCACCATCGCCATTGGGTCATCACCCTCGTTGGTGCCCAGGAGAAGCTTCGTGATGCCCTGCAGCCCGAACATGATGATGAAATAGAGCGACAGGCTGGTGGCAAACGCGCCGTCCAAGTAGTCAATGTCGACGCCGCGTTGGACCATCCCCTTAAACTTATCGGCGAGCGGGAAGGGAAACTTCGCCATGATGAAGCCAGAGAAAAAGGTGGACACGAGCGACATCATCGCCATGTTCGGGACCATGTGCACCACGTTCTTTTTCATCGCGTCGCCCATCACGGACGGGTCCATTGGGTTCGGCGGCTGCGCTTCCCGCCGGAGCACGCCGTGGCGCTCGTGGGTCATGCGGTCCACGCGCTCTTTCAGCGCCGCGCGGGACAAGTAGATTCCGTTGCTGAGGAGCACGCGGGCGTAGGCTACCGAGTTCTTTTCAAACGACGCTTGCACCTCGAAGGAGGGCCGCTGGCGCATCATGAGCGACACGTAGTGGCGGATGACGCCGACGAGCAGCAGAATGAGGCAGATAGGGAGTAACACCCACTGAAAAATAGCGGGGTCGAGGGGAATGATCTGGTGCGGCATGTTTCCTTCTTGCGCGCGTGAAATAGTAGCGTGCTGGGGGGTGCACTCGGAAGGAAAGCCAACTCAACAATCCAAGCATTGCATTGTTGGACCCGCTGAGGTCGCAACGCAGAGGACGACAGCGGTCATCGACTCCACCCAGCTTCAGCTCGGCGACCCCGCCCTACAAGAGGGGAACGGCTGCAATAACTGACTATTCGCATCGGTATGTTGGCGACGGCGAGAGTTTGGGAGGGGGGTTGTTTCCCCCTCTTCCTTTTTCGTATCGGCGTCGTCGGATCAACGGCGGAACGATGGCTGGCCGGTCGCGGCGGCCGCCGCGGTGGCTGCACTTTTCGCCGTCGTCTTCTGCGCCACGAGCAGCTCGTAGAGCAGCAGCGATTGGGCCAACTCTTCCTCCGCGCCCAAGTCGCCGCGCTGACCGGAAGTCGACGACGCAGAGCGCATCGCTTCCGTCGGTGGCACCGCCTCCCACGAGTCCGTGGTGAACCAATCCGTCTCGATGAGTGGGATGTTGACCTGCGCCTTGGGCACGGGAAATTCCTCGTGAAAGCCGTCAAGGTCGTTGCCTTTCACGAACAAACAGCCGAAGTCGACTCGATCGCGGCTGCCATGCTGGTGGTGGTGATGTGGCGCGAGGCCGCGGATGGACGGCGCGCTTTGTCGTCTGGGGCGCTGGGGAAAGGGATCCTTCATACCGCTGGCGACGCCGGATGCGCTAGGCTGGTGGTGAGTGCCCGGCGCATCCGGAAACAGGTCCAACGCATGTTTCGGCAACTTTTGCCGCGTGCAAGGACGGCCGTCGCAGATGGACATGTTCGCCTCTCGGTGCGTCCCACCTCCAGATGCACGATTGCGCGTGGCGGAGAAGGGCCTCGCCGAATGCGCCGCTCGTCCCGGCGGTGGTTTGCCCGAGGAAGGTGACTCCAGCGTTGGGGGAGCGGCATCGACTGGCGGCTGCGGCGACGGCGTGGCCAAGCTGTGGTTGGCGACCAAGGGAGGGGCTTGCGGCGTGTGCGAGTGAAAGGTCGTCAAGGATGATCCAGCGCCACCACCGCCACCTGAGGTGGCGGCCACCGACGACGGCTTCTTTCGTCTCCGAAGCAATTGGAAGAGCCGGTGGGGGTCGTCGTCGTTGGACGCCACCCCAGTGGGAGAGTCGATCACCCCGGTCGGCAGCGAGCGGCCCGAGAACAGTGCTTGTCGCAACGAGTCGGTGTCGTTCGTCTGCTGCTCGAGGACGTGGATGTGGGACAGCTGCGACGGCTTCCCGACGCCGCTGCGGTTGGCGTGCCGGTGGAAGAGCACCTTGCGCCGCGTGTCGTCCACGCCATCACCCGGCAGCGGTGGGGGCGGTTCTGCCGTAGGAGGGCTGCTCATTCCGCAGCCGTGGTCAACGCACACGCTTCAGGGTCGTGGGGCTAAAAAGGAGGTGGGAAGAGGCCAAGAAGTCCACAACTCCGTCAAAAGAGGAGTTATCACGCGTCAATCACCGCATGGGCGGCGTGAGTGGCGACGACACATCGAAACATCAAATACTCCGGTCCATAGTTGATCGGAAGATTGGATGTTTGCGTGAGAGGGGTGTGCCTTCCTTCCCCCCTCCCTCGCAAATTCGCCGGGTGCTTTCACGGAACGACTTCAGGAATGGGATCCTCGGGCGAGGCAAACACTAAATACGTAAACTGTTTGATTCGCTCGCAGTACGGCACTGGGGGAATCGTCGACAGTGTTCGTTCTTCCCACAGGCACGTTTTGAAAAAATTCGCGGACTTCTTCTTCCCACTGTAGTACGTCAGCATGTCGATGATACCAATATAGTACGTCTCCTCCTCGAAGATGCTGTGAATCCCGTGGTGGTACCGTGAACGGCACGTGTGCTGTTGCGACGAGCCGCGGCCGCCCCCAAGCTCTGCCATTTCAACCCGAGGCGACAACGCCAAGGAAGTGTTTTCAGGCGATGCGGAGAGAGTTGGCTTGCGTTTTTCCGAGGGGGCTTTCTTCCGTGGATCAGGCGGATGGATGTGCGCCTTGGCACGCATCGACGTGAAGACGGATCCTTCCGTGTAGCGGACGCCGACGAGCACCGAGTAGTCCATCAGCCCTGCTTGGCACAGAAAATCAAAATCGGCGTGCAAGCGGCTGATGAGCGCGTCGCGCTCCGCGGACGGCATCCAGAACAGCCGCGTGAGCTCCTTGTCCTTTTGGGTCGCGATGTTTTGCGACGATGGCGAACGTGGCGACGCGAGCTCCGTGTGTTCACTCGTGAGCCGATGGCTGCTCGCATGGGCTGCCGCGGCGGGCGGTTGATCCGCTTTGTATTTGTCGCCCCGATTGACGCGGCCTGGTCGCGACGCATCGAGCTCATCGACGTCAGGCTTCAACAGCGACTTCACTGGAAAGTGACGGAACTTGCCTGGCTTCGGCACGCGGCCCTTGATGTCCCACCGCTCATTGAGCGATTCGCACGCGGCGAAGACGTCGCTGAAGCACAATATATAGCCGACGGTTTCGCGCACCTCAATCTTCATGAGTAAGAGAAACCGCATTAAGAGCGAATCGGGGGACCGCTGGAGATGGTTGGAGTACGCCTTCAGAATGTCCAGGAGGACTTCCACCTCGGCCAGCGCGATGGTCTTACACATGTAGTCCTTGTTCTTGGACTTAAGGAACATGGCCATGGAGCGTCCCTCGCCCAGCGCGGTTTCCGCGTCCGGCGGCAGGTCGAACTCCGACAGCATATGATCGTCGCGCACGTTTTCGATCAGACGAATGCGGGCGAATGCTTCCGGGGCGTACGCGCTGACGACGTAGGTCTCTCGCTTGCCGGTTGACGGACTAGCAGGGCCTTCCGTTGTCAGTACTACCGCCTTGCGGAAGGCATCCTCGGGTAGGGGCTGAAACGACGCGATGCAGGCGGCGGACGGCGGCCCGGGTGAACCCACGGCGGCAGGAGGCGCTTCCGCCTTGTCCGCCGGAGGGGATGCGCTGCTGATCACCGTTCGCAGGCAAAAGGCGATTTCACTCGCGCTGATGCCGGCGCCGCTTGTGGCGGCTCCTCCGACGGTTTGACAAATTCCCATTGTCTGCTGCACAACAGCACTGGGAGGCGGCTTTTAGCAATGTTGCGAGGGGAGTTACGTCCACTGGGCGGCGCAAAGGAGAGGGTGAGCAACAAACACGAGGGTGTGTGGAAGTGAGAGCTTGTCCTCCGCATCACGCAACACTCTCGCGCGTGCGTTGCGGTGCATCGTCTATTCAAGGGAGGAGGCGAGGTCACGCGCAACAATGGGCGCCCCTCCGGCTTTGGAGAACAAGGAAAAAAAAATCGACGATCGCGGTTGCGACAATGGAGGAGAACGAAATCCTCTGCCCGCCTTGGTGTTAGAGCTGGCCTGCACGGTGTTTTTTACCACTTCCGTGTTCACGTACCCATCATCGTCAGTAACCGCCCTGATCGCCGAACTTCGCGATAATTTCCGCGTTGTTCGGGTTGGCCGGAGGGATGATACCCGCGTCCCGCGACTTGTTGAAAACAAAGTCGCCCAGAAGCGCGTTGCCGGTCTGCGACGGGTGGAAGCCGTCGACGGGCTCAATCAAGTGCCACATGGGGCCGTGGTACCGCTTCAAGCCATCGTCGATAAGATTGCCGAGGAAGTGCACTTTGATGTTGGTGAGCTGGCCCTGCGTCTCCTGCACAATGATCGGCAGCTCGGCGCCGAGCTTCATGGCGTGCTCCGTGGTCATGTTGCGCACCGTCTCGTTGGAGTTCATCCAACCCCAGCACGGCGAAATGTCGAGGCAATTGAGGTAGTCGTACAGGTCGGCATAGGTGACGTCGTTGTTGGTCGAACCGATGGGGTGAATGCGGTCATGCATGGTGTCGTAGAGAACGCGGCCGTCGACCAGCGGGACCAGCAAGACGTGCGACCCGTTTGGCAGCATCGCGTCGGCATTCTTCACCGCGGCCAGGACGTCCTTGTGGTACTGCTCCACGGTGGTCATTTCGTTGAAGTTGTGGTGGTGGCCGCAGACGTCGTTGCCAATCATCGACATCACAACGAAGATAGGCTTCAGCGACAGACCGGCGTTCCGGTTTCGCGCCAAGACGCCCTCGAACGGGAGGAGGTTGTGGACGCTGGCGCCGTTGACCCCGACGTTCTGGAAGTCGCGCATGTTGCACCGGTTACGCTCCAGCATGCGGTGGTAGATGGAGCTCATGGGACCCTTCACGTCGGGGCTGAACTGGCTCGCGTCGAGATGGCCCGTGGACCACGACAGCATCGGCCAGTCGGCTTCGTTCTCGATCAGGCGGAGGACGTTCTTGAAGACATCCTTGCTCAGGCCGCGCGCGATGAGGTAGTCCGCCGGCAAGCGGAAATGAGCCGTGGCGCTGTCGCCTAGTGAGGCGACGCCCATGCTGCCTGTGCCGGCGCACCACTGGTCCTCGTAGGTCTTCTGCGTGGACGGATCGACACCATAAATGCCGTTGCAGTTCGAATCCAAAAACGCGTCGTTGGTGTCCCGGCCAGGGAAGATTTGCGCGTCCAGGTCGTCGCAGTCCTTCCCACGCCAAAAGCTGCCGCGGAGCGCGTCGTACGTTGAAAACATATCACTGTCGGTGTCAAAGAATGGGCGGTGATCTTCAATTTCGCACACCGCCGGGACGATGGTGCAGATGTTGAAGGATCGGAGGCCCTGCTCAATTTTCGCACGATGGCGCATCATCGTGGCGACGCGGAGGTCATTGACGTGCTTCGCCCACGCGTCGTGCGATTTGTATGCTCCCTTCGCGGGGAACAAGCGGCAGGTTTGGCCGCTTTCGTTGTTGCACAGGTGCAACGCGTTGCAGACGGCGTCGGCGGTGTCGCCTTGGTCGATCAAGGGGCCCACGATGGGAACGAGGATGTCCATGGCAATCGAGCATGCGTCCCCGGCGAGCTTCGGAAGGTAGGAGCAGATCATCTGCGCGGCTTGGCTGGCAGTGGCGTTCTTGATTTGCATGGTCTGCTCCACGAGCGCCACAAGAAGCGTGCAGACGGCGCATTTTGAGCCGCCGTTGCGGTCCGCCGTGACGGTCCAGCTGGGCGATGGCGCTGACGCCATCAACGTGAGCGACGCCACGGCGACGATGAGAGCGACGGTGGTTGGCCGCATGTGTGGGGGAGGTCAAAGTTCACGACGAGAGAGAGTGAGTCAGATTTGGACGAGAGAGAGAGAGTACTGTTGGGGGGAAGGAAGCATGGGACACGATAGGCGTCGTATCTTCTTCTTCACACCGGGGATGCGTGTCGGGATGCCCGGCACGACGACGACTGCGTGCAACAACAATCGCTGCAAATAAAAAACTAAATCAAAAGTCCAAAATACGTGAGACTTCCATAGGGAGCCGACGAAAGGCCCCCTGATCAGGTGGATCGGACACACGGCTCTGGTCCATCACCCCGAACGAAGA
>ERZ1292630.1019-Hain-H41-02um-R3-1019-length-28203-cov-5_pt1 | contig 28203 bp, 22 predicted proteins | sample MGYA00564408_ERZ1292630 | MGnify/ENA primary metagenome ERZ1292630 (study PRJEB36523, sample SAMEA6512641) | groundwater metagenome | collected 2019-01-08 | study: AquaDiva: Metagenomics assemblies of 32 groundwater samples
GAACATAACGATGGTTTAATTCGCAGCCCATATTTAAAAGATATGTATGGTGAAACAGATAAAACCTTAAAGACTACTAAAAATTTAAGTAGTTTTTCTAAAAAAATATCTAATCAACCTCCTCTTTTTAAATATTTTTTAGATGGTTCAAGAAGAACATATAAAGTCGATGATATTGAAATAAATAAACGTATTTTTCCAATAATGGCAGGGCAAATTGCTGTCGCTTGTTGTGAAAGACAATCTTCAATTAAATTTAAATGTAATGTTTTAGAAAACAATCTTGTCATATCTCTTCCGTCTGAATCTAACCCTGAAATAAAAAATCCTGAGTTATTTTTTAATAACTTAAAGGATAAAATAAATAATATAGATCGAGTAAAGAAAACAGGAATAAAATTTTCTAAATTACTCAATTACTCTTCAAAAATACAAAATACTGAAGAATTAAAATATGAAAATTTAGGTATTGCAACAATTCAAGACGAAATGATTGATAGTGAAAAAAAAATTGTTTCAATATTAGCATCTAAAAATTTACTTAATGAGAATAGTTATTTGATTAAAGATGGTTCACTACAATATAAACCAATGAAAACAGGTGAATACAAGGAACTTTCTAAAATTAAAAATAATTATCGTTGTGTAATTGGTGCATCTAAATTATTTAATCCTGAATTTAGTAAAGATAGGAGTGGAAAAAGTAACGCCGCTTCATTAGCTCAACTTCCTTTATATCATAGAACACCAGCATTTATGTTTCAACATAGTATTGATATGTGGTCACAACTTGGTAACAATAAATATAGTGTTTGGTATGTAAGAATAAGAGCTTCAAATCATACTGAAAGCCCATTTGCAGGAATTTTAAAACTTGAAAAAATTCTTATAACTGAATCTGAAAATGAAATAGGAATTGAAAGTGATCTTATTGATGTTATAACTGCAAACATAATAAATGAAAGAAATCCCGTTTGTTATGGAAAGGATAGTAGGTGGGCAAATCATCTTTATCCTGTTTATTTGACAGAACAATTTTTAAAAAGTAAATATTTAAGTGATATTCACTTTCTTAATATATTTTAGATGAAGTAAAAAATGAAAAAAATAGGAAAAATAATAGCAACTGAAAAAGTTCCTACCACAGTAGACGAATTTTTCTTTTGGACAGATAAAGAGTTAATTATTAAGCCTTTTGATGTTGTTAAGGTTAATCATATTAGAGATTCAATAACTTTTGGAGTTGTTGAAGAGATATCACATCTTACAGATAATTCAAGTTTTTTAGCTGGTTATATTTCTAGTGATTTTGGTGATGTTAATTATCAACAATATACTCAAAGAATAGGAATGAATTATGTAAAAGCAAAAGTAGTTGCTAATTCTCAAGGTATTTATACACCAGTTTTAGACGGTTCATTTGTAAGTTTAGCTAGTAGTAATGATGTTAAAGAGGCTCTAGGACTAAATGATATAAAAAATCCTTTACCATGTGGTTATATTGAAATGTATGAACAACCAGATAGCATTACTATTCCAGTTTATTTTAATTCTCAATTTTTAATTGGTCCAGAAGGTGCTCATTTAAATATTTCAGGAATTTCAGGTTTAGCTTCTAAAACATCATATGCAATGTTTCTTCTTAAATCAATTCAAGAACAATATATTTCAAATAATAATGAAGAATCTATAGCTTATGTTATTATGAACGTAAAAGGCAGAGATCTTTTAGCTATTGATGAACCTAATGAAGATTTAACTGATAAAGATAAGTCTATTTATAAACTTCTTAATTTAACGACAGAGCCTTTTCAAAATGTAAAATATTTTTATCCATATTCAAAAGATTTTGTTACTTCTACTTATGGTAGAAAAAATGACCTTGAAAGCCAAATGATTAACAAAAAAGCTTTTCAGTATAAATATATTTTTGAAGATGATAAAGAAAGTATAGATCTTTTATTTTCAAATGTTGATGATCCAAATCAAACTATGGAATCAATAGTAAATTATATAGTTACAGGTCAAGGTGGATTTAATGGAATTACTAATTGGAATGAGCTTCTTAAAGAAGTTCAAGAACATACAAAATCTGGAAATAATAGTAGAGATAAAGAGATAACTGTTTTAAGTTGGCGTAAATTTTATCGTTTATTTAGAAAAACTATTGAAAAAACCACTATATTTTCAAACTCAATAAATAATAAGGCAAAAAGTAATGAAACTAGATTAAAAGATTCAATATTAAATATCCAAAAAAATGATGTATTTGTTGTTGATATTGCTAAACTTGACGAAGAAACTCAAGGGTTTGTTTTTGGAGATGTTATGAGATCTATTTATGAGTTAAAACTTGGTCAAGCAAATGATAGAACTGAATCTGATATTCCTTCAAAAATTGTAATTTTTATTGATGAATTGAATAAATATGCTTCAAAAGAAGTTCCAAAGAGTTCACCTATTTTAAGGCAATTACTTGATATAACAGAAAGAGGACGTTCTCTTGGAATAATCTTATTTTCAGCAGAACAATTTAAAAGCGATATTCATGACAGAGTTAAAGGAAATTGTGCAACTCATGCCTATGGACGAACTAATGCTATTGAGATTTCTAAGCATGATTATCAATATGTTCCTGCTGTTTATAAATCAATGCTTACTAGATTAAAACAAGGCGAATATATTGTTCAAAATCCTGTTTTTAGATCATTATTAAATATTAAATTCCCAAGACCAATTTATAGGCAGTTTAAAAATGGTTAATCAATTTGTACCAGTTATTGGTAAAGATGTAATTGAATCTCTTACAATTGGAATGTATGAGGATTCTAAATTTATATTTAGAGAATATATTCAAAACTCAGCGGATCAAATAGATAAAGCCGTTAAAGAAAAATTAATTTCTTATGAACAAAGCGAAATTTTTATAAATATAGATTCTGAAAAAAAACAAATTATTATTGAGGACAATGCAACAGGTATTGAAGAATTTCATGTTGAAAATATTTTAAAAAATATTGCTCAATCTACAAAACAAAGAGGAATTGATAAAGGTTTTAGGGGTATTGGTAGATTAGGTGGTTTAGCTTATTGTAAAAAGTTAATTTTTGAAACATCATTTAAAGGTGAAAAAACAAAATCAATATTAGTCTGGGATGCTCAATTACTTAAAGAAATAATTAATAATAGAAAAATTAGAGAAGATGCAATTTCAGTAATTCAAAAAGTAACAAATTATTCAATATCAGAAGAAGATGAAGATAAGCATTATTTTAAAGTTATTTTAGAAGGTGTTTTAAATGAAGACTTACTAAATAAAAAAGAAATTGAAAAATATCTTTCGATGGTTGCCCCATTACCGTTCAATACTAGATTTATTTTTAAATCGAAAATTTACGATGAATTAAAAAAAGATAATCTTCCTTTAGATGAATATAAAATATATTTAAATACAGAACAAATATTTAAAGCTTATCCTACCTATATTTATAAAGGTGAATCAAATGATAAAAAAAAGGAAGATGAGGTAATAGATATTGTTATTTTTAGAGAATATTCTATAGATGGAAATTTGTTATATTGCGGATGGCATAGCGTTTCAGAAAAAAACCAATCTCTAAATCAAGTTAATTATACAAGAGGTTTTAGATTAAGAAAATCAAATATACAAATAGGTGATGAATTTACTTTACTTAAATTACATAGAGATAAAAGATTTCAATTTTATTTTTTTGGTGAAATTTATGCTGTCCATCCAGATTTAATACCAAATTCTAGAAGAGATTCTTTTATAGAAAATGAAGTTTATTTTGAATTTGAAAATAAATTGAAAAATTATTTTCATAATTATATTTATAAACTTTGTTATACAGCTTCAGAAATAAATAGTTCTATTAGAAAAATAGAGGATCTTAAAAATTTTGAAGAAGAGTTTAAGAAAAAGCAATCTTTAGGTTTTACAGATAAAAAAGAGCACAATGAATATAAAGAAAAATTTGAAAGAAAGAAAGAAGAAGCTGGCAAAGCAAAGAAAAAAATTGAAAAAATTGAACAAGATTCTAATACAAGTTCTTCTCATACAGTTCAAAAAATTTTGAATAGAATTGTTCAACCTGAATTAAATACAAAAACTGAAATTGTTGATAGTTATGAAGATAATAATAAAACAAAATTTAGAACTGATAATCTAAGTAGTTTAAATAAAGAGCAAAGAAAATTTTTATCTAAAATTTTTGCAATAATGAGAAATGTTTTAGATAATAATACTGCTGAAAGCCTTATTCAGAAAATTGAAGAAGAATTAAAATGAAAAAAATAACTAAATTTGATATCGGAGCGGAAGTTATTTCAATCCTTACAAAAGGAATGTATCCAGACCCAAGAGATGCTATAAGAGAATATATTCAAAATGCTTTAGACGCAAATTCAAAAAATTTAGATGTTAAAGTAAGACAAAATTCAGTTGTAATAGAAGACGACGGTGAAGGAATGGATTATAATATTTTAAGAAAAGCTCTACGTGTCGGTGTATCAGATAAAACCCCAGGAAAGGATGTTGGTTTTATGGGAATTGGTATTTATAGCTCATTTCACCTTTGCGATACTTTAACTATTTATAGTAGAAAAAAAGGAAATCTTCCACAAATGGTTGAAATGGATTTTAAAGGTATGAGAGATATTCTTTTAGAGCAAAAAGAAAAGAGATTACTTAATGAAATTAAAAGTGAGAACTTAATAGATTTACAATCTCTTTTAGATAAATTTATAAAACTTCCAGATGAAAATTCTTTATCAGAAGATGAATACCCTGTTGAAATTAGTGGAACAAGAGTTGAGTTGGTTGGTTTAAATCCAATTCTTGATGATTTAATTAATTCATTTGATGATTTATCAAGTTATTTACAAGATGTTATCCCTCTTCATTTTGATAAAGATAAATTTAAATGGGCTGAAAAAATTGAAAAGGAAATTTCCGATGTATGTCAAAAACATAATTCAAATTTTGAATTGATAAATTTAAAACTTCAAGTAGGAAGCCAAACAAAAAATTTATTTAGGTTATACACTGATAATGATTTTAATGAAAAGAATCCTAGATTTCCCAAAATTATAGAAATAAAAGATCATGATAACTTTTATGGTGTTGCTTGGGGATGTTTAAATACATATGATACCTCTCCAGGAAAAAAGCAAAACAGAATTGCTAATAAAGAACTAAGAGGATTTTTACTAAGAAAACAAGGTTTTGCGATAGGAAAAAGAGAAAATTTAGCAAAATATTTTGATTCAACTAAAAGTCATTTTGACCGATACACAGGAGAAATAATTGTAACTAATAATAATATTCTTCCAAGTGCGTCAAGGAGTGACTTAGAAATATCTTCACTTAGAACTAAGTTATACTATATTATACAAGAAGAAATAGCAGTACAATTTATAAATGAATCAGATAAATATCAAGAAGAAGAAAAAGCTAAAGACACATTAAGAGAAAAAGGTAATTCTTTAAAAAAGATATTAGCTGATTATAATCCAAATGAAGATAATTATAATACTTATCTTAAACAAGTTGGTGAGATAGATCAACTTTCAAATGAAATTACTAAAAAATTGAAAAAACTTAAAGATGATGATAAAAAAGAAGCTAAAAATTTATTAGAAAGTTCTAATAAAATAAAAAAAGAAATTGTTTCAAAATTTGAAAATTTAGCTGATAAAAAAACTAAAAAAACAAACATAAAACAAACTAAAAAAGGAAATACTAATATTGAAATTGAAGTTTCTAAAAAATTGAAAAATTATACTGCTCAAGAAATAACAACTAAATTTGAAAATCTATTAGAAGTATTTGATAGTGTTGAAATTGACTATAATAGTAATATGAAAAAAATTATTGAAATTATTGACGAAAAATTTATTCAACAATTAGCTACATCTAAAAACGATTATTATAAATTGCTGATTCAACTAAAAGAAGAGTTTGAAAATGAATAATATTACAGACAAAAAATTTAATTCGGATTCAAAAAAAATAATTAGATCTGATTGGATTAAGCCTATATTAAAAGATTTACATGAGAATCTTGGGAAAAAACTTTTTTATTTAGGATTACCAGATAGTGAAGCAATAGATATTAAAGAATGGTTAGAGTATTTGGATTCTGTATATGCTTTTCAGTGTAGAGAATATCCTAATGCGTCTGATTCTAACCAAAGTCGTGAAAAAATAGTTATTTTAGAGAAAACACTTAGAGAATTAGAAAGGAAAAGGCATATATCAACCTTTGACGTATTTGATGGATATATTGAAGAGGTTATATTGCGTGGTTTTGATAATTCTCCAAATAGAAAAGAATATTTACAAGAAAAGACAATAACTCTTTATAACCTTGATTTTTGTAACCAAATTACTTCTCCAATTAAATATTTAGATAAGTATGGAACTCTCCAAGAAGCGTTTAAATTAAATGCTATTTCTAGATTATTATATTATCAGAAAAATATTATACATGAAAATAAAAAATTTATTATGTTTCTAACACTCCATTGTAGTTATAGTGGAAAAGAAATACATGAATTTTATTCAAAAAAAAATCCAGATGATATAGATGATATAAGAGAATATATTAAACAAATTGAGAAATTAACAAAGGGCAATAAATCTCCTTATATTATAAAAGCATTTATTTATTATACTATAAATAAATTTTTTACTGACAATTTATTTTATGTAGAATTTCTACCAACAATATATTATAAAGGAGATAATGAAAATCCTTTACTTTTTTTTACAATAATTGGAACAACAGAGGCAGATAATACTAAAACTTCAATAGTTCAATATCAAAAGATGTCGGAAATTTTAAACACTCCATTTCTATCACCAATGTCAAATAATAAATTTGAGAAAAATGAAAAACTAAATTTAAAAAATGATATAGAGTTTAAAGAAGATTTAAATAATTTAAATTCTTTATCTTTGTTAAAATCATTAAAAATATATCAAAAACTTTGTGAAAATGACTAAAAAAAGAAATATACTCTTAATTGAGCCAAAATATAAAAATAAATATCCTCCTATAGGATTGATGAAAATTGCAACATATCACAAAATGCTAGGTGATAATATTGAGTTTTTTAAGGGAGATTTGAATGATTTAATACTTGATAAAATTTCAGAAGATTGTATTAACAAGCTTTATAATATTGATAAAGAATATGAATGGTATAAAAAATTTTCAATAATAAGAGAATATATTAAAACAAAAAAAATCAATCTTTTAATTGAGTTAGAAATAGAAAATTCTAAATATAGTGTTCTTTTAGAAAATTGTTTTAATTCATTTTCTAATATATATCGTAAAAAAGATTATAAAAATTTTCCTAAATGGGATAGGATATATATAACAACTCTTTTTACATTTTATTGGAATGTAACTATAGAATCAATTCATTCAGCTAAGAACTTAGTAAAAAAAATTGATGACATAATGATAGGTGGTGTATTAGCATCATTACTTCATAATGAAATTGAATTAGAAACAGGTATTAAACCTTTTCAAGGATTACTCGATAAACCAGGAATTCTTGATCCTAAAATTAAAAAAGCTCAAAAAATTATTGTGGATAACCTTCCTCTTGATTATTCTATACTTGACGAAATAGATTATGAATATCCAACAGGAAGTGCTTATTTTACATTTATGACAAAAGGATGTACAAGAAAATGTGCTTTTTGTTCTGTTCCAATTCTTGAACCTACATATAAACCCAAAGTTGATACAATTGATAAATTTGATAAAATAAAAGAAATTTATGGTGAACAACAAAATCTTTTACTTATGGATAATAATGTTTTAGCATCTCCAAATTTTCCCGAAATTATTCAAGAAATAAAAGATATGGGTTTTAAAAAAGGGGCAACTTATGTTGAACCAAATCAACTTGATATTGCAGTTAAAAATTTGAAAAAGGGTATAAACAATAAAGCTTATGTCAAACGTAGTTATATTTTAATTCATAATTTATTTAAAAGATTATATTCTAATAAAAAACAGGAATATTATGATATTTTAGATAAATATGATTTAATAAAAATTGAACCAACAACAGAAAAAGGTATATTAATCGCAAAAAATAATATATTACTTGCTTACAAAGAAATAGCTATTATATATGAAAGATACCGATATAAAGTTCCTAGAAAACGTTATGTTGATTTTAATCAAGGAACTGACGCAAGATATGTTACTGACGAATTAATGAAACTAATGAGTGAAATACCTATTAGGCCTCTTAGAATAGCTTTTGATTATTGGAGTATGAATGAACAATATAAAAACGCTGTTAATTTAGCTGCAAAATATGGAATAAAAGAGCTTTCAAACTATATACTCTATAATTTTAATGATACTCCAGAAGATCTATATAAAAGGCTTGAATTTAATATTCAATTGAGTGAGAATCTTGGAATTCATATTTATTCATTTCCTATGAAATATATTCCACTTTTTGGTGAAGAAGCTAAAAGTAGATACTATATTGGAAGTAAATGGAATCGAAAATTTATTAGAGCTATTCAATCAGTATTAAATGTTACAAAAGGAATTGTAGCGGATGGAAGAACTTTTTTTGAAAAAGCTTTTGGAAAAAATATTAATGAGTTTTATAAAATTCTTTATATGCCTGAAGCTTATATTATTTATAGATATTTTTTTGAAGAAATTGGTTTAAAAAGTCAATGGGAAAATTTATATGAATCTTTATCAAATGAAGAAAAAGAATTTTCATTTAGAATTATTGAATCTAATGATTTTAAGGACTATATTAGCAAAACTGAAAATGATAAAATTCTTAAATTTCTTAAACATTATACAATTACAAGAGATGATGTTGAAATTACAAAAGAGAAAGATATGGATTATTATAATACACAAAAACATTTTGAAAAACTAATTAAAGAAGATAGATTTAAAAACCTAACTTTAACATATGATTTTGAATAGAGGATCTTGAGCTTAAAAATTATATTTTAATTCATTACAAGTTTTTAATATGATAGAATATTAATAATAGGATTGATTGATGTTTACTTTTGAAACAAAAAAACAAGAAATTAATATATCACCCTTTTTTGGTAATTTTTCTACCCAATCTATTGAAAATAAATATCAACTCTTTAATTTAAAAACAGCGTTAAATAGTACAATATCAGAATGCTGGTTTTGATATATCTTTTTATATGGATTATAAAAAGCCTTAATAGCAAGAGATTCTATTGATAATTTAGAAAAAATATTTGCTCCAATAAATTTAATAGAAAACAAAATAGATTATGATTATAAAATAGAATCTGAAGCAGAAAAACAAATTTAGCTCAGATTATTCATATTTTTTAAATCTGAGCCAAATTATGATAATTTGAAATTGATTTTATATTTTATCAGCAAAAACTTTATTCAATTTGTGAAAATAAATGTATGATATTGCTAATACAACGAATGTAATAGGAGCTTGTAAAATAAGCCCTATTCCATCACCTGCTACTATATGAGCTACGAATGCAGATATATATAGAAATACAAAACCAGCATACGCCCATTCTTTAATACGAAATGCCACATTGGGCAATAATATTGATAAAGCACCAAGTATTTCGGCAAACCCTAACATAATTCTCAAATGCTGAGGATATCCTAAATGAGCAAATCTTTCTGCTACACTAGGAACAAAAAAGTTCATGAATCCAGGAATACTTTGTGCTAATGCAAAAAATCCTGTAACCGACCAATAAATCATTTTATCTTTTTTCATTTTTATTTCTATTTTAATTTTTATAATAATAAATTAACAATGATTTGTATTTTTTTAAGGTTACCATTTCATTTCACCTGTATTTACTTTTGCTCCTATCTGCAATGCAGTTTCAAAAGTAAGTGTTGGATATTTTGTTTTTAATGCTGTAATTAATGATTCAGAATTTTTATTACTTTTTAAAGCTTCCTCATAAAATTGGATATAAGTTTTTGTATGTTCTATCGCTGATATATCAAATTCTGTTTCAGATTTTGCGTGAGCTGGAATTACAATTTCTGGGTTCAATGAGATTATTTTATCTAATACAGAAATCCATTTATTACGAACTTCTTCATTTTGTGAATCTGCCATCCATAAATGAAATGTATTTCCAAAAATATTTATACCACCTATAACAGCTTTGATACTTGGTATCCATAAAAACGTTTTATTTGGAAATTCTTCAAGTCCAATAATTTCTAATTTATGATCTTCTAAATCAATACTACTACCTTTTAAAACTTGTGGTAAAACAATATTAGAAGTAATTTTGTTACCTAATCTTTCTCCCCAAACTTCTAATTTTTTTTGAGATGTATTTTTAATATGCTCTACTGTTGCAGGTGAGGCATAAACAGTAACTTCAGGAAAATATTTTTTGAATACTTCCAAACCAAAATAAAAATCAGGATCTCCATGGGAAATATAAATTGTAACTAAATTTTTGCCAGAATTCTTAATTTCCTGTGCTACCTTTTCAGCATCTGACAATGTAAATTGAGCATCAATTAATACTGCATCTTTTTTCCCAAATACAAGCACTGATGCGACCCCAAAACTATTTTCTGATGCATTGTAAACTTGAAGTTTAAAATTGTTTGTTTCAATTGTTTTAAAACTTTGTGAATCTTGAGTTACTAAGTTAATCATTATTATGTTCTCCAAAAAAATATTTATATTTTAATGATATATCCTTATTAATATAATTAAAAATACTTGTTTTTTATTATGTTGATAAATAAAAGTTATTAAGTTAAAGAGAAAAAAGTATATTTTTGTTCTAAAAACCTTGTAAATAAATGATTATAAATTTAATTTTGCAATGCTTTCCATATTGACTCAGCAACTATGCCATGTTTAATATTTTTATTTCTGAAAGCAAAAATCTTTAATTTTACTATTTCAAAATCTTCATATTTTGTAAGAGGAATAAGCTTTCCTTCTTTTAATTCTTCAATCATAAAAAACTCTGGAATCATGCCATAAGCAAGTCCTTCCATAATAATTAATTTTTTTAGATAGAAATCATTTACATACCAACTTCTTGATTTATCTAAAATATTGGATGTATTTTCCCTATTTATTTTAATAAAAACTTGTGGTACATATTTTAAATCTTCTTTTGTAATAATTTCTTTTTTAGCAAGAGAGCAAGTAGGTGAAATCACAGTATATAAAATAACTTCTCCAAGAAAAAGCTTTTCGACATCCATATCTAATTTTTCAATATGATTTATTGGACAAATTAAAAGATCAAAATTTTTATTTTTAAAATGATTAACAATATTTTCCATATAATCAACAGAAATAGTTTGTATAGTCTCGGGAAAACTTGCCATTATATTATTTAAAATATTTAAAGTATCTTTCATATTAAAAATAGGATCAATAGCTATTTTTATCTCAGGTTCTATTCCTATTTTGAGACTTTGAGCAAATTCTTCAAGATTCTTAAAATCATCAAGTACTTTAATTGCTTTTTTATAAAAAATTCTTCCTTCCTCTGTTAGAGTCGCTCTATAAGTATCTTTATCAAAGAGATCTATATTTAATTCAGATTCAAGTTTTTTTATGGAAGAACTAACAGCAGGTTGACTAATATACAATTTTTCAGCAGCTTTTCTAAAACTACCTTCTTCAACAATTGCTTCAATAAATCTAATTTGTTCTATATTCATTTTAACAACTTTTATTTATCAATATAACAAAAAATAATTATTTTTAATTACCATTATAAACCTATATTATTAGAATATAAAAACTAAATAAATTGTGTGCATTAAATTTTTATAGAATATGTAAAATCGTGTTTATCCATAAAAAATCAAATAACCTGTAAACATCGTAGAGACGCATTGCAATGCGTCTCTACCAAATATCGGTTTTTTAACCTATAATTTTTTAATGCATCCAATAAATTAATAGAGTCCTAAAAATTTAATGTACTTAAAATACTATTTTACATAATATTCTAAATTTAGTTTTTCTAAGTCTTTTTCATCAAAAATACGAGGTGAAAGATTATTTTTTTCTCTTTCTTCTTCTGGCTTTAATATTTCATCACAAAGCTTTTCTATACAAGTTTGATATGCGGATAAAGTCCATTTACCAAAATGTGTACTTGCTCCTTCATAAAATTGCATATCATATTCTTCGGGAGTTGTTACATAACCAGAATAGGAGTTTGTATAGCAAGATACAATAACTTGTTCTATTCCTATTTTTTCTAATTTATCCAAAATAAGCTTTTTTACTCTTTTTCCAGAAATAGTAGTAAATTCTGCTGGTAATCCTATTATAGCTATTTTACCTAATAATAAAAGCTGTATTGGTAATATATTAGGTGTCCATGAACTTATATCTAATGCACCTTTTTCGTCCATTTTTTTTAATAATGGAATCATTTCATCTATATTTTTAGGTAAAGAAACATTTTTTATATTTTTACCCATTATTGTTCTATCGTGCATGTTTGCAAAAACAATTTTTTTATCATCATTTTTCCTCGACAGGATGTCACTTTTACTTATTTTTAAAACAGATTTTAAAACAGATAATAATTGTTCTGAAATACCAGGTCCTTCTTTTGTTCCTCCAATCATTTCTATTCCTATTGCTTGTTTTGTAGTATAGATATTTTCCAAACCATTGCAAAATTTAGGATCTACTTTCATATTACTAAAATCAAAATATTTTTGATAAAAATCAATTTTTCCTTCAATTTCAAAAAGGGGATTATCAAAAGCTTTTTTAGCATATTTAGACTGAATTTTTCCATTTAATTCGGCACTAATAAAATCATCTTCAGAAATACCTCTTTGAAAAGGAGATCCATCATACTTTTTAAAATTAGGTGTAACATCTCCACAAGAACTTTGAGCGAAACCTGCAATAAAATCAATATTTTCTTTTTTTAATTCTTTTTCAAAATCTGTTGATGCACAACCTTTATTATCAGAATGAATTAAATAATTATCATTATGAATACTAGTACAATGAACAGCAAACCAATTAATCATACCTAAAGGAAGGTTATTTTGATTATATACTTTTATTAAATAGATATTTCTATCAATTGCTAAATTAGCTTGATTTTCTTCTAAATTTTTTACTTCAGGATTTTGATTATATGCTTTTACAACTCTATTAAAAGCAACTGGTTCATTTTCTGGTATTTCTTGAATAGAAAAAGATAGTTTTGAATCAGTTAAATTATTATCAGCCTCTATAATAGATTTAGCAATTCCTTCCACATAAGTTTGATAAATTTCTTTAGAATAGCCCTTAGAAGTTAAAAGATATAATAAATAATGAGAAAATCCACCAAAAGCACTATGTGTATGAGTTGCAGATAACATAATATTATCATCATTAAAATTTTTTTCGGGGTAATTTTTATTTATAAAATCAATTACGCCTTGTTTTATAGATTGAGATATAAAAGCTATTTCTGCAGAAACAAAAGCTATTTTTTTGTTATCGGATTCAAAAACAAATGCTCTTGAATGTATTGGTAAAGCTACACCAAAAGCTATATTTTCAAACTTTCCCCAACCCATCATCTGAACGCCTGTTACATCAGGGGTTATATTTTTTGAAGCACAACCAAATTTAATCATTATTTTTTATTTTCAAGTTTATCAATAAAATCACAAGCTCTTGCTCCACCCATAATACAAGTTTTTTTATAGTAATAGATGGCTTCAGAAATTAGCCCTTTTTTTTGATATGCTATAGCAATATTTTCCATTGCTGTTAAATCATTAGGATTAAAGTCTAAAACAGTCCTATATTGTGCCAAAGCTTCATCAATCTTACCTTGTGAATAGTAAACGATACCTAAATTATTTTGAGTAAAAATATCCTTGTTATTTAATTGAAGAGATTTTTTATAATAAAATTCAGCTTCTTTATATTTTTTTAATTGATAAAAAGATAAACCAGCTTTATTAAAATAATAACTTGTTGGTTCTAATTCTGATGCTTTTTTATAATAAGCCGCTGAATAATTTATATTGCCAGATATTTCATACATTTCAGCTAATTTAGATACAGCAGGAATAAAATTTGGAAATATTTTTAAACATTCTTGAAATTTATCTATAGCTTCTTTATTTTTACCCCAATATTTGTATAAATTACCAATATTATAATTTGCGGCAACACCTAACGGATTTATCATTAAAGAGGCGTTGTAATGTTCTAAAGCTGTGTTTATATCGCCTTTTTCAAAATAGTATAAACCAATTGCATCTCTTGCATAAAAATCTTCTGGATTTATTTGTATAGCTTGACTAAATTCTTTTAAAGCATCTTCTTTTTCACCAGTTAAATAATAAAAAAATCCTAATGATGTATGAGTTATAGAGTGTTCAGGTGAAATTTTTACTCCTTTTAAAAGTAATTTTTCAGCTTTCTGTGAATTACCTTTTTTAAAATTTATTAAACCTAGACCAGAATAAGCAACACCATCTTTACTATTTATTTCTAACGCTTTATTAAAATGAATTTCTGCATTATTAAAATCGTTGATGTAATAATATGTATATCCTAAACCAGTGTAAGGTAAATAATAATCTGGATACAAATTAATAGCTTGTTTATATAAATTAATAGCTTCTGAAAATTTACTCTGTTTAAAATATGAATATGCAATACTAACTGTTCTTTTAACAATATAAGGGTTAATTTCAACTGCTTTTAGAATAGTTGGATCATTATTTTTAGGATTTGGTTCATTTGCCCATAAAAGATAATATGATTCTGAATCATTTGGGCTTAATTCTAGTGCTTTTTTAGCATAATTTTTCCCTTCTTCAAAATTTCCTTTTAATTTACTTATTAAGCTTAATGTTTTATAGGTATCAGAAATTTGAGTATCTTTTTCTAATGCTATTTTTATATTTTCAGAAGCTTGATCTAAAAATTCTTTATAAGGTTTACCTTGAATTTCATAATCTGAAGCAAGATATGCTTGAGCTTGAGCTTTTCCAACAAGAGCTAAAACATATTTAGGATCTTCTTCTAATGCTTGAGTGTAATAATAAATTGCCTTTTTTAAATCTTTTTCTTTTCCTACTAAAAAATAATCTCTAGCAGAATTATAATAGTTATAAGCACTTATATTTGCTGTAGCTTTAAATACTTTTTTAACTCTTTCAAATAGAGAAATAGATTCTGTTTTTGTGGCTATAGTAAAAGAATTGTTATCATTATTAGTTATTGGTTGATTATTAGTATTATTTTCTATTTTTATATTATTTGCTTTAATTATTTCTATTGCTATTTTATCTTGTAGATCAAAAATATCATTTCCTGTTACCTGAACAGATTTTAAAACTTTTCCTGTTTCAACATCTGTAAGCCTTGCTGTAAGTCTATAATTCCCTGCACTATATTGAATAGAACCAGCTACTAGAATTTCTGCACCTAATAATTTACCTAATTTTATTGCATTTTCTTGTTCTACAAAACCACTTTTTTGAAAAGCTTGTTCTTTTAAAATATTCTCTGTTCGACTTCTATCTATCATAATAAATTCTTTTATGTTAGTTAAAGCCATTGTTATTGTGTCTGATGTTCCTGTTCCGAATTGTTTTAATTCAAGTTTATCAGATGGAACATCAAAAGGTAAAACAGCTATTCTTTTTTCTGCAAAAGCAGGAAACGAAAGCCCTAATAAAAATAATAATGAAATAATTGATTTTTTTAACATAATTTCTTTCTTACGGACACCCATAAAGCTCTTCATGATAATTATTTACTTTTGCATTTGCAAAAGTGCCTCCACCTGAATATTCTTGTCTTATATTAAAAAATATACCTTTACAAAAACCATGATCATCAGATGGATTTTTTACAAACATTTGACCTGTTCTATATCTATACAAAGGAATTCCTATATCGTTTTTTGCTATAGTCCAATTATTATCATCAAAACCTATTTTATGAATTTTTAAAGCAGATGGGTTCTTTAAATAATTTTTCATCAAAGATTCTAAGTTTTTATCATTATATCTAAATAAATTATAGTTTATTTTTAATATACTTATTTTTTTACTAGCTATTTCTTTTAAATCATCTAAAGCTTTATTAATAGAATCAACAGATTCTTTATCAGAATTCCAACCTGTTTGAGTCGCAATATATTCTTTTCTAGCTTTATTAGAAACAGATCTAAGCATCCATTCATAACTTCCACTATTATATAAACCTTCTGTTCCACCATTAAATTTTTCGGCATTTTTTTTAGTTTTATCAATTTCTTTAAGATAATATGAAACTATTCGACTTTGCTCTGGATTTTTTACTTTTGATAAACAGTTAAGATATTCTTCAGAATCTTTTGCGATCAAATTCCAAATAGCAGGGTTATTTTCATAAGATAAAAAAGTATTTGGTAAACTTTCAAAACCATCTAAAACAGTTTTTAATTCTTGAAGGTTCTTTTTTTGATCTTCAAATTCTACTTTATCTTTTATATAATATGTTGGCCAAGTTTTTTTGCCTGTTAGTATTTCTAATTTAAATTTGTATTTTTGAGCAACACATAATAAATAAGGACTAACAAAGTTTTTATATTTACCTGCTTTAGAATTAAAATCTTTTATATCGTAATATTTATATATAGAATTTGCTTTATACCATTTTAGACTATTTTGTCTATTTTTTATTTCCCATGCAGTAAGATCTTTTGGTCCAACTTGATATAAACCATCTTTTTTATCAAAAATTTTAACGGTTTTTAAAACTAAATTTTTATCCACAGCAATAGCTAAATCATTAATATTTAAATTAGGATCAAAATCGGCTGACGCTCTTGGATTGTACTCTATATTATAGTTATCTTTTGCAAATACATTTGGTGTAATAAACAAAACTAAACTTATAAAAAAAGGTAAAAAAGTTTTTTTCATTGATAAAATCTCCATAATCATAATATTTAATTTTGAATGGATTTAAACCATTCTTTATCATAATCTTCCATAGTTTTCCTCAGAGAACTCCAAGAAACTTTTTCAGTTCCATCAATTCCTCTTCTTAACCAAAAACCTACTATTCTATAATCTTCATATTCTCTTGGTTCTATTTTTATATCAATTTTTAGAGTTATTGTAAAATTATCTGTAAAATCAACACCAGAATAAGGATCTTTTTTGAGTGATTCTTTATATTCTTCTACTTTTTTATCAAAATCGCCTCTTTTTTTCAAACCAACATAAACTCTAGAATACTCTCTTAAATTTTCTTTAAAAAAACTATTATAAATATCTTTATTATTTACACCTAGTGTTTTACCATCTGGCTTATCATAAAAATTATCAGAAACCCATTGAATCATTTCTGGATTAAAATAACTAATATTTTCTTCATAATCATATTCTTTCTTATATAATTTTAAACCTGATACATACTCTAAATATGGATAAATACTGTCATTTGGATCAAATTTTATACTTTTATCTACCAACATTTTTGAAGCATTTGCGAATAAATAAGGTAAATATACAGGTAAAATATATCCACAAAGTTTTTCATTGTTAATAGAAAGAGGTTTTTCAGTATCGGAATAACAAGGAAAATTATCTTTAGTAAAAATATTTGCATGAAAAATTTCTTTTTCTTTAGTTGTTAGTTTTTTAGAACTCCCAGCAAAAGAAATAGTTTGAAATATCAAAAATATTGATATTGTGGATATTATAATTTTTTTCATTTTTTCATTTTAATAAATTAAATAACTGTCATACTTTAAATATAATTCTAAAATACTTTTCATAAGAACAAGCTAAATAATTATAGAATAGAAAATAAAAATGAACAATAATATTTTAGGTTTGTAATAACTAATTTTGAATGGATTTAAACCATTCTTTATCGTAATCTTCCATAGTTTTCCTCAGAGAACTCCAAGAAACTTTTTCAGTTCCATCAATTCCTCTTCTTAGCCATCTACCTATTATGGTAGAATCTTCATATTCTCTTGGTTCTGATTTTATATCTAATTTTAAATTATCCATAAAACTCATCATAAAATCGACTCCAGAATAAGGATCTTTTTTTAGATATTCTTTGTATTCTTTTACTTTTTTATCAAAATCGCCGCTTTTTTGTAATCCAACATAAGCTCTAGCATATTCTCTAAAAATTTCTTTAAAAAAACTATCATAAATGTCTTTGTTATTTATACCTAGTGTTTTACCATCTGGTTTATCATAAAAATTATCAAAAATCCATTGAAACATTTCAGGATTATAATAATTTACCATTTCATTATAATCATATTCTTTAGTATAGGTTTTTAATCCTGAAACAAGTTCTAAATATTCAAAACCATTTCCATTTTCAGGAATCTTTACATTTTTATCAACTAAAACTTTTAATGCATCAGTTAAAAGATACATCATTGATGACGGTGAATCTATATAAGCGCAAAGCTTTTGATCTTTTAGCATTACAAATTTACTAGTGCTAGAATCACAAGGTAAATTTTCTTTTGTAAAATATGTTGTATATAAAATTTCTTTTTCTTTAGTTGTTAGTTTTTTATAACTCCAAGCAAAAGAAACAGTTTGGAACATTAAAAAAGATAAAATTGTAGATATTATAACTTTTTTCATATTTTTAATCCTATAAATTAAATAAAATAGCAGATAAAAAAGACTCTCCAAGTTTTATAGATTTTTCTGGAGACCAACCATATTTTTCATCAGGTGAATTTGCATTATCTTTAAAAGGCATTTCTAAAGTAAGAGAAAGAGTTTTATATGTTTCTCCAATATAAGTACTAGCAAGAGTTAAATTTGCTAAACCAAATTTGTCTTTTTCATAACCAAATTTATCTTGAAAATCAGGGTTTATTTTTATTAAAGTTTCTGTAAATTCTAATTCTCTTTTTTCCATTTTCTCATCATAAGAAGGAATACCTTCTGCTCTGGAAAAAAAGTTATATGGTAGACCTTCATCACCATGTATATCAAAAAACATATCAAGTCCGATTTCTTTTATTTTATTTCTTACATAAAAAACTTCAGGACTTCTTTCTACGCTAGGTTCTCCCCACTCACGATTTAGATTCGCTCCAGAAGTATTTGTTCTTAAATTTCCTCTAAAACTACCATCAGGATTCATATTAGGAACTAGGTAAAAAACAGCTTTATTTAATAATTCTCTTGAAACTGGATCATTTTTATCGATCAATTTTTTTATAAAACCTTCCATAAACCACTCTGCCATTGTTTCACCTGGATGTTGTCTGGCAATAAGCCAAATCTTTTTTTTATTATCATTATTATTACCAACTGTAAGAAGATCCATATTTCTTTCATCAATTGTTTTTCCTAATACAGAATGTTCAACAAGTGAAGATTCTTGAGCATCTGAAATTAAATCAAGATGTCTTTCATAAGTATAAGGCGCAAAATATGAATAATAAATGGTATTTCTTTCTATTTTATGAGAAAATTTAAGCTCATTTCCATCAAAAAAGCTTTTTACTCTAAACCAGTTTTTTCTATCATAACTAGCACAAACATTATAATTTTCCCAGCCTTTAGGATAACTAGTTTTTCCTGCATTTGATATATTAAAATTGTATTCTTTGTTTTTAGAGCCTGTAAAACTAAAATAAAACCATTGAGAAAAGTCAAAATTATTATCTTTTCTAATATTTAAATTTATTTCTTTTTCATTTAAATCGACTACTTCTATATTTCCACTATCAAAACTTGAACTAACAAACATTTTTTACCTTTTAATTACTTTTCTTTTATTATTCTTTGTAATAACTATCATACAAACCTATATTATACAATTACTCTAATTTCTATACTAATAATTTTTTTTACAAGAGTTTAATTTTTTATTAATAACAAATTTAGTTTTTTTAAGATATAATCATTTTTGAATTAAAGAAAAAAACTTACTTAAAATAATAAAATGAAAATAATAGATGAAAATAAAATTACAGAAGAAATAGTAGAAAAGAAAAGTACAAGAAAAAAGATTGAAATCTATGATTTTTTATTATTTTCTATGTTAATAATAAATATAATGTCTATTATGGGATATGCAACATTTTCTTTAAACCCATCTTTATTAGCTAAATTTCCTGAAACAGTGACTATTTTTAATTATTCATATTATTTTTTTTCAAGAACTCAAATTATTATTTCATTTTTAGCATTAGCTTTTCTTTTTCATAAAAAATATAAATATTCTTGGGTTAAAGATTTTTCTTTTGTTTTTGCTATAAGTTTATTTTTAGAATGGTTAGGAACAAGTTTTGGAATCCCTTTTGGTAAATATGAATATACTGATTTATTAGGCTGGAAAATTTTGGATAGAGTTCCATATCTTATACCTATAAGTTGGTTTTTTATGTCAGTTTCTTCATATTGTATATCGTTAAAATTGGGTGAAAAAATTGATTTTAGAAATAAGTTTTTAAGAAGTTTTTTTAATATAATAATTGCTTCTGTTTTCCTAACTTCTTGGGATTTAACACTAGATCCTGCGATGAGTAACCTTACTCCTTTTTGGATTTGGGAAAAACATAATTCATTAAATTATTTTGGTACTCCAATAGTTAATTTTTGGGGTTGGTTTTTTACTGCTTTTCTTATAATGACAGGTTTTGAATTAATAAAAACTGAAAGATTATTAGATAAACAAGATATTATTTGGAATATAAAATTCTATTTTGCAAATTTATCTTTACCAGTCGGAATTGTAGTTTTTTCTGGTTTATATTCACCTGTTTTTATCACATTAATAGTTTTTTCTTTGATGTATGGATTCTCTTTTTTGTTAAGTAAAAAATAATTAGAAAATCAGAAAATAAATTTTTTATTTTTATTCTATTAACTCTCCATCAAGAAACTCATAGCCTTTTTGAAAATCTATTTCTTCATACGATTCTTGAATAAAAAAAGATAAAAAGTTTTCTAAAAACTTACCTTTTTAATAAATAATATTAAATATAGACTATAAGGAGCAGAAATTAAATAACTTCCTTAACTTATATAAAGGGTTTGATGAATCAAACCCATTCATGCTACATATGTTGCACTTTAATTTCTTTACTGCAAACGGATATTAATTAATTCTAATTACTAAAAATGAATTTTGATTGGAAAATTATGTGAACATTAATTCACGAACAGATTTTTTTATATTATATATCTAATATTATTTTTAAATGTGGATATTCCTTTTTGATTCTATTTATTTCTTTTTCTGGTATTAAATTATTAGCTATCTCTAATTTTTCTAATTTTTCTAAGTTCAATAATTCATCGGGTATTTTTTTTATTCTATTGTTATATAATGAAAGATTTTTTAAGTTTTTTAGATTTTTAATTTCTTTTGGAATTTTTACTAACTGATTATTAGATAAATTTAAATACTTTATATTTGATATATTAGTTATTTCTAAAGGAAATTCTTTTAAATTTGGAGAAGTTAAGTTCAATCTTTCTAAATTAATAAGCTTTTCTAATTCTCGTGGTAATTTTTTTATTTTACTTGCATTCAAAGATAATGAATTTAAATTAATTAAATTTCCTATCTCTTTTGGTAAAAATAATTCTGAATCAATCTCTAATTTAATTTCTAAATATTTTAATTTAATAAGTTTTTGAATATCTGAATTAATTTTTAATTTTTGCGGTGTTCTGCTGAATAAATTAAGACATTCTAAATTAACTAATTCAGATATGTCTAAAATATATTCCGAAAAATCTCCTCCAAATACAGTTAAAAATTCAAGGTTTTCTAAGGATTTAAGTATCGAAATAGAACAAGATAATGTCCAAACAAGTAATGATATTGTTCTAAGATTTTTTAATTCACCTAATTCTTTTGGTAAACTTATTATAGGATTATAATCTAATGCAAGATCTTCTAAATCTACTAAATTTTTAATTTCTTTTGGTAAAAAATTTATAGAATTTCCAGAAAAATCAAAAATCTTTAATTTTCTTAAATTAAAAATCTCAATAGGTAATGTATTTATATTATTTGAAGATAACAATAAAATTTCAAGATTTTCTAATTTCCCCAATTCTTTAGGTAAACTAATTAATTTATTAAAATTTATTCTTAAATCTTTTAGATTAATCAAATTTCCTATTTCTTTAGGTATTTTTTTAATTTGATTAATATCTAAATCAATTTCATTTAAATTTACTAGTTTACCAATTCCTTTTGGTAAGCTTTTTAATAAATTATCATTTAATGTTAAACTTCTAATATTAATAAGTTTCTCTATCTCATTTGGTAATCCACCTTCTATCTCGTCATATACAGCAAAATGTAGTGCATTATTTTCATAAGATTTATTTATATACCCTAATATTTGAGATTTTTCCATTTTATTATATTTTTAATCATTTATATATTTTTTTTAGAATCATAAAAAGTTAAATTTTTTCCAAAATTAATCTTATTCATTTATTTTTTTTAATTACCACTAGGTATTTTTATATCAAAAGAAAAATATTAAAAAATCTTATGTTTAAATTCTAGCTTTTTACATCGTTTTTCTTAAAAGATGTTTTACACTCATTATTTTATTTTCTAAATCATCAATATAATTATCACCCATTTGAACAAGACCTGTTTTACTTTCATTTTCTTCTAATTTTTTTATAACTCTCATAAAAAGTTTAAAAGAATCACTTTCAATTTTTTCAGGAATATCCTCATCTAAAGCTTCTTCATTTATTACACCAAAGGGAATACAAAATATTTTATAGATTGCTTCTTCTGGGTCATAATTTTTATATTCTACATTTATAATTTTTTTATTTTTTATATAAACATATCCAATATCATCTGTTGTAAGAGATGAAACCATTAATTTTCTATTTTTACTAGAAAGAGTAGCAATTTGCAAATAATCAAATAAATTTATTTCATTTATTTTTCCACTAAAACCAGATGAATTATCTTCTTTTACATAAGAGTATAACTCTTCTAAATTACCATTTTTAAAATAATATTTTATAGCACCATTAATTTCAGCCATTTCTTTAAATTCTGGAGATGAATTTGCTGTTATTACGACAACTTTACTTTCAACTTTATTTTTTTGTAACCAACCCAAAAATTCAAAAGCATTTATATCATTTGCTCTTTCTATATCAGAAAAAATTATATTAAACTTTTCATTTTCTAATAATTTCATGGCATTAACTGACGAATCTACCTCGGTTACTTTTATACCTTTTTTCTGAAAAAAATTCTTTAAAGTTTTTCTTACTACAATAGAATCATCTAGGATAAGTAGTTTATACTCTTCGTTTATATTTGTTTTTGAAGATTCATCCATTATTTGAGCAGAAGTTAATAATAAATTTTCAAAAGCAATATTTATAGATACAACATTTGGCTCTTCCCATTTTTCTTCATCAATTTTTCCCCCTTTTAGTGCAACCAAAGTAGAAAAAGCATCTACCCCAACTTGATTTTTGAATTTACAATGAATTAGTTCACCATTTTTGAAATACATAATCCCTTTTTCTTTTTCTAAAGGTGGTATGATACTTATTACTTTGTTTTTCTTTGATAAAGTAGCCATTTTTATATAATCAAAAATATCAATATTTGATATATTACTTGTAAAACCTTTTTTATTTAATGATGATATTAATTCTAAAAGATAATTAAAGTTTACAGGTTTAGTTATATATTTTATTACTCCATAATCAACAAATTTTTCTTTTAATTCGGCTGAATCTGTTCCTGTAATAACAATTACTTTTGAATCAATATTGTTTTTTCTCATCCATAATAACAATTCAAATCCATTCATTTCTGGCATATTCATATCTGTTATAACAAGATCAAAAGTTTCTTCTTTTAAAATGCTTAATGATTGAACAGCAGAAATAGCCGATTTAACATTAAACCCGTTATTAGAAAGGAAATCCGTAAGTAATCGTCTAAAAACACCGCTGTCTTCAACCACCAAGATTTTTTGTTTTCTATTATTTAATGTATTCATAATTTTTTAATTTTCACCATAAACAGAAGCAAAACTTTATATAAAGAGTATAGCTTAAATGTTTATTAACATATAGTACCTTAATTATTATTATGACCATAATTAACAATATTTCATAGTATGTTTATATATATTTAGCAAGCTAAGTATTTAATATGTATTTCTTTCCAATGAAAAGTAATATTATGATTACGATTATAAATTATTCAATGTATTTGTTTAGGATCGTTTTTAAAATGAGAGTAAAATCTCTTTATTTTTTACTTTGTTCTATTGATCTAATTAAAAGTATTTATTCTAACTAAATATGTATAATATAATTTAAAAAATAGACTTACCAAAAAGAATCTTATATTCGCTATTTACTTTGTTTTCATAAGTACTAACATTAGGATCTCCGTAACGTTCTAAAGAACGTTTAATATTTCCATTATTTCTATCATTTATTTCATAAGCCATATAGGCTGTTGATGTCCATATATTTTTTGAAATATCATGACGTTGACTAAGATTTGTTTGGCTTTTTATAAAATCATCTTTATGTTCTGTGTAAGGACTTCTTCCTGTTTGCCCTTTAGCCATTCCTGCCATATAGTGTACTTGACGAATAGCAATCCCTGTTAATTGTCCAAGACCTCCTGCACCAGTATGACTAGTAGCTCTAGGATTAAATCCTCCACTTTCATGAGCATAAACTGCTAACATAATTTTTGAGTCTACACCAAAAGCTTTACTTGCTTTATCTAGTTCAACAGAAATTTTCTTCATTTCACTTTCAGTAGTTTTGGTTCTAGCAGAATTACCTATTTTATTATGATATTCTTGATATTTTTTTAGAGAACTATATATTGTTTTTGCTCCATCAGTCATTCCAGCAACATCAACATTCATATTTGTAGCTGGTTCTATTACAGTTTCAGAAGTTTTATGTTTTTTTTCAATAACTGGTATGTTTAATTTCATTCCTACTTTTAAAGAGTCAGGTGTTTTTAATTTATCTCTATTTGCTTCAAAAATTGCAGGATATAGTTCAGAATCACCCAAGTATTGCAAAGCTAATGCACTCAAAGATTCCCCTTTTCCTACTGTAATTTCTTTAAATTCTTTTACTGGGGATGAAATCTGAAGATCTTTTTTATCACCATCTACTTTTATCGGAGGTTCTGATTTGTCTAGTTCTTTTATTTTTTCTAAATTATCAATAGGTACAGGTATTTTTAAAGTCATTCCTATAACCAAATCATTAGGATTTCTAAGCTTATCCTTATTAGCATTAAATATTTCTATATAATTATCAGATTTACCAAAATATTTTTTTGAAATATCACTCAAAGACTCTCCTCTTTTTACTTTGTATTCAATAAAAGCAGGGCCATCATTAAATTTTAAAGTTGGCATAGTTTTTTCAGATACTTTATTAAAAGAAAATTGATCTCTAGGTATATTTTGAAGTCCGTTTAAACTATCATTAGTAATTATTTTTAAAGGTATCTCTTTTTTAGTAACAAAATTTTCAAAAGGTGAACTAAACCCATTGATACCAGACATAAAATAAACCTCTTAAAAATTAATACATTGTGTAATTATATTAACTTTGTTTAATAACTTGCTTTTAATAGTAGAAAGATTAGAGTTAAATTATAATAAGATAAATATTTATAAAAAAAATATTATAAAAGATTTATGTGTAGTAATAGTTTTAAAGCTATCCTAGCAATTATTTAGAAGATTTTAATTTGAAATATAATTTTGTTCTCCAAGGAAAACTAATATTAAAATTACTAACCATTATTTCCTATAGCATCAACAGGGCATGATTCTCTTGCATATTCGCATAAATCTAATTCTTCTTTAGAATCAGGTTGTTTCATTACATAAGCATGACCTTCAAGATCATTCATTTTAAAAAAATTGGTTGCAATTCCAGTGCAATTATCGCAAGCAATACATGTATTATCGACATAATATTTACCTTTTAAATTTTCTTTATATTTTCTAACTTTATTTGCCATAAATCTCTGCTTCACTTCTAAAAAGAATCCAAGAAGTAAGAATATATTTATCATTAGATATTGGAACATGACCTTTATGAGTATGAGTAAAATGGCTTGGTGCAAAAACTAATTGTCCCCCAGTAGGTTTTAATTTTTTATTTTGATAAAAAAACTCAGTTTCTCCTCCTTCTTCAACATCATTTAAATAATGCATATAAAGTAAAGTTCTATGTAAAGATTCTGCTTTATCATTTTGTTTTGGATAAGTTTCAGAATGCCAATGATGATAAGCACCTTGACCCTTTGAATATTTTTGAAGATTTAGAGTTCCAAATTTATAAATTTTATTCATCAAGCCTTCAAAAAGATCATCATTTATTATATTTAAAACTTCAGGTGTTATTTGCATCATTCCTCCACCTGGATTAGGAATAAAAAGTGATACAGCTCCAGTCATCAGATGATAATATTTTCTCATATAGGTTACAAGATTTTTTCTTGTAATAGCTTCAATTTCATCTAGTTCTTTTTTCCATTCAGGATAAAGATTCAGTGTTATATCCAAACTATCTTTTGCTCTTTTATTAACCCCAAAACCTGTTTCACCTTGTACTTTTCTATTACTTTCTTCAAATTTAGTTATTAAGGCTTTACGAAAATCAGGCGTTAACACATTATCATAAGCTTCTATAAAATCAGTATTTTCCATTTTCTATTTATTTTCTTTCCAACTTAAATAATATTCTGTATTTTCTATTTTTTCTGCATTTTTTGTAGGAATAAGAGGGTTTCTTGTATCTATCATAACTGCATATTCATCGGTTTCTTTTTTAGGATTTGTTATGCTATTTTTTAAAGCTTTTGGATGAGGTCCATGATGTATTCCTTGAGGATGAAAAGTAATCATTCCAGAATCAATACCATCTCTACTAAAAAAATCACCATCGTGATAAAAAAGAACTTCATCGTAGTCTATATTTCTATGGTAAAAAGGAACTTTTAAAGAACCTTCTGCTGTCTCTATTGGTCTTGGAACAAAAGAACAAACAACAAAATTAGTTGCTAAAAAACTAGTATGAACACTAGGTGGAATATGTGCTTTATGACTTATTACAGGGCAAATATCTTTTATACTTATTTTCCAAGCCGTTAAATCACCTTTCCAACCAATAACATCAATAGGATTAAAAGGATAAAAAACAGAGGTTAGTTCATCCATTCTTTTAATTTTTAATTCCCATTCTTTTCCATCAAGAATAGGAGCTGGTTCTGGAGTTTCAATTAAAGACGGATCATAAAGGGCATTTGGACCTAATAAATTTCTCTTAGGTTGATTTATTTCACTATAAGATTCAATAAGTAAAAAATATGAAGGATTAGTAATTTTTAATCTATAAGTTGTTCCTCTAGGTATTACAATATAATCTCCTTTTTTAAAACTTAAAACACCAAAATCTGTTTCTATTTCTCCTAAACCATCATGTACAAAATATAAATCATCTCCATCAGCATTTCTAAAATAATAATCCATAGTTTTTGTTTGCTTTAAAGTATAGATAGAAACATCTCTATTAAATAATATTTTTACAGGAGTATTTTCTTCTTCTATTTGATTTGTATTATATGCTCTAGGTTTTAAATTACCTTTTATGTCTGTCCATCCAGTAGGAGGGTTTAATCTATATAAATGTGAAACTTTACCAAAAAAACCATCTCTACCGTGTTCATCTTCATAAGTATTTTCAGGCAAATTTAAATGAGCCTGTTTTGCATAAATCCCTTTTTTTAATGGATAATACATAAATAACCTTCAATATTTTTATCAATTATTATAATTATATCAAAGTATTTTTATCGAATATATTAGAAATGTAAATTTAGTAATATAAGAACTTTTAAAATACATTTATAGTGATAATTTATTAAGTAAAACAATATTTTTTGAATAGAAAATAGCTCACTGAGTGATAGAACAAGGTTTGTATTAACATTAAAGCAAACAAAAATAAAAAATCTTAAATATATAATATTCAAACTTAAGATATAATTTATTTTATTTCCAAAGCTTTGCTTTGGTGTTAATACAAACAGGGTTCCCAGTACTCTGGGATTTATTAAAAAAAGATTTTT
>ERZ1292630.1020-Hain-H41-02um-R3-1020-length-28181-cov-7_pt1 | contig 28181 bp, 25 predicted proteins | sample MGYA00564408_ERZ1292630 | MGnify/ENA primary metagenome ERZ1292630 (study PRJEB36523, sample SAMEA6512641) | groundwater metagenome | collected 2019-01-08 | study: AquaDiva: Metagenomics assemblies of 32 groundwater samples
CTACATTGTTATATGGTTGTAACATAGCTGAACTTTTCTCTTCTGATTGTTTACCACCATATGCATAACTGATATCCTCTCCGTACACTAACAACTTAATCCCTAATTGCATTGCCATTCTGTATGGAAAAGCATAGATTATTGAATCAACATACCAAGATGATTGCCCTAACTCTTCAAATGTTTTACGTGTAAGAAATCTATTAACTCTAATATTTGGTTGTAGTTGAATAATATCACACCCAAATGTATCTGATAGATTGTCCAAATTTTTTCTTCCTGTATCTGTCCAATCAACATTACCTACTGTCAGTAGAACTGGATTCATTTTCAATTTTTCTTTCATTAAATAAGTTTGTAAGTGAGAATCCTTCCCTCCTGATACTGCAATTGCACAATCATATCCATTCCCATTACATCCACGATATTTATCACAAATTCTCTCTAATTGATTCCATCTATCATCCCAATCAATTTTTTTCTGATTTTCAAAATTAGTACATGGTGCACAAACACCATTTTCATCAAACTTTAATCCTGGGCGTGTATTTGGCATTAGACATTTCTTACAATACTTCATAATTGTTTTCACACGATCTTACATATATGGACTTTGTTGAATATTAAATTTAATCTTCTTAAAATCAGCATCTAATTTTGAATAAATCTAAAAATATTTTTAATAAAAATAAACTTATTTACTACCTATAATTAAAATTGATTGTATTCATATATGAAAACAAATTTTAAAAAATCAACTATTGATAATGAAAAAATTGAATTTGCAAAATATGATAATATTGATAATTCAAAAAATCTCACTCCAGAAGAATTTGAAGATTTTATAGTAAAATCTGGTGCCAAAGGCTCTTTCATGGTTTACCGATCTAAAAAATCTGATGATGAATTAGGTATTGATGAATTATAATATAGGTACATAATTTTCAAAATACAAACTATGTCAAATGATTTACAAACTTATATTGAAAAATCAATGGAAAAACTTCATACTAAATCATATGATGATTGGGTAACAAATTTTGCATTAAATCTCGAAAATATATGGAATGAACCTTCAGCATCTAAATTAACTCCCATTTTGATTAATAATCAAATCCAAAATGAATCTGCAATTGTAATTGGTAGAGGACCGTCAGTTAAGAAAAAAAAACATTTGGAATTACTTGCTAACAGTAATTTTAAAGGAACCATTATTTGTTGTGATGGAATATTAAAAAATGCTTTAGAAGCAGGAGTTACTCCTGTAAAATTTCCAAAATATTATGTTGTCTCAATAGATCCATATGACCCTGCAAAAACATTCTACGAATCTGAGATAGTTAAAAAATATGGTTCATCAATTAATGGTATTTTTTCTACTATTGTTAAACCAACAACCGTTGAAAATGCAAGAAACGCTGGCATCAACATTCATTGGCTTCATTCATTATTTGATTATGATGAAGGAAAGAAATCATTTAATCAACTTTCAGCACAGATAATTAGAGCAAAAAAGAAATCTGGCCTACCTGCAATACAAACTGGTGGAAATGTTGGTACGTCTTCATGGTTTATAGCTTGGAGAATATTAAAATGTAATACTGTTTGTTTAATTGGAATCAATCATGGTTGGGAGGAATCTGATTCTTGGGAAAAAATAATGTCTCATGGAAGTGATTTAGTAGATATCACCGCTATTGATAGGAATAACCCAAGTTTTAAGAAATTATTTAGAACGGTATATAATCCAGACTTTGATTGTAATTGTATAATTGATCCACTTTTTCAATTTTATAGTTCTGCTCTAAAAGAATTCATTTCAAGATCCCCTGATTGGCTAACAACAATCAATTCAACTGAAGGAGGCTCTATATTTGGAAAAAAAATTACAAGTATGAAATTCCAAGAATTTCTAGATAGATAGATTACTTTTATTATCTACTAAATTTTATTGTGATTTAAATACACGTGCCAGAATATAGAAGTATAAATTTGAAAACACTCTTCGTTGTTCCTGAGATCAGATTAGATAGTGCTCCATACCATTTTCCTCTCTGGGCTGGAATTTTGGCATCCATTATAGAACAGAAAGGTGGAGAAGTTGGAATTTTAGATCTTAATGCTTTAAGAGCAAATTTTGGTGGCTCTCAAGTTCCAACCAAAATTATTGAACATGAATTATCTTCAGAAAAATGGGATGTAATTGGAATTGGTGGTTTGACTACTACTTACAGTAGAATTAAAGAACTTGCTCCTCTTATTAGAAAAAATGCTCCCTCATCATTATTTATTGGTGGAGGTGGATGGTGTACGTATAACCCAACAGAAATTTTACAACTAGTACCTGAACTTGATTTGCTTGTTCTTGGTGAAGGTGAAGAAACATTTTCAGAACTATATGATGAAATCAATAATGGTTCTAATGACTTTGAAAAAATTAATGGCTTGTGTATAAGAGAAAAAAATGAAAATTTTAAATTCACTGCTCCTAGAGCACTAATTTCTGATCTAAATACAGTTCCTTATCCTGCTTATCATTTGTTTGAAACAGAAATCTATTTCAGATATTCATCAATTCCTTCATCCCCTGAAGCTTATAATGCTAAAAGAAGAGTTTCAACTGTTTGGGAACGAGGATGTCCTAGAGGATGTACATTTTGTTCTCATAATGGAATGTCAAGAATTGATCTTCAAAATATTTATGGTGAAGGTGATAGATCTAAAGGTGAAAAACTTGTTAGAATTTCTGATAAAGTAAATAACACATTTCAAATGCCTGCTAGATGGCCTACTCCAAAATATGCTGTTGACAATATAAAATTATTACAAGAACAATTCAATACTGATTTTATTACTATTCTTGATGAAAATATGACGAGTAATCTAAAATGGACAAAAGAATTTTGTGATCTTTATGTCAAAGAGGGTCTTGATAAAACAATAAAGTGGGGAACATTAGGTGATGCACCAAGTGTAGCAGTACATCCTGAAATCGTTGAACTTATGAAAAGTGCTGGATGTGTCTATATTTCATTTGGATTTGAATCTGCATCTGATAAAGTTTTGAATCAAGATATACAAAAAGGACAGCTTCGTTCTCATTTACAAACTACTATTGACACCATAAAAAAATCAAAAATGCATCCTCTTACAACATTCATGATTGGAAATGCTCATGAAAACATTGATGATTTAATGGAAACTGTAGATTTTTGGATTCTGAATGGAGCTGAAGTAGATCCTTTCATTTGTACTCCTTATGTTGGAAGTCCAATTTTTTATGAATATAGAGATTATCTTCTTCAACAATATGATTCTAGATTAAAAATCATCTCTGAAGGAAAATATCAAATTTCTGATGATCAAATAAAAAAATGGAAGTTAGATGCATTAGATAAATTTATGACTGATTGCGGTGATGCAACAAAATACACTGCTACAGTAAGTCAGTACTTTACTATATCTGAATTATTTTCCCTCAAGCAATTTATGTATACTCATGATACCAGACGTCTCTTACAAATGGCACATCAAAGATATGATGAAACTAAATTAGAACATTGGAAACATAGTACAAAATGGAATAAATATTGTGAAGTTTGTACTGCTCAAGATCAATTGGATCAAACAATATCTATACATCATAATTAAAAATGAAAATAGTTTTATTCTATACGTTTAAAAAAAATTCTTTTAATAACACAATAGATTTCAAAAGTTGTTAAATGGAAAAAATTATGAAAATTGCTGTATTCACTTCTATAAAACCAGATAAAAAAAATCTCCGTATTCATTATTTTGAAATTCTTATTAATACATTAAGGCAAAAAATTCCAGTAAAAATTATCTGGATAGTTTTACAACCTGATAAATTTAGCAGTATAGATGAAAAACATCAAAGTATCTATGGTATTCGTGAATTCTCAAATGGATTAGATTTATTAAAAAAAATAAAACCTGACTTGGTTTTGGTGAGTATTAGAAAAGAATCCATTCAGTACTCTGCAAGTTTAGCTGCACATTATTTAAAAATCCCACTTGTAAGTTTTACAGGAGCAAAAATTGATTTTCGTAAAACTGAAGATTTAAAGAAAAATAGAACCATTCAACATTTATTTTCAAACAGAGTTCCAACAGATTCAGAATCACAGACAAAATTTTTGAGAAGGGGAAGGTTTTTCTTTTTCAAATATTTATTTTTAATCAAAACAAAATTTCTAGTCAAATGTAATTTCTTTATGATTCTAAAATCCATCTTAGATGATTTTCTTATGTATGCACTTGATAGATCTCTACCATACAGTCCTTTACCTGATCTTTATTTATTACATCATGAATCTCAAATTACACGATTTACTGAACAGGGATTAAATCCTGAAAAAATGATTGTAATTGGTAATCTTTTACTTGATCGTATCAATCAAAAAAATAACATACATAATAATCCTCATCTAGAAAAAACCAAAATACGTGTTTTGATTGTAACAGATTCATTATTTGAACACGGGGTATGGACACTCAAACAAAAAGATTCCTTTTTACAAAAATTGCTTAAAACTTTAAACAATGATAAATCTATTGAATTTGCAATAAAAATTCATCCAGTATCTGAAAATATTGAATATTATGAAAAATTATTATCAGAATTAAATATCAATTCGCATGTTTTTCAATCTGCAGATTTATGGAATATTCTTTATGATTTTGATATTGTATTGTCATATGGATACTCAAATGCTCACACTGAAATATCATTTAGTGGTAAAAAATTAATTTTAATAAAAACTGAAACTTCCTTTCCTACTATGGACCTAATTGATGAAGGTATAAAATCTGGTCATGTGATCGAGTGTTTGAATATGGATAACTTGGTATCTTTAATTCATGATTTTGATAAAAAAGATGTAATGTTGACCGCAAATTTTATTGAAGAATGTAATAAATTATTTTATAAAAATGATGGAAAATCTGCTGAACGCGGCTCTGAAGCAATACTTAGTCTGTTAAAAATCACAGATGATTTAGAAAAAAAATACAGAGCACTGGAATAGTAATGTTGCTGATACCTCCATAAGGGATATTTAGTAGAATCTTGGACTTGTCTTAATCTTGAAAATTCTTGTAGTTGGATTAGGTTCAATGGGAAAAAGAAGAATAAGAAATCTTCTAAAGCTTGGTTATAATGATATTATAGGATTTGATCCACGATCTGATCGTAGGAATGAATCATATGCAAAATATAAAATTCAAACTTCTTCTACTATTAAAGAAAGTCTAAGTCATAATCCAAAAATAATGATAATTTCAACTCCTCCTGACTTACACTATCCATATGCAAAAATTGCAATACAAAACAACATTCATTTTTTCACAGAAGTAAATTTATCATCTACTGATGTTAAAAAAATTATTCAAAAATTGGAGAAAAAAAAATCTCTTGTTGGTTTGCCCTCGTGCACTACACTTTACAATCCTGTAATTAAAGAATTATCTAAAATTATTAGTAAATCTTCTATTGGAAAGATACTAACTGTATATCATCATTTTGGCCATTATTTACCAAATTGGCATCCTTGGGAAGATTATCGAAAATTCTATGTTTCTAAAAAAGAAACTGGTGCTGCACGAGAAGTTGTTCCATTCGAATTAATTTGGATAACTCATTTATTTTCAGAAATTAAATCTGTTTATGGTCAAATTGCAAAAATTTCTAAATTAAAGACTAACATAGATGATATTTATGAAATTTTAATTGAATTCAAGAATGGTATACATTGTATCTTAGTAATTGATGTAATCGCTAGTCCTGCTTTTAGTGAAACAAAGATAATTAGCGAAAAAGGTGTAATCTTATGCGATCATAACCTTGGATTGATTAAACAAAATTATAATTCTAAATGGATTTCAAAAAAATTGAACATGGGTAAAATTGCAAAGGGATACAAAGGAAATACTGGAAGTGAAACCCTTTACGAAGAAGAGATGAATTCATTCATGAATGCTGTTTTAAAAAAGAAAAAATATCCTTTTTCATATCATAAAGAATTAAAAATTTTAAAAATTTTAGATTCTATAGAAATTAGTAGTAAAAAAGGTAAAAGGATTTTAATTAAATAACATATTTTACTGAATTTATATATCACAATAAATTTTATTTATCGTAATGAAATATAATGTGCTTTTTATTTTAATTGATTCATTACGTTCTGATAAATGTCATGGGAAAAATAAAACATCCATTACGCCAAATATAGATCAATTAATTGAAAAAGGAGTTTATTTTGACCAGACAATTAGTTCTGCTCCTGCAACTGCAGTTGCGATGAGTAGTATTTTCACTGGTTTGTATCCTTTTAAGACTGGTATGGGAACAGAAGGATATCATAAATTAAATCCTAAAATTCAAAATTATATAAAAATTTTAAAAGAAAATAATTATCACACATATGCTACTGCTCCTGACATTGCATCTGATTTTGGGTTAGTATGTGATTTTGAAAATGTTGATTCTTCATACAATAATTATTTTAGCTTATTTGCTGGTTTAGGAGACCAAATTATAAATAAAATTTCTTCAAATTCTTTAGATTCTCCTTGGTTATTTTATCTGCATATTTTTGATTTACACACTCCAGTTGTTGTTCCTAAAGATTTTGATAAAAAAGAATTTGGTAATAGTCAATACGAACGAATGGTTTCTGCTATAGATTCGTGGCTTGGAAATCTTTTAAAATTAATTGATCTAGAAAACACAATTGTGATTTTAACAGCAGATCATGGTGAATATATCCCATTCATTGAAAAAAATAACGAACAAATTAATCTGGAACCCAGCTTGACTGAACAAAAACTTTGGGAATTAGGAAATAAAATTCCGTCTAACCTATATCCAATTAAACGTAAATTAGGAATGTTATTACGTGGAACTCGAAATAAAATAAAATCATCAAAAATTGATGATTCAAAGTTATCTCCTTATGAAAAAAGAATTCTATTTGAATCACGAATGGGTGAGGGACATAGATTGTATGAAGATCTTATTCGTGTACCATTAATTTTTTGTGGATCAAGCATCTATTCTTCTAAAATTATTTCTCAACAAGTCAGACAAATAGATATTTTTCCAACTATTTTAGATATAATTGGAATAAAAAACAATGTAAAAGTTGACGGTAAAAGTCTAGTTCCTCTGATAAATGGTGAAAAAGTAGAAGAATTGCCTGCTTGTATCGAAAGTCCTCCAGAATTAAAAAAGAAATCTGAAAAAGTTATTGGATTACGTACTTCTAAATTCAAATATTTAAGAGATTTGGCACACCAGAATAGAGTTCTTGAGTTATATGATTTGGAAAATGATCCATTTGAAGAAAAAAATATTGCGAAAGTTAATTTTGATATCATGAATCAGTTTGAAGAAAAGTTATCTAATTTAAGACAGAACGTAATGGTTGATGATGAAACTACTGACGATGAAATGAAAATTATTGAAGAAAAACTGAAAAAATTAGGATATACTTGATTTTCTATTTATCCAATCCAAAAGTTTCTGTTTCAATTCCTCTTTAATTTCTAAGTCTTTTTCAAAAATATTATTATTTTCATTTGGATCATTTTCTAAATCATATAATTCCCATTGATTTGGTGTTTTTAAATACATTAATTTGTATTTTGTATTTTTTATACAAAATACATTTGGTTCTTTCGGTGATGGATATGGTCCATGTAATGCACCTGTTTCAGAAAATACAAATTTTTTATCATTGATATTTTCATTCACTCCTGTTAAAAATGATATTATGCTTTCGCCTGGATAATCTGTTTTTTTAGGAATTTCACAAAGGTCTAATATTGTTGGCAAAATATCTATAGTTTCTCGTAATTTGGATGTTCTAGTGTTTTTTTTAATGTTTTCACCAATAATCAAATAAAATGATCGTATTGTTTCTTCATACGTGAATGATCCATAATTTCTCTCACCAAATCTTTCCCCGATGCCAGTACCATGATCTGAAAAGAAAACAACGATCGTATTATTTTTTAATTTCGTATTGTCTATGTGTTCTTTAATTTTTTGTGTATATTGCCCAACTTCTTGAAATACTTTATCATAATTTTCTAAATTTTCATTTTTATTTTCATAAAATTTTTGATTATTCCATTCATATTTTTTTAAAACCTCTGAAACTGTAACAGTATGAATTCTTGTCGAATGTAAAAATAAGAATATTGGTTTATTTTCAGCTTTTTCTATACACTCATCTATAAATTTAGGGTGCCTTAATAATAAATCATCTTGGTATTCATTGTGAGCCTGATGTATATCAAATCCACGATTTGCAATTATTTTATCTGTCAATAAATCACATGCTGTGAAATAACCGTTTTCTTTCAAAATTTCTGGAATATTTTTTATCGATTTTTTTAATCTGAACATCTTATAATAAGCATCAATTCCATTTTCTTTTCCATACAAACCAGAAAATGTTACATTTATCGAACCTATTGTATACGGAATTGCAGTATTTACATTATCTAATAAAGTACCTTCTTCAAGTAATTCTGTAAATTCTTTTGATTTATGTATTCTATCCCATCGTGCCCCGTCAAGAAGTATAAAAATAATATTTGGTTTCATGATTATTATGACATATTTTTTGAGAGTTATTAGTAAGTATCTAAATATTAGAAGTTTTAGTCATATCCAAGTTTTTTTAATTCTTCTTCTATTGCCTGTGTTTCTTCTTCATTAAATTCTAGTTCATTACCATCTGTATTTTTTTTATAAAGTTCAATGATTTTCTCCATCTCTACAACTATTTCTTTTTTGTCCGAAATATTATGTTCTTCATTAATATCATTTTTTAGATCATACAGATGAATTCTTTTTGTTTTATCATTTCTATCTCTAAAATATTTAAATTGAGATGTTCTAATTCCTATGACTTCATTTGCCTTATCTTGGATTAATGGTGTGCTTTCCATGTATGCAGGCAATTCTTCTACTTTTTCACCATTTATCAGAGGAACTAGACTTTTACCGTCAACTTTTACATTGTTTTTTATTCCAATTATATCTAAAATAGTTGGAAAAATATCTATTTGTCTGACTTGTTGAGAAATGATCAGATTTTTTTTAACATTATTCCCGACAATCAAAAATGGAACTTTTACGTTAGAATCAAACAACACTTTGTCTAGATCTGATCTCTGCCAAAGTAATTCTCGTTTTTGATGTGGTTTTAAATTTAGACTGAGTATTTTTTCATTAATAACATCTTTTTCTCGTTTTTCTTTTTCTAAAAATATCTTTGTTTTAAGAGACTGTAAAAAAGCAGGAGTTTTTTTACTAATTTTAGAAATTAATTGTTGTTGCTTACCTCCAACTTCAAAACTGATTATCCCTTTGTCAGTATATACTGAAGGAATGAATACCCCATGATCTGCTGTAATTATTACTAGTGTATTTTTTAGATCAATTTCATTTAAAATTTTTCCAAGCCATGAATCTATAGATGATAATTGTTTTTCATAATTACTTTCTCCATATTTATCATCCATGAATTTTTTAGATACTTTGATAGGAAAATGAAGATCATTTGCATGAATATAAAAACACCATGGCTCGCTTAGATTTGATTTTAATTTATTAATTATTTCGTCACCTAACCCATCGCTTAAATCAAAATGATAATCATAATGACAATCTTTATTTTCAAAATGTGGCATTAGACCTACTGTTTTTGTTACTGTAGGATTGTACGCATAATGATAATAATTATTATCACTTAAAATTTTAAAAAATGTTGTTACATCATTTTTTAATTTATTGAATCTTTCAGAACGAATTCCTGTTTTGAACGAAAATTTTCCTGTAAATAAACTTGTAATTGCTAATAATGTTGAATCTGCAGAACTAATTGTCTGTTCAAAATAAACTCCTTTTTCAATTAATTGATCTATATTTGGTGTAATGGATGTTTTAAACTCTCCATGAAATTTGTCTGCTCTACATGAATCTAATATTAGAAAAAAAATATTTTGTTTCATATTATTTCGTAATCTAATAGAACTCAAAGTTTGTAAATAAATTTATTCACCTTTTTCTATTAATTTAGTCAAAAATTCACTAATAAATTAATTAGATTATTTTCTAAAATGGAAGACATAAATCTATTCTAAAAAGAAGAAAATTATGAACAACAAAGATCTTAAATTCAAACAAAATCCTTCAAGATTACCTCATGTTTTTGGTTCTAAATCTAACACCTTAAAATTTTTACAAAATAAAATCAAAAAATCAAAAATAGAACCTATTTATGATTTCACTGTAAATGATTGGAATGAAAATCAAACTTCTTTATTAAAAACAATCTCTAATCTTTTTAATTCTACAATCATTGTACGTAGTTCAGCAATAGGTGAAGATTCACTTGAATCATCTAAGGCAGGTAATTTTCAGAGTATTCTAAACGTAAATCCAAAATCTCAATCTTTAGTAAAAAAAGCCATAAATTCTGTTATAGAATCATATGAACAACGAAATTCAAACAATAAAGAAAATCACATTTTAATTCAATCCCAATCTAAAAATATTATTGTTAGTGGTGTAGTTTTTACTCGTACTACCGATGCTGCACCATATTATGTAATTAATTATGATGAAGGTCATTCAACAGTAGGTGTGACAGCTGGAATTGCTGATAACGTCGTTAAAATTTCTCGAAATATAAATAATAAAGCATTAACTAAACAATGGAAAAATTTACTTGAAGCTATAAAAGAAATTGAATTTATTTTACATTTAGATAAATTAGATATTGAATTTGGAATAAACAAAAGCAACGAAATCATAATTTTTCAAGTAAGGCCAATCACATTTATTAAAAACATAAACAAAAATGATAAAAAAATCTACAATCTGATTTTACAAAATAAAAGGATCTTTTCTAAATTAAATAAATCAACTAAACTTTATGGTAAAACAACAATATTTTCTGATATGAGTGATTGGAATCCTGCAGAAATAATTGGTAATAATCCAAATTTATTTGATTACTCCCTTTATGATTTTCTTATAATGAAACATTCTTGGTCAAAAGGAAGAATGGATATTGGATATGAAAAAATGAAATCTGTTCCATTAATGGTCAAATTTGGCAGTAAACCATACGTTGATGTTCGAGCTAGTTTTAATTCATTTCTTCCTTCACAATTACCTTCAACTATTAAGAAAAAACTCATATCATTTTATCTAAATAAGCTTAAAAATTCACCTTTTTTACATGATAAAGTTGAATTTGAAATTTTATTTTCTTGTTATGATCTAACATTAGATTCAAGATTGATTGAATTAAAGAAAGCACATTTTTCCCATAAAGAAATCAGTATTATAAAATCAAGTTTACTTGAACTTACGAATAAAATAATTCAAGATTTTAATATTATTTTGAAAAATTCAAATAATTCTATTAATGTTTTAACTAATAAAAGAACTCTTATTCTCTCTAATCTAAAAACTAAAAATTCTTATAATAATTTACTATCTGCTGCAGATGAATTATTAAATGATTGTAAAATTTATGGTGCCATACCATTTTCAACAATAGCTAGAATTGCTTTCATTTCTACAATTATTCTAAAAAGTTTACAAAAAAAAGATTACATCACAAGCCAATATGTCAATATGTTCCTAAATTCAATTGTTACTCCTCTGTCTGAGATACAAAATGATCTAAATCTGTATAAATCCGGAGAGATTTCAAAAAATCAATTTCTGAAAAAATATGGTCATTTAAGGCCTGGGACATATGATATTACAGCAACTCGTTATGATAAACAAGAGGAATTATTGAATAATGTTAAAATGTTTGTCACGAAACAAAAAACAAAAAAATTCTCTAAACGAAAAAACTTAAGAAAATTATTTGAAAAACATAATTTACATTTTGATACTATAGATTTTTTTGATTTTGTTGAACAATCATTAATATCTCGTGAAAAATTGAAATTTGAATTTACAAAAAATCTCAGTGCTGCAATTGAACTTATTATAGATGCAGGCAAAAAACTAGGTTTTTCAAAGGAAGATATGTCAAATTTGACTATAAGTCAAATATTAAATGCAAAAAACTCCACATTTGTTGAAACAAAAAGAAATTGGAAAAAATTTATTTCCAAAGAATTACTTAAAAAACAAGTTAATAACATCCAAGTTTTACCACCACTAATATTCTCTGACAAAGATTTTGAATTAATCAATTATTATATCTCAAAACCAAATTTCATAACTAATAAAAAAATAACTTCTTCATTATGTGATTTAGAAAAATATCAACAAAAAATCGATGCTATTGCAAATAATATTATTTTAATAGAACACGCTGATCCTGGATTTGATTGGATATTTACCAAAAATCCTTCTGGTTTGATTACAAAATATGGCGGTGTAGCATCACATATGGCTATTCGATGTGCAGAGATTGATCTTCCCGCAGCCATTGGTTGTGGAGAAATACTTTATGAGAAATTAAAATCCTCATCAACTGTAATGCTAGATTGCAAAAACAATGAGATCATGATTTTAGAACATTCTGAAAAAGATGATGAACTAGAAGCAAAAAAAATTCTAAAATCATTAGGGTACATAAAGTAGTAAATCTATAGATGAATGATGAAAAAACCTAAAATTGGAATTTCATTAAGAATAGTAAAAGCTCCAAATTATGAGGAAAATCGAGATGCATTAAGTCATGATTGGATTTTATTTTTTGAAAAACTAAATTTTATTCCAGTTTTTATTCCTAACAAACTTGTAAATGTTTCAGAATTTCTTGATGAGATGAATGTTGATGGATTAATTTTATCTGGTGGTGATAATATAGGTGATTTTCCAGAACGTGATTCGATAGAAAAAGCAATTATTGATTATGGAATTAAAAAGAAATTGCCTCTATTTGGTGTATGTAGAGGAATGCAAATAATTAATAATTATTTTGGAGGTACAATTATCACTACTTCAGATCAAAAACATGTTAACACATCTCATACAGTAAAGATTGTAAATACTTCAAGTCATCAAATCCTTGATTCTAAATCAATCGAGGTAAATTCATTTCACAACAATCTAATCAATTCTAATGTTTTAAGTAAGGATTTAGAACCTTTTGCATTAGCTACTGATAATACTGTTGAAGGTTTTTTTCATAAATCTTTACCCATAGTTGGTGTGATGTGGCATCCTGAAAGATCTCAAAATGAAACTAATAAAGAAATTCTAAGCAAAGTTTTTCATAGACCAAATTTTTAGATGTTATAACTTGAAAGCAATAATTCTTGCAGCAGGTGAAGGAACTAGATTAAAACCGTTGACTAATACAAGACCTAAGTGTTTAGTTGAATTATTTGGAAAACCTTTGATTGTTCATACTGTGGAACTTTTCCAAAAGTGTGGTATTTCAGATATTACAATTGTAACTGGATATCTATCTAATATGATAAAAATCCCAAATGTATCATACCGAAATAACAAAAATTATGATTCTACAAATATGGTGGAAACTCTTTTTTGTGCAAAAGATAAACTAGAAAATTCAGTAATTATTTCATACGCTGATATCATATTTCAAAAAAATGTTTTAGAAAGTCTCATCGTTTCTAAAGAAAACATGTCTATAATTATTGATTCCAATTGGGAGGAATATTGGAAATTACGGTTTGAAAATCCTCTAGATGATGCAGAAAGCTTAATCCTTGATGATCAAAATTATATTAAAAACATAGGACAAAAAACACAAACTATATCTGAAATTCAAGGTCAATACATTGGCTTAATGAAATTTCAAAATGACGGATTAACTAACCTCATTGATTTTTATGAAAATGCCAAAAATATGTCTGCTCAAGATATTAATCCTCTAAACCCAAATCTACCTTTTGAAAAATCATACATGACTGATTTACTTCAAGGACTTATCAATAATGGAAATAAGGTTAAAGCGATTCCTGTTCATAATGGTTGGTTAGAAATAGATTCGATTGATGATTACGAGCTTTATAATAAAATGAATCAAATTGGCTCATTATCTAAATTTTTCTCACTTTCATAATTCTGAAAATATACTTGATTTAGATAAATTAATAATTACTTAGATTGAATATTTTATGTGGACTATTTAGATAATTATAATATTATATTGATCAATCTCGATGGATTAAGACGAGATAAAATTGAATTATGTCCTACTCTAAATTTATTATCTAAAAATAGTCTTTTTTTTTCTAAAATGAACACTGTTGCACCGTACACTTTTGCATCTCTTCATGCAATTTTCTCTGGAATGTATCCATCAAAAAATGGTGTTAATGGTTATTATAATATTTTTAAATTTAGAAAAAATGAAATTACAACATTAACTCAAATTTTAAAAAATAATGATTACTATACATGTTGTGATGTCATAGATGACTCAGTAATACCTGAACAAGGTTTTGATGAATTCAATGTTTTTGATGAGGAAACAGTTGATTTTAAACAAAGACATAATGAACTAATCTCAAAATTATCAAAAAAATCTAAATTTTTCTTGTTTTTACATTTTACTGAAACTCATAAACATTTGGTGCGTACAATTGTTCAAAAATATAAACAAGAAGAAAACGATGATGAATATTTTTCTTCTCAAAAAGAAAATGATGAACGCTATAATTCATGTCTTCCATCGTGTGACGAATATGTAAAAGTGATTTTAAATTCTATCAAAAAAAATAATATTGATAAACAAACAATTCTTATTTTGTTTTCTGATCATGGAACAAGCATTGGAGAGAAGAAAGGTGAAAAATTTTATGGTGTATTTACATATGATTATACACTAAACGTTTTTTGTATTATTAATTACCCACAAATAAAACCTCAAACTGTCCTTCAACAATGCAGAACTATTGATATCATGCCTACGATTTCTGAATTAATTGGTAGCAAAATACAAGATAAAATTCAAGGTAAAAGTTTAATCTCATTTAGTACGAATTCTGGTTTAGATAGAGATGTATTTGTTGAAACTGGTGGATTATACGGTCCTTGGCCCTCTCCTAAAAAACATAATGTTTTTTGTATCAAAAGTAACGATAAAAAATTAATTTATAATGATGTTCCTGAAACATGGGAATTTTATGATTTAATTAAAGATCCAAATGAAATGGATAATATTTATGATAAAAATTCTCAAAACGTAAAAGAATTAAAAAATAAATTACTGTTACATTTTCAAGAAAATGAAATTAAGACAAAACTTGGTAATTGATTTTTATATATATCCTTGAAATTTAGAATGCAAAATTTCTGCAATTTTTTTATTACCATATTTTGAAAAATGTCCTCCATATTCATTATCATCAGAATATAATTTATCTAAATCACTTTCTTCTAAAAGATCTTTAGTTACATCAATTATTTTTATATATTGATTTGTGTTTAATTCATTAACAAATTTTTCATAAAAATTATAGTTTGACTTTATGAATAAAATGTCATCTTTTTGAGGAAGCATTACAAAGATTGGTTGAAATTTTTCTTCTTTAGAAAAATTAATAAATTCATCAATTATTTTTTTAAAAATAGTTTTAGCTTCATCATCCAGATATAATTTTATTCTCCATTTTAAGTTAATTTTCATTATTATTTTCATTGGATTCCATTTTATTCTAGAAATATCTCTTTGAATTTTTTTGTATAACTCAATTTTTAAAACCCAATAAATTATTGAAAAATTTCTAATTGGATTTTTAAAAACTTTTATACAATATGGAAAATTTATTATTTCTTTACAAAATTTATTTTTATAAAAATAGTCATATTTTTTTATTTCATCTAGATTTTTTACATAATCTAGAAATTTAGATTCTTCGTTAATTGGATTTTTTATTAATTCTAATTCATTATTTGATAGAATGAATCTTGGTTTAAATCCAAACGTATTTCCATATTCAAAATAATGTTTCCAGAAATTTAAATTCCTTCTAATTGAGTCTGGAACTACGCCTAAAATAACATATTTTGTTTTGTTTGATTTGTATTCTCTTTTTAGTCTTAATAATGATTGATCAATTCCATAATTACCTACACCAAAGTTTTGAATATTTGAATCCATAATTTTTGATAATTCATGTTCCCATGTTTCACTATCATTTACTTGCCTTGCAAATGTAAAAGAATCTCCATAACATGAAATCAATGATTCTTTATTTTCATATTCTGGATTTACTCTAGCACCTTTTTCATTAATGTTCCATATTACTGATTTATCTTCATTTGATTCTATGTTACTAGTATTTGGTTTTCGTACCCATCCTAATTCTTTATCAAAACTTATTTGAAAAAATTTTTCCAATCCTTTTTTTGATAGTTTTGGACATTCATCATTTTTTATGATTAACCATTGAAATTTTTTATTTACAAATTTTATAATGCCATAAAAAATACTTTCAATTATTATGAATCCTATACTGATATAGATTATAATTAAAATATTTTCCAAAGTTATTGTTACTGAAAACTTGCTATAGTAAAATCTTTTTATCTATGTCATAAGTCTCTAATTATAAAATAATCATATTTATGATTAAATGTATATTTTTTAGTACATGTTGAACTAATTCACATCTTAAAAATTCTAGTTGGCACAATTCATGTTTATTTACACCAAAATGTTAGATCCTTTTTTATCAATTTACTCAAAGATTCTATTTCTGGCATTAATTCTTGTTTCAACTTATTTTTTAATTCTTCAGTAATACTATCTTTAGGTGCAAATGGTCTATTGATATAATTATATACATTTTGAATTTTTGGCACCCTTCTTACTATTTTATGAATTTTAGTTCCTCTCATATTTATAATAAAATATTGTAATTTTCTACTTCGGTTGACTCTTCTTTTATTATGATGTTCTGAAATAGGAACAAAGGTGTCATCTACTCCTAAAAATCTACATGTTTCTTGAAACGAGCCTATTGGATCTTTAATAAAGTCATCAAAAATTCTTATGTGAATATTATCCAATCCAAATAAATCAACATATCTTTTTACTTGATCTACATATCTAGCATTTTTTCTATAGAATACATTTGGATCATATGTTCCTGGATTCTTTAATTCTTTCAGTGTTCTTTCTTTTTCAGCATTTAGTGCTTCTTCAAAATCTGTTATTGGTTCTTTGGTTGAAGCATTAACCATTAAGTTATGTAACGATAACATCATATCAATTGGATTTCTTAAATTCATGATGATTTTTGCATTTGGATAATAATGATGTATAGAACTTGCTGCATTTGGAGCCATAAGATTATCTGTTCCTTTTTCCCCCATCATTTTTTCATTTTTTACACCTTGAAAAATTTTCAAATATTCTTCTTCTGTTGTTATCGTTGGACTAAATCCAAAAAACTGTGGTATGTCTCCTAATCCTGAATGAACAACGAACACATCAGGATGTTGATTTAATTGATAAACTAATGATGTTGTACCAGAACGCGTTTGACCTACTATGAAAAAGTCTGGTTTTCTCATTATGGTTTATTTTATTATTATCTATTTCTTTGTTATCTATTTTACATGTTAAACAATAAATCTATTAATACTTACGGTTAAGATTATTTTATGTTAATTATATCTCAAAATGCTAGAAACTATGGTATCCCATTCCCTGATGATACTATTTTAAGAATTAATTTGGCATGGGTAAATAGTTTATCTGAATTAAAAGAACTACTTGAAAAAAATCATGAATACTTGATATTTCTTGATTTGCCTGTGGGTAGAATTAAACCCCCAAATAACAAGTATACATTAGATGAATTAATACCGTTAATCTCTAATCATAAAAATATAAAATATTTTGCTGTATCAAATATTGAACAAAAATCTGATTTAGATGTATATGTAAAAATTATTCCTAAAGACATTACAATAATTCCTAAAATTGAAAGTCCTTATGGTGTTATTAATATTAAAGAAATAATGGCTAATATTCCCTCTTCAGACAAGGTAATTATGTTAGATCATGATGATCTGTATTCAAACATATTAAAACAAAAGAAAGATCCATCTACCTTTTCAGATTATGTAAATAAGTTAAAAATTCATTGTGAAGAAAATAATATTACATTACTTAGAACTATTGGGGTAATTTTTAGTGATGAAGAGAAACGAATTACCGATTATATAGGATCATAGTCCTATGACTCTTTTATTATCATTATACAAATTTTTTACTAAACAACTTACTGGTACAAATATTTCCAGAAATCCTATTGCACGAAAAATAATCAATCATTTAAATTCTAAATTAAAACCAGAATATGTTCTAATTGATGGAAAAAAATTATTTTTAGATGAAGGTGATTCTCTTTTTCTCTCATTATCTTCACATGAAACAATGCAAGTAGCTCTTTCAAAAAAAGAAATTAACAAAGGAGATGTTGTTTTAGATATTGGTGCACATATTGGATATTACACTATTATTTTTTCTGAATTGGTAGGACCTAAAGGAAAAGTTTATGCATTTGAGCCACACCCTAAAAACTTTCAGCTCTTAAAAAAAACTGTAGAAACAAATAATCTAACAAATGTTGAGATTTTTCAAAATATAGTTTCAGACAAAAATAAACTTGTAGATTTCTATATATCCAAATTAGATAGTATTGGAAATAGAATGTTTAATTCTGATGAAGCAAATCAAAAAATTGAAATTAATTCTATATCTATTGATGAATTTCTTAAAAATAGAAATGATAAGATTAATTTTATAAAAATGGATATTCAAGGAGCAGAAGTTTTGGCAATCGATGGGATGAAAGAAACTCTGAAAAATAATAAAAATTTAAAAATAATTCAAGAGTGGTGGCCAGATGCAATTCGAAAATATAATAGAACTCCTGATTCTCATTTAAATTTTCTTGAGGAATTAGGATTCAATTTTTATGTTGTTGATGAAAACCTTGATCAATTAACACGCATAACCATTCCTAAATTAATGGAAACATATCCTAATGAAGATTTAGAAGATGTTAACTTATTCTGTGTTAATTAAAAGATAAATTAACAATTATAGTTTTTAGATACAAAATTTTAATTTCTTTTTTCTCTAACTACACTTACTACAGTATATAATATTGTAGAAGTCATCAAGAATAAAATCCCTATCATAACACTTCCTATTCCAATTAAAGCAATATTTGTAGTAATTTGTCTTGTTTCAGAAAAAATTTGTAATGTCCAAACTATAAAAAATAATCCTATTGAAAATAAAATAATCCCTGGAATTCCATAAAATGTTAGTGGTCTCTCAATAAATGTAAATTTAATGGTGCTGAAAATTACAGATATACCGTGGGAAACCGGATTGTGAGTTGAAGTATCTCCATTATATAGAACTGTAATTGGTACTTCTGAAATTCTAAATCCAGCTTTTTGTGTTTTAATTAAAATTTCTGTGGATATTCCCATCCCAGATTCAGTTAGTTTTATGTTTTCTAAAATTTTTTTATTATATGCTCTAAATCCACTTTGAGAATCAGTAATTTTTGTTCCTCCAGAAATGTTTGTTAATCCTGTAATTGCCTTTATTCCTACTTTTCTGTATTTCGGAATATCTTGAATATTATCTAAAAATCTAGAACCAATAACCATATCTGCAATGTTTTCTTTAATCGGTTCTAATACATTTCCAATGTCTTTGATTCTATGTTGACCATCAGCATCAAATGTGATCAAAACATCAGCTTTTATCTCCTCCGCTTTAAGAAAAATACTTTTAATAGCAGATCCATATCCTAAATTTCTATCATGTTTAATTACAATTGCACCTAATCCTTCCGCAATTTCTGCCGTTAGATCCTTTGAACCATCATCACATACAATGATGTTTTGATATAATTTTTTTAATTCTACTAAAATTTCGGCTATGTTTTTTCCTTCATTATATGCTGGAATACCTACCACTATTTTCATATCTAAGATTTTCATAATGGCTTTTTAAAGGTGTAGAATGAAAATCTATAATTCTAGTTTTGATTTGATAAAATCTATTGATTTCACATGTGTCGATCTGTATTAGATGACACTGATTTGTAAATAGAAGCATGGAACCCGACCTACTTGAACTCAACATATTCTATCTTTTTTCAGTCAATATGTATATCTTTAAGCTGTGTATTTGCTACATTTTTGTTCCAATGTTGCTTGTATAATTCTTCCAAATTAGCAGTTATCTGCAATAATTCGGGTTTTTGCTCAAACAATTTGATGATATCCTCTAAGTGGAAATCATTACCTAATTCACCGAAAATTTTTTCAGCCAAATCTAAATCCTGCTGATAATCCAAGGTCAACCTCAAATCTTTTGGAAATCTGATGTTTTCCAGTCTTATTTTGTGTATTTTAAAAATTTTCTCATTATGAAAAAATAATCTATACCCAGTTTCGGTGTTATCTGTTTTTTTTAATTTGCAAACTTTCTCTAAAGCATCTTTTTTAATTCCTACAGAGGCAATACCGAATGGAAAATCAACCATGTCTATAAAATCGGCATTAGTTTTTTCGTATTCTGAGATCATTTTGTCTACATAAAATGGATCAGAGTATATGTCATCTCCATCAACTGATATGATAAAATCAGTGTTAAAATTATGGGCAGCATCCAAGTATCGAATTAAAATGTCGTTTTCATTTCCTCTATAAAATAAGTAGTTATTTTTTTTAAGAAACTCTACTAGTTGATTATCTGTTTCATTATTGGTTGTGCAAACAACCACATTCCTTATTTTTTTAGATTTTTTTATTCTATCTATCAAATACTGAACTACTGGTATTCCGTTTATTTCTTTGAGAGCTTTTTTTGGTAATCTGGTATTTGATAGTCTGATGGGAATAAACACATCGTAATTCATTTAAATTTTTTTAAACTTTATGTTAATATATGTTTAAAGCCGCTTAAAACATTTCAGGCCTTTTATTTTTCAACTAATTTAAGATCTTGATCGACCATTAATCTTACCAACTCTCTATATCGTACTGTTGGTTCCCAACCTATCTCTTTTTTTGCCTTGCTTGAATCCCCAATAAGGTTATCAATGTCTTGTGGTCGAATTAATTTTTTATCAATCTCTACATATTTTTTCCAATCTCCAAGTCCTGAATATTCAAACGATTCTACTAGAAACTCTTCTACTGAGTGAGATTCACCAGTAGCTATGACATAATCTGATGGTTTTTTTTGCTGTAACATTAGCCACATAGCTTTGACATAATCTACAGCAAAACCCCAATCTCTTTTTGCTTTGATATTACCAAGAAATAATTTATCTTGTTTTTGCAATTTTATACGAGCTATTGAATATGTTATTTTTCTTGTAACAAATTCAAGACCTCTTAAAGGACTTTCATGATTGAATAGTATTCCACACGTGATGAACATGTCATATGCTTCTCTGTAATGCTGCGCAGTCTTGTGTGCAAAAACCTTTGATATTCCATAAGGGCTTGCAGGATACATTCTAGAATTTTCATTCTTTATCTCATCAGAATTTCCAAACATTTCGCTAGATGAAGCCTGATATACTTTTGAATGAGAACTAAATTCCTTTACTGCTTCAAAAACACCCAATGCTCCCAATCCATTCACATTTGATGTTAACAGTGGTTGATCAAAGGAAGCGCCAACAAAGGACTGTGCTCCCAAATTATACACCTCGTCAGCCTGCGCGGACTTGATTGTTTTATTGATGGAGATCTGATCGGTTAAATCCATTTTTATTAACTCTACCTTGTCCATCAACCCCAGCGCTTCTAATCTTTCCAATGATTTGTGGCTTGTTCTACGAAAAGTGCCTATTACAGTGTATTTTTTTTCTAAGAGAAAATTAGCTAAGTATGCTCCGTCTTGACCAGTGATCCCAGTGATTAATGCCTTTTTCATTGTATTATCAACCCACTGTCAATTAATTTGTCTAGGAAATATTTGAATCCTTTACCACCATATTCATGTCCTTTCCATACCTCGATGGCAAAACTTCTATTTTCAAGTTTATTTAATATTGGTATGACCTTGTCAAACGGCAAATCGCCATCTCCAAACTGTAATCCCTCCCCCTCAGCACCTTCTGCATCTGACATATGATAGTGTACAGCAAAATCTTTGATTTTATATAGCTCGTTTATTAAAGACAAATTTACTTTATTGCAATATAACTGAGAATGGCACAAATCAAAACAGACGTTAAGCTTTGTCTCTTTGCAATATTTTACCAAATCTTCTGCATCTAAAAATATATTACTGTTCCATCTACCTCCATAAAACCATCCGTATGGTGGCATGTTCTCCAACAGAAAATTTACTCCAGAAATATCAAGATGCTTTACAGAATCTATCACCATATTTTTCATTTTTTGAATATCGTCAGATGATAATTCATTTAGAGAATAACCGCCAGGATGAACAATTATGCTGGGTTTTCCTTTAAAATATCTGCCTAGTTGGATTGTTTTGTCAATTGCTTTTTGAACCAACTGTATACTGTTTTCTCGTGAGTGAATCTGATTTGTCTCCCCCAAACCAACTAAATCAACAATCCTTCTATCGAAATATTCGTAACAATGCACCATTAATTGCTGGTCAAAACTAGTATCAAGTTCAAGCCCCAAATCGCTATCAGAGAAATGAAATTCTAATATCCTCGGATTAAACTTTAGCATATCCATGACATCATGTTTGCGAACTTTCATTCCTAAGATCATTTTTAACAAAAACACTTCAAATCACATTTTATTGAATGTTATCAAGATTGATCCAAGATTATATGATGGATTCAGAGTGTGGAATAATGTAAAAAATTTTTATGAGGAGATGTGAGACTGATAGACATGGAAATAACAAAAATCAAACCTGCTTTTGAAGATGACCGGGGTTCAATATGGGATTTTTTAACTGATGAAAATGTTCATCATATAGGATTTTTAATTAGCAAAAAAGGTGCAATTAGAGGAAAACACTATCACAAAGAGCAAAAACAATACACACTGGTACTAAATGGCAAAATCAAAGTGACTGTAAAAAACCTTCAAAATGATAATTCTGTAGTAGAAACAAAGGAATTGGGTAAAATGGATATGGCCTTTTTCCCTCCTTATCTGTATCACGCTATTGAATCACTTGAAGATTCAGAATGCTTGATCTTCACATCTAAGAGTAGAAAAGATTCTGGATATGAGGAAGATACGTTCAGAGTCCAAGACATCAATTCGTTTAATCTTCAATATGTTGATTCTAGTTGATATAGTAAGAATTCTTAATTGGTTCTGATAATAAAATGAAATCTAAAATAAGATTTGGAATAATAGGCTGCTCATCTATTGCCAAAAAATCAACTATTCCAGCAATAATTGCGGGCAAAAATTCAACATTAGAAATGATTGGAAGTAGAACATTAGTAAAAGCACAAAAATTCGCCAAAGAATTTTCTTGTTCCGAATACGGAAACTATAATGATATATTAAAAAATGATAACATTGACGCCGTTTACATATCACTACCAATGAGTTTACATGAAAAATGGGCAATAAGAGCTGCAAAATCAGGCAAACATGTGTTATGTGAAAAATCTGCAGTACTATCATATGATTCCGCAAAAAAAGTCATCAGGGAATGTAAATATCATAATGTTAGAATAATGGAAAACTTTGTTTTCAAGTTTCATCCTCAGCATAAAAAAATTTTAGATATCATTGCAAAAAATACCATTGGAGCAATTCATACTTTTACTGTAAAGTATGGATTCAATTTTCCATTTTCTGCACAAAATTTCAGACTAGACAGAAAACTTGGAGGTGGAGCATTGAATGATATTGGGTGTTATCTAGTCTCTGCATGTAATCTAATTTTCCAAGATATTCCAACATCTGTATTTTGTAATCTGGAAATCAACAAAAAATTGAATATTGATATTCGAGGAAGCATCCTACTAACTTTTCCAAATAATAAAACTGGATTAGTTTCGTTTGGTTACGATAATTACTTTCAATCTACATATGATGTATGGGGAACAAAAGGAATGATTAAAACAGAACGAGCCTTTAATGTACCAAAAAACATGCAAACTACAGTTTATCTCCACCATGATGACAAAATTAAAAAAATTCCAATTCCAATTACAAACCAATTTCAGTTAGCAATTGAGCATTTTTGTGCTGAGATACAAAATGACTCAAATAAAAAAAATAATTTTGAAAAAGATCTACTTGAGCAAGCCTTAATCATGGATGCTGTCCGAAAGTCATCTGCAAAAAATTCTGTGATCAGAATACAAAATTAAACAATTACTGGCTTTGGTATGGGGATGATAAATTTGCCGCCTTTTTCCCTATATTTGGAATTATTTTGTATTATTTCATCTGCAAAGTTCCACGCTAAAATTAAAGCATAATCTGGTTGATCCTCTAGTTTTTCATCGGAATATACTGGAATGTGCATTCCCGGTGTAAATTTACCAACTTTAAGTGGATTTCTTTCAGTTACATAATCCAATATTTCAGAATCTATTTTACAATAATTCAAAAGAGTGTTTCCCTTAGCTGGTGCGCTAATTGCAACAATTTTTTTTCCATTTATTTTGAGTTCGTGTAATAATTGTAATAATGCTGTACGGTGGTCTTTGACTGATCTTGCAAAATTTTGTAGCTTTTTTTCTGAATAAATTTCCCGCTCGTCTTCAATTTTTATACAATTAGAGACATTTTGTGAAACTTTTCTATTATCCTTTCGGCCAATAAAATATCGTAAAGTACCACCATGAATGGTTTGTTCTTCAGTATCAAATACTTCAAAACCAAATTTTTTACAAAATTCTATCATTGGTTTTACTGACAAATATGAAAGGTGTTCATGGTATATTGTGTCGTATTCCAAATTCTCTATCAAACGTAGCAGATAGGGGGCTTCTATGACTATGATTCCGTCTTCAACTAAAAGTGAATCAGCAGTAATCATAAAATCATCAAGATCATCTATGTGCGCAAATACATTGGTACCAGTAATTACTGATACTTTGCCGTAGTCATCAAGAATTTTTTTTACCAGTTTCTTTGAAAAAAATTCGATTATACTATCGATTCCATTTTTTATGGCAGCATTTGCCAACTTGGAAGAAGGCTCTATCCCTAAAACTCTCATTCCCTTTGATTTGAATCCAGATAAAAGAACTCCTGCATTACTTCCCACATCTATTACAAATGAATTTGGTTTCAGATTGAATCTATCGCATATGTCTACACCCATCTTTGTAAAATGTTCCCTACCAGTCTTTGTTGTGGATGAGTCATAAGGATAGTTTTCATTAAACATAAGTTCTGGTGGAACTACATATCCAAGCTGACAAAGACCGCAATCTAAACACGAATGTACTGTTAGGGGATAAAAAATCTCAGGCTGTTCTAACTGTTCAACTGTTAAAAAATTATCTGACAGAGCAGAAAAACCTAGATCCAAAAATTTTGGCATGTTGTTACTTTTGCACATTCGACAATTATTTTTTTTCATATCTTACACTGGTTTTTTGTACTTGTTAATCTGTTTTGATGCAACTCATATCCTCTTCCAACAAATATTCCCCCCTCCTAATTTTTCGTGGTGATTGTTTACCAATTATGTCAAAGAAATATTGTGCTGATAATCCCTTTTCTGGTCCTTTTGCCTCAATGTTATCCTCTGAAAAAAATTCACCTTCACTAATGTCTGCTGCACAAACTATGCTCTTTGATACTACCTCTCTTTGTAAAACTTCTGCACGAGTCATTTTTTTTATAGGATTACCCTTGGCTTTTTCCGACAATCTGATCATGGTTACTAGTTCTTTGAATTCTTCTGGCTCCAGCGAGGATGAGTGATCTAATCCTCTCATTTTTTTATCAAGTGTGATGTGTCTTTCTATGAGTACTGCTCCAATATTGGCAGCTGTTATACTACCAATAATCCCAACTTCATGACCACTGAATCCTATTGGCACACCAAATTTTTTGGAATATGTTGGAATTAGACTCAGATTTAAAGATTCTATTGGAGATGGATATGTACTATTGGCGTGAAGTAAAATAAATGGAACATTTTGCATTTTTACAAAATCAACCATTTTTTCAATCTCTTCCATTTTTGACATACCGGTGGAGATGATCATGGGTTTTTTTATTTTTGATACGTACTTGATTAGAGGAAAATTAGTCATATCACCAGATGCAATCTTGTATGCCTGAGTTCCAAGCTGCTCCAAAAAATCTACACTTGGAGTATCCCATGGAGTACACAAAAATGTAATTTTTTGTTCTCTACAATAATTTACAATCTCAAAATAATCCTCTTTACTTAATTCAACTTCTTTTAGTTCTGCAAGTAAGATTTCAAATCCTTGGCTTTCAGAGTTGGGATCATCTAACGCTTCTTTTCTATACAAACTTTCAAGATTTCTTTTCTGGAATTTTACTGCATCAGCTCCTGAATCAACAGCAACGTCGATCAATTTCTTTGCTAATGATAATTGCCCATTATGATTGACACCAATTTCAGCAATAACATAACAAGGATGATTTACTCCAATGATTTTGTTATCAATCCTTATTTCATTATATTCCTTGTTTTCAACAAGAATCATTCTTCAATTATTTGAAATGCCTTACAAATATATTTATCAATTCATATTTTGTACGTAATTACAGATTAAAATGAAAAACGTTAAATTATTTGAAACAAATCATACTAATGAAATTGATGAGAAATTTCATCAGTTGGATTTGGGAAATATAGGTAATGTGATTTATTGGTTAAAATTTTTTGAAATGACAAAAAATATACCTGGCGATATAGTTGAATGTGGAATAGGTCGTGGAAGATCTCTCATTATTTTATGTGCATTAAATTATTTTTTTGAAAAAAATGAAGGTGGAAAACGTCGTATATTTGGATATGATAGCTTTGAAGGTTTTCCCGATCCTACAATAGAGGATAGATCATTTAGAGATCCTAAGAAAGGAGATTGGTCAAAATCACCTACTGGGAAATATGATTATACCGAAGAATTTATCAAAAAAGTTCTAACAGAAGCTAAAATCCCCCTAAATGAAATAAAATTAACTTTAACTAAAGGCTTTTTTGAAAAATCATTACCGAATCACCCAAATGATCCTATAGCAATTTTACATGTTGATGGAGATTTATATCAATCACATAAATCAACTCTAGAAAATTTATATGACAAGGTTAGTAATGGTGGTGTTATAATTTTTGATGACATTTTTTATGGTTTTGAAAATTCAGAACCGTTTCCAGGTGCCAGAACTGCTGTTAAGGAGTTTTTCAATGACAAATATAATTTACTGAAAGTAAGTGTTGGTGGAAACTTATATTGCCTGAAAAAGTGACATTTTTTCTATATAAAAATTAACTAATTTTTATTGCCGTAATAATAACAAATTCATTTTTGATTCTATTTTAAAATTATATGTTACTTTGAGCGTTTTTTAATTGGAGATAATTTCATACTCCAGATTGTTTTTGGTAGATCTCCTTCAATAAATTCAATGTAATTATCATTTTTTACTTTATTGACAATAAACTCACACGTTCTTTCAAGAGCATTGAGTGTTTGATCTACATCTTCTTTAGAATGCGAATAACAAATGAATGTGGCGCCTAAAATAGACATAAAAATTCCCTGTTTAACCATTTCTTGCAAAAGAAGTGATTTCATTTCAAGTGATTCGTTTTTCTTTGAATCAAAACATTGTAAATGCATTCGAATTGGATATCCATACATTTTTGCATCTATGTTGAATTTAGTTACTATTTTATTCCATCCTTCTAGTAATTTCTTGCCTGTGTCCCAACAGTGAGGTATGGTCTTTTTTTCCTGCATTTCATTTATCACTGCATTTGTTCCTGCCAGGGATAAATTTTCACTATTATTAGTAGATGAAACCCATAATTTATCAAAAGTTTTCATGTACTCTGATGGACCAGTTATCGCAGAAATAGGTAAACCATTACCCATGCCTTTGCCAAAACATACTAGATCTCCTTTTATATCAAAAAACTTTTGACCACCACCAATATCAAACCTAAAACCAGTAACAATTTCATCTA